>Ga0163144_10019003_pt1 | contig 13857 bp, 14 predicted proteins | sample OliLak19BULKMAT1_FD_123175 | JGI IMG/M metagenome (GOLD analysis project Ga0163144, IMG submission 123175) | Freshwater microbial mat bacterial communities from Lake Vanda, McMurdo Dry Valleys, Antarctica - Oligotrophic Lake LV.19.BULKMAT1 | ecosystem: Environmental > Aquatic > Freshwater >... | reverse complement strand
TGATTGTCGGCACTGCTGGGTCATACTTTACCCCTGGCCACATCTCCACATTGCGCTTCTGGGCAAAAAGGGAACCTGTGAGCGCAAGGCTCACAACGAGCATCGATACGAATCGCATAACTAACTAGATTAAGCGATTGGCGGACGGGAGAGATTGAATTCCTCTACCAGTTCCCGGACGGCATCCACTACTGTGTCGGGCTCGTCCAGCATCAACCAGTGCGTTGAACCCGCGCACATCCTGAAGTCACCACGGCGCGATAGCTTTGCCAGTTTCGCCTGACGGGCCAGGTGACCGGAGCGGCCCCGCTCTGCAGCCAGAACGATCAACGGGGTGTCGCCGAGATCCGGGCAGACCTGCGCCTGAGCGCAAGAAGCCGGCAATTCCGCCAGATATTCCGCCATGGCTTGAAACGAGGTGGCTCGCGACCAATGAGCCCGAATCTGGCTGCGTATCTCCGGCGGAAACTTCTGTATTTGCTCGGCTACCCGCTGTGGCACGCCGGCCTTTCCAGCCCCGCTCAGAAAGCTGAACAGTTGCGGCAACACCTGACTTCCGTTCTCAAGTTTGCGCAAAGCGAAGCGGACCACCCCATGCCTGGCGAGCCAAATTCCACGGCTCGTGAGCTGCACAGCCCGCCGCAAAGTATGGGTCCGCTGTGGATTCAGCGGAAACCACTCCTCGGCCGGCAAAGCATCGACAAGCACCACCCCCGCGACTTCTTCCGGGTACATCGCGGCATACATGCGCATCATCATCCCGCCAAAACTGTGTCCCACCACGATCCTCGGCGTAGGCACCCCAGCGGTCGACATCAGCAACCGCATCTCTTCCACCAACTCGCGCGCCACCTTCGGACGATCGTTGTACGGTGACCAACCAAACCCGGCGCGGTCATAGGAGTAAACCGTCGCGAAACGCGCGATTTCCCGATCGACCAGCCGCCAGCTAAGGCTCGAAGCGGCAATGCCAGATTCAAGAATTACCGGGGGGCCGCTGTGGCCTTGCTTGTGCAAATGCAAAACGCGCCCACCGATGTCCACCAACTCGCCTGGCGGAGGGTATAGCATCGCGTCTAGCATCAAACCGTACCTCTCGTAACGTTCTGTGAGCTTGCCGACCATGTACTCTTAATCTAACTCTGTGCCAACCGACTTGCTCTATCTGGCGATCACCGTCATCGCCGCGATTCCGGTTCTCTACCGGATCGGCAAAGAATTACTGGAGGGCAATTGGTCGACAGACCTCATCGCCGCCGTCTCAATCCTGACCGGCATTCTGACCGGCCAGTATCTGGTTTCCCTGATCATCATCGCCATGATCACGGGCGGCGCGATCCTCGAAAGTTATGCAATCCGCAGAGCATCTTCGGCGCTCAGCGCCCTTGCCGAGCGACTACCGACGATCGCACACCGCATCATCGGCAAAGAGCATCAAGATGTTTCGCTCGATTCGATTGCGGTGGACGACCACCTGCTGATCTTTCCGCACGAGGTGTCCCCCGCCGACGGGGTGGTCGTTAAAGGCCAGGGCCGTATGGACGAGAGCTTTCTCACAGGTGAACCTTACGAGGTGAAAAAAGCGCCTGGAGTAGAAGTGATTTCCGGCGCTAAGAACAGCAACAGCCTGCTTGAGATCCGCGTACTTCGCAAGCCAGCCGATTCCCGCTACGCCCAGATCATGGGAGTCATGAAGGACAGTGAATTGAAGCGACCTCGAATTCGCCGCCTCGCTGACCAACTTGGGGCTTGGTACTCTCCACTTGCCCTGTTAATCGCCGCCGCCGCTGGCTGGTGGGCCCACGATTGGCAGCGCTTTCTCGCCGTCATGGTTGTGGCCACACCCTGCCCACTGTTGATCTCGATTCCAGTAGCGCTGATTGGCTCGATATCGAGGGCCGCCAGAGCAGGAATTATCATTCGCGATCCAGCCATCCTCGAAGAGATACCCAGAGTCGCCACCTTCATCTTTGATAAAACCGGAACCCTCACCAGAGGCAAGCCACAACTGGTTGCTGTGCTTCCTGCGGCAGGCGTCCCCGCGGATGAGGCATTGGCGCAAATCGCGAGCCTCGAGCGATACTCCAAGCACCCGCTTGCTACCCCCATTCTCGAAGCAGCGGAATCCAAAGGGTTGCCATTGCTCGATGCCGATGAAGTGAAGGAAGAGGCTGGCCAGGGGCTAACTGCTCAGATGGCTGGCTCGCTGTTTGCGGTGATCGGCCGCAAGCAGTTTCCCAAATCCCAAACCCTGCCAGAGCTACCCTCCGGTCACCTGGAATGCCTGCTGCTGAAAGATGGAGAGTTGATCGCATCATTTCAATTCTTCGATGCACCTCGTCAAGATACTCGTCTCTTTCTCGATCACCTCGCACCCAAACATGGAGGCAAGAGAACGGTCCTGCTGACAGGAGACCAACCGGCCGCCGCCCAGCAACTTGCCCGCCAGGTCGGAATCAAAGAAGTGCTGGCTGCTCAGTCTCCAGAGCAGAAGTTGGAATTCATCCGCAACGCTAATCTCCAGGGACCAACGCTCTACGTTGGCGACGGAATCAACGATGGCCCCGCACTGGCCGCGGCAACCGTAGGTGTCGCCTTTGGCAGCACCAGCAACGTCACCGGAGCGGCAGCCAGCGCAGTAGTGCTTGAGCCGAGTTTAGCCAAGATCGATGAGCTTCTACACATCGGCATCCGGCTCCGACGCATTGCGCTGGAATCGACCGTCGGCGGACTCGCACTGAGTACGGTTGGAATGGTGTTCGCAGCAATGGGATTTCTGCCCGCGCTCTACGGCGCATTGCTGCAGGAAGCGATTGACGTCGCCAGCATCCTGAACGCTTTACGCACCAGCCTCGGCGATGACAAAGTCGATTTCGATCAGGCCTAGCGCGGCGGCCGTGTCGCTCCGGTTTGATCTGAGAAATCCTTCGTCTCAATCCACGCCAACTTCACGCCCACATCTCTCCACGCCACTAGCACTTTGTCTCCGCTCACCACAACCCGAGGCACTCCAACCGCTCGCCCAAACGAAGCCTCTGCAATTCGCTTCGAGGCGCCCCGCTTGCCGTCGAGCCCAATCCTGCGCGCACGAATCTCAACCGTCTTGTCGCTGGTCTTTTCCAGCCACACGCCCAAAAAACTCTTTGTGTCGAGCATCGTAATCGACGGCCGGCCCGCCGGGTTTCCGTCATCCATAGGTATCGGAGAACCAAAGGTCAAACCGCCATCACGCGACAAAACCGCTTTGACCTTGGGTTGATCCGTTGCCCTCGTGAGCCACATCACTGCCGCATCGCTGCCGCTAGTTGCAATGCTAGGTCCGTCCGTCGGACAGCCATTAATTTTCCAGCCGTCCGCATGCAAAGTCTCCGGCTTGCTCCACACGCCATCGCGTTCCCGCACGATTGCGATATTGCGAATCTCACCCGGCTGGTGATCCCGGTAAGCGGCAATCAAACCGCGGCTTGTGCGGCCAACCGCAGTTTGACAACAGGAGCAGGCATCGGCATCCAGTTCAATATCCTTCGCCATCGAACCATCTTTGCTGAATGAGACAAATCGAACAGTCTTCCGATGGCCATCCTCTGGCGCCAAAGGCGGCACCAGATAGATCGCCCCGCCCGCGTTCGGAATGAATGTCAAAAACCCGGCGTAATCATCTTTCTCTTCAAGACGCATGCTGTGCGTCTGTTTCCACTCATTCGCTCCCGAAGCCTTACTTGCGATCCGGATTCCGTAGCCGTACTTGCCACCCTCCGGATACCGCGTCAGCCAGTGCGCAAACATCGACCCGTCGGTCAGCACGGTCAGGGCAGGGAAGTCTGCCCAATTCACAAACCACCCTTTGCCCTTCGCGATTGTCTCCGGCTCGCCCCATTTGCCGTCGCTCCACTTCGCATAACGAAGCGCGTGTCCCTCAGCGCCGAGCGTATCGATCCAGGAAAGATACACAGATCCATCCGGGCTTTGCGCCAGGTTCGGCATGCCACTTTCAGGACCAACATTGGGGGATTGAGAAAACAGGGAAACTGCGAGGAGAAGGATGAGTGGAAAGAGTTGCAAAGGGCGCTCCAGTCTTGATGTTACTGGAAGCGCCTCTCAAAAAAACTACGGTTACTTCTCCTCGTCCTCGTCTTTATTGCCGCTTTTGCCTTCTCCTTTACCCTCGCCCTTGCCGGACGAACCCATGTGAATATTCGGAATTCCGAACTTGCCGGTCAGACTACCCAGCGACGCAAGGTCAAGTTGGCCAACGATGTTGACGATCGTCAACTCTCGCGGTTCGGCCGACAGAATCACGAATCCGTTCATGCCCTTTGGGCCCTTGCGCATCACGATCTCGGTAAAGCCGTTTCGCTCCTTGACCGAGATGAACGGCACGTATTCCGGAGTCTTCAGCTTGGCCCGCAGGTTGTCCATGTCGGCGACATTGTACATGCCTTCTTTGTCGAACTCCAGCGTGGTCACCTGCACCCGTTCAATATTCTTCCCCAATCCTTGAAGCTCCTTCGAGCCTTCACCCGAAAAACCCATCATTAGCTTGATCTGCTCGGGCCCCAGGTTGATAGTTGTTGATTCCTTGGCCTTCGCTTCGAGGCCTTTCAGAAAACTCAGGTCCAGCTCTTGCCCGGTCAGACTAAGGGTGCTGAAAAACACAACGGCAGTAATTTGTTTTAGGTTCATATTTGCTCTCATTGCCCGCCTTTACCGGGTCTCAACGTTACTTCCACCACCAGATTTCTTTGCAGCTTCGACATCTTGCGCGTCGCGATACTCATCGCCAGCGTGAACTGCTCGGCTACTCGGCGGGCCTCTAGTTGCTCGACCTGCCGGCGTTCATTCCAGTGCAATCCCCCGAAAGTGCCTGCCGCAAACATCGCCGCTAGCGCCCCCCATCGCAGCCAAATCTGCTGCGCAACCGGTTTGCGCCTTGCCGCTTGTCTGGCTTCGGCCTCTCTCACGATGCGCTCGGCCAGCCCGGGCGGTGCAGCCACCGGCCGCAGTGCGGCCCGCAACTCCTGCTCGAATTCGCGTTCGTCCATCATGCGTGCTTCCTCACTTCAGCTCTTTTCTCAAGTTTTCCGCGCAACACTTTCATGGTTCTGTGTAGACGGCTTTTTACCGTCGCAACAGGCATGTCGAGCTGAGCGGCGATTTCGCGCGGTTCCATTTCTTGCTGAAAACGCATGATGGTCAACAGCCGTGGCAGCGGTGGCAGACTGGCCACCGATTCCCGCAGTTGCGCCATCAACATCGGATCCGATTCCTCGGCGTCCACCGCCGGTTCGGCCACCTGATCGAGCGATGGCCCGCGACGATACTTCCTGCGGCGGATTTCATCCACCGAACGGTTCGCCGCCGCCCGCCTCAACCAGTTCCGCGCATGATCCTCGCTTTCGATGGATGCCAGATTCTCGTGCAGACTTAAGAACACTTCCTGGGTCAGATCCTCTGCCACTTCCCGATTGGCAAGCGCCCTGAGAGCTATGGAAAAGACCATGCTCTGGTGACGTTCCACCAGTTCGCTGAAGCTTGGCAAAGAACCCATCTGCTCACCTATACGCACAAGTCTGCCGATCGAATGCACTTTCTACTGGCTTTTTGCCTTGCCCAGTTGTTCGACAATCTTTGTCGCTTCCTCCACCGCCCGGGCCAGAACGCTGCGAATCTTGCCGTCCTCCAGCATCAAAAGGCCTCCTATCGTGCATCCTGCGGGCGTTGTAACGTCGTCGCGCAAGGCGGCCGGATGCCGGCCCGTTTCTTGCACCATACGCGCTGAGCCCAGCATCGTCTGCGCTACCAATTCCATCGCCAGATCGCGCGGCAATCCCACTCGCACCCCAGCATCGGCCAACGATTCCATAACCAGGTACATGTAAGCAGGCCCGGAACCGCTCAGCGCCGTGATCGCGTTAAAGTAATGCTCTTCTACTTCAAGCGCCTTGCCGACGCTCGAAAAGATCTTGCGAGAACACTCTAGATGACTTTCCTTCGCCCACCTGCCGCCGCAGTAAACCGTCATCCCGTGCCCTACCAGGCTGGGAGTATTCGGCATCGCCCGCACAACCGCATTTTCGCTACTTAGAAAGCCCTCAAATCGATCAGTGGAAACGCCAGCCATCACGCTGATCAGTAGGGTGTCCGGACGCAACCCCGACGTCTTCAAATTCTCGGCAACCTTCGACGCTTGCCCCGGCTTGACAGCGATCAGCAGGATCTCGGCGTCGCTCACCAGCGCGTCATAGTCTCTCGAGGTGGCGATCCCCAGTTTCTGCGCCACTTCCTCGCACGACGCCTCGGTCTTGGCCGCCCCCCACGCCTGCCGCCTGGTGAGCAGACCATGATCCAACATCCCCTTCAGCAGCGCCGTACCCATTACTCCTGCACCAATCACGCCCAGTGTTCTGCCCGGGCTCAGCAACTCGTCACTCATATGCCCATACTGACAGGAATCTCAGCGCATGCGGGCCTGGATCACCGCATCGTCCAATTCCAGCCGCTCCACCACATCCATCCCCACGATCACTTGGCCCAACGCCGTAAAGCCGCCTTCATTGTGAGGCTGCGCAGTCAAGCCAAGCGTGTATCCGGGCGGCCCCGTGTCAAGACCACGCGAAGCCCAGCTCAGATTACCCTTCGCTAGCGGCCTCAATCCAACCTCATCGCGAAGCAGACTCACATTACGAATGGGCCGCTGCTGGGCCACAAAGTTCGGCACCACTCGACCAAACACAGTCCCAACCAGGTCCCCGCGCAACGTAGCCCCCGCCATGTACTCCACGCCCAGCGGCGCATCACCGGCATAGAGCTCCATCTCGATACGCCCCTTCGATGTCTCCCAAACCGCAACCGGTTTGCGCCGGCCCCGGTAATCCGTCACTACCCACTTCGCAACAATCCGGCGGCAATCCTCAATTGACTTTGGCGGCAACTTCTCAATCGCCCGACGCACCGGCGCGGGTGGCAAAGTCGCCAACAATGCCTTGCCCGCTTCGGGATCAAACCTCGACAACACAGGCGCAATCGCCATCCGCAACGCAAGCGGCTTCGATTCCCGCGAAGCTGCAATCAGCTTGGGCACAATCACACTCGCCCGCGTCTCAAACCGAGCCATCGCCTCCGCTGCAAACACTGACACCCAAGTATCGAAGGACTCAAGCGCCACCAGCAATCGTGCAAATGAAGCATCGTCATCATAGGTGCCCAATGCCCGTGTGGCCTCGGCCCTCACTCGCCGGTCTGCATCATCCATCGCCTCCCGTAAACGTTCTGCGGCGCCAGCCGGAGAAACCAGCTTGCGAACAGCCCAAAATCGCACCTCCGGATTCGCATGTCTGCTCAGCTTCAGCAACACTGGAACATCCTCCGGCGAAGTCCGGTTTCGAAATGCCCAAACCGCCCGCCATTGGAGTTCAGGCAGTGGTACATCCAACCAGCGCAACACCGGCGCGAAATCCTTCACACCGGCGTGCCGCCCGAAGGAAAGCAGTGCTTCGCCAACGACCGCGGCTCGTACCACCCTCTGCGAAGCCGCCAACAGGAACCGGCCCAGAACTGCGGCGCTCTCCGGCGTTTGTATCTTGCCCAGCGCCCTCGCCGCCTGCACCGCCACCTGCTCTCTCAAGCCGACCGATTCCAACTCCTGCGACAGCCATCCAACCGCCGATGCATCCTTCAATTGACCCGCGCCAAACGCAACCGCCTCCACTACCCTAACTTCGTGATCCCCGCGAGCTCCCGCCAGCAACTCCATCCCTCGCACATCTCCAATTCTTGCGATCGCAATCGCCGCCCGCCGCCTAAGTTCCGGGTGCGCGGCATGAAGCGTTTGCTTAAGCAGGCCTTCTTCAAATCGCCTGGCGTCTTCCGCAACCAACAACTGCGCAATCACCTCAATGTCTGCTTTGCTCAAGGGCTTACGCGAACCTGCTGCACAGACCGCAAACAACGCAAACACAACGGCAGTACGATTCATGCTCCTAAGCATACGATTTCTATTGATTCCACTACTAACTGGATCTATGCTTATCAGTGTGAGCCTTTAGAGGGCTCCTTTATGACCGCCCCCTCCAATCCGATTTAGAGCGCCGCTCTAAACAATCCCCCTCAAAAATCCAACAATTTCCGTATCTCTCGAAAGGAGATCCAATCCCATGTGGACTATTGTCCTCTCGGGTGCCGCGGGCCTGTGTTTGCTCGCCGCGCTCGTTGTATCTTTGCTATCCATTCACCGAATCGGCCCCAGTCAGGTGGGCCTCGTCACCAAAAAATTCTCACGCCGCAGGCTAAGCGACGATAACCTCATCGCCTTCAAGGGCGAAGCCGGATATCAGGCTGAGTTACTCATGCCAGGGCTTCAGTACCGCCTCTGGCCCCTCTACAGCGTCGAAAAATTCCCGTGGGTCCAAATCCCCGCCGGCCAGATCGGCATTGTTCTCGCACAAGTCGGCGAACCCTTGCCCGTCGGTGCAAAAAGTGGCGTTTACAAACAGGCATTCGGCCAGTTTGCCGATCTCGAAACTTTCGTGCGCGAAGGTGGCCAGAAGGGCGTGCAACGCCCCGTAATGCCTCCCGGTACCACCCTGCCTATCCATCCAGCCGCCTTCCTGGTCATTACTCGCGATAAGACCTTCGGTCTGCGAGTCAACCCTGAGCTCAGTGCAGCCGACGGGCCGATCACTCCCGCCAGCTTCAACCTTCGCCATGAAGATTTCGAAGTCGTTCAGATCCGCCGTGGCAACGACGCAAGGGACATCATCGGCATCGTGAACACACTCGAGGGCAACCCCTTGCCTAGCGGCGACATCTCCAGCCGTCTCCATGGCTTTGACGACGTCATCGAAATGGAGAACGCCAGCGCAACCGACCAGGACATCATCGAGGTCCTGTTCGGCGCCAAGAACCAGATGCACAACAACTATCAGGACTTCCAGGCCTTTCTCGATAACGGCGGCCGCATCGGGCTGCAACACGACCCGCTGCTATACGGCGCTTACACAATCAACTTGTTCCTCGTACGCGTTGAGCTAGTCCCCATGCTTGTGATCGAACAGGGCCAGGTCGCTGTCATCAAAAGCTATGTCGGCCTGCCTCCGCGTGACACCTCCGGTGTGGAATTCAAATTCGGAACGCTCGTCCGCCCTGGCCACCGCGGCATCTGGCAGGAGCCTCTACGCACCGGCAAGTACCCGATCAACCCTTATTGCTATAAGGCTGAAATTGTCCCCACTGCGATCTTGACCCTCAATTGGGCCGAGCGCGTTTCCGCCGCCCATCATCTCGATGCAAAGCTGGAAACGATTACTGCCAAGAGCGCAGAGGGCTTCATCTTTAGAATCGACCTCCAGGTGCAAATCCACGTCCCGGATACCCGCGCACCAAGAGTCATCTCAACTGTAGGCACCATCAACAACCTGGTCGACGAAGTGCTCCAAGCAGCCATCGGCAACCACTTCCGCGACACGCTGCAATCGATGCCCGCCATCATGTTCATCGAGAAGCGTCGGGAGGTACAACTCGAAGCCTTCCAGCGCATCGCCGAATTGCTCTCGATCTACTTCGTAGAAACCAAGGGCGTTTACATCCAGGACGTCTTGTTCCCGCAAGACCTGGTGAAAGTGCTTACGGAACGCGAAATCGCGAAGCAAAAAATCGCCACCTTCGAGCAGCAGCGTCAGGCCCAGGACCAGCGCATCCGCATGGAACAGGCCCGCGGCACAGCCGACATGCAGGCAGAACTCGCCAAGTCCGCCGTCGGCGTCACCATCAAAACCAATCAGGCCAGATCACGCCGCGCTGAAGCCGATGGCGAGAGCTACTTCATCGAGCAAACCGGCAACGCCAAAGGCGCTGAAGTCCGGGCGGTCGGCCTGGCCAAGGCCGAAGCCTATGAAGCTCAGGTCAAGAGCTTCGGTGCAAACGCCACCGCCTTTGTCAACGCGGTCGATGCTCTGTCTAAGAGCGGCAACCGCTTCGTGCCTGAGATCCTCGACTCGGGCTCCAATGGCGGAGGCGCTTTCGATGGCCTCGCCGCCACGCTGATGAAATACCTCAGCGACCGCAAATCCTGATCACATCGATAAGGGCCGGACTCAACAACCGGCCCTTACTTCTTTTCCTTCAACTCCAGCTTCGGGTAATAGTCACCCTCGGTCTTCTGAAACTTCTCCATCCACTTCTTGCCCGCATCGGTCGTAAAACTCCAGTCTTGCCGATGGTAGTTCCAGCTCTCCGGGTTCAGTGCCTGCGCTTGCTGCCACCACTTGCGCGCCAGATCCTCTAGCCCACGCCCGCGCAATGCCACCGCTAGGGTAAAGCTCGCATCGGCCTCCTGTTCGGCAGCGCTACGCCCGTTCATCCGCCGTGAATACTCCGAATCGCTCATCGCAAACTCGCTGGCTTCCCCCTTTGCAACCCAATCCCGCAAAGCCGCCACATACTCATCGCCCTGCGTCCGGATGACCTTGCCCCCAATCTTCAATTCCTGATTTTTGGGCGCCGCCGTCTCAGGCGGTCGCACGACCCGGCCCTTCTCATCGATCCAAACCCCGGCCGGTACATTCACCAACTGATATGCCGAACTTACTACATGAGCTGTATCGATCAACGTCGTGTACGTCGCCTTCGCCGCGTCGTACCATTTGCCCGCCGCTGCTTCTCCGCCTGTGTCCTGGGCCGCCGCCACCAACTCGAAACCTTTCCCATTCAACTCCGTGTAGATCGACTGCCAGACCGGCAGATCCAATCGGCACCCTCACCAGGAAGCCCACGTCAACAGCAGGATCTTGCGCCCCCGAAAATCTTCCAGCCGCACATCCACACCCTTCCTGTCTCGAACGACGAAACTCGGAGCAATCCGCGAATCCAGATACCCGGAACGCAATGTGGGAATCTCCCCAAAGCTCCACAAATCCCCTTCACGCACCGCCGCCTGCTTCACCTTCCGCGCAAAGCCACTCAGGTTCAGCCTGCTCTTGTTCTTGAGTGACTTCGGCAAGGGAATGCAAACATCCCCTCGACAAGCCCCCTGAGGCTTCACCTCAAACCCGTTCAGCTTCGGCAAGTCTCGCGCCTCCACCCAAAGATCCCCATCGATGACGCGGCTTTGTCCCAACGTGGTCTCGCGGCCTTCATACAACACGGTCGCGCCAGCAACCGGAGCGCCAGCCAATGCTCCCGCGCCCAGCAACAGAAACCTTCGATTCAGCATGTACCGAGTGTAGCGGCTAGCTGGAACTGCTTTGCGACTTCGAAGCAATCACCGCCAACTCATCGCAGCGGTTATTGTCCGGATGATTCGCATGGCCCTTCACCCACTTCCAGGTCGCATCATGCCGCGCCACCTGACCATCCAGTTCTTCCCAAAGATCCTGGTTCTTCACAGGCTTCTTGTCCGCAGTGCGCCAGTTGTTGCGCTTCCAGCCATGGATCCACTCGGTGATGCCCTTGCGCACGTATTCAGAGTCAGTCGTGATCGTCACTTGACACCGCTCCTTGAGCAACCGTAGCCCCTCCACCGCCGCCTTCAACTCCATGCGGTTATTGGTGGTCTGCGCCTCACAACCCCACAATTCTTTCTTGTGCTTGCCGTACTTAAGAATCGCGGCCCAGCCGCCCGGCCCGGGGTTGCCAGAGCAAGCCCCGTCCGTGATCAGTTCCACTTGCTTCATGCGGCAACAGTTTCCGACTCGAGCTCCCGCTCAAAGAACTCCTCGACTGCGAGGATGATGTCACGCGCCTCATTGTGCTTATAAATGCCCGCGCGCAGGTGTGCGCCATTGCGCACTCCATGTGTAAAGTAACTCGTGAACTGCTTCATCTTGCCGACCGCCTCGGGCCAGTTCGTCTCTGCAAGCATTCCAAAGTATCGCTTCATGATTTCGTACCGGTCCGCATTGCTGGGCTGCCAATATGTGCCAGTCGCAAGATACTCGGAGATCTGACGGAAGATCCATGGGTTGTAGCTCGCCGCCCTGCCCACCATCACCGCATCGCAATTTGTTTCTTCAATCATTCGCACCGCGTCTTCCGGCGTGATGATGTCGCCGTTTCCAATCACCGGAATCTTCACCGCCGCCTTCAACTCCGCAATGCGCGTCCAGTCGGCCTTGCCCGCATACCCTTGCTCGCGCGTTCGCGGATGGAGAGCGATCGCGGCAAGCCCAAGATCTTCAGCAATCTTGCCCATCTGCACGTGTACGAGTTCATGGTCATTCCAACCGGCCCGGAACTTCATCGTCAATGGAATCTTGATAGCCGACCTTACCGCCTTGAGGATTTCGACAATCAACGGCAAATCGCGAAGACAACCAGAACCGCCATTGCAGCGCACCACCTTCTTCACCGGACAACCGAAATTGATATCCACAAAATCGAAGCCAAGATCTTCGCAGTGACGAGCGGCATCCGCCATCACCTGCGGATCAGACCCAAACAACTGCGAAGAAATCGGGTGCTCCTCCGGTTCAAAGCAAAGATATCTTTTCTCTGTCTTCGAAGCCTTCTTGGCTCGCACACTCGCAACAACCCCATGGCTCGATGTAAATTCCGTCATGATCAAGCCGCAGCCGCCCTGATCTCGAATCAGGCGGCGAAACACGGTATCGGTCACCCCAGCCATCGGGGCAAGCACCGTCGCGGGAACGATATTCGTGGCACCAACTGGAAAACTGGCCGGAAAAGAACGCATCTTTATCTATTATGAGGGGTTTGAAGAGTAGACTACGGGAAACGTAGGTACTGGAATCTACGTCAGGAGAAGTATGAACTCGAAGATTCTGTTGGCGTTTGTTGGCGGAGCCGCAGTGGCAGGCGTTCTGGCGATTGTATTGACCAGAAGTGCCGAACCAAAGCCGGAGCCGGTTCCCGCAGCATCAAGTTCCGCCGCTGTGGTGGAACGGCCGGTGGAAGGCGCTACAGGCGCAGTTGCCGATGTCGCCGCAGGTATGGAGGCAGTTCGCCCCCGTCCAGTCGAAACTGCTCGCAGGGACATGAAGCTTCCTAAACCAGCCCCGGTGGAAGTAAAACGCGGTCGGGTGGCCGGAGCCGTCAAGCCTGCGACCGAAGTCGCTTCCAGCTCAGCCTCTACGATGGATTCGAATTCAGGCGTGATCCTGCCGCCCTTCAGTTCCTCTTCCAGTGCCTCGGCGACGAGGTCTCCCGTCGAGGAGCCCAAGCGGGCTGAGATCATGAAGCCTGACACCGTTGCCAAGCCCGTCCCGGCGCGCGTTCCCGAGACGGTTACGATACCGGTCGGCACGAGCGTCAGCGTGAGAATCAACACCACAATCAATTCAGAGAAGAACGTTGCGGGTGACTCGTTCAGCGCAACTCTCGATGCTCCTCTCGTCATCAACGACATTGTGCTCGCCGAACGCGGCGCGCGAGTGGATGGCAAGGTCGTGGAAGTAGACCGCAGCGGACGTGTCAAAGGTACGGCTCGAATTACTTTGGCTCTCACGGGCATTCTATTGAGCGATGGACAAAAGGTCGAGCTCAAGACGGACGCCTGGGAGCGCATGGCCCAATCCTCAACCAAGAAGGATGCAGCCAAAGTCGGAATTATGACTGGTATCGGCGCGGCGATTGGCGCGATTGCCGGCGGAGGCAAGGGCGCGGCGGTAGGTGCAGCCAGCGGCGCAGGCGCCGGCACCGGCGTAGTGCTCGCCACCAGAGGCAGCGCCGCCCAAATAGATGTGGAGACGAAAATACCTTTTCGCCTAAGCTCGGCTCTGACCGTGACCGAAAAGATCAATTGAGTTAAAATCAATCTGAGGACGCCGGCATAGCTCAGTTGGTAGAGCGCCTGATTTGTAATCAGATGGTCGTTGGTTCAATTCCGACTGCCGGCTCCATAAG
>Ga0163144_10019002_pt1 | contig 13857 bp, 9 predicted proteins | sample OliLak19BULKMAT1_FD_123175 | JGI IMG/M metagenome (GOLD analysis project Ga0163144, IMG submission 123175) | Freshwater microbial mat bacterial communities from Lake Vanda, McMurdo Dry Valleys, Antarctica - Oligotrophic Lake LV.19.BULKMAT1 | ecosystem: Environmental > Aquatic > Freshwater > Lake... | reverse complement strand
CACAAGCACAACTACAAGCTCAGGCACGTTTGCCTGTTGTGCCCCTGGCCTTGGGCGTACAAGCACGCACCCTTGTAACACAAGCGCGCCAAGCTAGTGAGCAAGGCAGAAACGACTCTGTGTATTGGCATCTAGCACAGGCAGAGCAGCTATTAAAACCCTATAAACCTGGGGCAGAAATGCAAGCCGTACTATGGCAGCGGGCAGAGCAGTACCGGGCTCTGGGCAAATATGCCATGGCCCTAGCCCAGACAAACCGCGGGTTGCAGCTGGGCCTTAACAAGGCGTTGTTTAAAAACCAGCAGGCAGGCATATATTTTGAGCTTAACAAAATGGATACGGTGCTGCAGCTAATTGCAGCCTCTGAGCATGCAAATACCGGCCCAGATGCCCCTCGGCTGCGCTACTTAAATGAGTGGCTGCGGGCCTCTGTCTTTTTAAAAAACAACAAGCCAGCAGATGCAGCAAAAGCTTACAGGCGCGCGCTGGGCCCGGATACAGATCCATCTGCCGCCAATGTTTTTGAGGTGTATTACAAACTGGGCAACCTGCTTTATGATATGGGCCAGCAGCAAGCTGGCCTTGATACACTACAGCTATCTTTTGCGGCTATGCAGCATTTACAGACACTGCCGACAGATTTTGACATTACTGTCTACCTACAAAAACTGGTGTTATCTGATAAAAAGCAACAGGCTCTGGCCGTGCTTGCCTGGTACAGAAAGATGCATAGTATAAACAATAGCCTTGCCATTTTTACCAAAACTGCTTTGCTAGAGATGACCGCCCGCACAGCTAATATAAAACTGGTACAGAACAACCGCCGCCTGCAAGACCAGCAATCTTTATTACGCAATGTAGCTGCTGCCATATTGTTGCTGGCATCTATAATTATTATGATTTTAATGCGAGGGGTAATACGTACCGCACGCCAAAATAAAGAACAGATGACGGTGCATAACAATCTGTTAATAGAACAGCGCACCGAGCTTCAGGCTCAGAAAACAGATTTAGAGCAGCTAAATCTCACCAAAAACATGCTGCTCTCTGTAGTTACACACGATATACGCGGCCCGCTGGCAGGCCTTAAAATGACCGTAGAGCTTGCCAGAGGCAACCATCTTTCTGCCTCTGAACTACAAACCCTGCTAGATGGCCTTGCAGACCAAGTGGCCTGCACAGAAACCTTACTTAATGATGTGCTCCTGTGGGCCAAAAGCCAGATGGGCGGCTTTGAGCTTAGGGTAGAGCCTGTGGTTTTAGACAAAGAAGTAACAGCTGTGCTCATGCTACTGGGTGCAGACCTAAAAACAATACAAACATGGCCAGATGCAGGCGGCAATGCTGCTGCAACAGTACTAAATAAAGGCGCCTTACAAGTAGTGCTGCGCAACATATTGGCCAATGCCATACGGCACAACAAAACCGGTACCCCCATTATAATAACTTACCTAGATACTGAAAAAGAGGTGGGCATCTCTATAAAAGACAGCGGCCAGGGCATGCCCCCGGCTGCCTTGCAGCAGTTACTGGGCCGATTGCAAGCCGCCCAAGCTATTACCCAGCATGGGCTGGGCCTTATACTAGTGCGAGACTTTACCCACCTTATGCAGGGCCGGCTAGAGGCACAAACAAGCACAGAAGGCACAACGGTTACGGTATGGCTGCCAAAAGCTACAAGCGTTTAAACAACCCCCGGCGGCAGGCCGCGCTCCACCTCTATAATCCAGGCAAAGTCTAAAGCTGATATGCCCCCAGGATCATGTGTGCCAATGCTAACACGTAGTTTGCTGTAATTACTGTGCCAGCTGGGGTGGTGCTGTAGCTGCTCAGATACTAAGCCCATGTACACCATAAAAGCCATGGCCGCCAGAAAAGTGGCAAACTCATAGTCTCTTATAAGGTTGTCTTTTTCTTGCCGCCAGTGGGGCATAGTAGATAAATTTGCCTCAATCTGTTGCGGGGCAAGGGGTAAACGGCCTGGGTGCTTGCTCATAGATACACCCAATATACCAGCACTTAGGCTATAAATGCTAACCTATATCAAACCAAACCTTTACACGCCTCTTACTTGATATGAAAAAATTATTTAATAAATGCCAACCCAAACACCAAACCAAACCGCACTTTTTTTTGGCAACTTCCAACGTATTGCACACCTTAGTGGGTCTTACTGATATGATGGCATTTGTACACCGCGCAAAAGCAGCCTTAGCAACTACCGCCCAAGTGGTGGCCGTGTTGGTGGCCCTGTTTGTGGGCATAGTGCTGGCATCAGCATGTGACCATCTGCGAGACCAGCCCTCACCAGCCGCACAGGCACCCCCCGTTTTAGAAGCGCTCACCATACTTCTTACAGATTCTGGCGATGGCCAAGTAGCCTTGCCCTCTGCTTTGTCTTTAAACACAGGCCCGCTTACCCTTACCCACAGCGCCGCAAAATACGGCACCATTACCTTAGATGTTGCTCGGCAGCACGTGCACTACACGGCTGGGCCCGCATTTACTACTGGTGATACAGCCACCTATACTGTAGCCCGCAACGGGCTCTTTAGCTCGGCAACAATATTTATTGGCCCGGGCACATTGTGCCGCCCGGTTGCCCGTTTAGATACCTTTTATTTTGAGCAGCCCGTTGTGGGCCTGCAGCCACTAAACATACAGGGCAATGATGCGGCCACCTGCCCAAATCTGCGCTTAGAGCTATTGCTAGAGCCCAACCGCTCATCGCGGTTTAGGCTACAGGGTGGGCAGGTGTATTTTCATACAGATACCCAGTTTGCCGGCACAGATAGCATAAAGTACCGCATTTGCAACAGACGTGGTTTTTGTAGCGATGCCATCATACGGGTGCGGGTAGCCAAAAAACGCCCGCCCATCTGCACCATTGCTTTTCAGGCTCCTATAGATGTAATCTATTTCCGCCCAGATGTTAATAACCCAGACGTGTACCTTTTCCGCAAGCCCTTGCGTGAGATTCTGCGCCGGGCCACCTTCTGCCCAGATGATAGCCTAGACCTCCGCTCCTTTACCTCTGTGCAGGGGTACAGATATTGGGCAGATACCCGATTTACCGCCACAATAGACACACTAAACTGGGCTATAGTGGGCACTATACCACGCCGCCAGGGCCCGCCACCACCAGAGTTACACGTGATATATAAGGTGTTTAATAAAACCCATACAAAAAGCTCTACCGCCTTGCTGCTGCTGCGCCCCCAGTAAGCACAGGTACCCAGGCACAATCTTTCTACAGACCGTAAATCTTTATTCTACATAAATCCAGAGCACTTTTTAACAATTTTACCCCCCCTTTGTACGATGAAACTCTTACAAATTCTCTTACCCTTTTTGTGTGTATTCTTGCTGCCTTATGCAGTTTGTGCACAGCAGTCTACGGCTAAAATTAGAGGTGTTGTTATGCGAGGCCAGCGGCCAGCCGCTTTGCAAAACGTGCGGTACCTGCGCCTTACAAACAGTGCAGGTGTTATAGACTCTACCCAAAATCCTGACCGTGGCAGCACCCTCACAGACTCTCTGGGCCGTTATGAGATAGTAGTGAACCCGGCACCCGCAGGCGTGCGCACACTTTATGCGCTTAAAGTAGCCAATTGTGACTCTACCTGGGTGGTGCAACAAGTAGAAGTAAGGGCCGCTATTACGCTGGCACAGCCCATATTATTGTGTGTAAATCCACCCCCACCCAGCTGCACCTTAGACCCCGTTTTTGCCCCCCATGTAAATGGACTCACCGTGTTTGCGCTTCCCCTTAAGCCCACCGCCGGCACTAGGCACACTTGGCGCTGGGGAGACGCTAGCCCCCCAGACACTGCCGCCCAAAGCGGCCATACCTATGCAAACGCTGGGCGGTATACCATTACACATCTAGAGTTTGCCAGCCCCACCTGTTTTCGTCAGTTTTCTATAACTGTAAGCGTAGGCGGCATAGTGCCCACAGAGGTAGTGGGCGCTGGCCAGGTATTTGCTGGTGCTCGCTGCGTTAGCGGGCTTGTGCGGGTGCATTTTATCCCCGTAGATACCGCACGCAGAAGTCGTGGTTTTTTAAGAGATTCTACCTGCCGCTATGTAAGCAAGCTGGCACCGGGGCGCTATCTGGTGCGCGCCATACCCTTAAGCCCAGAGCTTATAAAGGCGGGGTACATGCCCACGTATTTTGGTGGGTTATGCCGGTGGGACTCTAGTGCCGTAGTGGATTTAACCAACAACAGGTTTGATCTTGACATACACCTGCGCCGCAGAGATACCAGCCGCCACCGCCGTGGGCAGGGCCGCCTGCGCGTGCGTATTAGCGGGCAGGGTACAGTAGTGAGCGCGGCCATGCCCGGTGCCACCCCCCGCACCCTAGAGCTAGAAGATACTCCCATTTATTTGTATGACCAGGCTGGCAGTGAGCTAGACTATGCTTTCCAGCACAATGGTGCATCAGAAGTTGTTTTTAATAACATGGAGGCTGGTACTTACCGGCTGGCGCCAGATGCAGGGCTCGTTGCTTCTACAGAAGAATTTGTATCCTTTAGCGCCACAACTACAGAAGCCACAATTGCCTACAATGCCACATCTGCGGGCATAATAGCCAGTGTTACGTCTATAAAAGCGGCAAAAGGGGCAGTAGCCTTAAAAGCATATCCTAACCCTTGCGCCAGCAGCTTTACCCTTAGCTTGCCAGCGGCCACCGGCCAGGCAGAGCTTACGTTAATGGGGGCAGAGCTTATGTTGATAGGGGCAGATGGCCGCACCATCCGCACACAAACAGCCGATGGCCCCACCCTTACTGTCTCTGTGCAGGGGCTTGCCCCCGGTTTATACCATGCCATACTAGCCCAAAACGGCAGCCTGCTAGGTGCCCTGCGGGTGCAGGTGGTAAACTAGTCTTATTTGGCCCCCTGCTGCAAAGCAGGGGGTTTCTTTCTACCGTTTAACCTTAAAAATCTACCTTCATGAGGCCCAGCGCCAGCAAAGCCTATTCAGACACTGAACTTGTAGAGGGCTGTATTGCCGGCAAATCTGCCGTGCAGCGCGCCCTTTATGAGCGCTTTGCTGGGCGCATGCTGGGCGTATGCCAGCGTTATGCAGCAGACCATATGGAGGCAGAAGATGTACTGCACCTGGCCTTTATGAAGGTGTTTACAAAAATGGACAGCTACCGCGGCGGCGTGTTAGAGGGCTGGATCCGCACCATCTGCGTGCGCGAGGCCATAAACCAATACCATGCCAAAAAGCGCCAAAAAATTAACTACGGCCAAGAAGAAAACGCACCCACAGAAGAGACCCCCGCAGATGCGCTCAGCACACTATCCCTGCAAGACCTGCAGCGCCTGATAGAAACACTGCCAGAGGGCGCCCGCATCATTTTTAACCTGTACGCCATAGAAGGTTTTGACCATAACGAGATTGCCCAAATGCTACACATAAGTAGCGGCACCTCTAAAAGCCAACTAAGCCGTGCCCGCAAACTACTACAAGAGCGCCTGCAAGCGCACGAACGATGATACAAGACCAAAACCAAGAACCTAAGCCCGGATTTCTAAAAGAAATCTACGATGCGGCACCTACCCCGGCACCCCCTGCCGGTGGCTGGGCCCGCCTAGAGGCAGAGCTGGCCAGCACAAAAAGCAAACCCGCTGCGTATTTGTGGTGGATGGGTATTGCAGCCGTGGCCTTGGTAGGCATTGGCTTGGGGGTAAATAGTGGGGTGTGGCAAAACAAGGATGCCAGTACCCAACTAGCTACTGCCCAACTAGCTTCTGCCCAAAAGCCTAGTGCTGAGCCAGCTAGCACCCAAAATCATAGTGCTGGGCCAGCCAGCACCCAACTAGCTACAGCCCAAAAGCCTAGTGCTGAGCCAGCCAGCACCCAAAACCTTAGTGCTGAGCCAGCTACAGCGGCTTTCAACGCTGCTGGCCCTAAATCAGCAACAAGTATCCCCCTTAACTCTGTTGCTAAAGCATCTTCTGCAAGACCTGTTGTACAAGAGCAAACCTTAACCCAATCTGCCAATACCGCAAGCTCTACTGCTTTTACAAATGCATTACCTGCCCCCTTTGTAAAACCAGCGTATGCAGCTTCTGCACCCAAAACAGCGGGTAACGAGCTGGCGCAAATTGCTAGAAAAACAGCCACAGACCCGGGTGCAGCTGCATTGCCTAAACCAGATCTGCCCACAGCCCAAAAGCTAGCTGCCCCCAATGTGCAGAAGGCCCAAACGCAACAATTAAAAGGTGATGAAGCCCAAAACAACGGCGCTGCATTAAGAGCTAGCGCACCCGCAGCGGTAGCTAAAGAAGGTTTGCCAGTGCCCAGCCAGCAGGCCTCTAATCTCCCAAGCCTTGTTGCCAGCCAAAAAAATACAGCCGCCGGTAACGCACCTCAGCAGACGAATGCAACAACAGCTGCAACGGCCACAGAATCTATAGCCAAAACCACTTCTGCCACACGTGCAAGCTCTGCCAATAGCAGCCCAGCCAACAATACAGATGAGGCCGCGGCACGAGCCAACAAAGACATTGCCCAAGAAACTAAAGCAAATACCAAACCAGATACCAAACCAGATACCAACCTAATTACCAACCCAAATACCAAGCCAGAGGCTAACCCAGATACCAATCCTGCAACTAGGCCCCTAGAGGTGGTTAAAACCCAAACCCAAGCCCGAAGTCTTTTCTTTTATGAGCTTACAGCCCGTGCCCTGTTGCGCCAGCGCAATGCCCAGCTAAAAACCAGAGGCGATAATGCCCGCCTAGCCTGGGCGTCTCCTCAGCCTACCGTGTTGCCTGGGCTAGAGGTGGCAGGCTCTGTGGGGTACCGCATTACCCGCACACTAGCCCTGGGGGCGCAGGCTGGGCTTGGCGGCTGGCAAGAAACCCTTAGCACCGATATAAGCTACCAAGCCACCACGCCCACGCTGGTGCAGGTGCCCGGCACCAATACCTACACCCTAGAGCTACCCTATAGCAAGCCCATTACCCAAAACAAAACCTGGGGCGTGCTGCAAGCTCACTCAGAGCTCTGGCTGCGGGTTTGCCCTAAAACGCTGCCTATAGCCTTGCAACTAGCAGCCACCTTAGATGCCTGGCGCACTACAGGCAGTGATGTAAAAACGCACCAGCCCATACTAGGCTGGGCTGTGAGCATGCGCTATCAGCCGGGGCATTACTTTTTTGAGGCAGGGTTGCGCAGGCCCATGGGCAGCGCACTTTCAGTGCCAGATTATTACAGCATTACCTACCAGATGGGTACTATAGGCATAGGCTACACGTGGTAAGGGCTTTGCCTGGCCGCGCAGTGGTTCGCAGATAAATTTTATTGTAAGGTAGAAAGATTTGTTTTAAAGCAAACGCGCACCTCTGCTGGGGGTGCGTTTTCTGTTTACAAGGGCTTGTGCAAGGCGCACTTAGTACTAGCTCACCTTATAGTGCCGCTCACCCACGGTATTACACCGCTCACACCACGGCTATGCCATTAGTGTTTGTTAGCCTATACTTTTACAGGCCTTTTAGCTCTGCTGTAGCTAAGAAACCTTAGCCTTTATGAGCACACCTAAAATATCCACGGGCCTTAGCCAGAAGTTTTGCTTTTGGGGTTTTGTATCTATGCTGTTGCTGGTTTATGTGCACGGCTACAACTTACAAGAGACCTATTTAAGGCCTACAACCTACCCCTATGAGGCACTTACCCCTACAGCCTTTGTAGAGTATCTTTTTTCTAATGGGTTGCTGCGGTTTCGTATCCCCATGCTTTTTGCCATCTCTGGGTTTTTGTTTGCCTTGGGCGATGCTGCCCCCTATGGCGCCCGCATCCGTAAGCGCCTGGGCACCTTGGTAGTACCCTATTTACTATGGAGCCTGATCGGTTTTGGCACCATATTTGGCTTGGCCCATGCCGGGCCTGCACTGTCTGCGGCCACGGCAGCCACCCACTTAAACCTGTTTGATGACCCTACTTTTTTCTCAACCGCCGCCTGGTGGGAGTATGTCCTATTCTTTACGTTTTCTTCTCCGGTTGCTTTTCAGTTATGGTTTTTGCGGGCATTATTTTTCTTAAACCTTATGTACCCGCTGCTGGCCTGGCCACTGGCCTATAAGCGAGGCACAAAGGCTAATAGCTATATGGTTGCAGGGTTTTTTGCAATCTTGTTTTTGTTGTTTCTAGCGGGTATAGAGCTGCCCATTTTTTATGCCGAAGGCGTACTTTTCTTTACCCTAGGCATATACTTGGCTAAAAATGGGGGTGTACCTGCCCACCCTCCGCTGGGCACAAAAGCCTGGCACTGGCTAGCCGCCTGCCTAGTTATGGCCCTTGTAAAAACCTATCTGGCCTTTACCCCCAGCGCCCCTACTGGCAACTGGGAGGCCAATACCACCCAACAAAACTGGATGTATTTCTTGCATAAAGGGGTAATTGTTGCCGGGCTCGTATGGGCTTGGTACGGCCTAGATGGCCTAGTGCGGGCGTGTATGGGCAACAAATTTTTTGTGGCCTGCTCGGCGTTTTCGTTTTTTATTTATGCCCTGCATGAGCCTCTGCTGCATGTACTTATGCAATACGCGCTCAGCTTTACCCACGGCTGGCCGCTTTACAGGCTGCGCACCTATATACTAGTGCCCACAGGGGTATCGGTTTTTTGTATGGGGATGGGCTTACTGCTACGCACCAGCCTGCCTAGGGTATATGGCGTGCTCACGGGCAGTCGTGGTTTTGCCAGACAGCTTCAGGCCCAAAAACAAGGTATTTATAGTGATGCCCCCGTTTAGTAAGATGTTGGTAGTCTTAGCGCCGGTGCAGCTCATAGAGCAGCATGGCCGCTGCAAGGGCTGCATTTAGGCTCTCTGCCCCTCCGTGCCCGGGTATGCTTATTTGCTGGGTTAGCAGCGGCAACACCTCTTGGCGTATGCCGTGGCTCTCAGAGCCTATTACAAGAGCGGTGGCGTTATTACCCTGCGCCAGCCCATAGCTGCTAGCGCCTTGCAGGGTTGCCCCCAGCCGCACAGGTATTTTTTCTAGTAAAGAGGCTAGCGCCCCATAATGCACCTGCACCCGCAGAAAACTGCCCATACTGGCGGCAATAGTTTTAGGGTTTTGCCACTCGCAGGTATCTGCACTGGCCAGTATATGCGGTATGCTAAACCAGTCTGCCAGTCTAATAAGGGTGCCTAGGTTGCCCGGGTCTCGTATGCCATCTAAGGCTAGGTAAAGGCCAGCAGCGCTAGGAGCAAATGCAGGCCAGCCCGGGTTACTCACTAGGGCAATACCCTCTGCATTGTTTTGCAGCGTGCTCAAGGCCGCTAGGGTAGCTGTATCGGTAAGGTAACAGGGCACTGTGGCCATACCCTGTAGCTGTGCCTGCCAGGCGGGCATATCAGTATCGGTGGCAGGCTCTGGTAGTATAAAGAGCAGAGGCTGCCACCCACTACCGGTAGCCTGTGCCGCGGTGGCCAGCTCTAGCATGGCTTTACGGCCTTCTACTAAAAAAAGGCCCTCTCGCTCGCGCCCTTTTTTAGTATGTAGGGCCATAATACGTTTTGTCAGGGCTTTTGAAATCATCTTTACAGCTAAGAATGCGTACGTGGCTTGCAAATACTAACCGAGGAGCCTCTCTATGGCTGGCCTTGGCGCTTACCGGCCTTGTGTTGCTACAAAGCTGCGCACCTAGCACCCTATTCTTAAAAAAAGATCAATACCTTTTTACCCGGGCACGCATACGCGGGGCAAAAGGCCTAGACGCAGAGGCTCTGTCTAGCCTGCAACAACAAAAACCCAACAGCCAAATTCTTTACTCTACGCCCTATTTATGGTTTTACCAGCTGGGGGCCCGCTTTTACAAACCAAAAAAAGAGCAAGAAAAGTACGATAGCCTGCAAAAAAGCTACAAGGTGGCGTCGGCTGCTCTGGGCAATACCAATACCCCAGCTGCCCAAAAATGGCGTGCCCGCAAAGAGAAGCGCTTAGAAAGACAGCGGGTAAAGGTGGAAGAGGGTAATTGGCTTATGCGCACCGTAGGCGAGCCCCCCTCCATATTTGATTCTGCGGCCCTAAACGCCACCCACCGCGAGCTAGGCAACTATCTCTTTAACAAAGGCTATTTTGATGGCAAAGTGCTTACCGTAGCCGATACTAACGGCAAGGCTGTACGGGTGGTGCATACTATTACACTGGGGCAGCCCCAGATTTTGCGGCAGATACGCTACCTAGCCTATGACACAGCCATACAAAGGGCCCTCACTGCCGCTGCAAAAGACGAGCCCCGCGTGCGCCCCGGAGACCGTTATGACCAAGATGCCATTGCCGCCGAGCGCGAGCGCTTAGACAAACTCATGCACAACCAAGGCTACTACACCTTCTCGCGTGATTACATATACGTAGATGCTGATACCAGCCCACATGATACCTCCCAAGGGCCACGCATAATAGATCTCACCTTTCAGATAAAAAACCCACTGCTAGGCCGGCACCACCGCTATACATTGGCAGAAGAAGAGTTTAGGATTTTACCCGCCAGTGAGTATGAAACCCAAGGCAGTGTAGAGCATTACTATGAAAAAATTCTGTACATAACCCCCAGCCGCCGGGTTAGCTACCGCACCCTAGATTCTAAAATACTTGTGCGCCCAGGAGAGTATTATAACGCCCAAAAACTAACCGTGAGCCAGGCCCAGCTACAGGCTATGGATATTTTTAGGTTTGTAAACTTTAGCTACGATACCCTGCCGGGCCGCCCGCATGATTTTAGGCTGCAAATACAGGCCACTCGCCTGCCCAAGTACCAGGTAAGCAACGAGGTGGGCCTGCTTATTAGCCAAGGCGCCCCCGGTCCGTTTATTAACGAGAGCTTTAAAATACGCAATGCGCTCAATACTTTTGATGTTTTTGATATTGGAGCCCGCTACTCGCAAGAGGGCCAGATATCAATTTTTAACCAGCAGGGCATATACCGGGCCACAGAATTGGGCATAACGGCAGCTATTACCTTTCCGGCCATTATACTGCCGTGGTACACCTCGTATCTGTTTAACGCTAAAACACCTAAAACCCGCTTAACAACCGGCTATACAAACCGCGCCAGACCAGAGTTTAGCCAAAACGAGCTAAAAGCAACCCTTGGCTACTCTATTAACTTAGATCCTAAGCGCCTGCTGGGCATAAACCTAGCAGATGTTTCTGTGGTAAATACCACCCGCATACAAGCAGGTTACCTCACCTTTTTAGAAGACCAGCGTAACGCAGGCAACCCGCTTATCCGCTCGTTTGATAATCAGATAGTTACCAGCTTGTCAGCGTTTTATGTTTACAATACGGCGGGCCAGTCTGTAAAAAAAGCAAGGGGGTTGTATTTCAGACTTTTTGCAGAGCTGGGTGGCTTTTTGCCCAACATATTAGCCACTAGCTACAACGATACCAGCCGCTCTGGCCGCTATATCGTAAATGACAATGCCGGCCTGTCGCTGCGGGTGTTTCGGTTTACAAAGCTGCAATTAGATTACCGCTATTATATGCCTGTTGCCCAGGGCACCCTGTGGGTGGCGCGTTTTAATGCTGGGGTGGCCATCCCCATCGGCGAGAGCCGCGCCCTGCCGTATGTAAAATACTTTTTCTCTGGCGGTAGCAATAGCATACGTGCCTGGGCACCGAGGCGCTTGGGCCCGGGCACATACAACGTACAAACCAGCAGCGGCTTTAACGCAGAGCAACCCGGCGAGGTACTCATAGAAGCTAATATAGAGCTGCGCCAAAAGCTGTTTGGCTTTGTAGAAGGGGCCCTTTTTGCAGATTTAGGGAACGTATTTACCCTCAAGAATGAAGAAGGACGCCCCGGCAGCCAAATTTTGGCCAAAACCGTACTACAGAGCCTTGCCCTAGGCGTGGGCCCCGGCATACGCATGGATTTTAGCTTTCTGGTAATACGCCTAGACGCCGGCATTAAAACCTATGACCCCTCTGCACCTCAGGGGGTAAAGTGGGTAATACGCGATGCCCTGCGCAAAAACACCAACGGCTACCAGCGCATCCTGCTTAACATTGGTATAGGCTATCCGTTTTAGCCTACATGTACTACTTGCCCCATAACAACAAACACGCTACACTAGGCTTTTTTTTAGCTGCGTACGTGACGTTGCGCGTTTAGTATTTTAGGTATACAGGCATGGGCATGTTTACAGGCAATAAATTTGCCTAATGCTTACAATTAACGTGTAAACACAGAACACTCTGTGGTTTAAAACGGCTAAATATTTAAGCACGTTCATTGTTTAAGTCAATACAATATATACTTTGATATACATATTTACTGGGAAAGCCTTATAAGTAGGTTTAATACTACAGTGCAGCCATTTGTAAGAGGGCAAGGTCCTATTTTTGAACTGTTCTAAAGAGGCTCATTCTTGCTTGGCGCCAATTGTACTTTGCTAAGTACATGGCACCAGCCCAGCCGGTCTAGACCTAGTCTATCTACCACAAAAACCGATAATGCTATTTTCACCCGTCTGGCTTAGGCCAGCCAAGTTCCTGTTGGCTATGGGCTTAGCGCTAAGCGCTTGCCCACAGGCATGGGCAGATGGTCCTGGGGATATAATAGTAGATAATATTTTAGAGAATGGCCTGCCGTTTCTGGTGCTGGTGGTAATTATTATGCTCTTTGTGTCGGCCGTAAACACATTTGGCAAGCGAGAAAGCTATCTAGAGAAACAGGTGAGCGAGCGCACACGCCAGGTAAATCTAAAAAACGCCCAGATTTTAGACCAGGCAGAGGCCTTAAACACAGAAAAAGAAAAGCTAGACAGGGTAAATTCTGAAATGGTGATGATGCTCAGCAAGTTAGAGGCTAACATTGAGCAAATGAGCGAGCAGCGCCAGATTATAGAAGATAGCAATCGCAAAATGCTAGACTCTATCCGCTATGCAAAGCGTATACAGCGCTCTATATTGCCTGCTCACAACACGCTAAAAGAGCTTTTTCCTGCGTCTTTTGTTTTTTACCAGCCTAAGGATATTGTAAGTGGCGATTTCTACTTCTCTACCCGCAAGATGGGCCGCAGCTTTCTGGCCGCTGTAGATTGTACTGGCCACGGGGTGCCGGGCGCATTTATGAGCCTAATTGCCCACAACCAGCTCACAAGGGCCATTAAAGAATACGCCATTTTAGAGCCTGCCCGCATCTTGCACTGGGCAGAGAAAGGCCTCTCTGCCTTGCTTAGCAACAGTGCAGACTTCTCTGAGCAAGGAGACGGCATGGAGATAGGCCTGCTGGCCATAGACCATAAAAAGAGTGTGCTAGAGTATTCTGGAGCCCACCGCCCCCTTTACCGCATAAGCAAGGGGCAGCTGCTAGAGTACCGGGGTGAGCCCTTCTCTATTGGCCCTGTGCAGCAAGCCTTTGACATACAAAAGCGGTTTACAAACCATACCATACCCATGGTAGAAGGTGATATTTTTTACCTTTTCTCAGATGGATACGTGAGCCAGTTTAATGGCCAAACCGGCAAAAAATACATGACCTCACGCTTTAAAAGCTTTTTGCTTGCCATACATACTTTGCCAATGGATGAGCAAAAAGAAATGCTGCGCAATGAGTACGAAAACTGGCGCGGCGATAGCTCACAGTTAGACGATCTGCTGGTGATAGGGGTACGCATTGCAGCCCTTCCAGAGGCTGTAAACGTAGATTTAGCCCTCTCTGGCGTAGCTGCACATGAGCCAGCACCAGAACCTAAAACGGGCAGCGCATTAGAACCTTAAAACCGGCGGCGCAGTAGAACTTGAAACCAACGCGGCACCAGAATCTAAGACCGGCCCGGCTATGCCTTAAGGGCTAGGTGCCCAAGCTAATAAATATCGCGCACGGTT
>Ga0163144_10019001_pt1 | contig 13858 bp, 3 predicted proteins | sample OliLak19BULKMAT1_FD_123175 | JGI IMG/M metagenome (GOLD analysis project Ga0163144, IMG submission 123175) | Freshwater microbial mat bacterial communities from Lake Vanda, McMurdo Dry Valleys, Antarctica - Oligotrophic Lake LV.19.BULKMAT1 | ecosystem: Environmental > Aquatic > Freshwater > Lake... | reverse complement strand
CCCAGACTATGGTGGGTAAGTTATGTATTTATAATGTAGTTCCAAGAAATGATTGTGCTACCGCAGTAGCGGCCGCTATCAATCTCAACCTAGGAGATTGTAATATTAAAGCCAATATATTAAATAACTTTACGCCTTCGGGAGGGTCTGCTTGTGCACCTAATACTGAGGATTTATGGATTCGCTATACCCATACAGAGGTAAGTGTAAGTAGTGTACAGGTAGAATATATTGCTAGTGGACTAAACAATGTCTATAATCCTAATATCATTGTTTACAATGCAGCTTCACTCAACTGTGCTGATTTAACAAATTCACCTACTATTTTATGTATTGGTAGTAACTTAAATAACAATACACTAGCCACTAGTTTTGCTGTAGTAGTAGGGCAAACTTACTACTTGAGAATCTTAAATGGATTAGGTGGAGGTATGCCTGGTAGTATCTGTATCTATGACCAAGGCAAGAAAGCAGAGGATAACTTTTATACAGCTCTCACATATCAGATAGATGGGACAGATTGTGGTAAACAATTTAATTTGCTTTCATCTTTTAATTCCACAGGCGGGCTAGGCACAGCAAATCCTAATAATGTTTCTTGTGCTACTGAGCTTTCACAGAAAGATGCTTGGGCAAAGTTTCAGACAGGTGCAGTTCTTCCTGCGAATGATTTGGTGATTGAATACGACAATGATAATCAGGACGCTTCTATTGCTGACAATGTGGCTTTGGTGGTTTATAAAGGAAATGCCATCAACACTCCTGTGAATCCTTCCCCTCCTGATCAAATCTCTATTACTTCGGTAGGAGCAACTGTACCGTTGGCTTTTGATACTTTTTATGAAGGTATTGGTGTAAACTTAAATACTTCAGTTTGGGCTAGAATAAATATAACTGCTATTGGTTTTTACTCACTGGTTTTTGAATCGCCTAATAGTGAAGATGTATATTTTGAGATTTATGACAATACTTTAGCATCTTTGGGTACCTTTGATAATACACCAGCTGGTGAACAAAGTGTTATAAATTTTATTACGTCAGGAATTTATTATGTGAGAATTGAAAATCTAGGGTCTAATTTTGCAGGTGGTAGATTCGCTGTACTAAGCCCAATGGTAGAGGTAGGGTGTTCTAATATAATTGATGAAGGTACAGAGGCAGTTACATTAATTAATGGTACTACTCCAAATTATGACATCAATAGTACTTATTATATCAGAGTAGTAAATCTTGTAAGCAGTAATTCAATAGTAGGCACACTTTGTATCAGAAATGGGGGCGTAAGACCAGAAGATTTATGTAGCACTGCTCGTCAAATGGTAGTAGGTGATTGTGATATTTTATTTAATTTAGTTGATATCGAATTACCAGATAACCAGCCTATTACACCTTCTTGTATTGGTGCTAAGACATTAAGGATAGATGCTTGGGCAAGCTTTACGGCTAGCTCTGCTCAAACTACAGTAGAGTATTTTATAGAAGGAAATGTAGGCAAAGATGCTGCTCTTGAGATTTATCGTGGAACGTGTTCAGGGCTTATTTCAGTAGCTTGCGTAGATGCTCTTGGGCAAATAGACGGAGTAGAAGTGGCTGCATTCAATACCCTAGTAGGACAGACCTATTATGTCAGAATCATGAATGTGGGTACTATTGGTAATATGAATGGAAGAATGTGTATTTTTGATACACGTGAGAGAGATGTTTGTGATGACCAAGATATTCTTACTCTCACACCAGATGCTTGTAATGTAAGATTTAATGTGCCTGCCACTTTCCGTAATACAGGTGCTGAAACTAACTCATCAGGAGTTTGTTCTGCCATTACATTTAGCTCAGAATCAAGAGACTCTTGGATACGATTCTTAGGAAATGGAAGAACAATGACCATCCAATATCAAAACTCAGAAATAACTAGTGATCCTATGTTACTCATCTATACGGCTAACCCTGGCCCTATTAACTGTGGTATAGGTATATATGGTGCTGGTAATAATGCAAATGAATTGGTATGCCAAAACAGCTTTTTAACGGGGCGACAAACAGAGTCTGTATCAATCCTAACTCTAGCGGGTAAATTATATATACTTAGGGTAGTAGATTTGAACCCTGGAGCTATGAATGGTTCTCTATGTATATTCTCAGGAGAGACAGGCACAGCAAATTGTGCAAGTGCCAAAGTAATTGATATTCGCTCTATTTTAGGTAGCCCTGATGATGTAGGAGCTTGTAATATCCAGTTTAATATTCTTAACTCGAATCCTGCGAGTAACCCAGCTACTGATTGTGCAATTACCAATGAAGGAGATGGTTGGGCTACTTTTACTACAGGTTTAGGAAGTATTTTTCCGTTACCTGCTAATAACATCACGGTACAGTATGATAATAATGATAATAATTTTACCATAGCACCTGATGTGGCTCTTGAAGTGTATCGTGCAGTAGGTACTTTTGATTGTAATACCCCTGCTACTTATACACTCGTTGGTTGTATAGATACACAAATAGAGGGAGTAGAGAGTATTAACTTTCCTGTAACTACTAATGCAAGCCAGACCTACTATATCCGTGTGATTAGTAAAGATCCAATTAAAACAGCCTTTGGTAAGTTGTGTATCTTCTTTGGGCCTACCATCGCTAGACCTACTTGTGCTACTACCTTAGATTATGGTCCCTTAGATGGAACCTACAAAGGCTTTGAAGTCTCTCAGACTTGGACAGATGTGAGACCTCAAGACCGAATCTTAGACCCTGTCTGTGTTATCCCTAATGGCTCAAACCCTGTAAGTCCTGCCCCACCAATAGTGAGTAATGGATGGATGCGTTTTAATGTACCTATCAATGCAGATCCTAATTTGCAGGTAAATGCAGTGACTGTTCAGTTTGATAATACTCGTTTTTCTTCTACTGACCTTAACTCTGAAAATGCAGCCATAGCTGTGTATAGATTAATACCACCCAATACACCTACTTCTATCAATGGTAATACTGCAGCTTGTACACTAGGAAACCTTGAACTAGTAGATTGTTCTAACAGTGTTTGGAGAGGTACAGAGTCTGTAACCATTAGCGTAGTGCCAGGAGGTGATTATCTAGTAAGGGTAATGAATGTGAAAAATAAAGGCAAGAATATGTCAGGTTTAATACGTGTTTTTGAGTTTGTAAAATGTACTTTACAAGGCGAGTTAGTAGTAGATGGCAACTTTGCCAATTGGAAGCCACTCAATACTGCATCAAACCCTACTCCTGCTATTTTTGCAGGAATGAATGGATGGATTCACGAAAACCCAGATATTAAGAACTATAATATGCATGCCAATGATCAACAAAATATAAACTTTTATTCCCGTTTTGCCTCTGATTATGGCTACTTACGCGATGCAGCAGGTGGAAGTGGTGGCAATGCCAATAGTCAAAGTAGATTGATTGCTGCACGAGGAGAGTTTAATCCAGAAGGCTTATACTCTGTTACGCATACTATCAATAACTACAAAGAAAACTGGTTTAGTTACGGAAATGGAGAAGTAGGATATGGTGGAGGGAACTCTTGGAACTTCTCAGCAGTCTATTGCTCTACTGGTGGTGCAGGTGCAGGGAGTGAAGCGTGTGTAGGCTTTGGTGTGCCTTCGGCAGGTTTGCCAGCACTTATCCCCAGCTCGGCAGCGGCTAATTTTATGGCAGTCAATGGTTGGTGGAAAATACCCGCAGATTATCCTAACCAAGAAGCAGGAAAGATATGGTGTCAAACAATTAATATTTCTGGCAATGCCGGTCAGCCTAATAGATATTATGTCTTTACAGCTTGGTTTAACAATGTAAAGAGTATTAATCAAACGGGTGATGTACCTCAGCTCAGAATTACAGTTTGTGATATGGAAAATGTGAATAGCCCAGGTGTACTACCTGCTATAGGTGCTACTATTAAGACACCAGCCTCACGTTTGCCAGGTACTACCTATACTACTGGAATTTATACACAGCATGTACCTGCTCCTCCAAATAATGCAAATATGAGAAAAGCAGCGCCACTTGGGTTTGCCTTTGGGGCAGCCATGCCTTGTAATACTGATGGAGAAGCACCTAATGCAAGACTGAAAGAGCTAGGTTCTGACTTTTTCTTGCCACAAGAGCCTGATCAATGGCAGGTAGTACGTTGTATTTATCGTGCACCACAAGATGTAACAGAACTAAACCTTTGCTTAGAGAATCTCTCACTATCTAAAAACGGAAATGACTTTGCCATAGATGATATCTCTTTTCAGCAATGCTCAAGCACCAATACAGCTGCCTTAGATGCACTACTAAGAGGCGATGCCTGTGAGCTTGCTGATGAACCCGCAGCACTGGGGATTAGCTTAAATATGAGAATGCTTGATTTTACGGGTAAACTTGTAGGTGATAAAGTATTACTTAGTTGGCTAGTGCTGAACGAGCAAAACCTCAGTACTTATGAAGTACAAAGAAGTACGGATGGTGCTAACTTCTATGCAATAGGAGAAAGAGATGCAAGAGGTGGATTGAATGACTTGTATAACTATGATTTTATAGATTATCAATTACCAGAAGGCAAGTCAGTAATTTACTATCGTCTGCGTATGATTGGTACGAATGGACAAGACAGACTTGGCTCATTGATTCAAGTAAATCTTGATGCTTTAAGAGGCTTGGAAATGGTTTTATATCCTAACCCAATTCAAATGGGAGATGATTTTTCATTAAGCTTTCAAGCTTTTGGAGGCTTAGCAGGCATCAAAATCGCTGATATGATGGGCAATACCAAGGTAGAGCAAATCATTAGTACCAAAGATGGTCAAAACCAATTGAATTTTAGTTCTAAGGGACTTGCCTCTGGAATGTATATCGTTCAGCTAAAAATGGGCAACCAACAAGTGTCTCGTAAGCTGATAGTGATGTAATAAATCACTAAACTATTATAAAAGCCACCTTGATTTACGATAAATCAGGGTGGCTTTTTTGCGAATTTATAAAATATCTGATTAATCTTGTAAACACTAAAAATCTATACTATCACTTAGTAACAGGCTATTAAATTATAAATATTTCATAATCAATAGGTTATGATTTCGTTTGAAGTAGAATAAAAAGGTGGTCAGTTCCTAGGTTTCAAAGAAGTAATAAATTTTTAAAAAAAGTAGCAATTTTGAGAACATTGGCGAAATACTTGCTTATATGATACTAAAATACAGCTTGTAATTCCTTAAATGACCCTTCTATAAACATTAATCTCTCAAAACATTAAATCTAATATAATAATTTAATGTAAATTACTCAATAATGAGTTTGATTTGATAGATTAAAAATTTGTTTCGTTAATTTTGAGTAAATTTTTTTGATACAATTTACTTTTTAATCATTCAAATTAAGACACAGAAGAATATTCATTTTTTTTAATTTTTTTTATGCAGTGGCTAGTTAAATACATATTTACGTTTAGCATCTGGCTTAGCCTAGGTTTAGCAATGACTCTTTATGCTCAAACCGATGAGCAAAAGATGGATGCTTACCTGTTATCTGCAAAGGCAGCAAAATCTACGGAGGAAAAAAGTAGAGTTTTTTGCCAAATAGCTGATTTACTCTTAGAGATAGATAAAGTGAAAGCCTTACAATATGCCCAACAAGCACATCAAATGCTTCCTACAAACCCGACCGAAGCCCAGACCAATGCTCTTATTTTTCTTGGAAAGACGAAATATGCCAATGAAAAAGTACAAGAAGCACAAACACATCTACAGACGGCACTTTCACAAGCTCAAAGCCTGCAAAAGCAATCACTTGAAGTAGATGCACTGAATGCCCTAGCAAATATAGATATTCGCCAGAATAGAAAAAGAGCTTATGAATACCTTGCCAAATCACTCAAAATTTCGGAGCAAGTAGCCTATACACAAGGGCAAGCAGATGCCTATGAGGTTTTCGGAGATTGGTTGCTGGGTGAAAACCCTAGTGAAGCCATTAGTCAATATCAAAGAGCATACAATCTCTACCGAGCCGAAAATCTCCCAGAGAAAAGAGTGCTGATGCTACAAAAAATAGCCAATACTCATTTGCTTTATCGCAATGATTACCCTGCTGCTATCAGAAACCTACAGGAGGCAATTAAAATTAGTGAAATTCTAAAAAATCAACGCCTTCTTGCCGAAAATCTCAATCAAATCGCAAATGTTCACTTCTTGCATTTACAAGATTACAAAACTGCCTTGAAGTATTATTTTCAAAGTTATGTGCTTACTCAAGAATATGAGTTTGCAAGCAATGGAAATACTCTCTCTACTTCTATCAAAGGAATAGCGAACTGCTATGCTTCATTGGCAAGATTGACTCGTAATCAAGGCTATGAAAGCAAAGCAGAAGAATATGAGCAGTTGTTTGCTACTTACCAGCAATCTTATCGTGATTTAGATAATATTCAGAGAAATGTAGCTCAGTTTCGTCGCCAGCAAGAGAGTCAATCACAAAGACGCTATACAATGGCAAGCCCTAATGCCACTAGTGCTGAAACAGAAGAAAAAGCAGAGCTGAAACGTAAAATTGATCTTAAAGCAGAAAACATAGACCGTCTTGCACGTGATAATAAAATTTCTCCTCTCAAAGAAGCCGAACTTAAAGCAGAACTGAAGCTAGAAGAAGATAATCTAAGCTTATCACTTAATCAGAAAGAAAGCGAAATAAGCCTTCTTCAACGTGAGAAAGAACAAAAAGAGTCTCAGATAGATGTGCTGAGTCGTGAATCTACTCAAAAGAACAAGCATTTACAGAAAATAAGCACAAGTCAAAATATTTGGTTAGTGGTCTTGTTGAGTATGAGTGCTTTATTTTTGATGGGGTTATTATTTGTCAATTACTCAAAAAATAAAGTAATAAACCAAAGAAAATCACAGGTTAACGAAAAACAAACCCTCATCAATCGCCAAGAAATTCTTTTGCGTGAAAAAGAAAAAAATATACATGAAGGACAGACCAAATTAGCCAAGGCACACCTTGAACTTGATGAAGCAAAACTAGAGAATAGGTTACTTGTAGATTTGTTAAATAGAGAGATTATACCTCCTATGAAGCTGTTATTTAGTCAAAGTACCGAAAATCTACTTACACCACAAGTGCTACAGCAAGGGCAACAAATCATCCATCTTTTGCAAGGGGTTTACAGGTTTGAAAACCTTCCTGCTCAACTTGATTTACAAACAGCCTCTTTTTCGCTTTTTAAGGTTGCTCGTCGTGCGTTTCAGAGTTGTGAAGCATTGATGTTAGATAAAAAGATTCAAATTAATAATCAAATACGCCCTTACTTTTTTGTAGAAGTAGATGAGTTTTATATAGAAGAGTTATTTACTACTTTATTCTATAACTCACTAAAATATGCACCCGAAGGGAGTAACATTCATATAGAATCTGAACTGATTCGCCAAGATGGTAAGAGATGGATACAAACTACTTTTACAGACCAAGGTAGAAATATCCCAGCCAATATGGCTCAGAGTATTTTTGAAAAATACAATCCTGAAGAAGCACGTCCATTAGTACATAGCTTTCCTTATATCCAAAAGATTATTCAAAGTCATGGTGGACAAGCCTTTGTGCGTCCTGAATATAAAGAAGGGCTGAGTTTTGTATTTACACTTCCTGAAACCACCGAATCAGAAATCTGAGTAACCGATAAGGAGCTGAATACTCAAAAATAAAAGCACTTCTTAAAAGCCAATAAGTTATTTCTGTGTATAATTTACAGAATCAATTTCTCTTGAGTAAAATGCTAAAAATAAACTAATCATTTTTAGCTATTAAAACTTTCATTATCAGATAATTAAGAACTCATAATTCATAATTTATATCTCATAACTCACTAATCGCATCTAAAAAGAAATAATCTCGTTTATCATTCAAGAAATAGATAAATACAAACAAACTTACATTAGATAAGTAAAGTACCATAATACCAATGTATAATATCCAAATTTCTGACAATTCGTATTATTCATTTGACTATTATCAGGAATATTTTTTAACTCTTTACTTTCAATATCTACCTAATTTACACTGAGAACTTATGAAAAAGTTATTACTATTACTATTTATTTTTTGGGGTTCAGTCTTGTTATCCCCACTTCAAGCCCAAATCTCTTGGGAGAGTTTTTTTGAAAAAGCAGATAAGCAATGGAATAGTGGTAAATATGAAAAAGCTCTTTCCAAAGCCAAAAAAAATCAAAAAATAATAGATAAAAAGCTAAACCAAAATGCTATTTATAAGGCTTGGATAATGATTTATGAAGCCCAAATCAACCAAATACAAGGGCAATATCTAGAGATGCAGACCCAACTCATTGAAGCAAATAAGATTCTGGATGTAGAGCAAAATGTAAGCCCTGATGCTTATCTAATTGCTAAATGCAAGATGGCTGATATTCAGATAGAACTAGGTAATTATCTCGAGACTCAAAATAAACTCAAAGAACTCTCTGAATTTACAAAATCAGCCCCTATTACCGATGATTTCTTAAATGCTGAGCTGGCTAATAGACAAATCCAAACCCTCTATCACCTTGGCTTTCTCAATGAAACCCTCTCAGAATTACCCAAAATCACCGAAACTTGGAATACACTCGCCAACGCTGATACAGGTACTTGGGGTAAACTAGGTAAAAATGATAAAAGCTATCGTCAAGTCCAGACAGCTAGGATGATGACACTTTATGGAAAAGTACTCACCGAAAAGGGACTTTACTCACAGGCTGACTCAGCCCTCAATGCAGCCGAAAAGCAAATCAATAGACTCACTTCTGATCCAACTGTACTTGCTTCACAGACTATTGCACAAGGAAATAATGCTTTTGACAAAGAAGATTACAAACAAGCTGAAAAAGACCATGAAAAAGCTTTAGGAATAGCCAAAAAATCACCTTACTATCAACTAAAGTCACTAGAAAAAGCCCTAAATTCATATATCTATGGAGATAAAGGAAGTTCTTTTGACAAACAAATAAAGGAATATACCAAAGTAAGTGTCAGTAATTTCAAAAAAGGAGCAGTATATGGCTATCAAGAAGACTTATTAAATGGAAAAATGAAATTTGAGGAAGGTGCAGGAACAGAAGCTCTTTCTTTTTTCTTACAGGTTTGGGAAGCTCCCAAAACTACTCTTCCTCTGACGCATCCATTAAGACTTGAAGTACTTGACCAACTCTATTATTTATATACTGAGCTGACTCCAAACCCTGAAAAAGCCCGTATTTATTTGGATAGTAGCTTGATTATTAGAGAACAAGCTTATGGTAAAAAATCTATTTACTATCAAGTATATCAGGTAAAACTGGCCAATTATCTTTTTGAGAGAGGTAATGATTTTGAAGAGATAAGAAAACTCCTTAAAGATGAACCTTATCTTGCAATATTTGAGCAGCGAAGTGATTTACATAAAGATTATACAAATATTGCTAACACAGTAGCTAAGTATTTTGAACTAATAGACAGATACCAAGATGCTCTTCAAAAAATATACAGAACTACTGAACTGACTATACAGAAATTTGGTGAGAAGGATATCAAAACGGCTATGCAACTGAGCAGACAAGCAGATCTTGAACTCAAAGTAGGTAAATACAAAGAAGCAGAACAAAGTGCTGAAAAATCATTACAAATCATCAAAAAAGAACTTCCAAAACGCTCTGCAGAGCGTGCAGATGCACTTGCATTGATGGCAAAAATCTATGGTACTCTCGGCTCTTATCGTGAGGCAGAAAGCTTGCTCAGAACCTCAGACCGAATATATCGTCGCCTTGGAATTGAAGATTTTACGCAAAGAGGTCGGTCTATTGATGAAATGGCTTTTCTGTATATCCTTATAGGTAAATACGCTCAGATAGAAGAACTCCTCCAGCAAGATATCTCTCAAAAAGAAGCTAAATATGGCAGAGATAGCTATCACCTTATTACTTCACTTAATAATTTAGGGCAGTTATACCTCATCAAAGGAGATTATAAAACGGCTGAACTCTATGCCCAACATGCCGAAAAAATAGCCAAAGATACCTATGGCAAAGACAACTCTCGCACAGTAGGAAGTTACCAATTGCTTTCACAATATTATGCTACTATAGGTGATTATGAGCGAGCTAAAGAATACCTAAATCAAGTATTAACTATTCAGAAAAAACAACTTGGAGAAGAACATGTAGAAGTTGCTCGCTCTTATGCAGAATTGGGCTTGCTTCAGTTTTATGAAGATAAGAAGCAAGCTCCCAATGCACTTCAGCTCATCGAGAAAGCAAAAGGCATTATGGCAAAAAACTTTGATACACAGCATCCACTATATGCAGAAGTACTTAAGACGCAAGGAATTATTTTGCTAGAAAACGCTCAATACAATGAAGCATTTAAAGTATTGGCACAAGCTAACCAAATCTGGCTCGCCAAACTTGGAGACCAAAACCTAAACTCTGCCGAAGCTTACTCTCTCATGGGAGATGTCTATGCTTTTTTGAAGCGATTTGATGAAGCCCGCACTAACTATGCATCTGCCGAAGCAATTTATAAAAAAGTACTAAGCAAAAACCATCCTGATTATATCAATACACAGAGTAAGCTAGGGCGGATGTATTTTGTGAGTGGAGATAATAAGGAAGCCAATAAAATATTAGAATCTACTACGCAAGCTTATCTTGATTTCATCAAAACCTATTTTCCTGCTCTCAGCGAACGAGAAAAAGAAAAATTCTGGAATAAAATCAAGCCTGATTTTGAGTTTTATAATACCCTTGCCATCAGTCAAGCTGCTGAAAACCCTTCTTTGCTGGAAAATATGTATAATTTTCAGCTTGCGACCAAGGCACTTTTGTTGAGTTCTTCAGTTAAAGTAAGGCAGAGTATTCTGAATAGCAATGATGCCAAACTCAAAGAATTATTTATACAATGGGCAAGAAAAAAAGAAGAACTGACTCAAATCTTAGCAATGAGTGATGCCGAGCTGATAGAAGAAGAAATAAGCCCTGTAGATTTAAGAAATGAAATCAACCAAATAGAAAAAGAGCTAAGCTCTCGCTCAGATCTTTTTGCAGGAGCCGTCGATACAGAGCTTTATACTTGGAAAGATGTCAAAAAAAGTTTAGCAAAAAATGAAGCTGCCGTAGAGATGATTCGTTTCAGAAAATATGAAAATGGATTTTTGGATGATAAAATCTATTATGCTGCCCTCATTATTACGCCACAGATCAATAAGAGTCCTGAATTAGTATTGCTAGAAAATGGAGCTGATTTAGAAGGTAAATATTTGAGATATTACCGAAATGCTACCCAATATGATAAGAATGATAAATACTCTTATGCTGAGTTTTGGCAAGCCATTCACGAAAAACTAAAAGAGTATCCCATTGTCTATCTTTCTCCTGATGGAGTCTATAACCAAGTAAACGTGCAAGCCTTGCGTATCACAGACGAAACCTTTGTGATAGATGAAAAGGAAGTAAGATTAGTGAGTAATACCAAAGACTTACTCACAATGGAAAAAAATGAAAGCCGTAAAATGAAACGCCGTCGTCTCAAAGAAGAGCAAGATAATGAAAAAGAGATAGTATTAATCGGGAATCCTACTTTCTATGCTTCCGAAAGCTCAGGCTTGGCAGCCAAAGTAGCTGACCTACCAGGCACAGAACTCGAGTTACAAAAGATTAAAGAACTTTTTCAAGATAAATTGAACTGGCATGTCTCACTCTATAACCGAAAACTGGCAGATGAAGATACCCTCAAAAACATCAAAAATCCACGAATATTACACATCTCTACCCACGGTTTTTTTAAAGAGCCAGAAACCAGTGAAGCAAACCTGACTTCTTTTAACAGCCTTAAAAATCTACAAGATGACCCCCTCAGAAACACAGGAGTCTTGATGCGTGGTGCAGGAGATTTACTTGCCGAAGATAGCAATATCTTTGACCGTGTATCGGGTATTCTGACGGCTTATGAGGCAATGAATCTTAGCTTCGAAGATACCGATTTAGTAGTATTGAGTGCTTGTGAGACAGGCTTAGGCAAGGTAGCCGTTGGGGAAGGAGTCTATGGATTGCAAAGAGCTTTCTTGGTGGCAGGAGCAGATGCCATTATCATGAGTTTATTTAAAGTAGATGATGAAGTAACCCAAGAGCTCATGATTAGCTTTTATACCAAATGGCTAGAAAGTGGAAACAAAAGAACTGCCTTCACAGAAGCTCAAAAAACCATCAAAGAACGCTATCAAAAACCCTCACTTTGGGGTGCTTTTGTAATGGTGGGAGTGAAATAAAGAGAGTATATTTTTTATGATTAATAACGCATTTAAGATAAAGTACTCATTTAATTTGAGTAAGATTCTCATCACCACTTCTTTACTTAATGCGAATTCGGGATTAAATAAATTATTGTAAACATCTCCATATTTACCATTGACAAGGTCTTATTTTCTTTGAAAACAGACCATTGTCAAGGTAAAAACCCTTATTGAACAAGAAACAGAATATCATACAAAAATATGCCAGAGGCATCTTACGTTTATAGAAAGACAATTAAGATAGCTAGTGCGACCCCTATTGGGGTCGTATATATGTCATTTTATTATTTTCTATAAACGTTGTATTCCTACGGAATAAAAATACTAGTTTAAAAATAGTCTAAACCAAGAGTTAAGCATAGTTTTATCTAAAAACTAATTCCAAGTTCATATTACTTAGCTATGTTTGTAAGCCATTTCAAATTCTTTTGCAAAATCCTCGATAGAGGTTGGAGTTGTATTTTGGGGTGTTCTCCCGTAATCATTAAGATATTGACCATTATTCAAACTTTCAAATAACTCTCCATAACCTTCTGCTATAGTTTCTGGAATCCCTGCTTGCATCATTCCTGCTTTAGCATCTGCTTTTGGGAAAGGAACATATTTTAAATCTGGTTTATCGATGGCTTCACCTAGTGCTTTGGCTACTTCGGGCATTGTCAAATCTCGCTCTCCTGACACAAATACGCAATTAAATCCCTTGAAGTCAAGGCTCAATAAATATTTAGTAGCTACATCGGCGATGTCATTGGTATGCACGATTGGAGTCTTTACATCTGCATTGAGTGAATATCCAAAAAAGCCCATATTCTTTATCATGCCTATGTTAGCGAATAGATTTTGCATAAAATACCCTGCTCTCAAGCTCATAATATTCAAGCCATCTATTGATTGTAGATTTTGCTCAAACTCATACAAACCCGTTACAGGCCCTGCTCCCTCTGGAAGTTGAGCACCATTAGAGCTAAGCACTACTACATTTTTAACGTTTGCGTTTTTGATAGCAGTGGTGATTGACTGCCCTACTCTATGCTGAAAAGTTCTCCAGTCTTCTTGCAAATCCCACTTTGGAGGAATGAGTGCATAGACTGCCGTTGCCCCTGCAAAAGTTTCACTTAGAAACTGTGTGTCTTCTAACTCTCCTACTGCTACTTTTGCTCCTTTGTCTATGAGTGATTTAAGACGTTCTTCTTCTCTACCAATGGCTACTACTTCTTTGCCTTCTGCCAAAAGAGATTCAGCGATTCGTTTTCCTGTGTTTCCTGTTGCTCCTGTGATTACGTACATAATGAATTTAGTTTTTAGGTTTAAAAATTACATTTATTTGACAAATATGGTTAAATAGTTTATTTTTGTCAAGTAGTTAATATAAAATTACATTGTATCAAAAATAAGACTATTGTTGGTAATCAGATACTTATGAAAGAAGAAAAATTAAATATTTTTAAAGATTTTGTCTGTACTAATCAGACTTGCCCTGTTACGCTCACTACTGAAGTGATAGGTGGACGCTGGAAACACCTCATTATTTATATGATTAACCTAGGT
>Ga0163144_10018999_pt1 | contig 13859 bp, 11 predicted proteins | sample OliLak19BULKMAT1_FD_123175 | JGI IMG/M metagenome (GOLD analysis project Ga0163144, IMG submission 123175) | Freshwater microbial mat bacterial communities from Lake Vanda, McMurdo Dry Valleys, Antarctica - Oligotrophic Lake LV.19.BULKMAT1 | ecosystem: Environmental > Aquatic > Freshwater >... | reverse complement strand
GGACGTCGGCCCGCTCATCTCCATGAAGGAGATGAACCGCTGCATCCACTGCACCCGCTGCGTCCGCTTCGGCCAGGAGGTCGCGGGCGTGATGGAGCTCGGCATGATCCATCGCGGCGAGCACTCCGAGATCACGACCATCGCCGGCGAGACCATCGACTCCGAGCTCTCGGGCAACATGATCGACATCTGCCCGGTCGGCGCGCTCACCTCCAAGCCGTTCCGCTACAGCGCCCGCACCTGGGAGCTCTCGCGACGCAAGAGCGTCAGCCCGCACGATTCGACCGGCGCCAACCTGATCGTCCAGGTCAAGGGCGCGCAGGTGATGCGTGTGGTGCCGCTGGAGAACGAGGAGGTCAACGAGTGCTGGCTCGCTGACCGCGACCGGTTCTCGTACGAGGCCTTCAACTCGGCCGAGCGGCTGACCACGCCGATGATCCGTCAGGGCGGCGAATGGAAGTCGGTCGACTGGACCACGGCACTCGACTACGTGTCGCGCGGCCTGACGCGGATCGTCGTCGAGCACGGGCCGCAGAGCGTCGGGGCGCTGGCTTCGCCGATCAGCACCGTCGAGGAGCTGTTCCTGCTCGCCCGGCTGACGCGTGGCCTGGGCAGCGAGAACATCGACACCCGCCTGCGCGAGGCGGCACCCGCGGCCGCCGGCAGCCCGATCCGCCGGCTCGGCCGCTCGATCGCCTCGCTCGCCGAGCTGCAGCGGGTGCTGGTGATCGGCTCGTTCCTGCGCAAGGACCATCCGCTGTTCGCGCATCGGCTCCGCCAGGCCGCCAGGAAGGGCGCCAAGGTGATGAGCCTGCATGCCTTGCGCGACGACTGGCTGATGCCGATGGGCCCGAGCCTGGCCGTGGCGCCGAGCGGCTGGCTGCAGGCGCTGGCCGACATCGCCGCCGAGATCGGCGTTGCCAAGGGCGTGCCGACGCCGGCCGACGGCCGGCCGAACGACGAGGCCAAGGCGATCGCCACCGCGCTTGCCGGCGGCGCGCGCAAGGCGGTGCTGCTCGGCAACAGCGCCGCGCAGCATCCGGATGCCGCGGAGATCGAACGGCTCGGCCGCTGGATCGCCGAACAGACCGGCGCGAGCTTCGGCTGGCTGGTGGACGGGGGCAACGCGGTCGGCGCCCAGGCGGTCGGCGCGCAGCCGGGCGAGGGCGGGGCGAGCGCCGCCCGCATGCTCGGCCGCGAGTCGCCGCTGAAGGCCTGCATCCTGCTGAACGTCGAGCCGGGCCTCGACGCAGCCGACGGCGCCGCGGCGGTCTCGGCGCTGAGCCGGGCGGAAATGGTCGTCGCGCTGACGGCGTTCCGGCCGGCGCCCGGCGACGATCTCGCCGACGTGCTGCTGCCGATCGCCCCGTTCACCGAAACCTCGGGCACGTTCGTCAATGCCGAAGGCCGGGTGCAGAGCTTCCACGGCGTCGTCAAGGCGCGCGGCGAGGCGCGGCCGGCGTGGAAGGTGCTGCGTGTCCTCGGCAACCTGCTGGGGCTCGGCGGCTTCGCGTTCGAGAGCTCGGAAGAGGTCAAGCGCGAGGCGCTCGGCGACCCGGCGTCGTTCGTCGATCGGCTGGCCGCGTCCGGCGGCCCCGGCCATGCGGCCGCCGCCCCCGGCGACACACACGCCGAAGAGAGCGGGACGTTCGAGCGCATCGCCGACGTGCCGATCTACGCCGCCGACCCGATCGTCCGCCGCGCCGGCGCCCTGCAGATGACGACGGACGCGCGTCCGCCGGTCGTCGGCGTGCCGAGCGAGCTCGCCGCCGAGCAGGGCATCGTCGACGGCACGATGGTGCGCGTCAGTCGCGGCGGCAGCTCGGTGCTGCTGGCGGCGCGGGTCGATCCGTCGCTGGCGTCGAACGTGCTGCGCGTGTCCGCGTCGCATCCGCTCACCGCTGCCCTCGGGCCGATGTTCGGCCGCCTCGACCTCGCGGTCGAGCCGGTTGCCGCCGATGCCGATGCCGATGCCGATGCCGATGCCGACGCCGACGCCGGCGCCGCGAGCGCAGTCTGAAGGCCCGGCCGCGATGATCGACTCGATCACCACCTTCGGCGCCTCGACCTTCGGCGCGGCCTGGCCGACGGTCTGGGCGATCACGCGCATCGTCGCCCTGCTCGTGCCGTTGATGCTCTGCGTCGCCTACCTGACGCTCTGGGAGCGCAAGGCCATCGGCTGGAGCCAGATCCGGCCCGGCCCGAACCGGGTCGGCCCGTTCGGCCTGCTGCAGCCGATCGCCGACGCGGTCAAGCTGATCTTCAAGGAGATCATCGTCCCGACGGCGGCGAACAAGGGCCTGTTCTTCCTCGGCCCGGTGATGACCATCATGCCGGCGCTGGCCGCCTGGGTGGTGGTGCCGTTCGGCCCGGAGACGGCGCTCTCGAACATCAACGCCGGCCTGCTGTTCCTGATGGCGATCACCTCGATGGAGGTCTACGGCGTGATCATCGCCGGCTGGGCGTCGAACTCGAAGTACGCCTTCCTCGGCGCGATGCGCGCCTCGGCGCAGATGGTGAGCTACGAGATCGCCATGGGCTTCGCGCTGGTGGTGGTGCTGATGGTCTCGGCCAGCCTGAACATGACCGACATCGTCCTCGGCCAGGGCAAGGGCTGGTTCGCCGAGCACGGGCTCACCTTCCTCAGCTGGAACTGGTTGCCGCTGCTGCCGATCTTCGTCGTCTACGTGATCTCGGGCATCGCCGAGACCAACCGCGCCCCGTTCGACGTGGTCGAAGGCGAATCCGAGATCGTCGCCGGCCACATGGTCGAGTACTCCGGCATGGCGTTCGCGATGTTCTTCCTCGCCGAGTACGCCAACATCCTCCTGGTCTCGGCGCTGGCGGCGGTGATGTTTCTCGGCGGCTGGATGGCGCCGGTCTCCTTCGGCCTGTTCGGCTTGCAGACGCCCGAGTGGATCGTCGCCACCGCCTGGTTCTGGAACTGGTTCTGGCTGTTCGCCAAGATCTTCGTCATCGCCACCCTGTTCCTCTGGGTACGGGCCACCTTCCCGCGCTTCCGCTACGACCAGATCATGCGGCTCGGCTGGAAGATCTTCATTCCGGTCACCCTGGTCTGGCTGGTGGTCGTGGGTCTGGTGATCCAGTCGCCCTGGAACATCTGGAAGTAGGAGCCTATCCGTGGACAAGACGACCCTGCGTTGTGACGACAAAGCCCTGGCTGCAAGGCGCAAGCCGCGGCCCGGGGTGGGCCCCCGGGCGAGGCTTGCAACGCGGCAGACACGCTTTGTCGTCACAACCCTTCGGGCCGGGGCCGGATGGGCCACAGGCGGGCGTCGCGCGCCGCTTGTGGTGCGGAGCACCACGGCGCGGCGCCCTCCTACGCCTCAGGCCCATCCGGCCCCGGCGCAGGGCCGTCTTGTCCACGGATAGGCTCCCAGCATGGCCCAAGCGACACCGATCAAGGACTTTCTCTCGAGCTTCATGCTCGTCGAGCTGCTCAAGGGCATGAGGCTCACCGGCCGCCATTTCCTGGCGAAGAAGGTGACCGTGCAGTACCCGGAGGAAAAGACGCCGCTGTCGCCTCGCTTTCGCGGTCTGCACGCCCTGCGCCGCTACGAGAACGGCGAGGAGCGCTGCATCGCCTGCAAGCTGTGCGAGGCGGTCTGCCCGGCGCTGGCGATCACGATCGAGAGCGAGGTCCGCGACGACGGCTCGCGCCGGACCACGCGCTACGACATCGACCTCACCAAGTGCATCTTCTGCGGTTTCTGCGAGGAGAGCTGCCCGGTCGACGCGATCGTCGAGACGCACATCTTCGAGTACCACGGCGAGAAGCGCGGCGACCTGTACTTCACCAAGGACATGCTGCTCGCCGTCGGCGACCGCTACGAACCCGAGATCGCCGCGGCGAGGGAGGCGGACGCCAAGTACCGCTGACGGCGTGCGCCGCCCGCTTGCGGGCGGCGGGAGCCAAGGCGCGCGCAACCGAATTCCATGACGACTGCCACCGCACTGTTCTACGTCTTCTCGCTGGTGCTGCTGTTCGCCGCGTTCCGGGTCATCACCGCCCGCAGCCCGGTGTACGCAGCGCTGTACCTGGTGCTCGCGTTCTTCAGCGCCGCCTGCGTCTGGATACTGCTGCGCGCCGAGTTCCTGGCGATCGCGCTGGTGCTGGTCTACGTCGGCGCGGTGATGGTGCTGTTCCTGTTCGTGGTGATGATGCTCGACGTCGACACCGCGTCGCTGCGGGTCGGCTTCTGGAAGCACTTCCCGGTGGCGCTGCTGGTCGGCGTGGTCATCGCCCTGGAGATGGCCGCGGTGCTGATCCCCGGCTTCTTCGTCACCGAGGCGCGGCCGCTGTCGGCGGCGGAGCTCAAGCTCGGCAACACCAAGGCGCTCGGCGTCGACGTCTACACCAACTACCTCTATCCGCTGCAGATCGCCGCCGTGATCCTCCTGGTGGCGATCATCGCCGCGATCTCGCTGACGCTGCGCGCACGCAAGGACTCGAAGGCCATGGATCCCTCGGAGCAGATCAAGGCGAAGAAGGCCGATCGCGTCCGGCTCGTAAAGATGAATCCGGAGCCGGTGGCCCACGACGCCGCCAGCGACGCGGCCCCGCCGGTGGGGGACCGGAGATGAATCTCGGCCCCATCACGCTCGGCCACTACCTCACGGTCAGCTCGATCCTGTTCGCCCTCTCGGTGATCGGCATCTTCCTCAATCGCAAGAACCTGATCGTCCTGCTGATGGCGATCGAGCTGATGCTGCTTGCGGTCAACCTCAATTTCGTCGCCTTCTCCTACTACCTGGGCGACATGGCCGGTCAGGTGTTCGTGTTCTTCATCCTCACCGTCGCAGCCGCCGAGTCGGCGATCGGCCTGGCGATCCTCGTGGTGCTGTTCCGCACCCGCTCGACGATCGCCGTCGACGAGCTCGACACCCTCAAGGGCTGATCGCAACGGCATGGCAGCACCCCAACTCTCGGAAGTCCTGCTCCTGACCGTCCCGCTGGCGCCTCTGGCCGGCGCGTTGATCGCCGGGCTGTTCGGCAAGCAGGTCGGCCGGCGCGGCTCGCACGTCGTCACCATCCTCGGCGTCGCGATCGCCTTCGTCCTCTCCGCCTACGTGCTCTACGAAGTGGCGATGCACGGCGCCCGCTTCAACCGGACGATCTACGAGTGGATGGTGCTCGGCCAGCCCGGGACGCCCGGCGCCCTGAAGATGGAGATCGGCTTCCTCGTCGACGGCCTGACCGCGGTGATGATGGCCGTCGTCACCTTCGTCTCGCTGATGGTTCACGTCTACACCATCGGCTACATGGCCAACGACCCGGGCTACCAGCGCTTCTTCAGCTACATCTCGCTCTTCACCTTCTCGATGCTCATGCTGGTCATGAGCAACAACTTCCTGCAGCTCTTCTTCGGCTGGGAGGCGGTGGGCCTGGTCTCCTACCTGCTGATCGGCTTCTGGTTCAAGCGGCCGACCGCGATCTTCGCCAACATGAAGGCGTTCATCGTCAACCGGGTCGGCGACTTCGGCTTCATCCTCGGCATCGGCCTGATCGTCGCCTACACCGGCTCGCTCAACTACGGCGAGGTGTTCGGCGGCAAGGACCAGCTCGCCCGGCTCGCCTTCCCGGGGATGGACTGGCGCCTGATCACCGTCATCTGCGTCTGCCTCTTCATCGGCGCCATGGGCAAGAGCGCACAGTTCCCGCTCCATGTCTGGCTGCCCGATTCGATGGAAGGCCCGACGCCGATCTCGGCGCTGATCCACGCTGCGACCATGGTCACGGCGGGCATCTTCATGGTGGCCCGGATGTCGCCGCTGTTCGAGCAATCCGACGCGGCGCTGTCGTTCGTGCTCGTGATCGGCGCGATCACCGCGCTCTTCATGGGCTTCATGGGCATCATCCAGAACGACATCAAGCGCGTCGTCGCCTACTCGACGCTGTCCCAGCTCGGCTACATGACGGTGGCCCTCGGCGTCTCGGCCTACCCGGTGGCGATCTTCCACCTCATGACGCACGCCTTCTTCAAGGCGCTCCTGTTCCTCGCCGCCGGCTCGGTGATCATCGGCATGCACCACGACCAGGACATCCGCAACATGGGCGGCCTGCGCAAGTACATGCCGGTCACCTGGATCACGGCGCTGCTCGGGTCGCTGGCGCTGATCGGCACGCCGTTCTTCGCCGGCTTCTACTCCAAGGACTCGATCATCTCGGTCGTCGCGGCGAGCAACCTGCCGGGCTCGACCTTCGCCTACCTCGCCGTCTCGGCCGGGGTGTTCGTGACCGCGTTCTATTCCTTCCGGATGTACTTCCTCGTCTTCCACGGCGAGGAGCGGTTCCGCAACAAGCCGTTCCCGCCCGAGGACGACCACGATGCCGCGCATGCCGACCCGGCGCACGCCGATGCCGCGCACGCGACGACGCATTCCGAACCCGGCGCCCGCCACGACGATCACGCCGTGCCGCACGAATCGCCCTGGGTCGTGACCCTGCCGTTGGTGCTGCTCGCGATCCCCTCCGTCGGCATCGGCTTCCTGACGGAGGGCCCGATGATCTTCGGCGACTTCTTCAATGACTCGATCCTCGTTCTGGCCGGCGCGCACCCGGCGATGTCGCGGCTGGCCATGGACTGGCACGGGCCGGTGGCGTTCGCGCTGCACGCCTTCACCGGACCGGTGTTCTGGCTGGCGCTCGGCGGCGTCACGCTCGCGTGGTTTTTCTATCTGAAGCGGCCCGACATCCCGGCGGCGATCCGGCAGCGCGCCGGGTTCGTATATCGGCTGCTCGAGAACAAGTACTACATCGACTGGTTCAACGAGCACGTGCTGTCGCGCGGGGCCGTCCTCCTGGGCACCGCGCTCTGGCGACGCGGCGACGTCGGCGTGATCGACGGCGTCTTCATCGACGGCAGTGCCAACGCCATCGGCCGGCTTGGTCGCTCGACCCGGGCCCTGCAGAGCGGCTATCTCTACTGGTATGCGCTGGTCATGATCGTCGGCGTCATCGGCCTCATGACCTGGCAGCTCTGGCCCTACCTGGGCAACCTCATCGGTCGCTAGAGAGATGAAGCCCCCACGCTCACTTCGTTCGCTGCCCCCCGAGGGGGCGTCGCCGGCCTTGGGGCGGCCCGGCGGCCGGCCAGCCGTGTCCACCACAAGAAGAACATGCCCCTGCTGAGCATCGCGATCTGGCTGCCCATCGTCTCGGGCGTGCTGCTGCTCGCCTTCGGCCGCGACGACCGGGCCGCCGCCGTGCGCTGGGCCGCCCTGGTCGCCTCGGTGGCCAGCTTCCTGGTGACGATTCCGCTGGTCACCGGCTTCAACACCGCGACCGCGGCGATGCAGTTCGTCGAGCGGCAGCCGTGGATCGCCCGCTTCAATGTCTGGTACCAGCTCGGCGTCGACGGCCTCTCGGTCTGGTTCGTCCTGCTCACCGCCTTCATCACCGTGATCGTCGTCGTCTCGGCGTGGCAGGTGATCACCGAGCGCGTCAACCAGTACATGGGCGCCTTTCTGGTCCTCTCGGGGCTTCTGGTCGGCGTGTTCTCGGCCCTCGACGGGCTGCTGTTCTACGTCTTCTTCGAGGCGACGCTGATCCCGATGTACCTGATCATCGGCGTCTGGGGCGGGCCGCGGCGCGTCTACGCGGCGTTCAAGTTCTTCCTCTACACGCTCGCCGGCTCGCTGCTGATGCTGGTGGCGCTGATCTACCTGTACTACAAGTCCGGCGGCAGCTTCGACATCCTCGCCTGGCACCGCCTGCCCTTGGCGCTCGACGCCCAGGTACTGCTGTTCTTCGCCTTCTTCCTCGCCTTCGCGGTCAAGGTGCCGATGTGGCCGGTGCACACCTGGCTGCCGGACGCACACGTCGAGGCGCCGACCGGCGGCTCGGTGGTGCTGGCGGCCATCATGCTAAAGCTCGGCGCCTACGGCTTCCTCCGCTTCTCGCTGCCGATCACGCCCGATGCCAGCCACAAGTGGGCCTGGTTCATGGTGGCGCTGTCGCTGATCGCCGTCGTCTACATCGGCTTCGTCGCGCTGGTGCAGACCGACATGAAGAAGCTCGTCGCCTATTCCTCGATCGCCCACATGGGCTTTGTCACCCTCGGCTTGTTCCTGTTCGACGCCCAGGGCCGCGGCAACGAGCTCGCGGTTTCGGGCGCGATCGTGCAGATGATCTCGCACGGCTTCGTCTCGGGGGCGATGTTCCTCTGCATCGGCGTCCTCTACGACCGGGTGCACTCGCGCGAGATCTCGGCCTACGGCGGCGTCGCCAACACGATGCCGAAGTTCGCCGCCCTGGCGGTGCTTTTCGCCATGGCCAACTGCGGCCTGCCGGGCACGGCCGGATTCGTCGGCGAGTGGATGATCATCCTCGGCGCGGTCAAGGTGAACTTCTGGATCGCCGCGCTCGCCGCTTCGACCATGATCTGGGGTGCCGCCTATACGCTCTGGATGGTCAAGCGGGTCTACTTCGGCGCCGTCGCCAACCACCACGTCGCCGAGCTGAAGGACCTCGACCGCCGCGAGTTCGCGATGCTCGGCGTGCTCGCCGCCGCGGTGCTGGCGATGGGCATCTACCCCAAGCCCTTCACCGACGTGATGCACGCCTCGGTCGCACAGCTGCTGCGCCACACCACGATCAGCAAGATCGCACAGTGACGCGACGAACATGAACTGGCAAGCCGTCTACCCCGAGATCCTGCTGCTCGCCGCAGCCTGCCTGGTCGCGCTCGTCGACCTGTGGGTGAAGGACGAGAGGCGCATCGTCACCTACTGCCTGACGCAGGGATCGCTGTTTCTCCTGGCGATGCTGCAGCTCTGGTACTTCGCCGACGGCTTCACGCTCTACGCGATGCAGCGCATGGTGGTCGCCGATCCGATGGGCCACCTGCTCGGCCTGTTCGCCACCCTGGCGTCGATGGTGACGCTGGTCTACGCCCGGCCCTACGCCGCCTCGCGCGAGATGCTCAAGGGCGAGCTGTTCTCGCTCTCGATGTTCTCTCTGCTCGGCATCCTGGTGATGCTGTCGGCCAACAACTTCCTGGTGGTCTACCTCGGCCTCGAGCTGATGTCGCTGAGCCTCTATGCCCTGGTGGCGCTGCGCCGCGACAGCATCGCCGCGACCGAGGCGGCGATGAAGTACTTCGTGCTCGGCGCCCTGGCCAGCGGCTTCCTGCTCTACGGCCTGTCGATGATGTACGGCGCGACCGGATCGCTCGACATCGCCGAGGTGTTCAAGGCGATCGGCACCGGTCAGATCAACAAGTCGGTGCTGATCCTCGGCACCGTCTTCGTCGTTGCCGGCCTGGCGTTCAAGCTCGGCGCGGTGCCGTTCCACATGTGGGTACCCGATGTCTACCAGGGCGCCCCGACCGCGATCACGCTGATGGTCGGCGGCGCGCCGAAGCTGGCGGCGTTCGCGATCACGATCCGGCTGCTGGTCGAGGGCATGCTCGGCCTGGCGGTCGACTGGCAGCAGATGCTGGTGCTGCTCTCGGTCGGCTCGATGCTGCTCGGCAACCTCGCGGCGATCGCGCAGAGCAACATCAAGCGGATGCTGGCGTACTCGACCATCGCCCAGATCGGCTTCATGCTCCTCGGCCTGTGCCCGGGGGTGGTCAGCGGCAACACCGTCTCCGCCGTCAACGCCTACAGCTCGGCCATGTTCTACGTCGTCGTCGACGTGCTCACCTCGCTCGGCACCTTCGGCATGATCATGCTGCTGTCCCGCGCCGGCCACGAGGCCGAGATGATCGACGACTTCAGGGGGCTGGCGAAGCGCAGCCCGTGGTTCGCCGGCGTCATGGCGGTGTTCATGTTCTCGCTCGCCGGCATTCCGCCGACGGTCGGCTTCTACGCCAAGCTGGCGGTGCTGCAGTCGCTGGTTTCGACCAATGTGCCCGGCTTCATCTGGCTCGCGGTCATCGCCGTGCTGCTGTCGCTGCTCGGCGCGTTCTACTACCTGCGCGTCGTCAAGGTGATGTACTTCGAGGAGCCGGTCGACCTCCATCCGATCGCCGGCAGCCCCGACGCCCGGATCATGCTGTCGCTGAACGGCGCGGCCGTGCTCCTGCTCGGCATCCTGCCCGGCGGCCTGATGCAGATGTGCGCCCAGGCCATCGTCCAGATGTTCGCCACCTGAGAGCCGGCCGGGCGGCCGCTGACCACTCCATGCGATTGCGAGACCTCGGCGCCGACACCAGCCACCTGCGCGAAACGACGATCGAATCCGAACGCATCTGGCAGGGCCGCCTGCTCGACGTCCGCCGCGACCGGGTCAGCCTGCCCGACGGCAGCGCGGCGCACCGCGAGTACATCGTCCATCCCGGCGCGGTGATGGTGATCGCCATGCTCGACGCGGAACGGCTGATCGTCGAGCGGCAGTGGCGCCACCCCATCGGCAGGGCGTTGCTCGAGTTTCCCGCCGGCAAGCTCGAAGCCGGCGAGCCGGCCCTGAGCTGCGCGGTGCGCGAGCTGTTCGAGGAGACCGGTTACCGCGCCGCCGAGTGGGCCCGCGCCGGCATTACGCATAACGCCATCGCCTATGCCACCGAGGGCATCGAGGTCTGGTTCGCGCGCGGCCTGGCCGCCGGCGAGCGCCGGCTCGACGCCGGCGAGTTCCTCGACGTGCTGGAGGCCACCGCCGACGAGCTCGAGGCGGCGGCGCTGGCCGGCGAGCTGACCGATGCCAAGACGCTGGTCGGCCTGCTCTGGCTGCGCAACTGGCGAGCCGGCCGATGGCCTCTCGAGTGGCGGCCTGCGCCGATCTGACGGCGTGCCGATAATGTCGGCATGAAGGTGCTCAATCTGCGCTGCGCCGGCGACCACGGGTTCGAGGGCTGGTTCGCGTCGGAAGACGACTTCGCGGCGCAGTCGGCCCGGGCCGGCATTGCCTGCCCGCTCTGCGGCAGTACCGAGATCAGCCGCCTGCCGAGCGCGCCGCGCCTGAACGTCGGCCGCCACGCCGCTGCAGCAGCCGGGCCGGAGCAGGGAACGGCGATGACGCTGCAGTCGCAGTGGCTGCGCGTCGTGCGCCAGGTGATGAGCTCGACCGAGGACGTCGGCGACCGCTTCGCCGAGGAGGCCCGCCGCATCCACTACGGCGAGGTCGAGGAGCGCGGCATCCGCGGCCGTGCCTCGAGCGCGGACGCCGAGGCGCTTCGCGAGGAGGGCATCGCCGTGGTCGCGCTGCCGCTGCCCGACGCCCTGAAGGGGCCGATCCAGTAGGTTCGGTCAGTGCGCCGATGCGGGCACGCAGGTCTCGAGCAGCAGGTAGCGGGCGTCGTCGAGGGCGCTGACCAGGGCGTCGCCGCGATGGTCGAAGGCGAAGGAGTCGCCGGGGGCGAGGATGATGTCCCGCGGATCGCCATCCTGCGTCACCCACAGCATGCCGGTCACGCATTCGACCCTGTGGCCGAGGGCGCGGTGAACACGGCGAATGCGGCCCTTGGCAAGGGTCCGCGAGTCGAGCATCAGATCGTTGCGCATGTCGTTCTCCTGGTAGCATGAATGCCATGCATGCATCGCGACCGGGCGCCAAGGGTATCGGCAGCGGCCACGGAACGAATATTGCGCGCTGCGGGCGACACGCTCAAACGGTCATTGCTCATGTCGCGCATGCGTTTGACGCATGCAAAACGGGGTGCCGATGAGCCGCCGCGCCTACGACGTCCCGCCGCTCGAGCTGCTGCCGGCCTTCGAGGCGGCGGCCCGCCACCTCAGCTTCACCCGCGCCGGCGACGAGATCGCGCTGACCCAGTCGGCGGTCAGCCGGCAGATCCAGGCGCTCGAGCAGCGGCTCGGCGTCGCCCTGTTCCGCCGCTTGCACCGTGCGCTCGTGCTCACCGAGGAGGGCCGCGCCTTCCAGCAGGCGACGAGCGAGGCGCTGGCGACGATCGACCGTGCCACCCGCGCCCTGAGGGCGGGCGGCGAGACCCGGCCGGTGGTCGTCAGCACCACGGCCGGGTTCGCCGGCGTCTGGCTGATCCCGCGCCTCACATCCTTCGTCGCGTCCCACCCCGGGGTCGACGTCCGCATCTCCACCGGCAACGCCCTCGCCAACCTCGAGCGCGACGGCGTCGATGTGGCGGTGCGCTATCGCTCGGTCGACCTGCTGCCGGCGGGTGCCTTGCCGCTGTTCGGCGAGACCGTCTCGCCGGTCTGCAGCCCGCGCCTGCTGCGCGCCGCCGGTGCCTCGCTGAAGGTGCCAGCCGATCTGGCCGGCCAGACGCTGCTGCGGATGGAGCCCGACGGCAGCAACCACCTGCAGGACTGGGGCCTCTGGCTGCACGCGATGCAGCTGACCGCGCTCAGGCCGGCGGCGGTGCTGCATTTCTCGTCGTACGACCAGCTGGTCCAGGCGGCGGTCGCAGGGCAGGGCGTGGCGCTCGGCCGGGTGCCGCTGATCGACCGGCTGCTGAAGGCGAAGAAGCTGGTCGCGCCGTTCGCCGACGCCGTGGTCTCGCCCAGGGGCTACTTCATGCTGGTCGCGAGCGGTGCGGCGCGGCGCCCCGAGGTGGCGGCCTTTACCGCTTGGCTGGCGGCGGAAGCACGCGACCCGGGTTCAGCACGCCCGAAGGGTCGAGCGCGGTCTTGATCGCCCGCATCATCGCCAGCGCCACCGGCGACTTGCGCTTCGCCATTTCGTCGAGCTTCAGGCTGCCGATGCCGTGCTCCGCCGAGACCGAGCCGTTGCGCGCGGCGACCGCCTCGTAGACGATGGCGTTGACCTCGGCCTCGCGGCGGAGGAACTCGAGCGCATCGGCGCCTTCGGGGCACTGCACGTTGTAGTGCAGGTTGCCGTCGCCGAGGTGGCCGAAATTGACCAGCCGGATCCCGGGCAGGGCGCTGCGCAGGGCGGCGTCGGTCGCGGCGACGAAGTCGCGGATCGCCGAGACCGGCAGGGAAATGTCGTGCTTGATGTTCGGCCCCTCGGCCGCCTGTGCCAGGGTGATCGACTCGCGCAGGTGCCACATCGCGTTGGCCTGTTCGATGTTCGAGGCCACCGCCGTGTCCTCGATCAGGCCGCGTTCGAGCGCCGCCGCGAGCAGGGTCTCGAGCGCCGCCGCGCCGTGCGCCTCGCCCTCGGCATCGGATTGCTCGACCAGCACCGTCCACGCCGCCGGCGGCAGCGGCTGGCGCAGCGCCGGGAAGCGCTTGCGCACCAGGTCGAGGGAGAACCGGTTCATGACCTCGAACCCGGTCAGTCCGGGGCCGAGCATCGCGTGGGCGAGCGACAGCAGGGCGATCGCGGCGTCGAGCGTCGGCAGGGTGGCCAAAGCGGTGAGCAACGCCGCCGGCCGCGGCTGCAGCTTCAGCGTCGCCGCCGTGATGATGCCGAGCGTGCCCTCGCTGCCGATCATCAGGTCGCGCAGGTCGTAGCCGGTGTTGTCCTTGCGCAGCGCCGAGAGGCCCGGCCAGATCTCGCCCGACGCCGTGACCACCTCGAGGCCGAGGCACTGCTCGCGCGCATTGCCGTAGCGCAGGACCTGGGTGCCGCCAGCGTTGGTGGCGAGGTTGCCGCCGATCGTGCAGGTGCCCTCGGCGCCGAGGCTGAGCGCGAGCAGCAGGCCGGCGCCAGCGGCCGCTTCCTGGGCGCGCTGCAGCACGCAGCCGGCCTCCACGGTCATCGTCAGGTTGGCCGCGTCGATGTGGCGCACCCGGTCGAGCCTTGCCAGGCTGAGCACGAGCTGGCGGCCGCTGGCGTCGGGCACCGAGCCGCCGACCAGGCCGGTGTTGCCGCCCTGGGGAACGATGGCGGTGCCGTGCTCGGCGCACAGCCGCACCACCGCCGAGACCTCTTCGGTCGAGCCGGGGCGGGCGACGGCCAGCGCCCGGCCGTGATAACGCTTGCGCCAGTCGACCTCCCAGGCCGAGAGGTC
>Ga0163144_10018998_pt1 | contig 13859 bp, 15 predicted proteins | sample OliLak19BULKMAT1_FD_123175 | JGI IMG/M metagenome (GOLD analysis project Ga0163144, IMG submission 123175) | Freshwater microbial mat bacterial communities from Lake Vanda, McMurdo Dry Valleys, Antarctica - Oligotrophic Lake LV.19.BULKMAT1 | ecosystem: Environmental > Aquatic > Freshwater >... | reverse complement strand
TTCGTCAGATCAAGGCGTCAGACCGCAGGAATACCGGGAGTATTTCAAGGTTTGGCAACGCAGAGCTCTGCGGAAAAGATCCGCTTTCGGCGCGGAGGGACTTTCACCACGGGCTGCTAGGCGAGCGGCCAGGCGCCTCGATCGGCTCGCCCGCGGCAGCCAGATAACGGGCAATGCTCATTGGGTTCCTCACAACGGCGAGCAGTTTCATCCTCCCCTTGCAACTGGGGCAGTCGAGTAGCGCGAAGCCTGGCCACGCCAGCGCAACGGTACCCGGCACTTCGACGGGCGCTTGGTCACGAACTGCCCAACAGCGCGGGCCCATAGCTCGTCGGCTCCGAGCGTCCGCAGGGGACGCTCGGAGCTTAACGACACTACCTGGCGCGTTGCGATGCGGTTTGGCCTGCCCGGTGGCTGCCGCGTCCCGCTCTCGCCGCTACACCCGTTCCTTTTTCGTTCTCCGGACGAGTTCCATTGAGCTGATCGGTTTGAGACTTCTTTTCGTTGTCGTTTTGAATCTTTTGCTCGTTCTTTGCGAAAGCAGTGCTCTGCCCGGCCGCGGTTTTTTTCCCTGTCTCGGCCTGGGCCGCTTCGCGGTCCTCGCTTTCCTCGCTTGCCGCAGCTTTTTCCTGGTGAGCACGGCCTGCCTTCACGGCTTCCTTCTCGTCCTTCCGCAATTCGGTGCCGGGTTTTCGGCTTCCTTTTTCGCGCTTCGAGACTTTGCGGGGCTTTCTATCGGCCTTGTCCTTTTGTGCCTGGTCACCGCCCTGCGCGCCATCCCCATCCGCGTCGTCGAACTCTTTCTCGGTTTTCATGCTCTTCTGTTGCGTTTTCTCCGTCTTCTGGTCCGAGTCCCGGCCGGCTTCGGTTTTGTGCTCGCGGCGTTCCGACTCCTGGTCGGCATTGTTTTCGTCCTGACCCTCGCCCCCGCGCTCCCGGCCCTGCGCCGACTTACGAGTCACCTTTTCGTTGTCCATCCCCTCACGTCCCCGATTCTCGGGATTCTGGTTGCCTTTGGAGGCATTTCGATCCTCGCCCGATGTCTCGAAGTCGTTGGTGTTCTTGCTGCCTTTGTCTCCGCCCGTCGCGCGTACTTCGCGCTTCTTCTCGTCCTTCCGGGCGGACCCCTTCGGATCCTTCGTTTGTCCGCGGCCGTAGTCGGAATTGGAATCCTGGTTACCGGTGGGCTGGTGTTGTCCGGTTCGGTTGTCGGTCATTTTGATTTCCGCCTTCTTGAAATTGCTGAGGGTTTTGGGATAGGGAGGGGCCCGTCTCGGGGGCGATCTTTTAGGGGTGGGGGGGGTCTTGGAAGTGGGTCCCGGCCGCGCGGGGATGACCTCTCGGCCTAACCGAGGAAGGGGGACTTGCTGAGGACGGCCCAGAGGCTCATAAAAGCGATCAAGCCATTGAGGCCGTCAAACTCGGTTTCGGGGGCGGCCCGGGCTGGAGACCGCCGCAAAGTAGTCTGCTCACACTCGCCTCCTAATTCCGTTACGTCACGACAGCATCTAGCTCTGCAGCAACCATGCCAGCGGCCGGGAGGGTCTTCGGGGTCCGGTCGGCACCTCTATAGACCCCGATTTCTACAAAAAGGGGAGAGGGCGGAAGCAACCCCAGTGCCGGTCGCGGGAGCCGCGGTTCGGCACGGGCGTAGGATTCCGTTCATGTCAAAGATCCACCTGTTTGGTGGGCGGTCGCATCCAGTTCATTGGCCCTGAGCAGCGCCGTCGGGGCCCCAGGCCCCAACAACCCCCAGTCCAACCCCGACCGTACCGACGGCGGCCTCGGTGCTCGCCGGGGCCAGGGCCGAGGATTGGCGTCCCCTCGATCCCGAGAACACGCTCTATCTGGAGTTGGCCAATGGGCGCGTCGTGATCGAGCTGGCCCCGGCCTTCGCTCCGGCCTATGTGGCCAATGTGAAGGCGATGGTTCGTGAAGGGTACTTCGACGGCCTGACCATCAACCGGGTTCAGGACAACAACGTGGCGCAGTGGGGCGATGGGAATGGTGGGGACGCAGCACTGCGGTGTGAGATCCAGAAGGCCCGGAAATCTCTTCCGGCGGAATTCGATCAAGCGATGAGTCCTGACATCCCTTTCACGCCGTCACCTGACCGCGATATTCACGCGCCTCAGGCGGGTTGGTCGATGGGCTTTCCGGCGGCGCGTGATCCAAAGACCGGTCGCACGTGGTTGACATACTGCTACGGGACCCTGGGCACGGATCGCGGAAACGATGCCGCGAGCGGTGGAGGCTCCCAGCTCTTCGTGATCATCGGTCACGCTCCGAGGCACCTGAATCGCAACGACACCGCGCTCGGCCGGGTGGTCAAGGGTATCGAGCTGCTGTCCACACTCCCCCGTGGCACCCGAGCGCTCGGCTTTTACGACAAGCCGGAGCAGCGCGTCCCCATCCGGCAGATCCGCACATGAGCTTCTCCTTTGCGCTGCCGCGCTCTAGTAGGTCAGTCCGACACTCGCCAGCAGCGTCTCGTCGCCGCCGAGGAGCTGCGTGCGCGGGTCGCCGCAAGCCTCGCACGCGAGACGGTTCACGACCGTCCGCGTTTCGGCGCCGCGGGCGCGGCAGCGCACGCGCACGGGCATCTCTTCGATCAGCAACTGCGCGCCCGCGGCGATGGTGCCGACGCAGGGGACCGGGTTGGCGGCGCGCAACAACTCCGGCACCACCCCCGAAAGCGGGCCGATCCGCAGTGTGACCCCGTACGCCCGCGTCCGACCTTGCCACGCGATCGGCTCGCCCCGGCCCGTAGGCACGTCCGAGCGCTCTCCTCGGACGGCGTCCGTCGCGCCAAACCACCGCGGTGCACCCCGCGTTCTTCGCTTCTGCTCCCTACGCTGCCTCGTGGCCCAGGCTGCGCGCTCGCCCTTGCCGTCGTGGTCCCCGCAGTCCTGCCCTGAAAGGGCAGGCTTCGCGCTGCTCGTCACCGAGCGGCTGTCGTCCGAGCACGCGGCTCTTCCAGTAGGGCGGACCGCGACCAGGCGAGCGGCTCGGCGCATCGGTCAGCTCGCCCGCCGCAGCCAGGTAGCGGGCAATGCTCACGGGGTACTTCGCCACGGTGGGCAGTTTCATCCGCCCCTGGCAAGCGGGACAGGCGAGCGGCGCGAAGCCTGCCCTCGGGGCGCGGCAGACTTTCACCACGGACAGCTAGAGTTCACCCATGAGCGAACCGTCCCCCACCCGCAAAAATGTCGTCGTTCTCGGTGCGGGCATGATCGGGACGGCGATTGCCCAGGACCTGGCGGCTCAGGATGCCCTGCAGGTGCACATCGCCGACTCGCGTCAGGAGAACCTCGACCGTGTCTTGAGCCGGGCCCCGGTGCGCACCCATCATGTGAATCTCGGCGATCCGGCCGTGCTGCGCGGCCTTGTGAAAGGCAGCGAACTCGCGATCGGAGCGCTGCCGAGCGTCATCGGCCTGCAAACCGTCAAGACCTGCATCGAGGCGGGATGCAACCTCGTCGACATCAGCTTCATGCCGGAAGACGCGCGTGTCCTCGACACCCTGGCGAAGCAGCATCGGGTGGTGGCGATCACCGACTGCGGCGTGGCTCCCGGCCTCACCAACATCGTCGCGGCCCACGCGGTCTCCCTCTTCGATTCGTGCGACCGCATCGAGATGGCGGTGGGAGGCCTGCCCGCGGTTCGGACCTGGCCGTTCAACTACAAGGCCGGCTTCGCACCCTGGGATGTCCTCGAGATCTACACCCGGCCCGCGGTGGTCCTGGAAGACGGCAAGAGAGTCGTCCGGGAGGCGATGTCCGGGCTCGAACTCATGGACGTCCCTGGTGTCGGCACCCTCGAGTCCTTCATCACCGACGGCCTGCGCAGCCTCGCCGACACCCTCAAGGTCCCGAACATGGTGGAGCGGACCTTGCGCTGGCCCGGCCATGTTGAACTGATGAAGGTCTTTCGCGAGACGGGCTTCTTCTCGCTCGATCCGATCCAGGTGGACGGACGATCGGTGCGGCCGCGCGACGTCACCGCCGCCCTGCTCTTCCCGAAGTGGACGTTCGAGGACGGCGAAGCGGACCTCACGGTGATGCAGCTCAAGGCGTGGGGAGTGAAGAAAGGGGAACGACGCACCTATTCCCTGGACTTCCTTGACCGGTACGACCCGGTGAGCGGCCTTCGCAGCATGTCGAGATCCACGGGCTTCACCGCCACGGCGGTGGCGAACCTGATCCTCGACGGCACCCTGAATCAGCCGGGCGTGTTCGCGCCTGAAGCCATCGGTGCTGCGCCCGGGATCCTCGATCGAGTCCTCGAGTACCTGCGCGAGCGTGGGATCCGCTGCCACATCGCCGAGGGTGTTGAAGCGCCTCCCTCTTAAGGAAGCCGAAAGGGGTGGAGTGAGGTCTGATCGCGGTCGAGACCATCATGATCCAAACAAACTCTGCTTACCTTCTCGCCGGACTCATCGGCGCTCTCAGTGCCCACTCCGCGAACGCGGGCGAGCCGCCCTTGGCCCCGCCTCAGTTGAGCGGAACGTGGAAGCTCAACAAGGAGCTGAGCGAAGACCCGGGCCAGAAGATGATGGAGACCATGCGTAACGCCGGCGGTGGTGGCGGGCGTGGCATGGGCGGAGCGGGCGGCGCGGGTGGCGGAGGCCGGCCCGGAGGCGAAGGCATGGGTCAAGGCGGGGGCGGTGGAAGGGGCGGGCAGGGGCGCATGGGGGGCCAGGGTGGTCGCGGCCCCGGAGGTCCAGGCGGCTCGGGCGGGATCTTCGGCGGCGGCGAACCTCCCCTCGATGGCACGCCGGGCCGGGAGGCGAGACCCGAAGCCGTGGAGGGGCGACGCCCTCGCGGAGCCATGGGCCCGATCCCCTCGCCCGAGTTCAGGATCGAACAGGAGGGCGAGAGCCTCGCCTTAAGAACCGAGAGCAACCTCCGCATCCTCCGTTCGGACGGCCAGAAGCGAAAGAAGGAAGGCGCCTTCGGAAAGATGGAAGTCACGACGAAGGTCGTGAAGGGCTCCTTCGTCGTCGAGAGCCGGCCGGAAGCGGGCGGCAAGCGGAAGGAAACGTACACGCTTCGACCCGACGGCAAGCTCGAGATCGAGTTCGAAATCGACGGCTCGGGACCGATGCCGGGTCTCAAGTTCACGCTCGTTTACGACGCGGCCCCGGTTGCGTAGCCCTCTTCTCCACCCTGCCTGTTCTGGTAAGCTCCCCGCTCTTCACGAGACCCTCGTGGGCCGCTAGCTCAGCTGGGAGAGCGCCTGGTTCGCAATCAGGAGGCCGCCGGTTCGATCCCGGCGCGGTCCACCATCTTCAGGTTGAGGGCCGCTCCAACGCCGCCTTCCCCCGAGAGGACACCTCAGTTAGAGGGCTGCGTAGAGGGCCTCGAACTCGCCCACCACTCGTTCGGCGCCGAAGAGCGACTGGGCGCGGCGGCGGGCCGCTTCGCCCATCGCCTTGCGGCGTTCCCGGTCGCGGAGGATTTCGCAGCAGCGTTCCGCGAGGCCCTCGATATCGCCCACCGGAAGCAGGTATCCGCTCTCCGCGTGCTTGACTACCTCGGGCAGGCCCCCTGCGTCCGATCCGACCACCGGGATGCCCGCCGCCATCGCGGCAAGGGCGGCGAAGCCGAACGACTCGTTATCGGACGGCAAAAGGAAGACATCGGCTTCGGGCAGCGCCTCGTAGCTTTCAACGCCGGAGAGGAACTTCACCGAGGCCTCGAGGCCGAGGTTGCGGCTCATCTCGCGGGCGAGCGCGCGCTCGGGCCCGTCGCCCACCAGAAGCAGCTCGCAGGGAATCTCACGGGTGATCCGCAGAAACGTCTCGAGGACCACGTCGATGCGCTTGCCCGGTTTGAAGTTCGAGATGTGGAGCACCGCGGGCCGGTCGGATGAGCCGACCTTGAACGTGCGGGGCGCGGCGTCAAGGAAGTCCGGAATCACATGAAGCGTCCGCGGGCCGAACTCCTGAAGAACTTCGCGCTTCAAGGCGGCGGACACGCAGGTGACGGCGTTCGAACTGTCGAGGCCGTTCCGGGCGAGGCCCAGAAGGCACAGGTCCGAGGCGATGAGAGGCAACTCGGCGCCGTGGAGCGTGGTCACGAGGCGGGGCGCCGGCTTGCCCAGGATGCGGATGGCGAGGGCCGCGGCCACCGCGTGCGGGATGGCGGCGTGGACGTGGATCAGGTCGAGCTTCGCCTCCTCGGCCACGGCGGCGATCTTCGCGGCAAGGGCGAGGTCGTGCATCGGAGGGTCGGTGGTGGCGCAGGTCGAGGGATCGATCACGTGCTCGCTCACGCCGTCCTCCGCCAGATACGGCGTGCCGGACCGGTGACCGATGAAGTGGACCTCGTGCCCGCGCCTCGCCAGATTGCGCGACAAAGACGCCGCCACGGTCAGCGAGGCGGTTCCAAGCGGCGGTGCGATCATTCCAATCTTCATATCGGCAACACCTGATGCCCCTTCGCCCAGGGGTCCATGTGACGACGGATGTCGTCGATGATGGGCGGGCCGTAGCGGGCAAGAAGAGAGATCCAGGAAACACCACGCTCCTGCAAAGCGCCCCCCGGGAAAACGAAGTCGCGGGTGCGGCGCAGACGCTCCGAGCGCGTGGCGTCCTGGCGTTTCATTGAGCGCAGCGCTTTCTCCTGCAGACCCTCGACCTGGTGCAGCGCCCGGCCCGCGGCCGACTGGGCCGCGCCGCGAAGCGTCGAGTCGAGTTTCCCGAGCGTCTCCTCGACGCCGCGGAAGGCCGCTTCGATGCTGGTCCGCGCCTCGGCGAACGCCTTCTCCACCTCGGGGTTGGCCTCGCGGGCGGCGCGGGCCAGCAGCGTTTCGGTGTCGGCCTGAAGGTCTTCGAACGTGAGCGACTCGGCTTCCATCGCGCGCGCGGTGGCCGAGTCGACGAGAGAGAACGAGGGCCGCGGAAAGATGACCGGGCGCGGTATGCCGAAATGCGCGTACGAGGGGCCGATCTGCGCGTGATACGCGACCTCCGCGGGGCCTCCGATGTACGCGATGGTGGGCAGCAGGAAGTCCTGGGCCAGCGGTCTCAGCATGACGCCCGGGCTCGCGGCTTCGGGTGAGGCGGCGAGGCGGGAGAGAAGGTCGGCGGTGGTCATCACCTGATTGCCGCCGCGCACTTCGATGCCCTTCTCGCTCACCCCCAGCGCGCGACGCTTCGCGCCGCTCACGAGGAAGAGGTTCAAGAAACCGCTCGCGCGCACCGGAACCTGCTGGTGGTAACCCGCGGCGAGAAGCTTCTCCCCAATCGCCGCGGCGAGCCGCGAGGTGGGCGAGAGCTCGGCGATCTCACGCTCGATCACCGGTCGCATCAGGGCCTTGAGCTTCGGGAGCGCGGGATCCATGATGACGAGGCCGGGCAGGAAATGCTGGAGAAGTTTCGAGAAGGCGCCGCTGATCGAAACTCCGGGACGGTAGGCGGCGACGAGCGCCTCGCAGACCTCGTCGCGCCACGGCGAAGCGGGAAGAAGATCGCGAACGGACTTCGCGAGGCCGTCGATGGTCTGGTCGAGGATGATGGTGGACGCGGGCTGGAGATTCGGCTCATCGACCGGCTCGTAGCGAAGCGTCTTCAACTCCGAGTTGCCGTCCATCATCGTGGTGGCGCGGATCTCCGCGAAGTCGTGATCGTCCGACGCGACCCAGAAAACCGGCACCACTTTCGTGTGGAGGTTCTCGCTCATCACGCGCGCGAGTTCCATCGCGGCCAGGGCCTTGTAAAGGACGTAAAGGGGGCCTCCGAAGAGAACCGACTGCTGGCCGGTGACGACGGCGAGAGTCTTTGGGTCCTTGAGCGCTTCGGCGTTCGCGCGGGCCTCGCTTCCTTCGGGCTGCTCGCGGGCCAGAGCCTCCGCAACCTCGGCGCGGGGATGCGCGAACGACGCCGTGGTCGCGGCGGCCTTCGCCATATCCTCGCGCGAAAAGCCGAGGGGGTAGAAATCCAAGGCCTTGCCGCGCGACGCGAAATAGTCGCGAAAGAGCGGGGAGAGCGGCTGTTTCAGGGCATCGAACGAAATGGTCCGCGAAGCGCGATCCGTCGCAATCATCGTCCGCAGTCTAGCTTCCTTGAGTCGCGTGTTTGGCGTGTTTCGCGGTCGGAAACGGGAGTTCGCGCCAGGCCCCCGCTTTGCCCTCAGACGGAGTTGGCACTCCCCCGCCGAAAGGACTGGGGTCGCGCGGGAGTGACGAGAGGTCCAACGGGCCGATAGTGGGGCCACTGCGGAGCCGTTATTCGGCGCGCAGTGTGGTGACCGGATCGGTGGAAGAAGCCCGCCACGCCGGGATGGCGCAGGCGCCGAGGGCGGCCGCCGAGAGCACGGCGAAGGCGATTCCGAACGAGGCGGGGTCGAGCGGCCGCACCCCGTAGAGCTGCGAGTCGAGAGCGAAAACCGTCAGGGCCGCAACGGCCATGCCGGAAGCGAGGCCCGCGAGGACCGGCTGCATGCCTCTTTTGAGGATCATCCGGCGGATCTCGGAAGCGCCGGCGCCGAGCACGAGCCGTATGCCGATTTCCCGCTGCTTCTGGCCGACGAGAACGCTCACCGCCCCGTAAAGGCCCACCACCGCGAGGATGAAGGCCGACAGGGCAAAGCCCGAGAGCAACCACGCAGCCAGGCGTCTCGTGCCCATCGACGCGGCCACGATCCCTTCGTAGGGCTTGATCGCGGTGAGGGGCTGGCGAGGATCAAGCTCACGGAAGACCTCGCGGATGGGCCGGGCGAGAGCGCTCGGGTCACCCGACGAGCGAACGACGAGGGTGAGGGCGCGCTCCGCCCAGGCCCACTGCGCCTGCGGCACATAGGCCTGGTAGCGGGGGGGGCGGTCGAGGCTGCCATGCGACACGTTGCGGACAATCCCAACGATCACTCGAGGTTCGGCGGTCTGGGGTCCCAGCATCAGGCGGCGGCCGATGGGGTCCTCATCCGCGAACAACTCACTCGCGAGCCACTCGTTGACCACCACCACTCGAGGTGCGTTCTGCGAATCGGATTCATTCAGGAGGCGGCCACGCACCAGCGGTATCGAAAGCGTCTTGAAGTAGTCGGGCGTCACCACGAAGCGTTCAGCCGAGGGAGCCGCTTCGGGATTCTCGACGGGACGCGACGCTATGTGAAGGCCGTAAGCGTCGACGTTGCCGCCGAGAGGCAGGGCCGTGACACCCGCGGCGGCCTCGACACCGGGCAAGGCGCGTACCCGGGCCAGTGCGCGATCATAGAAGGCAACGGTGGCCGCGATCGCCTTATCATCGGCGTCCACTTGAAACTCCGGCCCCGCGACCGACACCTGGAGCGTCAGGGAACGTGAGGGATCGAAACCCGGGTTCACGGCGAGAAGGGCGAGCAGGCTTCGGACCAGCAGACCCGACCCCCACGAGCAGGACCGCGGCCATCGCCACGTTCACAGCCACCAGCGACGAGCGAAGGCGCCACGAGCCCGAGGTGGTCCGGGACCCGCCCTGGATGTCTTTGGCGAGGTCGCGGCGCAGCAACTGCCGCATCGGCGCGAGGCCGAAAACGACGCCGCTCATGAGCATGAGGGCAAAGGCCAGGGCGACCGCTCGTTCATCGAGGGCGATCTGATGAAGGCGCGGCAACTGATCGGGCCCCGCGACCGCGAGCAGGCGCACTGCGGCGAGGGCGGGGGCGAGGCCTGCGACTCCTCCGGCGAGGGCCAGCAGGAGGGACTCGGTGATGAGCTGCCGGGCCATGCGCCCCGGGCTCACGCCCAGCGCCGAACGGACCGCGATCTCCCTGGTCCGCTCATTGGCCCGCAGAAGCAGAAGATTCGCTACGGTGCCGCAGGCGACCAGCAGGAGAGCCAGGACGCCGGTCGACAGAACGGAGAGCGTGGCTTTGACCGGCCCCAGAAACACTTCGGCGAGCGGGATCACCCGGGCCGCGGGCTCGTGGTACTCGGTCGGATGCTCTTTCGACAGGCCGGCCAGGCGGAGGAGGTTGCGAAAGAAGAAATCGTGCATGGCTCTGACCCTCTCTCTGGTCACGCGCGCTTGAACCGGAGCTTGGCCCGCGCCTGCACCAACGTCGCTTCGAGCCGATTCGCCTCGGCCACCGCGACGGCTCGGCCGCGATCGGTCAGTCGGTAGTAGCGCCGGCGCTCGTCGTCGAGATCCGGCCCCGGCCGCTCGTTCGATTCGAGGATGAAGCCCTCGGCCACGAAGCGCTTGATGATGGCGTAGAGCGTGCCGGGCAGGAGACGAACCTTGCCTTCGCCGCGGCGTGCCACCTCTTTGATGATGGCGTAGCCGTGTTTCTCTCCGTCGGCGAGGGCCACGAGGACCTGGAACATCGAGGGGGAGAGCGGAAGGTGATCATCGGCCTTGAAAACCATGGCCGCGACTATATTGATTGTCGCTATAGTCGTCAATGTGAATAGTGCAAACGCGAGAGGCGATCGTGGCGCGGATTTCGCGGCCTGAAACGGGAGTTCGCGCTAGGCCCCGGCTTTCGCCGGGGTGACGAGAGGTCCAATCGGCGGATAGTGGGGCGGCTCCAAAAGTTGACACCTCCCGGCGGCCTTCGATACTCTCCACAGTTCACAGGAACCTTGCGGTACCCTGGTATTCAGGCACGTGGCTCAGTGGTAGAGCACTTCCTTGACACGGAAGGGGTCGATGGTTCAATTCCATCCGTGCCTACCAGCGCCGCAGCTTCTAACCCCCGTTTTCTCGAACCCAACAGGACCGAACGCGATTTGATGATCCGCTCCCCCTTCAGCTCACGCTGATGTCACACATCGAACTGCTGCTAGCGCAGGCCAGATTCACTCTGGCCGGAGCGCGGGGGTCGCGCGAAGCCAAGCACTTGGGCGCCGCGAGCCTGCCCTTGGGGCATGGGGGGCTAAGCATGGCCTTCCGTTCGTTCTCTGCGACCCCCGAGCCTCAATGAATGACCTCACTGGGCCTTCCGGTGAGAGCAAGCCTGCGGATTCCCCCATCGAGATCTACCGCCACTCTTCCGCGCATCTGCTCGCGGCCGCGGTGACCGAGCTTTTCCCCGACACCCAGTGCGGCATCGGTCCGCCCACCGACGACGGTTTCTTCTACGACTTCCTGACCGCAAAGCCGTTCACCCCGGAAGATCTGACCGCCATTGAAAAGAAGATGGCTCACATCGTCAAGCAGAACCGGCCCATCGAGAAGAAGCTTCTGCCCAAGGCGGAAGCGCTCCAGGTCTTCGGCGAAAAGGGCCAGACCCTCAAGTGCCAGCTCATCGAAGAGAAGGCCGGCGACATGGTCCAGTGCTACACCATGGGACCGTTCATCGACTTCTGTCTGGGCCCGCACCTGCCGAGCACGTCCCACATCAAGGCCTTCAAACTCAATCCCTCGCCCGCCGCCGCCTACTGGAAGGGCAAGCCCGAAAACCCGTCGATGCAGCGCATCTACGGCTACAGCTTCTTCACGAAGGAAGAGCTGGACAAGCACCTTTTCAATCTCGCCGAAGCCAAAAAGCGCGATCACCGCAAGGTCGGCAAGGAACTTGGGCTTTACATGACGCACCCCTGGGCCCCCGGCGCGCCGTTCTGGCTGCCCAGGGGCACCGTCCTCTGGAACATCCTCGCCGACTACATGCGCGAGGTGGTGAAGTCCGCAGGCTTCACCGAGGTGCGTTCGCCCCTCGTCTACAACCAGAAGCTCTGGGAGACCTCGGGGCACTGGTTCCACTACCGCGAGAACATGTTCGAGATCCACTCGGGCGACGAAGTCATGGGCATGAAGGCCATGAACTGCCCCGGCCACATGTTGATGTTCGGCTCGGAGAAGCACAGCTACCGCGAGCTTCCGATCCGCTATCACGACCAGAGCGTCCTTCATCGCAACGAGGCGTCGGGCGTCCTCTCCGGCCTCACCCGGGTCCGCCAGTTCTCACAGGATGACGGTCACATCTTCATCACCCCCGACCAGATCGCGACCGAAGTCGAAAGTGCTTTGCGTCTCGTCCAGAGGGTGTACGCAGACTTCGGCCTCAAGGTCGAGATGAAGCTCTCCACCCGGCCGCCCGAGTTTCTCGGCGAGATCGCCCAGTGGGACAACGCGGAAGCGCAGCTCAAGGCCGCGCTCGAGGCGGCGAAGCAGGAATACACAATCAACGCGGGCGACGGCGCCTTCTACGGCCCGAAAATCGACTTCGACATCACCGACGCGCTCGGCCGCAAGTGGCAGTGCGCCACCATCCAGCTCGACTATCAGCTCCCCGAGCGATTCGACCTCTCCTACACGGGCCCCGACGGCGCCGATCACCGGCCGATCGTGGTCCATCGCGCGATCTTCGGCAGCTTCGAGCGTTTCATCGCGCTGCTCATCGAAAACTACGCGGGGGCTTTCCCGGTGTGGTTCGCTCCGGTGCAGGCGGTGGTCATTCCGGTGGCGGAGAGCCACAACGAATACGCCCGCAAAGTCGCGGGCGAACTCGGGACGTTCCGCGTCAAGGTCGACGAGCGCAACGAAAAGCTCGGCTACAAGATCCGCGAAGCCCAGGCCCAGAAGATCCCCTACATGCTCGTGGTCGGCGACAAGGAAGCGGCGGAAGGTACGGTCGCCGTCCGCCATCGCTTCAAGGCCGACCTCGGCGCCGTCCCGGTTGCGGCGTTCGCCGCCAAACTTTCAGAACTCGTCGCCACGCACAACGTGAGCGAGGAGCCGTCTTAGTTCAGCCGTTCCGTCCGAGAGAGGTGCCCCATAGATCCCAAATCAGTCCGCATCAACGAAAAGATCCGCGTCAAGGAAATCCGCGTCATCGACGCCGATGGCGCCCAGCTCGGCATCATGCCGCCCGAGCAGGCCCTCTCGATCGCCATGGAGAAGGAACTCGACCTCGTCGAGGTGGCGCCCCAGGCCGTCCCGCCGGTGTGCCGCATCATGAATGCCGGCAAGTTCTTCTATGAGCAGAACAAGCGCGAGAACGAAGCCCGCAAGCACCAGAAACACATCCAGATCAAGGAAGTGAAGTTCCGGCCCAAGGTCGACGATCACGACTTCGACTTCAAAAAGCGCAACGTCGAGCGGTTCCTCGCCGAAGGCAACAAGGTGAAGTCGCTCGTCCAGTTCCGCGGCCGCGAGATCGTCCACTCGCACGTGGGGCTCGATATCCTTCGGAAGCTCGCCGCCGATCTCGGCGCCTCGGCCATCGTGGAAGTGCCCCCGCGCCTCGAGGGCAACATGATGACGCAGATCCTTTCGCCGGGTAAGGAACTTGCGAAGGCCACCGCCAAGGTCAACGACGCGAAAGCCAAGAGCGGAAGCGACAAGGCGAAGGGCGGCAAGCCCGAAAAGGCGGAAAAGCCCGCGAAGAAGGCCGAAGAGAAGCCCAAGGCCGCCGCTGAAGCCCCCAAGGCCTGAGTCCGAGAAACCAACAAAAACCCCAAAAACGACCCCGACAAGTAGAATCAGGGCCGGAGCCGAATTCACTTCGGCGCAGGCCCCGGGGGTTTGGGGGGCTGAGCATGGCGTTCAAGAATGCTTCTGCGGCCCTCCAACTAAAGGAAAGACAATGCGAAAGCCCAAGACAAAAATCAAGAAGAAGACGAAGCGCGCCGCGGTCGCGCGCTTCAAGCTCACCGCCACCGGCAAGATCAAGCGCAACCATTCGATGAAGCGCCACATCCTCACCAAGAAGTCCAAGAGCCGCAAGCGGAAGCTGCGTGGTTCGACGCTGGTCAGCAAGGCCGATCACGCCAACGTCAAGGCAATGATTACGTCGTAGTTGAGCTGGGGGGGCGTTGCACGGACCCGCCCCCCCAGACCCCCCGTCGCTTCGGCGGGAGTGAATCCCGCCTCCGCTTCTTCGCGACAGGCGTTGCACGGACCCGCCCCCCCAGACCCCCCGTCGCTTCGGCGG
>Ga0163144_10018995_pt1 | contig 13860 bp, 8 predicted proteins | sample OliLak19BULKMAT1_FD_123175 | JGI IMG/M metagenome (GOLD analysis project Ga0163144, IMG submission 123175) | Freshwater microbial mat bacterial communities from Lake Vanda, McMurdo Dry Valleys, Antarctica - Oligotrophic Lake LV.19.BULKMAT1 | ecosystem: Environmental > Aquatic > Freshwater > Lake... | reverse complement strand
GGGCCCGCACGCTGGCCGCAAGGCGTTCACCTTACAGACTCTCCCGAGTGCTGGTGATGACGAGCGCCCAGCCGCGCGGGCCGTCGGATGTCAATGGAAATGATTGGAGCGCATCGGACAGTGGATAAGCCAATAATCCGTTAATTATCCAGTACTACCCGAAGTTGTTGGACCTTATTGAACTACTTTAGATTGTTTTTTTGGTGCCCGGAGCCGGAATCGAACCGGCACGATCTTTCAATCTCCGGATTTTAAGTCCGGTGCGTCTACCAATTCCGCCACCCGGGCAGGGTGAGGAGCCTGCGCGATGTTAGTCGCTCGGCGGCCCTTTGTGCGCGCTATTCCTGGCCGACAATGGGCACGAGTTCGCGTTGCTGGAACCAGGCGCGCACGCTGAGGACCACTAGCGCCGCGCCGATCAGCGAGAAGCCGATGTACTCGGCGGGCGCCGTGTGTTCGCCGAAGTGCCAGTGCGCACTCACGAGGGCGACTACCGGTACCGTCATCATCCCCATGCTCGCGACGCCCGTGTGCAGGTGCTTCAGTGCATAGAGCCACAGGAACCAGCACAGGGCGGTGGAGACGATCGCGAGCGTCAGCAGAATCGCCACGAACCCGAGCGACCAGACAGGTGCCGCCTCGCCGGTGGTGCAGGCCAGCAGCCACAGCGGCACGGTGCCGAACACCATCTGCCAGGTGGTCAGGCTCAACAGGTCGATCGGGCCCCGGCGCTGGATGCGTTTGACTTCCACAGAGCTAATCGCCCACGCAATGCCGGCGGCGACGGCGAGTCCCTTGCTCAGCAATGAACCCTGCAGATCCCAGGGCTGGACGATCGCCACGAGGCCCGCGAGCGCGAGGCCGAGTGCCACCCATTGCCAGTCGCGGATGCGTTCGTTCAGCAGCGGCCACGCGAAGGCGACGGTCCAGAACGGCATCGTGAACACGAGTATCGCGGTGCGCCCGATGCTGCCTTGAACCAGCGCCCACATGCTGATGCCGACGAAGCCGGTGGTTTGGATAAGCCCCAAGCGCAGCATCTCCGGCCAGCGTGCCGGGCGCACGTCACGGCGGGTCACGAGCAGCGCGAGGAGCAGGCACGCGGACGCGATGGTCATGCGATACGCCGAGAACGTGAAGGGGCCGGCGGCGTCGAGGGCGAGCTTGTTCAGTACCCAGCTATACCCCCAAACGAGTGAAATCACGACCATCGAAGCCATCGGGAGCAGTGCATGCATCTGAGAGATTCGGGCGATCCGCGCGTCGGTTGGGGCCCGGTACTGTAGGGAGCCGGGGCAGCCCAGGCAATCGGCACGTGTGGCGCGTGACGCTCGGTTCGGGGGGAGGGAAGGTGGCTGTACAATCTTGGCGTCGGGCGTAGAATGACGCGCCGCAGCATAACGGCCCGCCAGGTATCGGTATCATCCCTTTGCACCTTCCCGATCAACTCTCCCCGCCGGCACCGGTACGGCCTGCTTGAATCAGGTCCGGCCACGCTTGGGTCTGCGTCAGAGCGCAACCCTCGCGGCGCTCGGCGTCGTGTTCGGGGGCATCGGGACCAGCCCGCTCTACGCGCTGCGCGAGTGCTTCAACCAGGCCCATCACGTGCTGCCGATGACCGACGCCAACGTGCTCGGCGTGCTCTCGGTGCTGTGCTGGGTGCTGGTGCTCGTGATCTCGATTGAGTACGTCACCTTCATCCTGAAGGCCGACAACGACGGTGAGGGCGGCATCCTCGCGTTGATGGCACTGGTGGTCAGGCGTACCCACAAGCATCGGCAGTGGCGTGGGGCTTTTACGGCGCTGGGCCTGGTCGGCGCCGCGCTGCTGTTCGCGGAGGCGATGATCACTCCGGCCATCTCGGTGCTCAGCGCAGTTGAAGGCCTCAAGGTCGTTACGCCGACGCTCGCGCCGTATGTCGTGCCGCTGGCGGTCGGCATCCTCGTTGGACTCTACGGCTCGCAGCAATTGGGCAGCGGCCGCATCGGCGCCGTGTTCGGCCCGGTGATCACGCTATGGTTCGTGGCGCTGGGCGTGATCGGCATGCATTCGATCGCCCAGACGCCGGGCGTGCTCGCGGCCTTGAACCCGCTCTATGCCGCACGTTTCCTGCTGGACAATCGCTGGCTCGCGTTTCTCGTGATGGGCTCCGTGTTCCTGGTGGTCACGGGCGGTGAGGCCTTGTATGCCGATATGGGCCGTTTCGGCCGCCGTCCAATACGTCGTGCATGGTTCCTGCTGGTGCTGCCGGGGCTGGTGCTGAATTATTTCGGACAGGGTGCGTTGCTGCTGCGGGAACCGGCTGCGCTCGACCACCTGTTCTTTGCCGCCGTGCCGGCGTGGGCCCTGTTGCCGATGGTCGTGCTGGCGACGGCCGCCACCGTCATCGCCTCGCAGGCCGTGATCTCTGGCGTTTTCTCCGTGGCGAATTCGGCCGTTCAGCTCGGTTACGCGCCGCGCCTGGACATCCGCCAGACGTCCGGCGACGCCATGGGGCAGATTTACATGCCAGTCGTGAACTGGGCGTTCATGCTCGGCACGCTGATGCTGGTGCTGGTCTTCCGCGAGTCGAGCAGTCTGGCCGCCGCCTATGGGGTCGCGGTGTCGATGACCATGCTCGCGACCACGCTCTTCCTGTATTTCGTGGCGCGTCATGTCTGGGGCTGGCGGCGCTGGTCGGCGGCTGTCGTTGCCGTGCCCTTCCTGTGCATCGATCTCAGCTTCGTCACCGCGAACCTCGCGAAGATTCCGTCCGGCGGCTGGTTGCCGGTGGTGTTCGCGTTGGCCATCTATGCCCTGATGGACACCTGGAAGCGAGGCAGGCTGGCGCTGTACAAGGCGCTGGACGCCGAGTATCTCGGCCTGGACCTGTTCGTCGGCAGCATCGAAATCGATCCGCCACAGCGTGTGCCGGGCACGGCAATCTTTCTGACCGGCAAACGCGAAGGCGCACCGCGCGCGCTGCTGCACAACATGAAGCACAACAAGGTGTTGCATGAGCACGTGCTGCTGCTGACGGTGGCGACGGCCCGCGTGCCCTACGTGCCGGAGTCGGGGCGCCTCGCCTGCGAGAGACTGGGACAGGGCATCAGCCGGATGGTGCTCACCTACGGTTTCATGGAGCGGCCGCATCTGCCGGACACTTTGCGGCGCATCCCGTCAGCGGTGTTCCACTACGATGAAATGGACGCAACTTTCTTCCTTGGCCGCGAGACGGTGCGGGTCAGCGCGACGGGCAGTACGCTGAGCCGACTGCGGCGTCGGGTGTTTGCCGTGATGTCGCGCAACGCGACGAGCGCCGCGAAGTTCTTTCACCTGCCGGCCAATCGGCTCGTCGAGATAGGCGCGCAGATCGAAATCTGAAAGACCTGGCGAACGGGTGAAAATCCACGCGCATCGGGCTGACGCAAGGAGCCCAACGCGGATGACATGCATGGCTGCTACGACCCTCCAATGCGATCCCCTTTGATTGCCGCCGTGCGGCTGAGCCGGAAAGTTCGCTGCGACGAAGCGGCGGAATTTGCAGATGTGAGCGGGGGGGTGGCGCACGGATTGCCGGGCGTCCTGCGTCAGTCCAAGCGCCACCGCCGCGCAGCCCCGAGGCGGCACGGGCCTGCTGGTCAAGTGTCGCGCCAGGAATCTTCGCCACTCGCCTGATCGCGAACCGCGATACGGCGTTGCTCGTCATTGCCATCGCGCTGCGATGACCTCGCCTCGCGCCTTGTCTCGCGGCCCGAACCGGGCGCGAATGATCGACGCTCAGCACAGGCCAGCACACTAGTCGTCGGCGAAGCCCTCGAGATCACCGAACTCAGCGTCGAATTCCTCGACCCCTTCGCCTTGTGCCGGGGTGGCCGCGCTGGCGGCCGGTTCCTCGGCGGCCGGCGCTGCGGCCGCGGGTTCGGCTTCGACGGCTGCTGCGGCGCTGACGTCATCAGTGCCGGCGGCAGGGGCGTCCTCCTCGGCGACGACGGCCGGCGCTGCTTCGGCGTCTCCGTCCTCTGCCACCGGGCTCGCCTCCTCTTCAGCGTCGGCTGTCGGGGCTTCCCCTGCGGAAGATTCATCGAGATCCGCGCGCTCTGCCGGGGCCGGCAGATTCTCGTCTTCCGGGATCTCTTCTTCCGCATCGTCGGCGTTACCTTCGCCCTCGGTGACGGCATCCTCTGCCGCCTTGTTCATCACGATGATGCTGATGCGACGGTTGATCGGGCTGAACGGGTTCGCCTTGTCGAACAGCACCGACGAACTGAGGCCGACCACGCGGCCGATTTTCTCTTCCGGCAGCCCCCCGGCCACCAGTTCACGGCGTGCGGCATTCGCGCGGTCGGCCGACAGCTCCCAGTTACTGTAGCCGTTGCTGCTGTTGTACGGCGTGCGATCGGTGTGACCGGAGAGGCTGATCCGGTTCGGCACCCGATTGATGACCTTCACAACCGCGCGCAGGATTTCGCGCGTGTAGTTCTCGAGCACCGGACTGCCCTGCGCGAACATCGGCCGGTTTTCCTTATCGACGATCTGCAGCCGCAGTCCTTCGCTGGTGATATCGAGCAGCAGCTGGTCTTTGTACGGTTTCAGCGCCTGGCCGGCGTCGATGGCGGCTTCGAGATCCGCGAGCAGTGACGCCATGCGTTCGCGCTCGGCGGCCGCCGCGATTTCCTCGGCCGCCTCGTCGGACGGCGCCCCGGTGCCCGGGGTTTCGACCTCAAACTCGCCCGGCAGCTGCTGCGGAAATGCCGATGGGCCGTCGCCATCCAGAATGCCGTCGCCGCCGTCGAGCACGGGGCTCTTGCCGGCGCCGCCCGGGCCAGCACTCGCGAGCGGATCGTTCATGTACTCTGAAATCGCCGCTTTCTGTTCTTCTGTCGTTGAACCGAGCAGCCACATCAGCATGAAGAACGCCATCATCGCCACCGCGAAGTCGGCGAACGCAACCTTCCAGGCGCCGCCATGGTGACCATGGCCGCCTTTCTTGATCTTCTTGACGATGATCGGGGGGGATTCGACTGCCATCTTCGCGCGCTTTCCGGTTCAGATCCTGCGGCGGCCTACTTGCGCTTCACGTGTTCTTCGAGCTCTTTGAAACTCGGGCGCTCGGCCGAGAAGATCGCCTTGCGGCCGAATTCCACCGAGACCTGCGGCGAGTAGCCCTGCTGCGACGCCAGCAGGACGGTCTTCAGGACCTTGAAGAACTGGGATTCGTCACGCGTGCAGTGTTCGAGCAGCGTGGACATCGGGCCCACGAAGCCGTACGCCAGCAGAATGCCGAGGAAGGTACCGACGAGCGCTGCCGCCACGTGGGCGCCGATTTCCTCCGGCGGGCCGCCAAGCGCGCCCATGGTGATCACGATGCCGAGCACCGCCGCGACGATACCGAAGCCCGGCAGGCCGTCCGAAACGCGGGTCAGTGCGGCCGATGGCTGGTGTGCCTCTTCGTGGTGGGTATCGAGCTCGACGTCCATCAGGTTCTCGAGCTCGAAGGCGTTCTTGATGCTGCCGCCGACCATCAGGCGCAGATAGTCAGTCAGGAATTCCACCGCGTGGTGGTTGTGCAGCACCTTGGGGTATTTGCCGAAGATGCCGCTCTTTTCAGGGTCTTCGACGTCAGCCTCGAGCGACATCATGCCTTCCTTGCGGGCTTTCGTGAGCAGGTCGTAAATAAGCGCGAGGGCGTCCAGGTAGTACGCTTTGGTGTACGGCGAACCCTTGAACAGGAGCGGCAGGTTCTTCATCACGGCCTTGATCACCTTGCCGGGATTGGCGATGACGAAGGCGCCGAGAGCGGCACCGCCGATCACCAGCAGCTCGTAAGGCTGCCACAACGCCGCCAGATGGCCGTGCGACAGCACGAAACCGCCTGCGACGCAGCCGAGGACCAGCACGAAGCCAATAATTACGTTCATAGCTGAATTCGACGCCGATTGGGTTGCGACGGTGATGCGTTTGGCATAGCGGCGCGACGGAAGCGCTCTTGAGGCGGCCGCAGCGCTCCGGCGAGCCCGGCCGCCGGTTAAAGTTTGCGCGTCGGGGGGCCGCTGAAGCGCCATGCATTCGTCTGCACACCCAGCACCATTTCGCTCGTGCGCGGCCCCCGCCGGCACCGGAAAACGGCATGTCCAGTCTTGAGCCCAAGCTGCCCGCGCCGGTTCGTGGCCGGGAGCAACTGCATGTGTTGCTCGTGGAGGACAACCCGGGTGACGTGATCCTGTTCCGTTCGCTGGTCGAAGACGCCACCCACAAGCCGCTGTGGATCGAGCACGCGAGTTCGCTGCGCGGCGCGCTCGAACGCCTGCAACGCGTGTCCTTCGATTGCATCATCACGGACCTGCATCTGCCTGACTCCGACGGCACCGCCACCCTGCGCGAGCTCGCCGCGGCCGTGCCGGACGTGCCGCTGGTGGTGCTCACTCACTGCGACGACGATCCGTTCGCGATGGAGCTGCTGAAGAATGGCGCACAGGACTATCTCGTCAAAGGCCAGAGCGACGGCCCGCTGATCCTGAAAACGATTCGATATGCGATCGAACGCAAGGAGTCCGATCAGCATTTCGCGTTCCTGTCCCATTACGACAAGCTGACGGGGCTTGCGAACCGCGAGCTGTTCCGCGACCGCCTGCATCAGGCGATGTCGCGCGCAGAACGGGCCGGCAAGCTCGTGGCGCTGCTGTTTCTCGATCTCGATCGCTTCAAGTCCGTCAACGACACTTTGGGCCACCTGGCCGGTGACGAGCTGCTGGTCGAGGTCGCGGCGCGGCTGAAGACCTGCGTGCGCAAATCGGACACGATCGCGCGCCTCGGCGGCGATGAATTCACGGTCGTCCTAGAAGGCATCGATGCGCCTGTCGACGCCGAAATCGTCTGCCGCAAGATCATCAGGTCGCTCGAAGCGCCACTGCTGCTGCAGAACCATGAAATCTACGTCACGACCAGCATCGGCGTGACCTTCTTCCCGAGCGACGACACCGATTTGAACGGCCTGATCCGCAATGCGGATGCCGCGATGTATCGGGCGAAGGAGGAGGGACGCAACAAGTTTCACCTGTTCACCGCGGACCTCAGCGCCCGCGCTGTGAAGCGCATGGGCATCGAGTCGGCGCTACGTCACGCGGTTGAGCGTCAGGAGTTCTATCTCGTCTACCAGCCGAAGATTTCAGTGCAGACGGGCGAGGTCCTGGGCGCCGAAGCGCTGCTGCGCTGGGAGAATCCGCAGCGTGGGCTGGTGTCACCGGTCGACTTCATTCCCGTCGCCGAGGAAACCGGGCTGATCGTGCCGATCGGCGAGTGGGTGTTGCGGCGTGCCTGCGCGGATACGCGCAAATGGCATGCCGCGGGTTTTGATCACGTCAGCGTGGCGGTCAATCTGTCCGCGCGCCAGTTTCGCCACGGCGAACTCATCCAGACCATCCGCCAGGCTTTGCAGGACTCAGGCATCGCCGCGCGTCAGCTCGAGCTCGAAATCACCGAGAGCCTGCTGATGGATGACACGGAGGCGAGCCAGGTGGCGCTGAATGACCTGAAGGCGCTCGGCACGTCAATCTTTCTGGATGATTTCGGGACCGGTTATTCCTCGCTGGCCTACCTCAAAAAGTTTCCCATCGATGGCCTGAAGATCGACCGCTCCTTCATCCGGGACCTCCCCGGCGACCCGGACGACGAAGCCATCACACACGCCATCCTCGCCCTGAGCCAGGCGCTGCGGCTGCGCGTGGTGGCCGAGGGCGTCGAGAACGAGGCGCAGCTCGAGTTCCTGCGCCGCGCCGGTTGCAGTGTCGTGCAGGGCTTCTACTTCAGCCGGCCGCTGGTCTTCGACAAATTCCTCGAATGGCTGCAACGCACCACGCCCGCCCGCGTCGGCATCGCTGGCAGCCAGACCTGGTAACATTTTTGTCGCGGCGCGGCAGTCGACGCGCCCAGGTCCTGAGGCCACCGTGGTGCCGCCACGTCAGCGGTTCAGCAATCGTTGCCCGCTTGCAACAGTGTCCGAAACGCCGACCTCAAACGCCGCTAAGCGTTTGCATTTCCAGACTTATCCAATAGAATGTTGTTGCGTTTTGGCACCCATATAAAAATGCTGGCGGGCCGCTGTTACCCGCCTGGCCCCGAATGGAATGTCAGATTTCGGCCGACGCTGGCCCCGCGACCAGCGTGGCGCCGGGCGCCCTGGCCGGCGCACGCCAGCGATCGGCGTACGCGCTGGCAGGGGTTTCGTGGAGGGGCAAGTGCGTCCATACCCTTGCAAAAGACTCCGTCTGAGGCATGACCTCTTAACTTGAGCGGCAGCATGAACGAAAGAATTGAACTGATTTCGCAGGCCTTCAACGGCGGCCGCGCAGAAGTCTGCCAGCAGCCTGCCGTGCACGCGCTGGAGCCTGCCGCCGATCCCGTCCAGCAGTCGATGACCCGCGCCGCACAGGCGATGCTCGCCCGCCAGGCCCACGACGGCCACTGGCGTTTCGACCTCGAAGCCGACGTGACCATCCCCTCTGAATACCTGATGCTGCAGTACTTCTTCGGCAGCGTCGACGCCCGGCGCGAGCAGCGCATCGGGCGCTATCTGCGCCGCCGGCAGCAGGAGAACGGCAGCTGGCCCCTGTACGAAGGTGGCCCGGGCGACCTCAGCGCCACCGTCAAAGCCTATTTCGCGCTGAAGCTGGCCGGTGATGTCCCGGAAGCCCTGCACATGGTGCAGGCGCGCCACTGGGTGAAGGCTAACGGCGGCGCCGAACACGCCAATGTGTTCACCCGCATCACGCTGGCCATGTTTGGCCAGCTGTCATGGTCGAGCGTGCCCGCGATGCCGGTCGAAATCATGTTCCTGCCGAAGTGGTGGTTCTTCAACCTGAGCCGGGTGTCGTACTGGTCGCGCTGCGTGATCGTGCCGCTGCTGATCATCTTCGCGAAGCGGCCGGTGGTGAAACTGAAGCCGGAGCAGGGCGTGCGCGAACTGTTTGTAAAGCCACCCGAGTCCATTCGTTATCTCGATAAATTCAAGTCCGGCAAATGGGTCGCCAATACCTTCCTGGTAATCGACCGCGTGCTCAAATTCGTCGAGCCGCTCGTGCCACCCTTCATTCGCGAGCCGGCGCTGAAGCGCGCCGAACGCTGGACCCGTGAGCACACCGAGGGGGTGGGCGGCATCGGCGCGATCTATCCCGCGATGGCGAATGCCGCGGTGGCGCTGAAGCTGGCCGGCGCCCAGCCGGATGACCCGAACCTCGTGCGCACGCTGCGCGCAATCGAAGACCTGATCATCGAGACGGACCGGGAAACTTACTGCCAGCCGTGCGTGTCGCCGATCTGGGATACCTGCCTGATGCTGTCCGCGCTGACTGAAGCCGGCACGCACCCGGCGCATCCGGCGGTCAAACAGGCCGTCGAATGGCTGTTCGACCAGCAGATCTTCGTCCCCGGCGACTGGTGTGACCAGGCCAAGGGGCTGACCCCGGGCGGTTGGGCCTTCCAGTACGAGAACGACAAATACCCCGACGTCGATGACACCGGCATGGTCTTGATGGCGCTGCTGCGTGCCGGCACGCACGACAACGAGCACAAGCTGAAGCGCCTGAATCAGGCCGTCAACTGGCTGCTCGGCATGCAGAACAAGGACGGCAGCTGGGGCGCGTTCGATATTGGCAACAACTACGAATTTCTGAACAACATCCCGTTTGCCGATCACGGCGCACTGGTCGATCCCGGCACAGCCGACCTGACTGCCCGTTGCATCGAACTGCTCGCAATGCTCGGTTATGACCGCCAGTACCCGCCGATCGCCCGCGCGCTCCGGTTTATCGAACAGGACCAGGATCCCAGCGGCGCCTGGTACGGCCGCTGGGGCGTCAACTACATCTATGGCACCTGGAGCGTGCTCGCGGCGCTCGGCATTACCGGCGAAGACGTTGCCAAGCCGTATATCCGCAAGGCAGTCGAGTGGCTCAAGAACGCCCAGAACACCGACGGCGGCTGGGGCGAGAGCTGCAACACCTATGACGACCCAATGCTCAAGGGCCGCGGCGAAAGCACCGCCGCGCAGACGGCCTGGGCGCTGCTCGGGTTGATGGCAGTCGGCGAAGTGCATGCGCCGCAGGTCAAAGCCGGCGTGGACTACCTGATTCGTCATCAGGACGAACACGGCGAATGGGAAGACCTCGCCTACACCGGCACTGGTTTCCCGCGCGTATTCTATTTGCGCTACTACGGCTACAGCCGATACTTCCCGCTGTGGGCGCTCGCCACTTATGCGCGTCTGCGCCGTGGCCTGCCGACCCGGCAGTATGAAGTGCTCGCGCAGGGTCCGATAGAACTCGGGCCGTTTGCGGCGATGAACCGCATCTGAGCGGTGGGGCCGGCGCTGCCGGCCCACGGTTGCTGGTCTTGCGCGCTGCCCGCGCCGGCTGCGTACCGGCAGTCTGCCGGTCACCGGGCGTGGCTCAAGGCTTGCGACCCGGCAGTCGCTGCCACAGAAGCCTCTGGTGATCGGGCACGACAGTCCCGCCGTAAGCCTGAGAGCTGAAGACAGACGACGTCAACCCGATAAGAACATCGCGCCGCGTGCGTTGTGGAGCTTGCACATGTCCGACTATATCGCCCCTCTGAAAGACATGCGGTTCGTGATCGAACATCTCGGTCCGCTGGCCGACATCGCCGCACTGCCCGGATTTCAGGACGCGACGCCAGATCTGGTCGACGCCGTGCTCGCCGAGGCGGGCAAGCTCGCCAAAGAGGTGTTGTCGCCGCTGAACCGCGTCGGCGACACCGAGGGCGCGCAGCACACCGGCGATGGCGTCCGCACGGCCGCCGGCTGGCAGGAAGCCTATCGGGCGTTCGTCGACGGGGGCTGGAACGGCATTGGCTGCAGCACCGAATTCGGCGGTCAGGGCCTGCCGAAGCTGGTGTCGACGGCGGTGGCCGAAATGTGGAATTCGGCGAACCTGTCGTTCGCGCTCGGGCCAATGCTGACGCAGGGCGCGATCGAGGCGATCGAGGTCCACGGCACCGATGCGCAGCGCGCGACCTATCTCGAGAAAATGGTGACCGGCGAGTGGACCGGCACCATGAACCTTACCGAGCCGCAGGCCGGCTCTGACCTGAGCGTCGTGCGCACGCGCGTGGTGCCGGCCGGCGATCACTACCTCATCAGTGGCCAGAAGATCTACATCACCTACGGCGAGCACGATCTCACCGAGAACATCATTCATCTTGTCCTCGCCCGCCTGCAGGATGCGCCGGCCGGCACGCGCGGCCTGTCGCTGTTCATCGTGCCGAAGTTCATGGTCAACGCTGACGGCAGCATCGGCCAGCGCAACGACGTGCGCTGCGCGTCAATCGAACACAAGCTCGGCATTCACGGCAGCCCCACCGCCGTGATGCTCTACGGCGAGCAGGGCGGCGCAGTGGGTTATCTGATCGGTGAACAGCACCGCGGTCTCGAATACATGTTCACGATGATGAACAACGCGCGCCACGCGGTGGGCCTCGAAGGTGTCGCGATCGGGGAGCGCGCGTATCAGCGCGCGCTGAACTTCGCGCGTGATCGGGTGCAGGGCAAACCGGTCGGCTTCCAGGGGGGCGCAGTGCCGCCCATCATCGAGCACGCGGATGTCCGCCGCATGCTGCTGACGATGAAATCGAACATCGAAGCCATGCGGGCACTGGCCTATGTGTGCGGCGCGGCCTTCGACCGCGGTGCCCGCGAAGAAGATCCCGAACGTCGCACCCTGTTCCAGCGCCGCGGGGATCTGCTGACGCCGATCGTCAAAGGCTGGCTGACCGAGACCGGCATCGAGCTCGCGTCGCTCGGCGTGCAGGTGCACGGCGGCATGGGCTTCATCGAAGAAACCGGTGCCGCGCAGTATCTGCGTGACGCCCGCATCACCACGATTTATGAAGGCACGACCGGCGTGCAGGCCCAGGACCTCGTAGGCCGCAAGACGCAGCGCGACGGCGGCCGCGGAGCGCGCGAGCTGCTGGCCGAGATGCAGGCCGTCGCTGACGCGCTGACGGGTCACACGGACCCCCGCGCCCCGGCCATCGGCGCCGAACTCGCTGCCGGCCTCGGGGCGCTCGAACGCGCGCTGGCGTGGATACTCGAGTCGGGCACCCGTGACCCGCGTCTGCCGGCCGCGGCCTCGGCGCATTACCTGAAACTGTGGGGCATCGTCTGCGGTGGCTGGCAGCTTGGTCTGTCGGCGCTGCTGTGCCTGCGCGGTGCGGGCGAAGACGCCGAGTTCCGCAATAGCAAGATCAATACAGCGCAGTTTTATGCGGCCCAGATCATGCCGGAAGCGGCGGCCCTCGAACGCAAGATAGTGCACGGCTCGGCGGCCGTCTTCGGGCTCGACGCTGCCGCATTCTGAGGCCGGGCGCGGCTCGCCTAGCGCGCTGCGCTTCTGCTATCGTGGCAGGGTTTCAACGCCCTGGTTACCCACATGCCCTGGCCATCTCTAGTCGCGCTCGAACAGCGGGTGTCAGCCTGGCACCTCAAGCGATGCCACAACATCGCGGATCTGCGTAAGGCAGCGAAACGTCGTGTGCCGGCGCCTATGTTTCATTACATGGACGGCGCGGCAGACGACGAAGTCACAATGGAGCGCAACGCAACTGCGTTCGACGATCTCGAACTGCTGCCGCGTAATCTCATCGACATCACGAATATCGACACTTCGACGACCGTCCTCGGCCAGCCCGTCAGCATGCCCTTGATTCTCGCGCCGACCGGCATGTCGCGGTTGTTTCACTGGGACGGCGAGCGCGCGGTGTCACGCGCGGCGGCGCGCGCCGGCACGATCTACTCGCTGTCGACCGTTGGCACGCATTCCATCGAGGAAGTGGCCGCCGAATGCGCCGGGCCGAAGTGGTTCCAGATCTACGTGTTCAAGGATCGCGGTCTCATCACCGAATTCATTGAACGCTGTCGTGCCGCGCGCTACCACGCGCTGTGCCTGACGATCGATCTGCCGCTGACCGGCAACCGCGAGCGCGACATGCGCACCGGCATGACGGTGCCGCCGGCGCTCACCATGCAAAGCTGGCTCAGCTTTTTCCTGCACCCGATCTGGTCGCTGTGTCACGTGACGTCGCCGCCGTTCACGCTCGCGAATGTCGCGCATCGCGTCAGCGCCAGCCAGGATGTGCAGACCCTGCAGTCCTATATCGGCTCGCAGTTCGACCGCAGCGTCACCTGGGAGGATGCACGGGTGATGGTCGAGCAGTGGAACGGGCCGTTTGCGGTCAAGGGCATCCTCACCGCAGAAGATGCGAAGCGCGCGGTGGACATCGGTGCCACCGCAATCATCGTGTCCAACCACGGCGGCCGACAGCTCGATCACGTGCCGGCACCGATCGCTTCGCTGCCCGAGATCGTCGCGGCGGTGGACGGCCGCGCGGAAGTCATCGTCGACGGCGGCGTGCGGCGCGGCACGGATGTCCTGAAAGCGCTGGCGCTCGGCGCCCAGGCCTGCATGACGGGCCGCGGTTACCTGTTCGGCCTCGGCGCCGGTGGCGAGGCGGGTGTCGACCGCGCGCTGTCGCTCTACAAGAAAGAAATTGCGCTCGACATGGCCCTGCTGGGCGTGCGCAACGTCAAGGAGATCACACGCGAACATGTCCGATATCGCCGCCGAATTCGAGACTGATATCCCGACCCTCCGCCGCATTCTCGCGGAATGTCGAACGGTTGCCGTCGTGGGCCTGTCCGCGAGCTGGCACCGCCCGAGCAACTTCGCCGCGAAGTACATGCAGGAGCACGGCTTCCGGGTGATACCGGTGAATCCGATGTACCAGGAAGTGCTGGGTGAACGCTGCTATCCGAGCCTGCGCGACGTGCCGGAAACAATCGACATGGTCGACTGCTTTCGCGCCAGCGGC
>Ga0163144_10018994_pt1 | contig 13860 bp, 19 predicted proteins | sample OliLak19BULKMAT1_FD_123175 | JGI IMG/M metagenome (GOLD analysis project Ga0163144, IMG submission 123175) | Freshwater microbial mat bacterial communities from Lake Vanda, McMurdo Dry Valleys, Antarctica - Oligotrophic Lake LV.19.BULKMAT1 | ecosystem: Environmental > Aquatic > Freshwater >... | reverse complement strand
GGCATCCTGCCTGCCGTAGCGCAGTGCTTCCAGCCTGCCTCACGCGTGGCCGCACGGTGCGCCCGCAGTTTTCCACACGCCTCCCGGTGCCGCGCCGGGGCAAGCGGGACGCATGCGATACGGCAGGCGGGACGCCCGCGCTACGGCCCGGACCGCCCGGACCGCCCGGCCCTACCCGGCGCTGCCCGGACCTACCCCGGCGCCAGCTCGTGCGCGTTTTCGAAATGCTGGAGCGCGGGCTGCGCGCGGGTGGGCTGGATGAACGGCAAGACGCGCCGGAGCAGCGCGTTCAGCACCGGCGACGGGTGCGCCACATAGAGATCGAGCGGCGCGAGCGCGAAGCCGAGGTGGAGCTTCGGATCGTAGTTCAACGGCGTGCTGTAGTAGGTCGTCAGCCCCTGCGCCAGCGCCCAGGTGAGGATGTCGCGGAACGTCACGAAGTAGAGATGCAGGTCGAGCGCGACGGTGTAGTCGAGCCCGAGATATTCGTCGTAGATCGCGCCGTCATGCACCAGGCAAAGGCTGAACGCGACCAGCCGGCCATTTTGCCGCCAGAGGAAAAAGCGCACCCGCTCCGGCATCTCCGCGCCGAGCCGGAGGAGAAATTCCTTGGTCAGCTTTTCAAAGTGGAGCGGCGACCGCGCGAAGGTCTGGAGATAAAGCGCGAGCGCCTCGTCCACGTCCGCGCCGAGAGCGTTCACCACCGTCATCTCCAGCGGCGCGGCCTGGGCCAGCGCCTTGAATTTTCGCCGCAAGTTTTTGCGCATCGCGTGGCTGAGCCGGCGCGCCATGTAGTCGTCGAAGCTCGCGTACTGCAGCGGCAGCCGCGTGGCCGGCATGCTCGGAATGCGCACGTAGCAGGCCGCGGCGTCCGGCGGGCCATGCAGCGGATCTAGCGGCGCGCGGTAGTGCGCGGGGAAGTCCTTCCACACCACCAGCGACGCCCCATGCGCGCGCGCCACTTGCACCACCGCCTCCCGCAGCACCTCGAGCGCCCACGTTTCCCCCGGCACCGCTCCGCCGAGCTGCCCCTCGCCCGCCGCGCAGCCCACCATCAGCATCTTCAGCCGCAGGCAGCGGGGGAAAAACCGCCGCACCGCCCGGAGCGACGCCCGCACCCAGGCCGGAGCTGTCGCCACCAGATCTTGATCCACGAAAAAAAACGGCTGCGCCCCGCGCCTGCGTCCTTCGCGATCCTCCAGCACCAGCCCGTGACAGGAAAAGTCCAGCGTCCCGCCCACAATGTCGTAATAGCGCGCGTCCTTCGCGAGGTGGCGAAAGGCTTCGCCCCAGCCGGGATCAGCGCGCAGCTCGGCCAGCGACCGGACGTGAGCGCGACCAGCGGGAGTTTCAAAAACAGCGGGCGGAGGCATGGCGCGAAGGCGTCCACTGATAGCTGGGATTGACAGCCTGGCGAGTCTTCCGCGACTGCTGCGCGCACTTCGCCATGCGCCGCCTGCTCCTCGCCCTCTGCCTCCTCGCCCTCCCTGCCGCGCTGCCCGCGCGCGACTTCGACCTCCGGCGCGACACCTTCATCTTCTCCAACGACACCGCCTTTCAATACGGCGTGGACGAGCGCGGCAAACTTCACATCAGCCGCCGCCAGACGCCCGCCGATTTCACCCACCGCTGCTTCGTCCTCTCGCGCGCGGTTTTGCAATTCCACCAGTTCGCCCGCTTCGAGCCACGCCAGCCGCGCCTCGCGCGCGACGCCTACCAGCGGCGCATCCGCCAGATCTGCCGCATCCCCGTCTGGAGCCGCGGCCCCGCGGAAAAGATCGTCATCCCCGGCTACGCCGACCTGCACAGCTTCTCCACCGCCTACGAGGGATCGCTGAAAGAGAACCTCGGCAACTGGCTCCCGACCTACCTCCGCGTGGGCAACTGGCGCATGGCCATGGGCCACCTCCGCCCCGGCCAGGCCGCCGCCGCCGCGTGGCTCAGCGCATCGCTCGACCGCGGCCAGCCGCGCGCCCTGTACCTCGCGCGCTTTCCGCACATGAACCACGTCGTCATCCCCTACGCCCAGCGCCGCGAGCCCGGCGGGAATATCCGCTTCTTCGTCTATGACCCGAACTACCCGAACGAACCGACCTGGCTCTTCTACCGCGCCCGCGACCGCAGCTTCGAGTTCGCCCCGCGCTGGTACTTCCCCGGCGGCCGGGTCAACGTCATGCGCGTCTTCATCTCGCCGCTGCATTGATTCGGAGATCGAAGTTCGGAGTTCGGAGTTCCCGCGCTCTTTCCCCATCTCCCATCTCCGACATTGACTTGTCACCTTCCCCTTCATCCTTCACCTTCCGCGCACTATGACGCAGAAAAATTCCGGTTGTCTCTGGATGCTCGCGGGCTTCGGCCTTTGCCTCGGGCTCATGTTCTTCGTGGCCGTCTTCGCCGTCGGCGCGCTCGGCATGCGCAACCCCGTCAAACCCTCCGCCGCGAAATTCGACGAGACCATCGTCGTGGACGCCAAGGCCCAGAACTCGAACGACAAAATCGCCCTCATCCACCTGCGCGGCATCATCTCCTCCATGGAGCCCGGCAGCGTGGGCGAGACCATGGTCGATGACCTCAAGCTCCAGCTCGAACAGGCCGCGCTCGACGACAAAGTCAAAGCCGTCGTCCTGCACATCGACTCCCCCGGCGGCGAAGTCACCGCCTCCGACGTCATCTACAACGCCGTCTGCAAAGTGCGCGACGGCGGCTTCGTCCCCGGCGGCAAAAAACCCGTCGTCGTCTATATGGGTTCGCTCGCCGCGTCCGGCGGCTACTACGTGGCCTGCGGCGGCAGCCACCTCATGGCCAATGACACCACCCTCACCGGCTCCATCGGCGTCATCATGCAGACCCTGAACTACCGCGAACTCATGGGCAAAGTCGGCCTTGAGCCCGTCACTTTCAAAAGCGGTGCCTTCAAAGACATGCTCAGCGGCTCGCGGCAGATGACCCCGGAGGAAAAGGAATACGTGCAAAAAATGGTCATGGACACCTACGCGAAGTTCGTCGGCATCGTCGCCCGCGAGCGCCAGCGCGATGAAACCGAACTGCGCAACGGCCTCGCCGACGGACGCATCATCTCCGGCAAGGAAGCCAAGGAAGCCAAGCTCATCGACTCCCTCGGCCAGCTCGAAGACGCCTACGCCAAGGCCATGGAACTCGGCAAAGCCAGCGGCGCCGCCATCATCCGCTACGAGTCACCGTTTCACTTTGGCCGCGTCTTCCGCCTCCTCGGGCAAAACGAAAAAGCCACCGTGGAAGTGAACGTCATGAAATCGCTCCTGCCGAAACTCGAAGCCGGGCGACTCTACTTTCTGCCGGACTCCTACGCCCCCTAGCCCTTGCCGCCGGAAGCTTACGCGGTCCTCGGCGGCTTCATCCTCTTCGCCGCGGCGTTGAAGGTGCAGACGCACGTCGTCCAGCGCATCCGCGCCGACGGCGGCCAGGTCCGCACCGACGAGTTTCGCATGCCCGACGCCCTCGTCGCTCTCGTCCTCGCCGCGTTTCTCTGCGCCGCCATCCTCAGCATGCTGCTCCGCTCCGGCCCCGCTCCCGCGCTGCAGGCCTCGCACATCATTCCCGGCGCCATCTTCCTGCCCATCGTCGCCCTCGGCGTCTGCGGATTTTTGAAATACCGCGGGCTGCGCCTGATTCCGCTCTTTGGCCTCGACCGCCTCGCCCCGTGGCGCGTCGCCGTCTGGGCGCTCGGCCTCGTGATCCTCGCCTTCGTCCTCGCAGGCACCGCCAATCTCTGCAGCGTCCTCGCCCTCCGCGGCCAAGCCGAGCAGCAGCAACTTGTGCAGCTTTTCGGCGACGTCGTCCGGCAGGATAACCACCTCGCCCTCGCGCAGATTTTCTTCGCCGCCGTCGTCCTCGCCCCGCTCGGCGAGGAGTTTCTCTTCCGCGGATTTTTCTACCCGCTCGGCAAACGCTACCTCGGCCCGCTCGCCAGCGGCGGCGTCACCGCGCTGCTTTTCGCCGCGTCTCATTTCAGCCTCACCGCGCTCGCCGGGCTCTTCGTCCTCGCCCTCTGCCTCACCCTCGCCTACGAGCGCACCGGCTCGCTCCTCGTCCCCATCGGCATGCACGCGCTCTTCAATTTCACCAGCCTCGTCGTCGTCTATGGCCAGGCCCGCGGCCTCCTGCCCGCCTCGTGAAACTCTCCGACCTCGGCGAAAATCGCGTCGTCGCGCAACTTACCCGCGCCCTCGCACTCGGCGCGGAGGTGCGCGTCGGCGCGGGTGACGACTGCGCCGTCATTGGCCGTCCGCGCGCCGCGCACTGGCAGTTGTTGAAAACCGACGTCGTCATCGAAGGCGTCCACTTTCTCCCCACCGACGAGCCCCGCCGCGTCGGCTGGAAAGCGCTCTGCCGCGCAATCAGCGACATCGCCGCCATGGGCGGCACGCCCCAGCACGCGCTCATCACCCTCGCCGCCCCGCCGCATTTGGAAATGGCCCGCGCCACCGCGCTCTACGCCGGCCTGCGCAAAGCCGCGCGCCGCTTCGGCGTCAGCATCGTCGGCGGCGAAACCGCGCGCTCCCCCGGCCCCGTTTTCCTCAACGTCGCCCTCACCGGCACCGTCGAACGGCAACGCTGCATCCTCCGCTCCGGCGGCCGCCCCGGCGACGCCCTCTACGTCACCGGCCGCCTCGGCGGCTCGCGCGCCGGTCGGCATCTCGACTTCACCCCGCGCCTCACCGAAGCCCGCTGGCTCACGCAAAATTTCCAACTCCACGCCCTGATGGACCTCAGCGACGGCCTCGCCGCCGACCTTCCCCGCCTCGCCACCGCCAGCCACTGCGACTTCACCCTCGACGAATCCTCGCTCCCCAAAAACCGAGGCTGCACCGTCCAACAAGCCCTCACCGACGGCGAAGATTTCGAACTCCTCCTCGCCCTCGCCCCCCGCGCTTCCGCAGCCCTCGAGCGCGCCTGGAAACAGCATTTCCCCCGCCTCCCGCTCACCCGCATCGGCACGCTCAGCGCCCAATCGAAAATCAAAAATCGAGAATCGAAAATCCCGCCCGGCCATGACCATTTCGCCTAGCCCCGCGGACACCATCGCCCACGGCCACGCCCTCGCCGCCACCCTCCGCCGCGGCGACGTCCTCGCCCTCAGCGGCGACCTCGGCGCGGGCAAGACGCACTTCGTCAAAGGCCTCGCCGCCGGCCTCGGCGCTCCCGCCAGCGTGACCAGCCCCACCTTCACCCTCCTCCATGAATACCGCGGCGGACGCCTCCCGCTCTACCACTTCGATTTTTACCGCCTCGACCACGCCGACGAAGCCCTCCGCATCGGCCTCGACGAATACCTCTTCGGCGACGGCGTCTGCGTCATCGAGTGGGCCGAAAAATTCCCCGCCCTCCTCCCGCCCCACACCCGCTGGCTCCGCTTCACCCACCGCGCCGACGGCACCCGCGAAATCCGCGAGAGCGGCGCGCCGTAGCGCCACCCGCGCGCCCTTTTACTCCTCCACGATCCGCGGCACCGCCCCGCGGATGCTGCCGTAGTGCCGCGTCAGCCCCGCGAAATCAGGCGACGCCGGATCGGGCGTCACGGGCTGCCCCGCGGCGTCGAGATAGAGGCAGCCAAACTCCGGCGCGGGCAGCGCCGCGATCAGCGCCTCGGCTTCCTCCACCACCCGCAGCCAGCGCCGCCGGACCTCGGGGAAACTCCCCGGCGCGGTGAGACGAACGGAGGACGCGAGCATTTCGGGCGGGTAGAGCGGCGTGCGTCGGCTCTGTTCGAGGATGAAGGCCGGCGACATGCCGGGGTCTTTGCCCGACGCGGCCCACGCCAGCGCCCCGAGATGCAGCCGGGTGTCGTGCAAATGCAGCACATCCACGAAGTCGCGCGGCACCCGCCGCCCCACGAAGGCGAGCATCTTGTTCGTGGCCGCGTCCCAGAAATTCAGCCGCCAGCCGAGTTCCACATCCGGCTCCGTCGGGAAAAAGCGTAACACCGAATCCAGCGCCCACTCGATCTTGGTGGACTGCCCGGCCCGCGCCACAATCGCGCGGCAAAATGACGCCGTCTGCATCGGCACCTGCACCTCGAAGCCGTCCGCGCGCAAAGCGGCGAGATCCTGCGCGTGCGCCGCGGCCAGGGCGATTTCGGAATCGTGAAAGACGTCGATGTCCTCCGAAATGCGCGGCGCGGCGGGCGCTTGGTTCAGCACCGTCGCGCCCGCCACGTAGCTCTCCGGGTTGCGCTGTCCCGCGATGAGCCGCAGCACCTCGCGCTCGAACGGGCCTAGCGGCATATCTCGGCCGCGAGTTTCCAGCCCTTGTGCCCGCCATGCGTCCGCAGGTCTTTGAGAAAGTGCGGCAGGATTTCCGCCGTGATGATCGCGTCCGGCGGCCACGACCAGAAACACATCGCCTTGAATTCCCTGAACGCTTTCTGGGCGAGCGCGAGCCGCTCGGCTTCGGTCAAAGGGTGCTTGGTTTCACTCGCTGGCATGCCCCGCACTTACCACGCCCCCCGCGCCGCGCCAAGCGCCGCGCAATGTCCGGGCAGCGCGCATTGGACTGCGGCGGCGTAGCGGAAGTGGAGATTGGCCCGAGGAAAAAGCGATCCCGTCAATATCGGGAGATTGGCCATCCCGTGAGCGGAGCGCTACCAATCGACACATGACTATCCTCGCCATCGACACCTCGACCAATCACGGCAGCGTCGCGCTGCTCGTGGACGGCGCATTGCGGCTTGAGGAAACCTTCGTCGCCGACCGCACCACCAGCTCGTCGCTCTTCGCCGTGCTGGAGCGCGCGGTGGCGCTGGCCCCGCGCCTCGATCAAGTCACCATCGGCCTCGGGCCGGGTTCGTATGCCGGCGTGCGCATCGCCATCGCCGCAGCGCTCGGGCTGGAACTCGGCCTCGGCGCGCAGCTCGTGGGGCTGCCCTCGGTCGCCGCGCTGGAAACGGATGCCCCCGCCTGGCTCGCCATCGGCGACGCCCGGCGCGACACGTTTTATTTCACGCGCGTCGCCGCCGGCCTGTGCGTGGCAGGCCCGCTGCTCGCCACCGCCGACGAACTCCACGCGCACCTTGCCGCGCATCCGGGCCTGCCGGTTTTCACCAGCGCCCCGCTCCCCGCCTTTCCCGCCGCGCAGCTCGCGCTCCCCTCCGCCGTCCGCCTGGCCCGCCTCGCGCACGCCGCCCGCGGCATCACCGCCACGGGCGACCTCGAACCCATCTACCTCCGCGAGCCGCACATCACGCTAACAAAGACGCCACAGGCTGGCCGCTAACCAACGAAGCGGCGGGCGGGCCGCGCCGCACGACCGCTCACCCACTTCCCCTTGCGCACCAGCCGCCCGATCTTCAACCCGGCCCGCTGAAACGCCGCCACCACCTCCGCCTCCTGCACCCGCAGCACCCCGGAAAAAATCAGCCGACCACCCGGCGCCACCGCCGCCGCGATCTTTGGCGCGACTTGCACGAGCAGGCCGCTGAAAAGATTCGCCGCGACCACCGGCCACGTCCGCGTCGGCTGCCAGACGGTGACATCCAGCTTCTTCACGCGCACCCCGGTCACGCCGTTGAGCCGCACGTTCTCCTTGGCCGTCCGCACCGCGTGCGGATCGAAGTCCCCCGCCTCCGCGCGCCGCGCCCCGAGCATCCGCGCGGCGATGGCGAGGATGCCGCTCCCGCAGCCGAGATCGAGCAGCTCCCACGGCTCGCCCGCGAGTTCGTCGCTCACGTCGGCGAGAAAGCGCAGGCAGGTGGAAGTGGTGGCGTGGTCGCCGGTGCCAAACGCCATCCCTGCCGGAATGACCAGCGCGGGCCGAGCGCCCGGCGTTTTCGCCCAAGCCGCGCGCTCCCGCTCGCCCGCCACGACCACGAGCTTGTCCCGCACGCGGAGCGGCGCGCGCACTTCCGCGCTCACCGCGCGCGGCGCTTTCTGCACGCCGACCGAGCCGCCAAACGCCACCCGCAACCGATCGGCCTGCGCCTTGGACAGCGCGAAGGCTTCGAGCCGGATAGTCTTCGCGCCCGCCAACTCCGTGATTGCCAGCCGGTCGCGCACCCCGGCCAGCCGATCCCACCACGCGTCCTCCCATTTTGCCGCGCTGAGTTTGCACCAAACGTAGTGCTGGATCGAAGTCGGTGCGGTCGGGGCTGGCATCGCGCCGTTCTAGGAGCCGCGCCCGGCGGCGGCAATCCCGATGCACCGCGACGGCCGCTCTCTGCCAGGAAATCGAGCCCGCGCCGGAGGCCGGTGGCATCCGCGCTGCTTGAGCAGAGCGCCATGACACCCGCACACACGACCGAGATTGCGCTCGCCGACCTCCCGCCGCCGCCGGCGAGCCAGCCCCGCGACCCCGCAGCCCGTTCGTTAAAAGTCCTGCTGCTCGATGACCAGGACGACTTCCGCGACGTCATCCGTTTCTCCCTCGTCTCGAACTACCACGAAGTCACCGAGGCCAGCAACGGCGTCGAGGGTTTGCAGAAAGTGATGCAAGACACCTTCGACCTGATCATCTGCGACATGATGATGCCGAAGCTGGGCGGCGAGATGTTTTACTGGGCGGTGACGCGTATCCGTCCGGCGGCGCGGCTGCGTTTCATTTTCGTCACCGGGTTCAAAAACGACCCCAAGGTGCTGCATTTTTTCGACCGCATTCACGCCACGGTGCTCTACAAACCGTTCCCCATCGAGGCACTCAACGCCGCGATTCGCGACGTGGACCGCAAACTCCGCTGAGGGCCGCTACGTCCCCGACGCGGGCGGCTGAGCTTTTCGCCGAAAGTCGCCGCGCAAGCCGCTGGCGAGCAACCCCAGACCCGTGCCGGCAATCGCTCCGAAGCACCCGAAAAATGGCGCGCTGACCACGGCCCGCGACACCTTCGCCTTCAGCGGCACCGGCGTCCCCGGCTCCACGTCCACAGTTTCCGGCACCGCCACGGGCAACGGGCGGGTTTCGCGCCCCACCGGCCCGAGCACGGTGAACAGCATGTAAATCTCCGCGAGGAGAAATCCCGCGATGGCAAAGGGTTTGGCGAGGTTGCGTCCGGGCATGGCCCCGGCAGTAGAGCCCGCGACCGCCGGACTGTCGAGCGGTCCGCTGGGGCAGAAAATTCGTCGCCCCGGCAAAGATCGTGCTAAAGCACAGGCGCACACCTTCTCTGCCATGAAACTCCGACACTTCGCCGCACTCTTCCTTCTCCTGACCGGTCTGGCCGCCTGCGTGCATACGCCGCCGGGGACATCGGTGAAGGTCGCGCTCGCGCAGAAGCCCGAGCTGGTCCGCCTGCCCGGGCTGCCGCCGGGGAGTCCGCAGGACCACCTGGCCGTGGGCAACCTCCCGATCATCGAGCCCGAGCTGCCCGGCACGAGCACCGTCGAGCGCGTGGGCGAAGCCTTTTCGCGCGGTCAGTTTTGCATGGAAGCCGGCAAGGACGCGGAGGCGATCGCGGCCTTTGAAGAGGCCGTCAAAATCGATCCGTCCTTCACCGAGGCCTGGCATCATCTGGCGATTCTCTACGCGAAGGTGGGCCAGGAGAAAAAATCCATCGAAGCCTTTCACCGCGCGAAAAAACTCGCGCAGCACTAACCGCTACCCGCGCTCGCTGAGCGCCTGCTCCAGCGCGGCGGGCAGCGGGAGCGCGCCGTCGCCGCCGAGCGTGCGGTCGATGTCCTCCAGCCGGTGGATGAGGTCCACGACTTCGCGGCGCGCGTACGGTCCGCCGGCGGCGGCGCAAAAATGGGTGCGGCAGCCGAAGGGCCGTCCGTCGTAAATGCGGCAACGCCCGGTCGCGCGATCCAGCAGCGGACACGCGCCGTCCGTGGTTTCGGGAAGCCGCGTGCGTCCGGTCGCCCGCCACGCTTTGGCCGCGACCAGCGCCTCGCCGCGCGTCAGATACGGCGTCTTGCCAGTCAGCTTAAAACGGCAGCATTCGGTCCGCGCAATGCAGGCGCGCTCGATGGGCCGCGCGGCGAGTTCGGCGTAGATTGCGCGGACGGCGGCGAGGGTGGCGGTGGGATTCGGGCGAGGCGGCACGGGAAGAAAGAAGGATGAGTAATGAGGCGGAGTCCAATCATCCTTCAGCCTTCATCCTTTCCCCTCACACCACCTGCCCCGCGGCATGGCCCGACGCCCAGGCCCATTGGAAATTGTAGCCACCGAGCCAGCCGGTCACGTCCACGACTTCACCAATGAAAAACAGGCCCGGCACGTGGCGCGCCTCCATCGTCTTCGAGGAAAGTTCCCGCGTGTCCACGCCGCCGAGCGTGACCTCCGCCTTCGGGTAGCCCTCCGTGCCGGAAAACGCCAGCGGCCACGCGCCGAGCAGCGTGGCGAGATCGGCCAGTTCGCGCGCCTTGTAGTGCCGGAGCGGTTTCGCGGGCGCGTGCCGCTCGCACCACGCCTCCGCGAAACGTCGCGGCCAGCGCAGCGCCAGCGCGGTGGCGAGGTCGGCGTTTTGCCCGCGCGCCTGCTCGATGAAGGCCTCCGCGTTTTCCTCCGGCAGCAGGTCGAAATGCAGCGTCTCCCCTTCCCGCCAGTACGACGATATCTGCAGGATCGCCGGCCCGCTCAGGCCGCGATGCGTGATGAGCACGTTCTCGCGAAATTCCGCTCCCGCGTGCCGCGCGGCGACCGGCACCGACAGCCCGCTCAGCTCATGCAGCGGCAAGTCCTCCGCGGCGAAGGTCAGCGGCACGAGGCCGGGGCGGACGTCGGTGAGCTTCAGCCCAAACTGGCGCGCGATGCGGTAGCCGAAATCGGTCGCGCCGAGCTTCGCAAAAGACAGCCCGCCGGTGGCCACCACCAGCGCGGCGGAGTCGAGCGGCCCGGTGCTCGTTTCGAGTCGAAAGCGGTCGCTGCGCCGGACCTCGCCGACCCGGCAGCCCGTGCGAATTTCCACCCCGGCCGCCGCGCACTCCGCGAGCAGCATCTCGATAATCCCCCGCGCGCTGCCGTCGCAAAACTGCTGGCCCAGCTTCTTTTCGTGATACGCGATGCCGTGCTTTTCCACGAGCGCCACGAAGTCCCACGGCGAATAGCGGGCCAGCGCGGATTTGCAGAAATCGGGATTGGCCGAGAGGTAGTTTTCCGGCCCCGCGCCGAGGTTCGTAAAGTTGCACCGCCCGCCGCCCGAGATCGCGATCTTCTGCCCGACCCGCTCATTGTGTTCCACCACCACCACGCGCCGCCCGCGCTTCCCCGCCTCGAGCGCGCACATCAGCCCGGCCCCACCCGCGCCGATGACGATGACATCGGGAGAGTTGTGCGTTGAAGGTTGCGAGTTGAAAGCCACAGCGAGACGGCGAAAAAGTCGGGCAATAGACCACGGATTTCGGGGATGGCACGGACTGCTCGCGCCGAATCCGTGTCACTTCGCCAAATGTGCCAGCTCGCGCGCCAGCATCTGCGGGTCGCGGCAGACGTGGAAGGCCCAGCGCCCCATCCGGCCCCAGTTGTTCACCGCTGCTACCCAGCGTTTCGCCGACTGAAACTTCGCCTCTTCCTCGTCACCGAGCATCCCTTTGATCTCCAAAATCAGCGTCGTCCCGTCGTTCATCCGCACGAGAAAGTCGGGGTAGAAAAGATGCGCCTGCCCGTAGAACTCATACGGGATGCCAAAGCCGAGGTGCGACGTGCCGCCGTCGTCGTTGCGGGCGTAAAAGACGACGTGCTCCGACGACTCCAGCGTGAAGGAAGCGGAGCGTTCCCAAGTGTCCGTATCGAGCACGACATGCGCGACGTGGCTGCGCTGCGTCGGGTGGCAGGGGCGCGTGGTGTTGAAAAGCACGTCCGCCGTGCTGCCGTGCGGGTGAAAGCGGTTGATGACCGGCAGCAGCGGCGGCTCGCCGGACGCAGTGTCGGCTCAGCAAGTCTGTAAACTACCAAAGCGAAACTTGCTGGCGTCGAGATACTCGGGGAGCAACTCCATCGCAATCCAGCGACGCTCTAGTTTCTCGGCCGTTGCACCGGTTGTGTTTGAGCCTGCGAAAATATCGACGCAAACATCACCCTCGTCGGTGAGCATCTTGATGAAGAAGGCGGGCAGTGCGGCCGGGAAGCGAGCCGGGTGAATTTGGATTCCCGCCTCCTTGCAACGCATCGTGTAGGCGTCATTCGCGGAATTATTCCCAAATTTCAGCAGGTCGTCGGGAAGCTGCTCCTCAATCACGTTTCCCGGAATGGAACCCGCCGCTTTCATCTTGTCCCAGCTTGCGTTGATGACATGCCCCGAGGGCCGCGTGGTTTCTTTCAGGCCCCGTGCATTCAAGCGGAGCATATCGGCACTGTAGGGCTTCAAAACGTTCAAGTTGCTCGCCTTCGGGTGCTTTGTTTTGGAGAGCCACCAAACGTGTTCCACCGAATCTTTCACCCGCACCCGGCGCACCGTGACCCATTCCGCAGGGACGGGCATCTTCGCCGGATTGTACCAGTAGCATTCCTGGGCGAGATGAAACCCGATTTCTTCCACGAGCGCGATGAGCAACTTGTATTGATAGAGTGACCGCGTCGGAGCGCCCTCGTTCCAGCTCCCACCGATATTGAGGACGAAACTCCCGTCGTCTCGGAGCACTCGAAAAACCTCCGCGGCGAAAGGTTTGAACCACTCGACATAGTTGGCTTTGGAAACATTCCCGTAGCTCTTTTTGAAATGCAATGCGTAGGGCGGCGAGGTCACCACGAGATTCACACCGCCTGCGGGCAGCGCGCGGAGAAGCTCCAACGAATCCCCAAGATACGCTGCTCCGCGTGGCGTGGTGTAATACGCCTCTCGTCCGGGAATCAACAGCGGCCCGGCCTCCTGCCCGTGCAAGGGGAGAGTCTGCTGTTGCGGGGCGAGCGTGGCGTGTGTTCTCATTGCGTTTTCAATGTCTCAATCTGCTCGGGTTCGGTCGTCAATGAAAGACGATCCGGCAAAGAAAGCCGGAAAGAGGGGCAAGACTGGGAAAAAGGGTTCACAACGTCAACCTGTTTTTGACGCCGGAGAGTGGATCACCAAGGCAGAGGCGGCAAGAGTTCGTGGTGTAACGAGGCAGGCCATCGCCAAGCTGGTGGGCAAAGGGAAGCTCGCCACGCTCGAAATCGCCGGCCACACGCTGGTGAAGCGGGCGGACGTGGAGGCTTATAAACCCGAGCCGGGAGGGAGGCCCGCCCATTCATGATCGAGGAGATTCGCGCGCTCCTTGCAAGGTGTAGCGATGAACAGCGGCGCCAGATTTTCGAGGAATTGAGGGCGACCATTCCGATTCACCCTTTCGAGACTCGAATGAATGCGAAAGCGGAGGTGATATTGGAAGCTCTCGAGCGTGCAGGCGCTCTCACCTTGCGGGGCATTCGCGGCATCATTGGTGAAGCGACTTTCGTTCGAGAAGTTGTGCCATCGCTGGCTGGATGGGAGGATGTGACGCCGCCCGGAGATTTGCCCTATGATGCAGCGCTGAAAGACGGTGTCTCATCGGTCAAAGTTCAGGTTAAAATGCAGCGCCGAGCCAAAGGCGTCGCGTGGCTTCGCACCGGCTCGGCTGTTGTCGAGGTGCAGCGCACACGCGGAGGGAAGCGAGACGGGGAAGACACCCGTCCATATCGGTTCGGCGAATTCGACATTCTGGCTGTGTGTAAGGAGCCGTCGCACGCTCGCTGGAATTCATTCCACTACGTCCCGGAACGATGGCTGAATCCTCGGTCGAGCAATGCCGCGTTAATCGAAATCATGCAGCCAGTAGCGTTGGAACGAGACGCGATTTGGACCACCGATTTCGCTGAGGTTGTGCAACGGCTGCGCTCTGGAGACGAGCGTCCGGTTTTGGAGACATAGTCGCCCGGCACCGCGCCGCGGTTGCACAACGTCCACGCCGTCAGCATCGCCATCACCACCGTCTTGCCGCTGCCCGT
>Ga0163144_10018992_pt1 | contig 13861 bp, 14 predicted proteins | sample OliLak19BULKMAT1_FD_123175 | JGI IMG/M metagenome (GOLD analysis project Ga0163144, IMG submission 123175) | Freshwater microbial mat bacterial communities from Lake Vanda, McMurdo Dry Valleys, Antarctica - Oligotrophic Lake LV.19.BULKMAT1 | ecosystem: Environmental > Aquatic > Freshwater >... | reverse complement strand
GTCCAGTGAGGTCTTCTGGTGTTGTACCAAAGTAACCAGTCAATGAGCTTTTGATTGAATGTATCAATGTCATGAGCGAGAAGCATTCTGTTTTGATTGATAAAGGCATCTGAAAGAGTTCTGCTGAACCTCTCAATCTCGGAATTCATTTTAGGACAATTGGGGTGCAAAATTCCGTATATCCTCACAACCCTGAGTCAAAAAACTCACAAATCCCCAGTAAAACAAGCATTTTCCACCAAAACCAACACTTCATCTATTCTCACCTGCTTTACAAACTCTGGTACGTGGGAAACGAGGATCATGGCACCTTCGTAAGCGTCTAGGGCTTTGGCAATCACAGGAAGATGGCGGAAGTTGATATGGTTGGTCGGTTCATCTAGAATTAAAAGTCCTGGACGAAGTAACACTAGACGAGCAAAAGCTACCAAACCTTTCTGTCCTTCGGAAAGTGAGCCGATGCGGGTATGTATAGCATCGGAAGTAATGAGAAAGCTAGCTGCTGTCGCTCGTAGTTCAGTTTCTACTAGTCGCCCTTGAGTAGCGCGGATTATCTTTTCCAAAGATTCATAAACAGTGTCATTGAAATCCATCATAGAAAAATCTTGACGGTAATAACCAATGCGAACACCGTCTAAAATCTTTACACCAACCCCATCTTTACTTATCTCACTCTTACCCATTTCACCTTCTATATTTTTTACAATTTTTTCAAGGAGAGTTGATTTTCCTATACCATTTGGACCAGAAAGAAGTAGGTGCTGTTTTTTACGAAGAGAAATATTGCAAGTACGAGTGATAGGTTTGTGAGTTTTGGGTGAAAGAATACTGTATGAAGAAATTTTTATAATTTCACCGACCAGATCAGTCTGTGAAGGAATGACAAATGACTTTATGGTTTTATCCTCTTTACGAACATCTACCATCTCACCTTCGAGTTCGATGGCCTTTTCTCGCATACGTTTGGCCACTAGACGCATCTGACCTCCTTTGTTGGCAAACATGTTGGCCTGATCTTTGTTGGCTTGGATTTCTTTTTCGCGACGAGCATTGGCCATATTTTCTTTTTCAATACGAAGAGAGATTTGCTCTACTACATCTTTGTAATTACCGACATATTGTTCAACTTTTTTTGTATGAAGATCAAGATAGAGGACTCCATGAGTAAATGAATTTAGAAAATCAGCATCATGAGAAATAACTAAACAAGTCTTTTTGTAATTTATGAGAAATTTGGTCAAATGTTCTATACCGGCTGTATCGAGATTGTTAGTTGGTTCATCCAAAAGTAGGATGTCTGGATCCTGTATCAGTGCTGAGGCAAGGAGGAGACGAGCTTGTTGTCCTCCAGAAAATGTTTTTATGATGCGATTTTTTAGATCAACATGGACAACAGCAGATTTGTCTTTAGGTTTTGAAGAGTGTAGATTTACAACCTCAAGTATATTATCTATCTGTGGATCGATATCGTACTGTTTTTCTTTAAAACATTTTTGGAAAAATTCACGGACTGTAAGTTCCAGATTTTCCCTAGGGATAACTTGTCGAGCCGTAGATACAGTCACGCCGTTTGTAGTGTAGACCTCTCCTGATTCTGCTTTATAATCACCCAAGATAAGTCCGAAAATTGTGCTTTTCCCAGCACCATTTTGTCCCATGAGAGTGATCTTTGTTCCTCTTCTTATATTAAATGAAACCTCATCAAGGATGGGTTTGTTTGGGCTATATTCAAAAGATACTTCTTCAAAACGAATGATGGTATCCCCAGAAAAATCTGGGCGAGATGATTTTTGTGATTTAGCCATGAGATAGTAGAGTACAATATTTTATAATAAATGTACAGTTATGATTATCTATTTTATAATCATTTTCAATAAATCGTTTTCAGACATCTTACTAACCTCTCCTGTTTTTCTATTTTTAACTTCAAAAACTCCTTCTTCTATAGTCTTGTCGCTTATAACTATTCGAGTTGGGATACCGATAAGATCGCTATCTGCAAACTTTTCTCCAGGTCGCATATCTCTATCATCATAGAGAACCTCTTTTCCACTTTTTACAAGTTTGTCGTAAAGTTTGACCGCTTCCTCTTCGGCTTTTTGTCCAAGAGAGATAAGATGAATATCAAAAGGCGCCACACTCTCTGGCCACACGAGACCCTTATCATCTGAAAGGACTTCAGCTATCACTCCCATGAGTCGGCTTGGACCGAGACCATAACTTCCCATGACTACAGGTTTTTTTGTCCCATCTTCATCTGTAAAAAATAATTCTAATGCTTCTGAAAAACGAGTTCCTAGAGAAAATATATTTCCAACTTCTACAGCTCTATGTTCTGTGAGTGTTGATCTGACGATATTTAGATCATTGAGGACTTCATCATTTAGAACTTCTTTGTTGATTGCGATCTTGTTATTTTCATCGACAAAGATAGTATCTTCTCCCGATTTAGAAATTGTCTGGAATTCATGTGAATATTTTGAAAATGATCCACCAGAGGCAAATGTTAGATATGTTATATCTCTGATACCTACCTTATCAAAAATATTCATATAAGCCTCTTTAGAAATTTCATAAAACTTTTCATGTTCTTTTTGATCACGAGAAAAAGAATAGAGATCTTTCATAAGAAATTCCCTACCTCTCATGATGCCACTTTTTGCTCGAGTTTCATTTCTAAACTTTGTTTGAAATTGGTAAACATAAACAGGAAAATCTCTAAAAGAACGTAGATAATCCCTCATGATATTTGTCAGGGGCTCTTCATGGGTAAAACCAAGGCCTAGTTCTGTATTATTCTTGAGCTTGGTCTTGAACCAAATGTCTATTGCTGCATCGTCCCATCTGCCAGTTTTTTCCCAAATCTCTTTGCTTTGTAGAGCTGTCATCTCTATTTCTTGTCCTCCTATTTTATTCATTTCTACTCTTATTATCTGCTCTATTTTTTTGAGAACTTTTAACCCTAAAGGTAGGAAGGAATAGACTCCTGCTATCTCTTTGTGGATATATCCAGCACGAATGAGAAGATCGGCATTTTTTGAAACTTCATCTTTTGGAGAATCTTTGCGGGTTTTGGTGAAGAGTTGTGATTGTCTCATATGTCACATAATACAAGAAATGCGCATATTTAACAAATTTAAATTTATCAATAAAAAAGCGGTTGATCAAAAGACCAACCGCTCCGAAGTGCAAATAGCTCAGCCCGACGCAACAGAACTACAGCCGACATTACTTGACTTTTATATACAATATGATATAATATACATAGATTTGATTATGAAAAATTCATACAGCCAAGCATTCTTTGCCCAAATGAAGGGTGAGGAATTGGAAGGTGCTTACGCTAGAGAGTTCCATGGCGTAGTCATTGGTGGAATCAGGGATGGTGGACTGGACGTATTAACGGGAGACTCAAGAGTTCCCTACGTCCAAATCAAGAGTTCTTTCAAAGGACTCCAAGCGTTCCTAGCGGATTCTCTCCGCTTCAAAAGATTCATCCCAGTTTGCTTAGGCGAACCGGGAAAGCGTGAGGAGATGATAGAACATCTTCTCGAATACGGTATCTGGATTGGATCGGACATTTCAGATCGGGAAAAAATCAAACGAGCTGTGAACCAAGTCCGATACTTGTGCACAGCATAACAAAGGCCTTTCATTCAGTTGAAAGGCCTTTAAACTTGCACAAAATTTTCTTTCATGTTATGGTAAAAATTGAATGAATAAGTACAGTTCGATTCTCGATGAACTTCTTCGATCGATCGAAAAGAGAAGAGGAGAAAAGCCGACAGAGTTGGCTAACAGATACAAGTCCGCAACAGAAGAAGGAATGTGCCGAGAAGGAATTTGCCAGATACTCGTGGGCGAGACATGGAAAGTGAGGTGGAAAATATTCTGCCTCTATCCCGAACTCGTCATTCCCTACTTTAATCGCATTAGATGAACGAAGAAATAATAGCAGGCACCCGCGTAGAGCAATCTGCACGGGTGCTCTTTTATCCATTCTCTTTTTTTATTGACTCATATTTATTTAAAACTACTTTACAAAAAGTTTAGCGATATCCCTATAAGTCACAACTATCATAAGAAGAATGAGCAGTGCAAAACCAACACTATTTACAGCATTTGCTACTATAGGTTTTATAGGTCTTCTGATTATAGTTTCTATCATTACAAAAAGTATTCTTCCACCATCAAGAGCTGGGAACGGAACAAGGTTCAAAATACCGAGATTGACAGAGATAATCGCGGTGAACATAAGTAGGTAAGTGAAACCTAATTGCGCGGCATCTCCTACTAGTCCTGCAATACCTATAGGTCCAGTAACAGATGAAAGTTTTGAAGTTCCATCGAAAATTCCATAGATAAGATCATAGATTCCAACAGTGACGAGCTTCATCATATGCAAAGTGAGTCTTCCTGCTTCATATATAGATAGATGAATAGGTAACTCTAGAGTCGCCACTTTATCCATGGCGATACCCACAGCGTATTTTCCAGGAACTATTCCTTCTTTAGCAATTATATTTTTTGTATCTTCTATACCAAATCTTTTATAAGTTAGAGCAATGCCTTTGTCCCCACTTGTGTTGATAGCATTTTGAATTTCTTCTAGATTAGAAAAACCAACTATTTCATCACCGGCCTTGAGACCCACCTTTTCTGCTGGAGACTTCGGCTCTATGTATGTGATAGCGATGTGCTCATCTTTCATTTGGCTAGCGTATTCTGGATAACTCTCGACAGATGTTGGAACTCCAGAGAAAAAAGCCGTAGAGATGATTATCCAAGCAAAAACAAAATTAAATACAACTCCAGCCGACAAGACACAGATCTGTTTCCATTTTGCTTTGTGAACAAAACTTCTAGCACTATCTGGACCTTTTATGGATTCATCATCTGGATTTTCTCCAAAGATCTTTACATATCCACCAAAAGGAATGAGATTGAGTGAGTATAGTGTCTCCCCTTTTTTAAATGAAAAAAGCTTTGGACCAAATCCCAAAGCAAAAGCATCAACCCGTATACCAAACGCTCGCGCGACTAGAAAATGTCCTAGTTCATGGACAAAAATAAGTACAGCTAGAACTATAATGAAGATAATTGTGGTAATCATGTTTGATAAAAAATCGTGATATTTAGATTATGATAGGATTTCTTTTTCTTTTTTAGAAAGTTCGGCTTCGAGCTTTTTGTTTGCTTCATCGACGATCTTTTGTGCATCGTTTTTGTATCTAAAAACGTCATCTTTTCCAAGTGATCCATCTTTTTCCTTAGACTGTAAGTCTTTCATGATGACGTCTCTGTGAGAACGGATCTGTTTCTTACCTTCCTCGAGTTTTTCCTTGGCGATTTTTACGATCTCTACTCTTCTTTCAGATGTAAGTTCTGGAAAGCTTATCCTCAAGCCCTTATCGTCAACTATGACTGATAACCCTAAGTTTGCGATAGTTATAGCTTTTTCTATCTCTTTTGTCTGTGACTGGTCCCAAGCGACGATGCGCAGGGTGCGTGGACCTTCTCCTACCACACTGGCAATCTGGGAGATCGGAACAAAGGCTCCATAAGAGCTGACTTTTACACCATCGAGAATCGCTGGACTAGCTTGTCCAGTCCTCACACCTGCAAATTCCTTCTTTATCCACTCCTCCACACCTCCTATTGTTTTTTTGAATTGATTAAAATCGTATGCCATATGTCTGCATTATACACAATATTTTACTAAATATATAGTGCTACGTATTCTAAAAGTTGTTTTATAGATGAACTTTTGTCATTCATATAGCCAGATGCTTTGACTAAGGCTTTGAGAGCGGTTTTGTTTTTCTCTATTCCATCATCTCTTAAATATACTTCTAGATTTTGTAAGAACTTTTGAGCATCTGATTTCCCTATCTTTTCATCACTTATATCTTTTGCAATTTTATCTACAAAATCTATCTTTTCTTTTTTTGAAAGTTTAATAAATTTTAGGATTTCTAAATGATTTTCTTTTTCCTCTTTTTCATCGACTACCGTTTCTATCACCTGAAGCCGTGATCTAAGTGTTGGTAAAAGTAGTTCTACAGATGGCATAATGAGAAATGAATGATTGTCTTCATTTGGTTCTTCAAAAATCTTGAGGAGTGAATTCTGAGCTTCATGCGTCATAGCACTGGCCTCTATTACAAATATTCTTTTATCTCCTTCTTTAAATGATCTGCTAGAGTGCATCTCTTTTAGCTTTCGACTATCGTCTATGGAAAATACTTCGAATTTTTGATAAAAGAAATCAGGATTTTCTGAATGTGAAATACTAAACTTCTTCTTCAATGCATCTTTGAGATGCAAAAAAGAATCTTTGAAAGATTTGATAAAGTAGGCGTGGTGGGTCAGAGCTGTGAAGGATTGGAAGGGGTTCATAGGTCTATTATAACAACGTTTCTACCTCTTCGAAATGATACTCCTCTTATATGTATCTAGATGCTCTAGTGCTATCCCTGTCCCCTTTGCAACACAAAACAGTGCATCATCGGCAAGTTTACATTTGACACCTGTGCGTCGAAAAACAAGTTCGGGAAAATTTCGTAGCATGGATGTTCCACCAGTCATGATAATCCCGTAGTCTATGATATCTGCCGCAAGTTCTGGAGGAGTTTCTTGCAAAACATCTTTTATAGCTTTTATCATATCGCGTAACTCCTTAGTTATAGCTTTGACAACTTCATTTGTCTTGAGTTCGGTAGAACGAGGAAGACCAGTGACAAAATCTCGACCCTTTACCATCATGGAAAGTTCTTGTTCAAGAGGAATAGCTGAACCAATATTTACTTTTATATCTTCAGCGGTTTTATCCCCTATGGCAAGGTTAAATGTTTTTTTTATGTAATCCGCAATAGATGCGTCCATCCTATTTCCAGCACATTTTACAGAAGTAGATGCAACAATACCTCCAAGAGAGATCACGGCCACATCTGTAGTTCCTCCGCCGATATCCACCACCATATGTCCTCGAGCTTCATGAATAGGAATACCTGCGCCTATAGCGGCGAGGATCGGCTCTTTTACCACATAGGCATTTTTTGCTCCCGCACGAATAGTGGCTTCTATAACCGCTCGCCTTTCGGTAGAAGTAATGCCAGCAGGAACAGAAACCATAACTTCGGGTTTAAAGATGTTCCATTTACCTAGGGATTTATCTATAAAATAGCGGAGCATGGCCTCGGTCACACGATAATCAGCGATGACTCCGTCTTTCATAGGTCGATATGCAATGATGCTATCTGGAGTTCTCCCTATCATATCCTTTGCATCATTTCCTACAGCTAGGACCTTTTTATCTTGTTCAGAAACAGCCACAACAGATGGTTCATTTAGAACAATTCCCTTTCCAGGCAAAAAGACGAGAGTATTGGCAGTTCCTAGATCTATTCCAAGTTTTTGACTAAAACCAAAGAGTGACATGGGGCAATCATATGCTTTTTTGTAAGAAGTTTCAATAGTTTGCCCCCTACATAGCATATATGCTATACTATCCTCCATATGAAAAAAAATAAAAAATCAGTTCGGAGACCACTTTCAAATCTTGGTAAGATTATTGGTAAAATACGTGAAGACAAGGGTATGACTCAAGCCAAACTAGCAGAAAAAACTGGGACAACTCAGAGCGTCATTGCTCGCATAGAAAAAGGTGAACAAAACCTGAGCACAGAGACTCTTTCAAAAATGAGCGAGGCTCTAAACCAGCAGATAGTGACTCTAGCTCCACAGGGCACTGTCAACTTTCGTATAGAAGGTGGTCACAAACTTTCTGGAAGTATAAAAGTTCGAGCTTCAAAAAATGGAGCCGTGGGTGTGATGTGCGCTTCCCTTTTAAACAAAGGGGTAACGACTATAAAAGATGCTCCGAAAATAGAAGAGGTCTTTCGTATCGCAGAAGTTCTAGAAAGTATAGGAGTAAAAGTAGAGTGGAATAAAAATGACCTTGTAATCATTCCGCCAAAGAAAATAGATGTTAGTAAAATTTCAGATGAATCTGGTGCAGGGACAAGAACTAGGAGCTGTATCATGCTTGTAGGACCACTTATCCATGAATTTAAAAAGTTTAAAGTACCTCAACCTGGTGGATGCCGTCTCGGTTCACGAACAGTCAAACCATATTTTTACGCACTAGAAAAACTTGGAGTAAAAATAGAAACAACATCAAAACATTATGAAGTATCACACAACGGACTTAGTGCAAATGAGATCGTCATGTACGAAGCTGGAGATACTGTAACTGAAACAGTACTGATGGCCGCTGCAAAAATACATGGGAAAACTACTATAAAATTTGCTTCAGCAAACTACCAGGTGCAAGATGTCTGTTTTTACCTACAATCCCTAGGTGTAGAAATAGAAGGAATCGGGACATCCACACTTGTAGTTTCTGGAAGAGAAGAGATAGATATGGAGGTAGAATACCACGTCAGTGAAGACCCGATCGAAGCCATGTCTCTCATCACGGCTGCTATCATGACAAAGTCATCTATCACTATAGAAAGATGCCCAATAGATTTTCTAGAACTCGAACTTTTGAAACTGGAAAAAATGGGATTCAAATACAAAATTTTAAAAAGATACAAAGCAGAAAATGGAAAGACAAACCTCGTAGATATAAAAACAGAGATCTCTTCCCTCGTAGCCCTTCCCGAAAAGATCCATGCCCAACCATACCCAGGATTAAACATCGACAATCTTCCATTTTTTGTAGTTATAGGCACACAGGCAGAAGGACAAACATTTATCTTTGACTGGGTTTATGAAGAAAGAGCCATCTATTATAAAGAACTCGACAAACTTCGTGCAGAAACCATTCTTGCTGATCCTTACCGTTTCTATATCAAAGGCCCTACCAAGCTCAAGGCTACAGAGATCTACTGCCCACCTGCTCTACGTCCCTCTGTCATCATTCTTCTAGCCATGCTCTCTGCCGAAGGCACGTCTATACTGCGAAATGTCTACAATATCAACCGCGGTTACGAAGATCTAGCAGAAAGACTCAACAAGCTAGGAGCCAAAATAGAGACTTTTAGGGATTTGTAAAAAGCCACAGAAAAGGTATAAATAGTGCATGTTCGTCATAGAAGTCATACCTATTGTCAAAAGCGTGGGGATCGATACCCTCTCATATTTTACATCCAAAGAGATTCCTCTGGGTGCTATTGTTGATATTCCACTACGAAAAAAAATAGTCAAAGGAATTGTCACGAGAGTAAGTAAAGCCACAGATATGAAAGGAGATATAAAAAGTGCTGGCTTTGCATTAAAAAAGTTGGACAAAATAAAGACCAGCGAATTTTTCTCAAAAGAATTTATGTTGATGGCAGAAGAATCGGCTAACTATTTTGCTACTAGTGTAGGATCCATAATAAATATTTTGGTCCCAGATTATATTTTAAAAAACGTTACAAAATTAAAAGTAAAAAATAATGAAAAGAATAAAATAGAAAAAAATATAGAAGAAAAATACGCAGTCCAAGGTGACAGTGAAGAAAGATACGGGACATGGAAAAGTCTCATTCGTCAGGAATTTGCAAAAAAGAAATCTCTATTTTTTATCTTTCCTACAATAGAAGAAGCAAAATACGCTTTTACAATACTTGAAAAAGGTATCGAGGGTTATGCATACCTACTCCATGGAGGAATGACATCAAAAGAAATAGTCGAGACTTGGAATAAAGCTATAAAAGAAGATCATCCAGTAGCTATAATCTCTACAGGAGGATTTTTGTCTTTTCCTAGAAATGATGTCGGGACAATGATAATCGAGAGAGAGAGTAGTAGGACATACAAAGTTTCTAGAAGACCCTTTTTAGATATTCGCTATTGTGCAGAAATACTTTCAGAAAAAAAAGAAATCAGTCTATATCTTGCAGACAATTTTCTACGTCTAGAGACTCTTTATCGAAAAAGTGAAGGGGAAATAATCGAGGCCTCCCCTTTCAAATGGAGATCTCTGAGCACAGCAAAAGATACTCTGGTAGATATGCGTCTTTACAAAAGCAAAGAAAAAAGTGGTTTTAGAATTCTTTCAGATGAAGTAGAGGGACTTCTGACTAGATCAAAAGAGCAGAGCGAAAATATGATCATCCTAGCTACGAGGAGAGGTGTTGCTCCCTCTACAGTCTGTGGAGATTGTCAAAATATCGTCACTTGCAACAATTGCAGTTCTCCTGTGGTTCTTCATAGGGTTGGAGAAAAAAGTTTTTTTCTTTGTCACAAATGTGGTGAGAGACGTTCAACAGAAGAGTATTGCAAAATATGTGGTAGCTGGAAACTAGGCACAGTAGGAATCGGTATCGATCTAGTTTTGGAAAAAATAGCTGACAAATTTCCAGATATTACTTTGTTTAAAATAGATGCCGACACCAGTACAAATGATACTGTCATACACAACACCATTTCAAAATTTAGAGCAAAACCGGGAAGCATACTCATCGGTACCGACATGATGCTCCAGTATCTTCACGAAAAAGTGGAGAATGCCGCTATCATTTCCCTTGATTCTCTTTTTTCATTGCCAGATTTTCGTATCCAAGAAAGAATCCTTCACATGCTCATACGTATGAGATCTCTTTCAACTCGGGATTTTGTCGTACAAACAAGAAAAGCCGATGAGAAAGTTTTTGAATACGGACTGCGAGGAAACACTAGCGACTTTCTCCGTAGTTCTCTAGATGATCGCAAACTTTTCAGATATCCTCCCTACTCGACTCTTATAAAACTAACTCTCGAAGGGAAAAAAGATGAAATCGTAAAAGAAATGGAAAAAGCTCAAACTGCTCTAGAACCTTTTGAAGTGGAAGTCTTTCCAGCTTTTACTCATACAGTGAGGGGTAACAGTGTCCTTCATGGACTCATACGATTGCAAAAAGAAAAGTGGATTGATACTTCTCTTTTGGAAAAACTGCGATCCCTCTCTCCTGCAGTGACGATCAAGGTCGATCCAGAGACGCTTTTATAAGTATTGCCAAAGTAGTCTTTTTTATGTATAGTAGTGTTAAAATAAACAATATCATGGTAAAAATCATTCAAAATGGAAACCCTGTTCTGCGGGAGAAAACAAAAAATGTTCCTCTAGGCGAAATAGATTCACCAAAAATTAAAAAAATAATTTCAAATATGAAAATTGCCCTAGCCAGAGAAAAAGACGGCGTGGCTATAGCTGCACCACAGATAAGTGAGTCTTTTAGTATTTTTTTGGTTTCAGATGAGATTATGAAAATAGCAGACAAAGATTTTAAAAGTACAGGAAAAGATCTCATTTTTATAAATCCAAAGATCACAAAACTATCTAGAGAAAAAACTGAGGTTGAAGAAGGTTGTCTTTCTGTACGTTGGAAATATGGCAAAGTAAACAGGGCTGTCAAAGCAAGTATCAGAGCTTACGATGAAACAGGTAAAGCTTTTGAGCGAGGAGCAAATGGGCTTCTAGCCCAGATCTTTCAGCATGAAACAGAGCATCTGGATGGAATCCTTTTTATCGATAAAGCTTTTGATGTCAAAGATATGCCTCCAGAGGAAATAGTTGATATAAAGGGATAAAAATGAATAAAGAAAATACAAATTTTAAGATCGGCTTTTTTGGAACACCAGAATATGCAGTCATAACTCTTTTAAAACTAAAAGAAGCTGGCTTTACTATTTCTTTTGTTGTCACCCAACCCGATCGTCCACAAGGAAGAAATCTACTTCTCACTCCCCCGCCAGCCAAAGTATGGGCAATAGAAAACGATATTCCTTTTTATCAACCAGAAAAGTTAAGAGATGAGGAATTTAAATCAAAATTAAAAAAACATGATTGCGACGTTTTTGTCGTCATTGCTTATGGAAAAATAATTCCTGATGATATTTTAAATATTCCCAAAGCACATTCTTTGAATATTCATGGTTCCCTTTTACCAAAACATCGAGGTTCATGTCCTATAGAAACAGCTATCCTAGAGGATGACAGAGTAACTGGAGTCACTATCATAAAGATGGACAAAGAGATGGATCATGGGCCAATAGTTGCAAAAAAAGAAGTGATCGTAGAACCATGGCCACCTCTAGCAGAAGTTCTGGGGAAAGAGATTGTAAAAGCAGGATCTGATCTTTTGATCTCTATTCTTCCAGATTGGATAAATGGAAAAATAAAAGAAAAAGAACAGGATGATCTACAAGCAACTTATACAAAAATGATAAAAAAGGAAGACGGTCTGATCGATCTAGAAGATAACCCTTATAAAAACTTTTTAAAAATCCAAGCTTATCATGGATGGCCTTCGGCTTTCTTTTTCAAAGAAGAGACTGGAAAAAGAACTAGAGTCAAAATCACAAAAGCATCATACGAAAATAATACTCTTGTTATAGAAAAAGTTATTCCAGAAGGAAAAAAGGAAATGGATTATCTAAGTTAGGCAATTATTGAACAATTATTTAGACTGAGCAAAAGTCTCTAGATAATTGTTTCCGATAGCATTGGCTTTGTTTGTTAGATAAAAAAGAGTTGTCCAAAAACAAAGTAGGCCGATAAGTGCTATTCCCAACCAACTATTTACTTTTTGAAAAAAGAAAATTTTCATTATTTTTTATTATTTTTTATAATTATGTATTAGATTATACACTACCTTTCTTGCTAGGCCAAAGTCCTTTCATCATATTTTTGACCATAGCACCGCTTCTTCGTACTAAAGAAATCTTCTTTGACTTTGAGCTACGCACCACACGAAGTATTTCATCTCGTACGACATCTATAGCCTTGTACAGATCTTCTTCTTCAGCACTAGCATAGAGATCTTCATCTTTTGCCACTATGTGTACTTCAGCTCTAAAGATGTCACCATTTTTATGATGTGCGGTGGTTTTACCAATTTCTATATCCATCTGTGCAGTCGAATCATTTTTAAAAAGACTAATAACTGCTTCCAAACGTTTATCCACATAACTTGTAACTTCTGGAGTAATAGTAATATTTGTTGCTTTTATATTTGTATTCATATGATTATATTATAACTTTATTTTGCAATTATGGCTATATTTTTCATCCTCTCTTCACATTTATACTCATATTTGCTATGATAGCAACGTTCTTCACAAAAAGAAATAAATTCCGGGGTAGCTCAGCGGTAGAGCAATCGCCTGTAGAAGTACTCTTTACATACTATGATTTTAAATCATGGCAGATACTAGAAAGTACAGTGACCGGTGCGAATCCTTAATCAAAGCAGTCGCAAAACGACGGCGTAAAATTAAGACATTCTCGATAGAGTACAAAGGAGGTAAATGTCAAACTTGCGGATACAATAGGTGTGTAGCAGCACTTGAACTACATCATCTCAAAGCCCAGGACAAAAAATTTGTTATATCTGATAAAGGATATACTCGCTCTTGGGAAAAAGTAAAAGCAGAACTTGATAAATGCATCCTTCTTTGTGCAAATTGTCATAGAGAAGTTAGCGCCGGCATATTGCAGCTTCCACATGAAAATGTGGTCGAATAATGAGGTGAATTCGGAGAAACCCCATAGTGAAATTCTGTGGGGTAACCCCGAGCCGAGCCTACTTACAAAGCAGGAAGGTGTAGAGACTATCTTTTCGAAGAGTAGTCGGTAATAGAGATATTACCCACGAAGCCCCTCACTCCTAAAATTTTAAATAATCATGGAGATGATATAGTCCGTACCACTAGTAATAGTGGATTAAGCGTAAGCGATTGGTCACAGGTTCGATCCCTGTCCCCGGAGCATAAAAATAAAAGCACCCTTTTGGGTGTCTTTTATTTTTACTCTAGTGGCAGGGTGAGAAAGGCGGAGCGATGCCGAGTCAGCAGACGAGGTCGCGAGCCGAGGTCGCGGAAATTTCCG
>Ga0163144_10018987_pt1 | contig 13863 bp, 7 predicted proteins | sample OliLak19BULKMAT1_FD_123175 | JGI IMG/M metagenome (GOLD analysis project Ga0163144, IMG submission 123175) | Freshwater microbial mat bacterial communities from Lake Vanda, McMurdo Dry Valleys, Antarctica - Oligotrophic Lake LV.19.BULKMAT1 | ecosystem: Environmental > Aquatic > Freshwater > Lake... | reverse complement strand
GATGCAGTTCAAAGAGCCGCCGCCACTGCCGAGCCGTCCTGCGATGTCGATTGGTTTTCATCCCAACAGCATGACAACACCGCCGACTCCGCAACAGATGTCGATGGCCGAACGGTTACACTTGCTCGGTGCGCGATCTGCCCTTGAGTTTCCCGATCAAGTAGAAGCGCTAAAACGGATTCACAGGCAGCAGGTGGTGTGGATAATCGATGGGCTAGACCAGATCGCCATCCCCAACGATCCGCGTCAGTCACGATTGGTTGCTACCATCAATCTGCTCAGTGCCTCGGCACCGACGATCGTGAGTTGCCGGCCAGAAGTATGGGACGCCATCTATGTCCAGCAACTATCGATCTCTGCCCGCACGATTCCCGATCTCGATTATCAGCGTGTCCGCACATTGTTCTTCTCCGCCACAAATCGTCCGCTGCCATCTTCGGTCCCCTTGTTGCGAACCCCGTTCTTCTTGCGAATCGCCATTGAAAAGGCACCGCAGTGGACAGACTTCCCTGAAACAGAAATGCGTTTCTTGGCGGCAATATGGCGAGATATCATCGCCAGCAATGTCCAGGCGACCCAAGATGTATTGCCCTCACCCAGCCAAAGGGGAATCATTCTTGATGAGTTGGCGCGCTTGCAACTGGAAAACCTGGCATATGAAACACCTCTGGCAATCTTGCGCCAGGCATGTGCCGCTATGACTGATTTTTCGAAAGATTTCAATGCCTTAAAAGCTACTGGCATGCTCATGGAAATCCCCAGAGGAAGCGCACGCTCCGAAGTGACTGTTCGCCTTCGTCACGACCTACTTGATTGCTATGGCATGGTGCGAAGGCTGATGGAATCATCCCTCCGCAACGTAGATATAACGCGGCTTTTCGACAATCTGGATCGTGATGGTGTGTGGACGGTGCTGGCAACTCTCGCCCGTTTTCTTCACGAATACAGCAATACACTAGTGAAGCGGGCGATGTTTGAAAAGATGCTTTACATATTAGATCGCAAGGAATGCGGCACACAGTGGAAAGCCAAGAGTTGGTTGTTGACCTATACCCTTCGTTCATCAATCGAAGCACTCAAAGACCTGATCCTTGAGTCCATTGGCGGAACGTTAATCGATCCGGTAACAGATGCAGCATCCACGCAAGGGAGTTCGCTCGGTCCGGCGGCACGCATCACCCAACTGGCAGGAAGCACGTTGGCATCGGCCTTTCTCTCCGTCGAGCGCGGCACAACCGAAGATGCCCAGCGCATTGTGCCTGTCATCGAACATGCTTTAAAATCATGGGTAAATCGTGCACGATTAATCGATACTCTGGGACGATATCCCATTACTCGATCACTGGAACTGATCGTGGCTGTTGCAGATAGCGAACTCAGCGGCAAGGTAAAGAAGCCCGACCCTGAAGTCCTCGAATACATCGCACAGAATCTGCAGAATTTCAATGATGAACGGGCCGTCGTCTGCCTGCAGCGCATCCTTGATGCTAGCGGACTATCGTCGCGTATTTATCGATTGGCATCAATCAGTCTGAAGAGCCTTTGCCCTGGATTGAATTTAACTATTCCCGAAATCACCATGAAAGAGATTGTGGAGGATTTGAAACCGACTGATTCCCGAGGCAATTCATCAGATTGGAAGAAAGTGCAGGAAGCTGCCATCGCAGCACGAATGTTGATCATGCGTACGGGCCAAGCGACACCTGAACTGATCGCTGCCTTGGTGAAGGCCCTGGATCACACGCATAACTACGTTCGTTGCCCGGTATCTGAAACGCTCAGCTTGCTCGATGATCCTCTCGCGACATATGCACTCCTCAACGAATTGCAAGAGCCGGAAACGTACGAGGACGTCCGACAAGCGGGCACGAAGGCACTGCGCAGACAACTCTTCCGCATGAGTTCGCCACTGTCTCGACAGCGACTTCGATTCCTAATGCTCATGGGGGCACGCCTCGCGCAGCAAAACGGGCGAGAGTCAATTGCGGCATCGCTCACCGAAGGAGCACTAAAAGCCATACCGGATGATCCGACGCCATGGGCTGCCGACGAGCATGCACTGCAGGTCGCGTCCCTGTCACCAACGGGCATGAATATTTCCATCTCCTTACGACCCCCTGACGCACGCCAACTTCCCATCGATCCGGAAATCGACGCCCACATCCGTAGCAGCACTACCAATGTTGGTCCCAATCTCGAACCAAAGTATCGCGTAGCGGAATGGCGCCAGGCTGACGGTCAAGTGCATCTCGTCATGGAAGAAACCACCTGGACCGAGGCGCGACAGTTTCACCAGTTGATACTGACCAATCCGCGACAGATCATAGTCCGTGAGGACCGCACCTGGTTGGAACCCATACCATGGGGAACTCAGCGGCTACCGGGACTCGCAGTTGTACACGCCATCGTGCTGACGAGTGATGATCAACTCCTGCTCATGCAGCGATCGTCCAATGCTAAATACGCGCCAAGACATTGGTCAGCGAGTTTCGAGGAGCAAATGACCAAGGAAGACTTTGCCAGCGGTGCTTCGCCGGCACTTCAAGCCGCAGCAAGAGGATTTTATGAGGAATTTGGCTTAAAAACATCACTGAACACTATTCGTGAACTTGGCATCCTGCTTGAATTGAATCTATGCAACCTCGGAATCATAGTGCTGATACAGGCACCATGGACCGCTCAGCAAATCGCAAAGCGATGGCAGGAGGAGCCGCGCCCGAAGGATTGGGACGAAGCAAAAGCCGTGTACGCAATCCCCATCGACTGTACAGATCTGGATCAATTCATGGAAGCGATCGAGCATAAATTCCTACCCTTGCATCCGACATCGCGATTACGAATTCGCGTTCTTATCCAGGCTCTACGATCGGGCGGTACAATCTGATTCACGCGGCCAGCTCACACACCAATCAGGCGGCCGACGAGATTATTGAATCGTCTCCTGTTTTGTAGGCATAACAGAGATAGCCATGATTCAGATCACTACCGCAGATTTGTCAGACTCGACGGATTGCACCGAGATCGCTCAGGCGGTGGCGCTGAGCAATACCTCTGACCTCGCGGATGGTTTTCTCGTTGATACGTTCAACGAAGTTCGCTTTGCTTACTACCTCAACCATGGCATCGTCCGCGTTGCCCGCTACGACACCCGCATCGTCGGCTTCCTCATCGCTTACCCCAAAGGCAGCGAGCCTTACCGTGAACTTGAGCAGTACCTGCGAGTCGCTCAGTGGACCGATGACACGATCCTGCGCAGCGAGCATGTCTTCTACGTGCACCACAAAGCCACCGCCCCTGACTTTCGACGGCGCGGCGTGGCCCGGGCGCTTTACGAATCCGTCCTTGCAGAGTTTCCCGATGCCTGGTTCTTTGGCGCGACCGTGGAAAAGCCCATACTCAATCCCGCCTCGCAGGCTGTCCGACAAACACTGGGCTTTAGTCGCGTTGGAATTTACAGCGCTGAGACATTCATGCATTTCAGGGATTATCAGAGCGGGCTCTACATGATTTCACAGGCAACGCTCCAACCACCATCGGCTAAGGCGTGAAAACCATTTTGCAACTTCGCAACATGCTTGTTCGCTGGAAAATTCATTGCACTATCTCCACAAGAATGATAAAGTGAAAAAGATGGGGAATGTTGCTGGTTCCATGTGAGATGGCATGGCTCATCACCCTCTCAACCGGGTGTGTGCCACATGACCACTCCAATCTTCGATGCCTTCATCAGCTACGCCAGCGCCGACCTCGCTTTCGCCCAGACGGTGCATCAGCGTCTCACTTCCGAAGGCTTCAAGATCTGGTTCGATAAGGATCGCCTCAAGCCCGGCTTCGACTGGCATCGCGAAATCGAGCAAGGCTGCGAATCGAGCTTGGTCATGCTGCCGATCCTGACGCCGCGCTGGAAGCAATCGCTCTGGACCTGCTACGAAACCTATGCCCACCGCGACATCATCCCGATCCTTTTTGAAGGGGATGTCAGGGAGGTCATGACGCCGCCGCTTTCGCGCTATCAAGCAGACACCATCGATTTCACCACCACCCAAGATCATGATTGGTCAAGGCTTGTTGAGGCGCTCACCATCAAACGCGACCAGGTACGAGCCTCGCGCACCACGCGCCCCAAGCCTGTCATCATCACCAGGCACGCGCCCAATCCGCATTTCGTCGGCCGTCAATCGAAGATGAACGAGATGCTCGACAAACTGTTCCTCAGTCCCACAACCGCCATCACTCAGGGACGCGTCGAAACTGTCACCGCGCTCGGAGGCGTCGGCAAAACAACTCTCGCCAATGAATTCGCCCACCGCTACTGGCGGCTTTACGATCACATTCTCTGGGTCGATTGTCGGCGTGATCTGACCTCTGAGTTCTTCCAAGTTGCGCGAAGATTGTTCCCGGATATGCCCGAAGGGATTGATGTCACTTCCACTGCGATGCGGGCCATCCGAACGCTGGATAATCCAGCCTTCCGTGAGTCCTGCCTGCTGATTCTTGATAATGCTGAGGATGAAGCCTCGCTGCGTTATGACATTCCCGACCCGCACCACCCCGCAGCCCGCATCCAGGGTTCATGGGTGCCTTCGCGCGGCAACTGCCATACGATCATCACTTCGCGCTTCGCCAACTGGCCCGGCCACATCGCTGCCATCAAACTCGATGTTCTCGATCCGGAACCCGCCCAGCAGCTTTTGTGCAGCCGATCGAATCTGGAACTATCTCAACTTGATCCCGTTCAGAGTAAGGCCTGCGATGATCTCGCCGATGCGCTAGGTTATCTCCCGCTCGCACTCGAAGCTGCGGCTGCCTACATCGCCAACGAAGGGGCCGGTTATGGCTTTGTTGATTACCTCAGGTACTACCGCGAAGCCCAGGCCGATGCGCTCAAGCAACACACTAAGGGCTTCACCGATTATCCAGAATCTGTCTATACCACGTGGAAAATCACCATCGATCGGCTATCGCCTGAAGCACAGGCAATGCTTCGCCTGACCGCATGGTTCGCCGCCACGCCGATTCCGCTGGGGATGTTCACATCGCAAGGCGAAATGCTGGCGACGCTTGGAGCCAGGCTTTCGGACAAACCAGCGGTCAAAGCCACGCCTAGTGAACACGATGTGCGTGCATTCAAGACCGAACTGGTGAACTACTCGATGGCCATCCCGAGTGAGATCAAGAGGGTGGGCCAGACGTTTACTGTTCACAACCTCACCCAAGCGGTGCAGCGGCATACGGCATCTGAGTATGAATGGCAGATTTGGGCAAAAGTCGCGTATGAATTTTTCCATGCCTACGCGCCCACTGATGTGGATACTAACGTTGAGGGCTGGCCCGCCTGGGAAGCACTTACTCCTCATGCGATAGCGATGGCAACGCTCCTCGAACCACTCGGCGAATTACAGGGCGCTCTCTTTTTGCTCGATACGGCAGCTAAGTTTGCGTACATTCAAGCGCGGTACGCCGAGGCCGAGCCGCTCATGCGTCGTGTACTGGCGTTCTGCGAGGCTTACTACGGCAAAGATCACCCTAATGTTGCGATGGTGCTCAGCAGCCTGGCACTCCTGCTTCAGGCCACCAACCGCCTTTCCAAAGCCGAGCCACTGATGCGACGTACACTGGCGATCTACGAAACCAGCTACGGCAAGGATCATCCCGAAGTCGCAACGGGTCTCAACAATTTGGCGCAACTGCTACAGGACACCAACCGCCTGTCCGAGGCTGAGCCGCTCATGCGTCGGGCACTGGCGATCGACGAAGCTAGCTCTGGCAAGGATCACCCCAATGTCGCGACGGGTCTCTACAACCTGGCGCTACTGCTCCATGCCACCAACCGCTTTTCCGAGGCCGAGCCGCTCATGCGACGTAACCTCGATATATTCATGCAGTTCACTCGCTCGACCGGCCATTGGTACCGCCATCTTGAGAATGTCGTCAACAACCACGGCACCTTACTCATGGTAATGGGCCATACGCATGACCAAGCGACCGCGGAGATTCGCCGGATATGTCCGGAACTGTTCGACTGAGGCACGTTAAACAGATGTCTCAACAGGATTGGAAACAAACCCCGTCCCCCCGCACCGACACCTGATTCCCGGAGGCAATCATGACATTCGCTTGTTTGATGACGCAGGTGGGTCTGTTCGCCGCGGTGATACTTTTGTTGGTGCCGGTGCTGCTGGTTTATCTCGGTGTCATGCGCATCGGGGAGACGGGTCGCAGTTCCGCAGGCACCTTCGCGAAGGAGCATCGGGCGGCGATCCTGCTGTTCTTACTCGCCGGCGGAATCATACTGGCCATGATCGGGGCCTCGCTCAAAACCCCCGAAGAAGGACCGGCTCCAAATCGCTGGACCGTTGATCATTGGAGCGACAACATTTACCAAGGCGTTCGCGAAGTGACCCTCGAAGGCACTGCCGAAGTCACGGATCACATCACCACCCGCATTGCTCGCTGGGCCGGCCTGGCCGCCATCTTGCTCATCGCGTTTGAAGTGATCATCAAACTGTTTGAAAGTCCCGTGCTGCGCCTTCGCCTGAAGTACATGCGAAATCACGTGGTGATTTGCGGCCTTGGTCGCATAGGCCAAGTGCTGGTCACCACCTGCTGCAAGGCAGGCATGAAAGTCGTTGTGATCGAGAAGAACCCAGATCACAGCCGCATCGACAAGGCCCGTGCGGAGGGGGCGCTGGTCTGGATCGGCGATGCCACTCACGAAGCGGTACTCGAACTCGTCCAGGCACCCAAGGCCAGCCACGTCATCATGACCACAGGCAACGATGAGGCGAATCTCGAAGCCGCTTCCGATCTGCTCAATAGCATCCGCACCAAGTACCCGCTCAAGACGACTAGTACCAGCACGCACAAACGGGCCTTGCCCTCTGTGCTGGTTCACCTGGCCCGGCCTGAACTCGATTCGCTCCTGATCCGGGCTCGCAATGATGCCTGCGCATTGCCCAGGGGAACGCCAAACGAAGGAACTCATGTCGCCGCCATCTGCGCGATGATCAAGAAGATGGAAGTCAGGCAGTTCAACATCCTCGATCGTTCCATCCAGACGCTGATCGAAGAATCGATCCTCGTGCGAAGGCCACGCGAGATCAATGAGACCGCTCATTTTGTCATCATCGGTTTTGGCGAAGTGGGTCAACGGCTGGCGGTGAAACTGGCTGAGCTGGCGCATTTTGAAAACCTTAAGCGATCGCGAATGACCATCGTCCACACACCTGCTGAGCGCGATGCGGTTAGTCACTTCAATGCGCGTTATCCGAAATGCTTTCCCAATCCACCGGCAGGCCTGTGTACCAACGAGATTGCGAAGCGCGCGTGGGCACGTGACGCCGCGCTGGATGACTGGGGGTATGACGTTAAAGTGCCAAATCCCAAGCAGCCCACTGATACTAATCGCGGCGTGACCTTCGCTGTCAACGGTGGCTTCGTGGAACAATGCGGCGGCGTGCTGGCACCGGCAGTGGTCGAGCAGCTGATCACACTCGCCAGAACGCCCAGCATCTGCCCGATGGTCTTCATCTGCGATAGTGATGATGAAAGCAACTGCGGTCAGGCGGTTGAACTCCGCAACGAACTCGACACCGCATTAGGAAGTATTTACGAAACCCTCGGCCAAGTGGATTCATTGGCAGCAGCAGAGACAGGTCAGTCCATCAAGAATTCCCAGCCCAGCATCACGCTGTTTCCGTATGTGCCCAAGCATGCGACGCTCACCAGCCTGATTCGTCCCAATAGCGAGAACATGAACACCGCCGGCCTGATTCCGTTTGGCGACTGCATAAGCATCTGCAACTTCGGCGACATCACGACCGATTTCATTCAACCGCTCGCCGAAGCGATTCATAACGACTACGACCAGCAGACTTACAAAAAATCCCCCGCCGCCAGCCGCGCCGATGGTATCCCTCCACGCTTCGTGTCGCTGGATGAACTCAGTTCGTGGAAACGTCACACCAATCTGGCAGCGGCTGCGCATGTCAATATCAAACTCAGGTACCTGAACAAAATGATCGTACCGGTATCAACACATTCGCATCACTCGCCAACGAATTTGCCAGCCGTGGAATCACTTGAGGACACGCAACAGGAAATCATCGCCAACATGGAACACAACCGTTGGATTGCCGAGCGATTGATGGCGGATTGGTCGTTTGGAAAGCAAGAATTTCCGGAGAATAAAAAGAGAACTCAACTCGTTGACTGGGCCAAAATCCACAGCGAAGCAGAGAAAGAGAAAGATCATGAACAGGTCGATCTCGTGTTTCGCGTCTGCAATCAGTTGGCGACGAGTGTCGATGGCAGGAAAGTATCCTTTAAGATCATTGAGATGAAGGCGAATTGAAGGCTTCCCGCAACGAGCCACGACCGTAAGTAAGTGCATGCTTTGATTATTCAGGCAGTGATCGATTGCGCAATCCAACACCAAAGCCAGCCACCATTGGAGCCCGACATGCCTCCCTTGCTTACGAAACTCGATGACTATCGCCAGTGGCACGAATCGCAGGTTCGCACCTTCGTTGACCTGCGTCCCTCGCTAGAGCCTGCTGCAGAAAATTTGCGGAGCTTGCTCAAGCGGCTTTGTGCGGAGCAGGTACCCGATGCGGTGGTTTATGTGCGGGTCAAGTCCGTGCTAAGCGTGTCGGAGAAAATACTGCGCGGCAACAACCCGCATCAACATCCTCAGCCTCTCGATCTGGAGCGCGGTCTGTCCGACCTCATTGGCGGGCAGATCGTTACCTACACCCAGCGCGATCAGCAGGCCATCTGCGACCTCATCGAACAACTGGGCGCCACCTTTCGCAATCAAGTCTCAGAGTATGAATATGAAAGTATCGAGGGCCTTGAAATCGATGACTGCAATTCAGTGGGTACCGCCAGCAGACTTTTGCCCGATCAGTTCGGCTACACCGCCCGGCATTTCATCATTCGTCTGCATGGAAAATCGCTCCTTGGCACCGACATCTCTTCTGCCAGTGCATGCAAGCGAAAGATGGAAGTGCAGGTGACGCCCGCGCTCGCCTTTGCCTGGAATGTGGTCACGCACGACCGCACTTATAAATCAGATCTGACGCTGCCTGATCATCTCAAACGCCGCGTCGCCGAGGCCAAGGCTCTACTCGATTCCGCGCAGCGGCAGCTTGATGAAGCGATCGTGGAACTGGATCGATACCGCAAGAAACACGCGGGGCGACTGCTCGCTAGTGTGCCAGTGGCTGTGAAGCCCGATGAGATGGATGATTTCAAACGCGCCAAACTCGTCAGCGATTCCATACTCAATCTCCATCTCGACACTGCCGGTCCCCATGCCAACACTGTAGTCGGCGCACTCGAATCGCGCGCAGAACTGGCCATGGCGCAAAGCGACTGGAGCATGGCGATATCACTGCTTGACCGCGCGGTGAAGCAGCGGCCCTCGCTGCGCGTGCGCTTGGCCGAGGCGCATCAACATGCTGGAAACTCCGGCACTGCCCAGACGCTGCTAGATGATGTGCTTGAATCCGATCCTGCGCATCCAGCGGCAGCCTGTGCGCGCGGCGAACTTTCACTGGCGGTCGAGTTGCCGACTGAAGACGACTACGAAAAAGCTGCTCAGGTGCTCGATCCCGCATTTCTGGCAAGCCCGCACGAGCCGGAACTGCTCATCGCCTACGCCACCGCCAGGTTGCTGCGCGACCGGGATGCCGGCAGGCTTTGCACCATGCGAGGCGTTTTCGAAGCGGCCACCACCGAGTGTCGCAAGAGGCATGATCTCGGCTCAGAAATCCCCGAATGCCTTTTGCAGCATGCGCGTCTGGCGCTTTATGCGGATGATCTTTTTGAAGCTTTGAACACCTACTGTCTCGCTGCCTTGCATCAGCCCACCGAAGCACGGATCCAGCAGGAACTTCACCATATTCACCTGCTGCGCGAACGTGTCACACCCGATCCTGCTGAGCCACGCGTCGGGGCGCTCCGCGTTGGACTTGAGTGCGCCGAAGCATTGCTCAGTTTGATTCAACGAATCCGTGGCGGACGTAGCAGCACAAAGACTACAGAAGACCACGCTCAGAAGTTGACAGAGCGCTTTGGGCAGCGACCCATCGTTCTCATTGCAGGCGGCTGCGATCAGCGTGATGAACCACAACTCGCACGATTCATTTCGATTCTCGAATCCGCCCTTGGCCGTTTCCAAGGCACGCTGATTTCCGGTGGCACAACCGCAGGCATCAGTGGCCTCGTCGGACAGGTTGCTAAAGCTTCGGCGGATGCAAAGCTTGGCACGTCTGGACTGCGCGCCATCGGCTACTCACCTTCCGCATCGCAAATCAATGGCGCGAAGGATCGCATCGATCATCGCTATCACGAACTGATTCATGTCACGCCGCAGGAACCGGGCAAGCCGATCTACTCCCCGTTGGGCCCGATCCAAACCTGGCGTGACCTGCTCGATGCGGGTGTCGTGCCACAGGATGTTCGGCTCATCGGGATCAACGGCGGAAAACTCTCAGCCTTTGAATATCGCCTCGCGCTGATACTGGGCGGTACTGTCGGACTGATTGAAGACAGCGGCCGCGCTGTCACTGCACTACTCGACGATCCGCACTGGAACCGACAGCCCAGCCTCGCCCGGCTCATCAGGGATGCCGAAACGATCGAACTTTTCGTCAATGCCAATGCTTCACTCGCCAAGAGCGACTCTGCTGCACTTGATGTCGCAACAGTCGAGCAACTGGCGATGCGGTTTCATGAGGACTATCGCACTGCCCAGCTAAAGAAGCCCGAGAATGTTCATCCGTCCACGTTGCCCTGGGGCAAGCTGCCAGATGTCTACCGTAAATCGAATTTGCAACAGGCTGCAAGTCTCGCGTGGATACTTCAGACAGAATCGTTTCTCATCGTGCCAGTCACCGATCCGCGCCCTGCGATTGATCTAGGGATCGATGCACCTTCAGAGACTGACCCGCACCACCGCGAACCGCACCCGGACTATGCTGACCGAGTTGAGAGAATGGCCCGGCTCGAACACGCCCGCTGGAACGCCGAGCGACTGGCCCTAGGCTGGACCGCTGGCCCGCAGCGAAACCTCGAACGAAAAACAAGCCCTTACCTGGTCCCCTACGACGACCTGCCTTCCGACATCCGCCGCTACGATCAGGGACCGTTTCTGCTGATCGCCCAGTTGCTGCGAGAGGTGAGTATGAGAGAAGGACAGGGTGGATGGAAAATCGTGGATGGCAAATCTATGTAAGGTGTTGTGATGTGTTAATCGTTATTATATAGTGTGCCAGATGCCGTCGATGTTGAGCGGGAAACGTGAAAGTATCCGTTCTGCGGCAATGCGGCATCATCCGGATTCCGCCATGCAGCGTAAGTTAAAAAGCAACCCGTAAACTGGCACAGTGCTGGCATTTTCGATGCCCTTTTCATGAGGATCACAGATATGAGACAGTTCTCGATCTACGTTTTCATTTTGGTCACCTGCTTGCAGTTCGCACCAGCGATCGTGATTGGTGAGGATGCGACATCTTCAAGCAGCGATGCGGCAAGGAAGGAAACCGAAGCCAAGCTGATCGAGATTCTGAAGAAGCACGCGCAGGTTCTAAAAGAGCTTGAAGAAAAGAGCAAGATGACGGATGCGTTGCTCAAGAGCTATAAGGAAAACCAACTCGACGCAACCAAACAAAGTGAACTCGAAAAGGTTCGTGGTGAGTTGGACGAAAGCAAAAAGAGTCTGGAAGTACTCAAAGCACAGTTGGCAATGATCCAGATTGAAGCGGCTAAGAAAGATGCGAAGCCTGAGGAGATCAAAGAAAGGATTTCAGAGCGAGACATGCAGTTGGATAAGGTTAACGATGCCGTCAAATCAAATAATCCAGCTCAATTCAAGCATTTTACTGCGATGAAAGCACGGTATACCGGTAGTGTCCAGACACGCACACTGGAGATCGAAATAGAGATCGTCGATGGGGCAAAGCGTATTCCGTTGGGCGGGGTAACAGTCAATATCTATAAGCAGTTCAAGGTTGGGCCAAAGAAGGCTGCTGACGACATCATCGCGGGAGATGGAGCAGTGGTCCTTGATCAGAATGGACGAGCACAATTGGCAGGGGCGAATTTGCCTGCGGCAGCACGTAAGGATCTATACCTGATCATCGAGTTTGAAGGTAACGAGGTATGCCGTCCTGCGGTTGCCCGGGTGAAGTTGAGATAAGGTAGCCCCATCACATCGCTTAGTTTAATCAAATTTCCGTCAGTACCTTGATCTTCTGATAAATCGCCACTGCTTCCTTATAAAGCTTCATTGCCGCATCGTAATCTTCATGTGATGCCCGGTTCTCCGCCGCAATCAATTTCTCTTCCGCCTCGGTCCAGATCGCGGGCAGTTCGACGTTGCCATGCACTGCCAGAGCTGCTGCGCGGGCCTGTGCGACATCATTTCTCGCTAGAAGTATTGACTGCGGTGGAGGAGGAAGTGGTGCTTTGGAATTTATAAACTTCATCTTCGCGCCATTGTATTTTGCTAGCGCCGTTGAATAGCCGCCATCTTTAAGCGCCTCATCACCTTCAGCGACCAAGGCTTTCCCTTCATTAAAAAGTTTAAGACGGCCGGGGGGCTGCTTTTCAGCAATCGCTCGCTCGGCTTCAGCATCCGCTTTCGCCTTTTCTGCTGCTAGTTGTTGCCCCGATTTAACCGGAGGTGGATTAACTGGAAGATTAGCCGGCCCGCTTTGGTTCGGAACCCATTGCAACCCCGCGAAGATTGCCGCCAGAATTAATCCGACTGTACCTAATGAAAATAGGGAGAACCTGACCAGCGATCGCTTTTTGGCGATACTCCGGCTCGCATTGCTTCTGTTTCGCGCCTGCATTATATTTTCATCGCGCTGCAACAGTACTAATACCGAATCGGCAAGCTTATCCAGCGCCGCTTCCATCGGCCCGTCAAAGGCATCAAGCCAGTGCGACACGGTGATGAAATAATCCAGGTCCTTGCCTGGCGAAACATTCTCAATTCGAAACGGCAGGATAGGATTGCCTCTGCCCACCGCCTGCTTCACTTCCCGAAGCACGTGATCAGACTGGTTCGATTCCGACGAGAAGACCAGAACCATCACTCGGGTCTGCTCGATGGCTTGGACGATGGCACCGCCCCAGGTGGTACCCGGGAGCATGTCGCGTGGGGCGATCCAGCAGCGCAGGCCTCGCGATTCGAGGACGTGTACTGCTGCCGTGGCGATCTTGGCGTCTTCGTGGGCGTAGCTCACGAACACATCCAGAGCAGGTGCCTGAGTTGTGATCTTCTTGCCACAGGCGGGACATGTGGCTTCGGCTTGACCCGATGGTACGGATACCGGAATCGTCGCACCACAGGAGCATTGAAAGGGGGTCACCATTTGAATTTACTAAAATCAAGCGACTGAAAGTGGAGGGTGCCGAAGGACCGAGCACGCTGCGTCTGTACCGAAGACGAAGGGCAATTTCCGGTCTCAGTGTATCACATTTCTTCAATGATTTGCTATGAGTGAGCAATATCCTCATAGTGTATTGACGTCACTGGTATAGTGATGATTGCGATAGCCCAACAATGGCGGACTCCGAGTCAAGCCGGGATACTCTCCCTGGCCAAAGGAGTTTCTCATGACAGAATCTAGCGTTCAACGGACGGGATCGACCTCATCAGCCTCATCCACCACGTGCATGTTCTGGAGGAAGCCTGGGATGCCGGCGTACTCAAGTACACCGCCGATGACCTCCACCCATCCCTCGAAGTTACCAAAGGATGGGAGATTGGTCGGCTTCAGGCAGCCCTCCTTGAGCCAATGACTGGCGATGTACAGCAGCGATTCGATTGCTTTAGGGCGATTCGCTTTC
>Ga0163144_10018984_pt1 | contig 13865 bp, 12 predicted proteins | sample OliLak19BULKMAT1_FD_123175 | JGI IMG/M metagenome (GOLD analysis project Ga0163144, IMG submission 123175) | Freshwater microbial mat bacterial communities from Lake Vanda, McMurdo Dry Valleys, Antarctica - Oligotrophic Lake LV.19.BULKMAT1 | ecosystem: Environmental > Aquatic > Freshwater >... | reverse complement strand
TCGAGCGCCAACTTGGCGCCAACCAAAGCCGCGATCAAACTCTACGAGGACATCGTCAAGCGCGGCGGCTGGCAGCCGATCCCGAGCCTCAAAGACGTGCCCGGCAAGGCGTTGCGCGCTGGCGATGGCGACAACCGCATCCCGTTGGTCCGCGCGCGCTTGAGTGCCACCGGCGACATCGACGGCGGCAACGCTGGCAGTACCAGTTTCGACCTCGAGCTTGAAAAAGGTGTCAAACGGTTCCAAGCCTCGAACGGCTTGACCCCGACCGGCGTGATCGATCAGCGCACGGCCGCTGCGATGAGTGTACCAGCCGACGCCCGCTTGAATCAGCTTAAAATCAACCTCGGCCGGATTGCCGAGCTCGCGGCCTCCCGGCCAAAGAAATACGTGATCGTCAACATTCCAGCCGCTCACGTCGAAGCCGTGGAGAACGACAAGGTTGCCCACCGCCACACCGGCGTCGTCGGCAAAACCGATCGCCCGACGCCGCTGTTGCGTTCGACGATCTCGAACCTCAACTTTAATCCGATGTGGACGCTGCCGCCGACGGTCATCAACAAGGACCTCGTGCCCAAGGGCGCGGATATGCACAAGCGCGGCCAGAACGTGCTGGTCAAGTTCGGCATTGATGCTTACGACGCCACCGGCAAGAAGCTTGACCCGGCGAAAGTCGACTTTACGGGCGCGGCCGCTCGCGGGCTCGTCTATCGGCAGCAGCCCGGCAAGGACAACCCGCTCGGCTTTCTCAAAATCAATTTCGACAGCGCCAATGCCGTCTATATGCACGACACGCCGTCCGAGACGCTGTTTGGCCGAAATGTCCGCGCCGCTTCGTCTGGCTGCGTGCGCATCGCTGGTATCGAGCGGCTTGCGGCATGGCTCCTCGCCCCGAACGGTTGGAGCGAAGAGCAGGTGCTGGCCATGAAAAAATCCGGCGAGCGTAAGGACGTGACGCTGAAGCAGCCGGTCGCGCTCAACTTTGTCTACATCACCGCTTGGGCGACGCCCGATGGCGTCATCCAGTTCCGCCGCGACCTCTATAATCGCGACGCCGTCGGGCCGGTCGCCGCGTCGTATTGACCGTCGCCCAGTCATGACCTGATCCGACGATCACCTGACCTTGATTTGACCAAAGCAAATTTGAAACGTTCACTGAGCTATCGCGGTGACCGGTTTGCTTCGAGGTCTGTTATGCTTCGTAGTCTTGTGATTTGGGTCCATACGCGGCTCGTAGCGCTTGCATTCGCTGGCACCGCAGCGCTGGCCGCCTTGGCCGGCCTCCACGACACCGCGTCGACCTACACGCTGCTGGCCAGCGGGACGCGGGTGCCAGCAACCGTTATCGAGATGGTCGAAAGTTCGACGAGCGCGGAAACGACGGTTGCGCAGCCCGCTGCTCAGCAATCTGCAGCTGTTCCGCCTGTCGTCATCACCCCGGCGCCGACGGTCGTGACCGTCGATCCGACGCCATCTGCGGTAACAGCGCCTGCCAAAGACAAGCCCGACGCGGCAGAGGCAAAACCGCCCTGCCGTCCAACGGCACCGAAAGTTCGGTTTGATCCGGGCGACGGCAAGCCGAGAGAACTGGTCTCGGGCTCCTATCGCTGCCCTCGGGCCTTTAAACTGGATCAACGCGTCGAAGTCGCGTTTGATCCGAAGAATCCGGATGTGTTCGTCATCGCGAGCGGCAGCTTCTGGTCACATGCGTTTGGTCCAGTCCTGTTTGTTGGTATGGGCCTGATAGCGGCCCTCGGCGCGTGGTTCGTATGGCCGTCTCAAATGTCATTGCAAAAATTGCTCGCCGATCCCGCAGTCGACGATGCTCTGGATGTCGACGAAGACGACCATCTTGCCATCTCGCTCTTCCCGGGCGCGGTGACGCCGGGACGTAATCCGCTGAACGGAATCGTCGCGTCCGCAGCCAAAATCGAAGACGGCAAGTACCCGCTCGATCTGTGCGAGTTCACAGCCTACATGTCCGCACTTGCCTACCACGAACCGCTGGGGCCAAATTCGAAGCAGCCCGATCCCAAACAGCCCCGCGAAACACTCATCACCTATCTTGAGCGCACCTGCGGGACCCATATCTCGAACGTCGCGACCTTCAGCAACAAGGGCACTGAAGGCTTCGGGTTCGTGACGGATGACGCGGCGTTTATCGTCATGCGCGGCACGGTCGATTGGCTGGATTGGCAGCGCAACCTCAAGGCTACCCCGACGGGCCTCAACCAATTCACGCCGCGCGAGCCCGGCTGGCAGAACCCAGCAAAGCCGGTTGGCTGGTCTGCTCCGCAACGACATCTGGGGTTTGCCGAGGGCTTCGACGTCATCCGCGACCAGATCGAGGCGTGGGTGGCGCAACTCCCGCGCGGCAAAGACCACCCGTTCGTCTTTACCGGCCACTCGCTGGGCGGGGCTCTGTCGTTTCTCGCCGCCTGGGAGTTCGCCACGCGTGGTCGGACCGTCGCGGCCGTGATCACGTTCGGCGCAGCAATTCCAGGCTGGTCGCGCTTGAAGAGCGAGTACGAAGACGAACTCGGCCTTGGAAAGCGGACCTTACGGCTCGAGTTCACACAGGACATTGTGCCCGTGGCACAAACATTGGTGGGCTACACTGCAGTCGGTCGAACATGGGAGCCGCGGCGACTGCCGCTCACGTCGCAAAAGCTTGCGCTTGCCGCCGTTCCGTTCAACTGGGCGTTGTCGGCGCTTCAGGCGAGCTTGTCGTTAGGCAAGAAAAACGACAGCAAAACCGATGCGGCTGCAAAACCTCGGGCTCCCGCGCCGCCGTCGCCGCCGGGCTCGCTTAGGCGATGGGCGTTACGCTTCGTCATCTTTGTCGCGTTTTCAGGCGTGCTGGCATTGGCCGCGCATCAGATGCAGCGGCGCTACGCCGTCGCATTGAGCGTGATGTCATACCGGCGCATACGCGCCCGGCGGATTGCAACGGAAATCGCCGCTGGCCGAACCGGGATGACGCCCGCCGACTTCGAGGCTAGCTACCAGGAGCTGCACCGGCATCTCCAGGCGCTCCGTGGTGCGCCGCCCAGCGACGACGCGATGTTCAAAGGCATCCGGAACCTGCCACGTCGCGTCGAAGGCGTCGATGACCTGCGGTGGCTGAACTCATTCCATGGCGCCAGAATGTGGTGAGCGCAGCGTGTGTCGATGGCGTTGCCTCACGGCGTTAAAACTGCGACAGGATCCGAGCTCAAGCGGACCGGCCTTGCCGGTGCCGCAATCGCTGCCGACGAGGTAAGTTCAGTACGCCCGAGGGGCTGGCGCAATGATTTATGTTCGGATTGCAATCGAATTGGCCGCAACGGTGGCCGACAATGTCGGCTTAACGGGCCGCCGGGCGGTGCTTGCCGCTGGTGCGACCGTGTCGGCTCTGCTCGTTATCGCTGCGATATGGACATTCGGGACGTTTTCTCGCGACACCGGCGTAGTGGCAGGCGCTCAGCCAGCGACGACGGTTGCGGAAGCAGCCCCTTTCGCGCCGATCGCAACGCTGATGTCGGGTAATCGGGCACAAGTTGCTGCAGGCTCGCCAGTGGCCGATGCTGGCCCAGCAGCACACCACGCGGCCAATCAAATCAACTTACGCAATCCAGGCCGCGCTGAAACAATCCGCGCGATCCAGGACGCGTTGCGGCATGCCGGTTGTTATGAGGGCACCGCGAATGGCTACTGGTCATCGAAGACGCGCGACGGGATGCGGCGCCTTCTGGCGGTTCTGAACGCACCACTCCCGGTCGATCAGCCAGACCCGGCCTTGGCGGCGTTGCTCGCGAGTAACCCCGGCGCCCGCTGCGATGGGACCGTTGGCAGCCCAAATCCCAACGCCCCGCAACTCAATGCGGCCATCACCGCGCCCGTTAGACGGCCAGTGGAACCCCCAGTGACTTCAGGTCGTTCCGCGTCCGCCGAAACTGTCACGGATGAAGCAAGTGGGCGTGACAGCGATGCCGCGCTTGGAGCTACCGCAGCCGGGGCCGCAGTTGCAGCCGCTGCTATTGCTGCACGGCGGACGGATCCGGGGCTGGACGAAGCCGCCAGCGAGGACAATCGCGAGGGCCGCCGCGCCTCGTCGAACCGAACCTCGTCATCGAATCGCGATGAAACGTCGAAACCCCAGCGACGCACATCCCGCCGCCGAACCGCAAACGCGTTCGATGGTGTGTCGCGCAACATGAACCGCAACTTCCGTTCGCTGTCGCGGTCGCTCAGCTCGCTGTTCCGCTGACGACTGACCGGCACAAGGATTGACATGACACCACCGAAACGGCCTCGCCAACGTCCGCCGTTCACGGCGAGCACAGTCGTCGCCCTCGTGACGGCCGCACTCGTCTTCGCCGCTGTATGGGCCACCCCGGCCGCCGCCGAAACCGGTATCGCATCGCGCTATTCGGAAATCTCGCGAACGGCGAGTGGCCGCAAGGTCTCGCCCGGCGATCTCGTTGCCGCCCACCGCACGCTGCCATTCGGCACGCGGGTTACTGTCGAGAACCTGTCAAACCGGCGCACGGTGACCGTGGTCATCGTCGACCGAGGCCCGTTCATTCGCGGACGCATCATCGACCTGTCGCCAGCCGCAGCCCGCGCGCTGGGCTTTTCCGGCCTTGCACGGGTCCGCATTCGCGTAGCGGGCTGATCAGTTCGCGAACCGGAAGTGCAACACGTCGCCGTCGGCAACCACGTACTCTTTGCCCTCAAGCCGCATCTTGCCGCCATCCTTGGCGCCAACTTCACCGCCGAGCGCCACATAGTCGACATAGGCAATCGTCTCGGAGCGAATGAAGCCCTTCTCGAAATCGGTATGGATCACGCCGGCGGCCTGTGGCGCCTTCATGCCGCGTGGGATCGTCCAGGCGCGCGCTTCCTTCGGCCCGACCGTGAAATACGTCACGAGATCGAGCAGCCGGTAGCCGGCCCGGATCAGCCGGTTGAGGCCCGGCTCGTCGAGGCCCATCTCAGCCAGAAACGCGCTGCGATCCTCGTTCGACAACCCAGCGAACTCGGCCTCGATCTTGGCTGAAATCACCACCGACTGCGCGCCTTCAGAGGCTGCAAAAGCGGCGACCCGCTCGGTGTAGGCATTGCCGTTGGCCGCCGACGCCTCATCGACGTTGCACACGTACAGCACGGGCTTGCCGGTCAACAATTGCAACCCGCGCGCGATTGGCCGCTCCTCGTCATCGAGCGATACCGTTCGCGCGGGCTTGCCCTCACGCAACGCCGCGAGCAGTTTCTCCATCACGCCGAGTTGCGCCTTGCTGTCCTTGTCGCCAGACTTCGCCTTCTTCTCGAGCGCGGTCGCCCGCTTTTCCAAGCTCTCGAGATCGGCCAGCATCAACTCGGTCTCGACCGTCTCGGCGTCGGCCAGCGGATCGATCTTGTTCTCGACGTGCGTGATGTCGTCATCGATGAAGCAGCGCAGCACGTAGGCGACCGCATCGACCTCGCGAATGTGCGACAGGAACTTGTTGCCAAGCCCCTCACCCTTTGACGCGCCGCGCACCAGTCCTGCGATGTCAACGAACGTGAGCCGCGTCGGGATGATCTGGCCGCTTTTGGCAATCGCCGCGAGCTTTTCCAGCCGCTCATCCGGCACGCCGACCTCGCCGACGTTGGGCTCGATGGTGCAGAACGGATAGTTGGCCGCTTCGGCCGCCGCCGTCTGTGTCAGCGCGTTGAACAACGTCGATTTGCCGACGTTCGGCAGGCCAACGATGCCAAGTTTAAAGCCCATGATAGTATTTGTCCGTCGCTCAGCTGGTGAAGGATACGCTGCGGCCTACACCGGGCGCGCTGGCTGGGCAAGCGGCGGCCCAATGCTGGGTGGCACGTTTTCGTGGTACTCCCGAGTCGCGCGGTCAGTTGCAGCAGGGTGTTGCCGATAGGCAGTTTCATGGTAGAAATATGCTTAGCCTATCGGGTAATGGTTGCCAGATACCGGAGCTAAGAGATTATGAGCAATAACAAATCCCGAAACACCGCCCCGGTTCGGCTTGCAACGCAGACTTATAAAGCTCCGAAAAAATCCCGCGCGCACGTCACAGCCGGTGCTGGAAACAAGGGAGCCAAGTTCGGCTCGGTCGTTGTAAGGGGGAGCGCTCCTGACAAAGCCGTAGTGTTGAACAATATCAAGCTGGCTAGCGAGGCATTGGAGCGGGTAAGCAAGAAGCTGCTTAAGCCAGGCGTCGCGATTCGACAGAAAAAGAATGTCCCTCTGTATTCCATCGCGGACGGAGAAACCGGCGTTTTCGTGCGGCGGCTGAACGGTCAGACGGAACGCGGTCGCTTGGTGAATGGCATTTTCCAGGTTCTCGATTAATTGTGTCTGGCAATGACGCAAAATTAGGGTCGGCACTCGCGTTAATCCTCGCTGACCAACGTAGCACGGCCAAGCCTCTTGCCATCGTCGTTGCGGGGCACAATGGTTCGGGAAAATCAACGTTGTGGCGCAGACGGTTGTCGCCACAGCTACAGATACCGTTGATTAATGCCGATCGAATGATGCTTTCTGTGCTTCCTGAACCTGACAGCGACGGCAATCTTGCTGCGTGGGCTCAACGGCTCCGTGACAATGACCAGAACTGGATGAAAGTCGCGCAGCAGGGCGTGCAGGCGTTCGTAGCACACGCCATGCTAATGAAGGTGCCCTTCGCCATGGAGACCGTCTTCTCTCATTGGGTGGAACACCCGGACGGCACCGTCAATTCCAAACTCGACCTGATAAAGGATATGCAAAGTGCGGGCTATTTCGTGCTTTTGTTTTTCGTCGGTCTCACCAACTCCGACCTTTCAATTCTGCGGGTGCAGACCCGTTTTGCTGAGCATGGACACAATGTTCCCACGGAACGTCTGGTAGCTCGATTTCCAAGAACACAGCGCGCCATCCGCAAGGCGGCGACTATTACTGACGCCGTGATTTTTACCGACAATAGCCGCGATATTGATCAGGCGTTTACAGTTTGCCGCGCGCAGCTGGGTACTAACCTATTGTACGATCTGAGACACAAGGCAGGAAGTGCGCCACCCGCTATCACCGAATGGATGGACCTAGTTTGTCCGATCGAAGCGTAAGGCGGACGCCGGAAAGCCCGACAGCCCACTCGACTACCTTCACCTACCGCCCCCTTACCACCTTCGCAAACCCCTCCGTGAAGGGGCTCGCCACCCGCATGCCGGAGACATCGCGGCCGTCGGATAGGTCTTCGGACACGAACAGGCGGCATTCGGCAAGCAGCGCCGACGCCAGCATCACGCTATCCCACCACGCATAGCCGGTCTCGTCCTCGACCTCGAACGCGCGCGCAGTCGTCTTAGCATCAAGCGGCGCTATGGCCCACGGCGCGAGGGTCGCGATGTACCCGCGCGCCTGCGCCGTCGGCATCAGACGTTTTCGCTGGGTGAGCACCCGGTACGTCTCATTCAGGCTTTGAGGGCTCAGCGTGAGTGTACGGTTGGCGATCGTCTGCCTCACCAAATCCGCCGACACCTGACGCTTCCACGGATCGGACGGGTCGAGCGCGTAAATCAGAATGTTCGTGTCGATGAAGACCCGGCCGGTCATAGAGCGCGTCCCGCTTAGGCAGATCAACGGCCACGCCAGCAAACCCGGCCCCGCTGAGGAACGTCTCTAGCGCGGCAAGCTGCTCCTGGCCACGGCCCATGCGGGCTTCGAGCATTTCGGCAACGTATCCCGACATGCTGAGGTCGGCCTTCGCCGCCTCCACCCGCAGCCAATCGGCGATGTCGTCGCGCAAAGTGATGGTGACATTTTTCATCGACGACAATTCCGGTGAGTGGACATGCCACGAAATTAGTGCAACACGAAAATCGTGTCAACGTCTATATGCCTCGCCGGTATTCCCTCATTATCCTCGGCTCTGACCCGGGCTTACCCGCATTGCCCTCGGAATTCTCACGATGGCTCCCCGCCTTTCTTGGCGAGAAACCGCTTGAGGTTTTCGGCTAGCGCCGTTTGTCGCTTGGATTGTCCCTCCCCGGCGGGGTGGCGCGTTTTTGGCGCGAGAGGCTCGCTCGTCACCCCTTGTTCCGATGCAGGCTCGGTCTTTTGCTTTTGCTTTGGTTGTGGCGGCGGTTCGCGTCCCGTGGCACGCGCAATCTCGGACGAAAAAGCGTCAGGCTTGCCGCCGATCAGCGCTGGCACGGCATCGGCGATCGCGTCGAACAGCGGGCCGAGCCACTCAGCGTCGGCCTTGGCAAAATCGTGAAGCACGTAACCAGATACGAGATCCTTGTGGCCGGGGTGGCCGATGCCGAGCCGCACGCGCGGATAATCATTGCCGATATGGGCCGAGATCGAGCGCAAGCCGTTGTGGCCAGCGTTGCCGCCGCCCAGTTTGACTTTGACGCGGCCGGGATCCAGGTCGAGTTCGTCGTGGAGGACGATGACGTGTTCGGGAGCGATCTTCAAGAACCGCATGGCCTCGCCGACCGCGCGCCCGCTCTCGTTCATGAATGTTTCGGGCTTGAGCAGCAGCACCTTCGCGCCGCCGATGTCGCCGTCACTGGCGAGACCCTGGAACCGTTTCCGCCACGGCGACAGCCGCTGCTGCTCGGCGATGCGGTCGAGCGCCATGAACCCTATGTTGTGGCGATGACCACGATACTGCGCGCCCGGATTGCCAAGGCCGACAATGAGCTTCATCGACACCACGTCCCGGTTAAAAAAGGGCCAGCGAGATGTCCCGCTGGCCCGATATACCAACTCGATATGGCAAAACCAAACCTAGGCCGACAACTTAGGCCGCTGAACCCCGGCCACCAAGCCGGGCTCGGCGAAGTTACTTCTTCTTGGCCGCCGGCGCTGCCGGAGCCGCCTTGCCAGCAGGAGCCGCCTTGCCGGCAGCAGGTGCAGCCGCCTTGGCAGCCGGAGCACCCTTAGCCGGGGCGCCCTTGGCACCAGCAGGCGCCGCGGCCGCAGCAGCTGCGGGTGCCTCGTCCTTGACCCCGGTACCAGCCACAGTCGCGATGGTGAAATCGCGATTCTGGATCACGGGGTGAACGCCTTCGGGCATGGTGACAGCCGAAACGTGGATCGACCGGCCGATCTCGACGCCGGTGAGGTCGATCTCGAAGAAAGCCGGGATCTTGTCGTACGGGCAGCTGACCTCGATGTCGTGGCGCACGATGTTGAGGACACCACCGCGCTTCAGACCCGGCGACAGCAATTCGTTGACGAACTTGACGGCGACATCGACGCGGATGCGGCCATCACGGCCAACGCGTTGGAAATCAACATGGACCGGCCGATCGCTGATCGGGTCGAGTTGAATATCGCGTGGAATGACGAGGTTCGAGGCCCCGCCGACATCGAGGTTAACCACCGTCGAGGTGAAGTGGCCCTTGATGTATTGCTTCCACAGGTCGTTATAGTCGAGATCGATAATGGCCGGGGTCTGGCCGTCGCCGTAGATAACGGCTGGAATTTTTCCTTCGCGACGCGCTGCCCGTGCGGCCCCCTTGCCGGCACGGTTTCGCGACGCGGCCTTGAGCACAAGCTGCTGGGCCATGACGTCCTCGTTCGTTGCGGGCGCGACAAACGCCCAATGCCCGCCATCCGGCCTCCAAGGGTGCCGTGCGGGTTCCATCGCGGTATTGCGCGGAAGCGCCGTGTTTATCGGTGTATTCCGCCGCCCGCAAGCCGAAAAACGGTTAACCCTGCGCATGAAGCGGCAAGATGCCGGGCACTCAGACCCGCATCGCCTGCATTTCCTGGCGCAGCGGCAGAATGAGTTCATCGCCCGCCGGAAGCGGCGCGAAGAGATCGTCGAGCATATCGTCGGTGACGTCGGCGATCGACGCTGGCCGCCATTGCGGTGTGTGATCCTTATCGATCAGCGCGGCCCGCACGCCTTCGGGGAAATCGTGCGATCCGAGGAACCGCGATGCCAGCCGGTAATCGACCTGAAGCGTTTGCCGCAAATCCAGTCCCGCCGCATCGCGGATGTGGCGCAGCGTGACGGCTAGCGCCAACGGCGAGCGGGTTCGCAACGTATCGCGCGTTGCCCGGGCGAATTCATCTCCCGCGTCCGCGTCCGCACCGAGCGCCGCTAGAATACCCGCGACCGACGTCGACGCGAACCAATCGGCAATCGACACGGCACGCGTTGAGAGTTCGCCGCCCGGGCCCGGATCGCGGTGCAGCTTGTCGAGCAGCGGGTCAACGGTCTGCGCATCGGCAAGACCCGCTTCGATGGTTGAGTAATGTTCAGCTTCGATGCAATGCGTGAGAAGCCCGAGCGCAAACGCGTCGGCGCGGCCGATCGGCAATCCCGTCAGTCCGAGATAGAGCCCGATTTGGTTCGGCATCCGCGCGAGCGCATGCGCCATGCCGACATCGGGAAACAACCCGATGGCCGTCTCCGGCATCGCAAATTTGTATTTCGGCCCGCCCACACGATGTGTGGCATAGGCGGAAATGCCGACGCCCGAGCCCATGACCAGGCCGTCGATGAGCGCGACCGACGGCTTTGAAAAACACTCGGTCAACCAATTGAACGCGTACTCCGCTTTGAGCCATGCCCGCGCCGCAGCAGGGTCGCGCCGCGCCAGTGCGATCAGCGCCCGGACGTCGCCGCCAGCGCTGAACGCCTTGGGGTCAGCCGACTTTATCAGCACGGCATAGAGGTTCGAGTCGCGCGCCAGCTTGGGATAGCTCGCGGCAAGGGTCGCGATCATCCCGGCATCGAGCGCGTTTAGTGCCCCACCCCGGTCGATGGTGAAAACATGACACGCCCCACATCTTTCCTCCCGGATCGACGGCGCGACGGCTCCATCGGCGCTATCTGCCATCGAATTGCCCCCATGCTGTCCACGGTAAGAGACCTGTTGCCTACGCTCGTGCGCCGGTGGCTTCAACCGCGGCGTTCGATCATGTTCGGGCGAAACGCGTTGTGTCAGCGTGGTCATCGCGCCACACGTCGAACGTGCATCAGGCTTTGCTGCAGCGTCGTGGCTAGGCGGCCGCCAAGTACAGATCAAAATCGCGGCGAGTGATTCGTTGCCGAAATCGAAATTGAGGACGCCGAGTGAACGATTTCAAGCTGCTGCAGACCGCGCGATCCGCATGGCCAGCCCAAATCAGCGCTTCGACATTGCAACAGGCAATCATGGCGGCCTTGATTGCCGCAGGCGGCATCGCCATCGGAAGCGCCGCGCCAGCACACGCCAAACAGCGCAACGTCCCGGCTGAAGCAGCGCCATCGCAGGCAGCCCCGACAAGCCCGGCGGCAAACCCGGCAGCCGCTGCAGCACCGGCATCACCCGTCGCACCAGCATCACAGCAACCGCCAGCCCCAACTCCAGCCGAGCGGGCCGCTGCCGAAGCTGCCGCCGCGCGTCTAGCCGAGATCGAGGCCGCAAAAGCGCATTGCACGACCGTTCTGGCCAAACTCGACGTCGTGGTGATTTACAAAGCGCCCGTGGAAGAGGGCGAGTGCGGCACGCTCGCGCCCGTGGAACTGGTCAGCGTCGGCAAGTCCCCGCAGGTCGCGCTATCGCCACCCGCCGTGGTCAATTGCGACATGGCCGCCGCTATCCACGATTGGATCAAAATCGACGTCCAGCCCCTGGCCAAGAAGCATCTGGGCTATCCCGTCGCCCGCATGGAAACGATGAGTTCCTATTCGTGCCGTAACGCGTTCGGCCGCAAGGGTGGCAAACTGAGTGAGCACGGCAAAGCCAATGCGCTCGATATTCGCGGCTTCGTATCGGCCAAGGGCCAGACCGCTTATCTCCTGGAGGACTGGGGCCTGACCGGCGTCGAGATCGCAGCGATCGCCGCCAAGGCCGATCAGGAGCGCAAGGCCCGGGAATTCGCTGAAGCAACGGCCAAAGCTGACGCGGCAGCGAAGGCGCAGGCTCAAGCTGGAGCTGGCGGTAAAACGCCAGCAGCTGGTGCAAACCCACTCTCTGCGGCACAAACCATCGTCGAAGGTCTGCCAAAGCCGAATATCAACATTGGCGGGACGGGCCTTGGCGGCCCAGCAAAACCATCCGACTTCGGCATTGCGCCGAACCGTTTGGGCGGCCCGCAGACGCAGGTGCCCATTCAGGCCCAGTTGCAGGCTCAGCTCCAGGCTCAGACGCCGGCCCAAAAAAAGACAGAGGCGCCGGGTCAGGCGCGAGCCAAGCCGCAGGCCCCAATTCAGCCGCCGAGTCAGCAACTGGGCCAGCAACCGGGTCAGCAACCGCGCGGCGCCCAGCCCCAACTCGGCCCTGTCCAGCCCAAACCAGGGCTCCGCCGCTTCGGCGCCGTTCCGATCCCGCCGCCAGCCATCTCCCCGCTCGGGTCGCCGGAGGCCCAAAAACTCGCGTTGGCGAAATCAGCCTTCCTGCGCGAGGTGCAGACCACCGCTTGCAAGCGCTTCATGACCACGCTCGGCCCCGAGTCCGACAAGTTCCACCGCAACCATTTTCACATCGACCTCGCCGAACGCCGAACCCGTATGCAGATTTGTGAGTAAGGGTGGGGTGGGACGTCGCGCGAGCTCAATATACGTCGGACAGGCCAGCAACGAAGCCTACGTAAAATAACCCTTGCGTGAACCTTGGCTTCGCACATCGGCTTAGCCCCGGACACTGCGACCGGGTCTTCGTTTTAGAGGTGCCTGTAACTGCGATCAGGACTCGGCCGAGGATTGCGACGGGTGAGCGCCCGGTGACGACGATTGGGACTTAGGCCCAGAGGGACCGGTAACTTCGACTTGGACATCGGCCCCAGAGGGGCGAAAAGCTTGTAGCTACGGGTAGAGCGTAGCCAAACTTTTACTTCGGCCGATACGCGCCAATAAAAACAGGCAACCAACCGCTATAAAGACTTCAGCTCGGAGGGACGGAGACCTCGGCCCCGGAGGGGCCAAAAGCGTGTAGCTACGGGTAGAGCGCAGCGAAACCCGTAGGCTGGTCCCTCACTACGGTATCGCCCCGGAGGGGCGAAGGAATGTCAATGTCAGGAACGTATTCTCAACTTCTCCTCCATGTCGTGACCTCGACGAAGGGCCGTAAGCCCTGGATTTCAGCACCAGTGGCGGAGCGCCTGTATCCATACATTGGCGGTATCGTTAGAGCCGAGAGAGGCGTTCTTTATGAAATCGGCGGTATTGAAGACCATGTCCACATGTATCTGCGGTGGCGGCCCGACTGCGCGGTGTCGGATCTGATGCGCAAAGTGAAATCAGGATCGAGCAGGTGGCTGCACGACACGTTCCCCGAGCTTGCCGCGTTCGCCTGGCAGGAAGGTTACAGCGTGTTCTCGGTCAGCAAGTCTCAGGAGGATGCGCTCAAACGGTATATCCAAACCCAAGTCGAGCATCACAAATCCGAAGACTTCAAGTCCGAACTGCTGCGCGTTCTTCGCGATCAACGTATCGAGTTTGACGAAAAGTACGTCTTCGATTGAGCGCTGCATTCGCGCTCAATTCCGCCGCCCCTCCGTGGCGGCACTCTAAAGAAACCGCATTCCACGGGTTCCGCTGCGCGTCACCCGTGGCTACATCCCACCGCCCCTCCGGGGCGATTAAGTTCGCGCATGTCGCGCTTGGTGGATTTAGCCTCGGGTTCCGCTGCGCGTCACCCGTGGCTACATCCCACCGCCCCTCCGGGGCGGCACGCTAATGAAACCGCATTCCTCGGGTTCTGCTGCGCGTCACCCGTGGTTACATCCCACCGCCCCTCCGGGGCGGTACGCTAATGAAACCGTATTCCACGGGTTCCGCGGCGCGTCACCCTGTTCGACCGCGATGATGCCTGACAGATCGAACCGGGTTGATACCTGACACTATTCGCCATTCGTTCTGGTGTCACGTTTCGGTTCCGGCGCTGAGTGG
>Ga0163144_10018982_pt1 | contig 13865 bp, 9 predicted proteins | sample OliLak19BULKMAT1_FD_123175 | JGI IMG/M metagenome (GOLD analysis project Ga0163144, IMG submission 123175) | Freshwater microbial mat bacterial communities from Lake Vanda, McMurdo Dry Valleys, Antarctica - Oligotrophic Lake LV.19.BULKMAT1 | ecosystem: Environmental > Aquatic > Freshwater > Lake... | reverse complement strand
TTCATCGGGTCAAGGCACCGAGGCGCTCGCCAACCCTCCCACCTTTGATATCTCCCGATCGTTACTTAAGGAAGCATCACTTGGCGAAACGGCAGTGCTTACAAGCGCGGCCCCGTTCGTCGCCAGCCAGAGCATGGCGGAGATGCGGATCCACTCTGCCATCTGCGTACCCCTCTCTATCGGCGGAACCGTAGTAGCATTTATTTATCTTGACGCTCGCGGCACCGAATCCCGCGTTCAAGGAGACGCTGAACTCTTCTGCGAAGCCGTCGGTGCAGCATACTCCCTCGCCCTCGCCAATATTAATCGTGTCGAGCTCGAACGGCGCGAACGCATGCTCGCCGCAGAGCTCTCCGCCGCGCGCGTCGTCCAGGAAAAACTTCTCCCTAGCCTCAATGGTTCCATCGGTCCATTCCTTTACGCCGCTCGCCTCCACCCCGGCCTCTTCGTCGCCGGCGATCTCCTCGACCTCTTCACCTTGCAAGATGGCACCTCCGCACTCCTAATAGGCGATGTCTCCGGCCGCGGAGCCGCGGCGGGCATGCACATGGCCATGGTCCAAGCCTTTATCCACTCCGAGCTTACACGCGGCAGCCAGCTCGCCGCGGCGGTCTCCGCTGTGAACCGTTTCATGGCCAAACGCCTTCCACCCGATAAGTTTGTCTCGCTCTGGATCGGCGTCTGCCAGCCCTGCGGTGCCCTCCATTATGTGGACGCGGGTCACGGCCACTGGATGATCCGCAGACGCGACGGCCAAGTCCTCCACGCCGTGGACGAACGATGGGAGGGCGGGCTGCCCCTGGGCGTAGAGGCCTCTTACGACTACAAGCCAGCCGCCGCCGACCTTGCACGAGGCGACACGCTCATCCTATATTCTGACGGCCTCGTCGAGCAGCGCTGTGCCGCAGGCACCCAGTTCTCCCGCCGCCGACTCGCCGCAGTCTTCGAACGGTCTCAAACTCCCAAGCAATGGGTAGACTCCTGCTTCCAGACCGTTCTTCAGCACTCCAGTGGCCTTGATCTTGACGACGACTCAACGCTTGCGGTGCTCACCTTTGAATGAAAAAACGAGGTCCGAGAAATGAAATCGAACGCTATCAAAATGCAAACACCGCATTTTCGGTTTTCTTTCGGTGGGCTTATAAGTGCTAAAATGCCCATTTACCTCCGCTCGCTTTGCAACAATCCTCATCATTTTTCGACAAGAAGTCATCTAGCTATTGACATTCGACCTCAAGTGCGTCACACTTAGGGGGTCACGGCATGAGACACCGCGACAACCGTTCGTAGAAGACCCTACCCGATCGTTTCCGTTTGGGGGTAGGGCGAGAGACCTTAGGAGGAAAGAGACATGACTAACCGATTCCGTGTTTCTGCTGCTGTGCTTGCTGCCATCGTGGGCAGTGTCACAGCCTCGGCTAATGCCGAAGTTATTGCCACCTTGTCGTACCATGACTTGGCTGGCTCGTATGTTCAATCTGCCAATCCCAATGTCGGTCAGTTTTCCGCTGTCGCGGTCAACACCGCCCTATTGGCTTCAGCATACGAAGCTTCGCGCCTTACCCCTGCAGCGGGCAGCGCATCGTTTGAGGCCGGGTTCGTAACGAACCCGCTCAATCCGGCAGACTTCCAGTTGACCATTTCCGTAAATAAGATCAGCGCGACTGCGGCGACTGGCGCGGGGAGCTTCACTGCAACCGACGCCGATGGTGACACCATCACCGGCAACATCAGTGGCGTATGGACATTCGGCGGCCCTGGCTTTATCTTCTTTAATGCCAACATCAGCAACGTTCTGTTTAACGACCTCAACGCTGCCGACGGCACTTTCGACGGTAGCGAAGGCGGCGACTTCGCCTCAGCCTTCATCGCCCCGACCCCCTATGTTGGTTCGCTTGTTCAGCTGGTCTTCGGCCAGAACAACTTCTTCCGCAACTCTTTCCAGGATCGCGCTACCGGCGGTTCTTTGCAGATCATCCCCAGCCCCGGCTCTGTTGCCCTCGTCGGCCTCAGCGGTCTGGTCTTGGTTGGTCGCCCCCGCAGCCGCTAAGACTTCCGATTGCTTGCGGACCGCCGAAGGTAACACTTCTTTGCTCCCGCAACACCTTTGAAGTAGCTAGTTTTCTCGCACGGTTTGACTCCTAGATTTTCTCGAGAGCCTTTGGGAACTTCCCAAAGGCTCTTTTTACGTGGATTTACAACTTCAATTGCCTTCTCAAAGCCGCCGCGGCGTGCCCGCCAAGGCACTCTTTCCCGTCTCCCGCAGAGTCTTAACGCTGTCCGCAATCGAAAGTTGAACTAGAAAGTTAATTTAAAAAGTTAAGCTAGACCATTAAGCTAGACCGTTAAGCTAGACCATTAAGCTAACCGTTAAGCTAGACCGTTAAGCTAGACCGTTAAGCTAGACCGTTAACGTGTTTGCAACCTGAAGACTTAAGTTGCTTTGCCCTTCAAGCTGAGCGAAACGGCAGCGAGCTTGAGTCTGCCAGCCAACCGGCCAAATAGATGCCCACCCGCCAAACGAGGGTAATCCCTAGCTTTAACTTTTGGCCAGGGTGGCCTGGGGGTTGACATCCGCCGTTGCCCGCGTAATGATTCTTCTCGGAAATGGGCGCACATCTGCACCATCATCATCGCCGCCATCACCACCGGCCCTCTCCGGTGCTCGTGATCGTTACCGCGTGATCTTTCCGCCGCTAACGTAAGTTTGGGTCCCGCCCCCGTCCTCCTTAACTACAAAGGATGACTCAAGGGCCAGCGAAAACCCAACATAATCACAAGTACCTTCAAGCCCCCGCCGTTCCTGCCGGCGTTACTTTACTCTGTCCCTCTCTCCGTTCCCCCTCACCGCCCCTTTCTGTTTCGTTCCTCGACTAAGCTCTACCGCAAGAACAGCATCAGCAAGCTTGACACAACATAAGCAGGCCCATCGGACTCGATTTGAAGACTCTTCCCTGTAACAAACTCCGCTTCATCGGCCACGCATGAAAACCACTCCTCCCGCCTTCTCCCCTTCGCCAGCGCCCGCCAACACGGGCGCCCCGGCCCTGTTGCACCTTGCCCTTCCCAAAGGCCGCATGCACGACGGTGTTATGAAGCTACTCGCCGATGCGGGTATCCGTGTTAACGTAAGCTCACGCGGCTACCGGCCCGCCGTTTCACTCCCGCAGGTGGAAGCGAAGATTCTTAAGCCTCAAAACATTATCGAGATGCTGGACAGCGGTACCCGCGACCTGGGCTTCGCCGGAGCCGACTGGGCGGCCGAGTTAGACGCCGATCTCATCGAAGTCTTGGACACCGGTCAGGATTCGGTTCGCGTGGTCGCCGCCGCGCCCCGCCACATCCTCACCGCGCAGGGCACGCTGCCGGAAAAACCCCTGGTCTTCGCGAGCGAGTACGTCCGCTTGAGCAATGCTTATATCGAGCAACGTAAGCAGGGCGATCGGTTCGTCCGCTCGTACGGCGCCACCGAAGTCTTCCCTCCCGAAGATGCCGACTGCATTATCGATGTCGCAGCCAGCGGAGCCACGCTCGAAGCCAATGGCTTGATAGTCTGCGGGGAACTGATGCGCTCTTCCACCCGCCTTTACGCCAGCCGCGCCGCCATGAAAGACCCAGCCAAGGCCCGCCGCATCGAAGATATTGTTATGATCCTCCGAAGCGTGATCGATGCCCGCAAACGAGTGATGCTCGAACTCAACGCCCCCGCAGATCGCTTGGATGCCGTTCTCGCCGTCCTCCCCTCCATGCGCCAGCCCACGCTCAGTAAACTCGCCGGAGATGCTGGCTACGCAGTCAAAAGCGCAGTCCCGCGCGACATGCTCCCACTCCTCATCCCACGCCTGAAGGCCACCGGCGGCAGCGATATTGTAATTTCTCCCATCTCCCAGCTTGTAAGCTGATCACGAAGCTTATCCCCCGCCCGGTCGTCGCGCCGCCCCCCAACCTACCAGAATCAACAACTTACATTGCACGGCGCCTATGTAAAAGGTCTCCCCCGCCCGACCCTTAAACTATCTTAAGTCATCGGGCGTTCCGCAAACGCTCGCCTCTTCAGCCCCGATTACTCAGATGATTCGTAACCCACAAAGCCTTCCCCCTATGAACATAAGCACTGCGGCCGCCCCGCACGCGGTTGAGGCTCCCACGCCCAACCCGGCCCTTGCAGCCCAGCCCTACTCCCGCAGCGTCGAACTCCGCCCCATCGATCTCCGCCTCGATGCCAATGAAGGCCTGAGCCCTCCCGCCGCGTTTCTTGAAAGCTGCCTTCTCACCACTCTCATCGCAGGCCAATACCCCTCCGCCGCTGCGTTGGAAGCTCTCCTCGCGCTAGAACACGGCGTGGACCCCGCCCGCGTGATCGTCACAGCCGGGGCCGATGATGCCATCGAACGCCTGTGCCGCGTGATGGCGGGGCCCGGCCGGGCCGCGATCATGACCGACCCAACCTTCGAGATGATTCCTCGATTTGTTACACTCGCCGGCGGACGGTGCATCGAGGTTCCCTGGACGCGCGGCGAGTTTCCAACAAAAGAAATAATCCAACTCGCATCGGAAGATGTGGGCCTGATCTGCATCGTAACTCCAAACAATCCCACCGGACTCACCGCTGGTGCCGACGACCTGCACCTCCTCCGCGCTGCCTTTCCCAAAGCCGTCCTCCTCGTGGATCTCGCTTACGGCGAGTTCGCCGATATCGACCTCACGACGCCCGCTGCGTCCATCCCTTGGACGGTGGTCACGCGCACCTTCTCCAAAGCCTGGGGTTTGGCAGGGCTCCGCGTCGGCTACGCCATCTGCGACCTTCGAGTCGCTGGCTGGCTTCGGCGCGCCGGGCTTCCCTACGCCGCGGCGGGCTACTCCATCCAAGTTGCTCACACCTGGCGAAGGGAAGGAGCGACTGCGATGAACGCTTATGTTACCTCGGTGCGATCCGCCCGCGAAAGGGTCCGCGATGCACTCACCGCTGCCGGCGCAAGTGTAACTGAATCGCAGGCGAACTTTGTGCTGGCGAGGTTTCGAGATGCGCCACTAGTCGCGGACCTCCTCGCCAGCCTTGGCGTCGCAGTCCGCCGCTACGCGGCCTCACCGAATCCCGAGCTTCAGTCCTCGCTCCGAATTAGCATCCCCATCGGCGCGAACCTTGAGCGACTACTGTTGGCCATCAAGGCTATCGCCCGGCCCCAGGCACTTATATTCGACATGGATGGTGTGCTCGTCGATGTTGGTGGTTCGTACCGCGAGGCCATCATTCAGACCTGCCGCCTTTACGAGGTTGAAGTCACGCCCAGAGATATTGCCGCCCAAACCGCGGCGGGAAACGCGAATAATGACTGGGTGCTGACCCAGCGGCTTCTGGCAGCCGCGGGGGTAAACGTTGCCCTTCAAGATATAACCAAAACCTTTGAGCAACTCTACCAAGGCAACGGCACGCCGGGGCTACGTGGCACCGAGCAACCACTAATTACATCCGAACAACTGCGAACGCTCGGCGGTCGCTTCCGCCTGGGAATCGTCACCGGCCGCCCGCGCGCCGATGCCGACTATTTCCTCAATCAGCAAGGCTGGGCCTCGTACTTTGGCGCGGTCGTCTGCATGGAAGATGGCCCCTTAAAGCCCTCGCCCGCGCCTGTTAAGTTATGTCTGGCCCGGCTGGGTCTAGCCGAAACCGCCCCCGCCTGGATGTTCGGCGATACCCCAGACGATATACGCGCAGCCCGCGCCGCCGGTGTCGTGCCCATCGGCGTCATTCCCCCCGGCGAAGACCCCTCCGCCCGCGAGCAGATGCTCCTCCGCGCTGGCGCTGGGCGAGTATTAACCAGGTTGTCCGATCTTTCAATGTTAAGTCAACTCCTGGAGCGTGGTTTATGAACATAACAAATCAAAAGCGTACCGCGTCCCTCCAGCGATCAACCCGCGAGACGGATATAAGCGTTAGCGTGAATCTCGACGGCTCGGGCACGGCTCAGGTCTCCAGCGGCCTGGGGTTCCTGGACCATATGCTGACCGCCCTGGCCTGCCACTCCTCCATAGATATAACATTACAATGCAAGGGCGACCTGCACGTGGACGACCATCACAGTGTGGAGGATTGCGCCATCGTCCTGGGCCGCGCCATCGACGCCGCGCTGGGCGACAGAAATGATCTCGCCCGGTTCGGTTATAGTTATGCTCCGCTAGATGAGTCTTTGGCGAGATGCGTCATCGACCTCGCCACCCGCGTTCACGCCACCGTCAACCTTCAACTCACCCGCGAGAAAATCGGCGATGTGGCCTGTGAGAATCTCACGCATTGGTTTGTCACTCTGGCCTCGTCGCTCCGCTGCACGCTTCACATCGACATAATTCGAGGCGAGAACGATCACCACAAAGCCGAGGCGGCGTTCAAAGCCTTCGCGCTAGCCCTCAAAGCCGCTGTATCGCGCACCCAACCCGGCCGAGACATCAGCACCAAAGGCTCGCTCTAGCATCCGAATGGCCGATCTCCGCGAACATAACCATAAGCAGCACCGACAGGCCCCGCATGAGCAGCACCCGCCAGCACATTACGATCGTCCCCACCGGCTCGGCGAACCTCGCCTCGGTGGTCGCCGCGTTCGAGCGGCTGGGATGCACATGCGCCGTCACAGTAGATCCCGCGGCGGTGGTCGCATCAAGCCACCTGGTACTTCCGGGCGTGGGTGCATTCGGTGCCGCAGTCTCCGAGCTGACTGCTTTGGGGCTTCTCGATCCGATCCGGCAACGCGTCCGCCGCGCGGCAGACCAGCGCGAACGTGGGGCTGGCCACTATCGGCCTGTGCTCGCTATTTGCTTAGGATTACAACTGCTGTTTGATCAGAGCGAGGAGTCACCGGGCGTCCTCGGGCTGGGCATCGAACGCGGACACGTAACAAAACTAGCGCAGGCCGCGGCGGGGCGGGTACCGTTCTTTGGATGGAGCCGCGTCCTGCCTCCCGCAGGCACCCCCAGCCTGCTGGAGCCGGGCGATGCTTACTTTGCCCACTCATATCGTGTGCGGGTCGCGGACGTCGCGCATCTCGCGCCCTCCGAATCAGAGCTACGACGTAACATAAGTACCGCCGCCCACGACGGCTCTCCGGGTGGCTTTGCCGCCGCGATCGAGCGCGGAGATCTTCTCGCGTGTCAGTTTCACCCCGAACTCAGCGGCCCTTGGGGCACTGCACTCTTGGCAAGATGGCTGAACGGACAACGTAATATATTATCTGTCGCTACCCGTGGTGCCGCGAGCGGCACCATCGCCAGCCCAACCCGGGTCATCCCATGCCTGGATATCCGCGACGGCCGCGTCGTCAAAGGGGTTCAGTTCCAGAATCTGCGCGATGCGGGCGACCCAGTCGCGCAGGCCCAGGCCTACGAAGCCCAGGGCGCTGATGAGCTTGTTATGTTAGATGTCAGCGCGACCGCAGAGGGCCGCCGCGCCAGCCTCGATACCGTCGCCCGTGTTCGCCAAGCCATCGCCATCCCCCTCGCGGTAGGCGGGGGCGTGCGAAGCGTTGAAGACGCCGCGGCGATGCTTAACGCCGGCGCCGATAAAGTGGGCGTCAACACCGCCGCCGTGACAGCCCCCGAGTTAATTACGTCACTCGCCGACCGTTTCGGATCTCAATGTGTAGTAGTGGCCATCGATGCTAAACGTAATATGAATACCGAGCCCGGATGGACCGTGATGACCAGGGCCGGCAAGCACGCGACGCAGTTAGACGCGGTAGACTGGGCCGTGCAGGCCCGGCACCGGGGCGCGGGCGAGATCCTGCTCACAAGCGTAGACCGCGATGGAACCGGAGATGGTTATGATTATGAGTTGCTCCGGTCCGTTAGCCGCGCAGTCTCCCTCCCCGTCATCGCCTCGGGGGGCGCGGCCAACCCCGACCACCTGCGAGAGGCCATCAACGCCGGGGCCGACGCCGTCCTCGCCGCCTCAATCTTTCACGACGGCGTCTTCACCGTTGAATCCGTTAAACGTGAGCTGGCCCGAGAGGGCGTGTGTGTTCGCCTCTAAGCAGAACGTAAGTTTATGTTAATAAGCTCCATTGACATTATGAACGGCCAGGCGGTTCAGTTACGCCAAGGCAAGACTCTTGTGCTGGAAGCGGGCGACCCCCGCGTTCTCGCCCGCAGATTCGCGCCCCTGGGCGAGATCGCCGCGATCGATCTTGACGCCGCGATGGGTAAGGGCTCCAACGCGCCGGTAATCAAGGAGCTACTTACATTGGCCCGCTGCCGCGTGGGCGGTGGCATCCGCGATGTAACCACCGCGAGGGCCTGGCTAGACGCCGGAGCCCGCAAAGTAATTCTCGGAACCGCCGCCACGGTAGATGTTGTAAGCCAGTTGCCAAGGGACCGCGTCATCGCCGCTCTTGACGCCCGCGACGGTGAGGTAGTGGTAGAGGGGTGGACCAAGAGTACCGGACGCGGCGTGCTGGAACGGATCAAAGAGTTAAAGGCTTATGTCGGTGGTTTTCTAGTTACGTTCGTCGAGATCGAAGGAACACTCAGCGGCCTAAACGCAGCGCGGGTCGCGCCGATTGTCGCCGCGGCGGGCCTCAACTGCCGCGTGACCGCGGCGGGCGGAGTCCGGTCTGCGAGCGAGGTCGGAGCACTTGACGCGATCGGCGCCGACGCTCAGGTGGGCATGGCCATTTATCAGGGACTGATGGATATCGCCGATGCTTACGCGGCGTGCTTACGTTCCGACCGGCCAGACGGGCTCTGGCCCACTGTAATTGTGGATGAGCTGGGAACCGCGCTGGGCCTGGCTTACTCAGACCTTGAGTCGCTCCGCGCGGCGGTCCACGAGCAGCGAGGTGTCTACTTCTCGCGGTCCCGGTCCGGGCTCTGGCGCAAGGGCGAGACGAGCGGGGCGGCGCAGTCACTGGTAGCGATCGATGCGGATTGCGACCGAGATGCATTACGATTCACGGTCCGCCAAGAAGGGGCGGGGTTCTGCCATCTTAACTCGCGCACCTGCTGGGACCACTTCGCTGCAAGCTCGTTCGGCGACGGGCTGGGCGGGCTAGAGCGAAGGTTACGTTCCTCCATCTCCGCGGGCGATGATAAGTCCTACACCGCCCGGCTGCTCCGCGAGCCGGGGCTGCTGGGAAAGAAACTGACAGAGGAGGCCGCCGAGTTGACCGCCGCGTCCAGCCACGACCACGTCGCGGCGGAAGCGGCTGATGTTATGTATTTCACGATGGTGCGAATGTTACAAGCGGGCGTATCGCTCTCCGAGGTCGCGGCGGAGCTTGATCGTCGAGCGCTGCGGGTTCAAAGGCGAGGCGGGGATGCCAAACCCGAGAGCGGTGGGGGGTGAACTTATGATAACATTACAACGTAAGCAAGCGGGTGAGGTAACCGCCCAGCGGCGTTCGGCTATTAACCCCGCGGCCCTGGCGGAGGCCAGCGTAATTATGGAAGATGTCCGCCGCGATGGGTGGGAGGCGGCGGTGGCGCACGGGCTTCGGCTGGGCGATGTAACTGATGCCTCACGCGTGATTTTTGACCGCAAAGCGATGCGAGAGGCCTTAGACGGTCTGGACGTGGAGAGCCGCGGCATTCTGGAAAGAACGGCGGAGCGGGTGCGGTCCTTCGCCCGGGCGCAGCGTGCGTGCTTGGTTGACCTAGATATAAGTATCGCCGGGGGCAGCGCGGGGCATCGGGTACGGTCGTTGGAGTTTGCGGGGTGTTACGCCCCGGGCGGGCGGTTTCCGCTGCCATCTTCTGTTATCATGACCGCCGCGACGGCGTGCGCCGCCGGAGTAGCGACGGTGATCGTGGCAAGCCCCAGACCTACGCAAGTTACGTTGGCCGCCGCAGCGGTGGCGGGCGCGGACGTGCTGGTGGCGTTGGGGGGTGCTCAGGCGATCGGCGTGCTTACGTTCGGGGCGAGGGTGGGAGCGGAATGGGTGCTGCCCCGCTGCGATGTGGTGGTGGGGCCGGGCAACAAGTGGGTGACGGCCGCGAAGCACATCGCGACCCGCTACACGATGATCGACATGCTGGCGGGTCCCAGCGAGGTACTTATCATCGCCGATGAGACGGCGGACCCCCGGCTGGTCGCGGCGGACATGATCGCTCAGGCCGAGCATGATGCGGACGCCGCGGCGGTGCTCGTGACAACATGCGAGGGGCTTGTGGCGAGGGTTGAACGTGAACTTATGTTACAACTGGAGGGGTTGCCAACGGCGGCGACGGCGCGGGCAGCGCTGCGGGAAAATAGTTATGTTATCGTGGCCGGGTCGCTGGACGAAGCGGTCGCGGCGAGCGAGGCGATCGCGCCCGAGCACCTTGAGGTTATGACCAAGGACGCGGAGGGTGTGGCCCGGCGGTTGAAGCAGTATGGGGCCGTCTTCATCGGGTCAAGGAGCGCGGAGGTGTTCGGAGATTATGGCGCGGGGCCCAACCATGTGCTGCCCACGGGCGGGCTGGCTCGCAGCGTGGGGGGGCTGAGCGTGCTCAACTTCATGAAGGTCCAGACATATCTTGTGATGACCGAGGGTGGGGAGAAAATGCGGGCGGACGCGGCGGGGCTGGCTCGGTTGGAAGGCCTAGAGGGGCACGCCCGGGCTGCGGAAGCTCGCGACATAACATAAGTCATGGGCTGACCGAAACGGCTTACATGAGCGAGGCCTTGACGAGGCAGCCGGCGCCGACGGCCACGGGTACGCACGCGATAGCCACGAGTAGCCACTGGAGGCGGACGGCGGTTACGGGGCGGGTGCGGGCAATGCAGATGCAGGCGCCCACGGCGATGCAGAGGCACCAGACTTTGAGGAGGACCGCGCCGCTGAATCCGAACCGCTCGATGATGGCGAGGGCGAAGTAGTTAGCTTCGCGGCCGCCCATGTGATCGAAGCGGGTCAGGATAACATAAGTTATCACGACATCAAGCAGGGAGAAGAAGAGGAGCCAGAAGCGAGCGGTTGCGCTCAGGGTGCCGGGGGCGGGCTGGTTACCGCTTACGTTGCGCAAGGAGGCGACGTGCGGGAGGGTTAAGAGCGAAGTTTCGAGAACGCGTGTCATGGCTCGGCTCGATTGATGAGGCGTGCGGGTCGCTGGTTGCTTGTGTTCGGGCGGGCAAGTGTTATTACGATTTTCTGACCGCCTGAACGTTGTGTTACAGTGTGTGGCGTAGTTTCCTGAGAAGTTCTCTACTAAGTAATCGAGTTAGAAGCGGAAATCTTGCGCAGGCGCGAGAGATTCTAAGAATTATGCTGCGGCGGGCCTTTGGCGCGCGGTTGGTCAATTGACAAAGCGTGCCGTGATTGGGACGTTTATTGATAACGATTGGCGAAATCCGTACGAAATACGAACGAAAGAAAGCCCAGCGGCTAGCGCCAATCGGGCGAAGTCGGAGGCTGACTCTACGCGGTGATTATCGGACCCGCGGGCCGGGGTTAGGTGCTGAGGCGGGGGAATGCGGCTGAGAGGACTTGAACCTCCAAGGGTGTGAACCCACTAGAACCTGAATCTAGCGCGTCTGCCAATTTCGCCACAGCCGCGGCGGGGGGAATATTAGCGCGTGTTGGCGGGCGCGTAAAGATGTCGCTGGAATCAAAGGATCGGGGGTATACGAACAGAAAGCTATCATAAGTTAAACTAGCCGATGATCGCCCTGCGGTTGCTGACGTAATCCCAAAGGACGAATCTGTCGAGGTCTTTGCCGCCGGTGAAGAAGACGCGGCCGCCGGTGGTTTGAGCGAGGCGGTGGGCGAACTTTACATCCTCGGACGATTGGCTCCAACTTGGGAGCAGAAAGATGTTGATTGTAATTTGCTCGCGCTGGCAGAGTTTGGCCTCGCGCATGGTTGCTTCCTCTGTGCGGGGGTCTGGCGGGTACAACATAAACAACTCTTTGTCTTCAAAGTGCGCGGTGGGCAGGCCGTCGGTGATCAGCATGACTTGGCGGTTGGGCGTGTCCTGTGCTCTTAGCACCTGGCGGGCGAGGAAGAGAGAGTGCTGGATGTTGGTAAAATGCTGGGGAACCTGGATGCGAGTTACGTTGGGGTTGCTCATGTCGGCCTTCAGGCGGACGACGGGCTGATGGATGGTAACTTGTTTTGGCATCAGGGCTGGCACTTCGCCGATGGTGCACTGCTTGCCGAAGGTGAACATCTCGACGAAGCCGAGAAAATCGCCGGGGTATTCCCGACGGATCAGGCCGTCAAGCCCCAAGGCCATTCGCTTACAGTTAATATATTGTCCATCGTAACGCATGGACCCGGACATATCCATGAGCACCATGGTGGCGCACTTGGGGTTGTTCTTGGTCAAATGGATCGAGAGGTCTTCCATCCCGACGCGGCGGGGGCCGGATCGTGTGGCGAAGCGGCCCGCTGCGTTGGCGACGGTCGTGGGTACATCTATATTGGTCGCGCTATCGCCGAACTGGTAATCTTTCGTACGTTGTAACTCGACGGCACCTTCGCCCACGATTGGGCCACTATGGCGGCCGGAGCGCGAAGCGGCGAGCTGGCTGAAGATACGCGAGAGGATGCTGTTCTGAAAGAGGCGAAGCGCTTTGGGCGTCATCGAATAGCCCTCTTTACTCTTTTCCAGGCCCTGTTCTCGGGCGGCATCGCGCAGATAGTTCTCGATCTGCTCCTGAATTTTATTTAACTCTTCCATCTGGCCTGGCTCGGCGAACTCCGCGAGTTGCTCCATATCGATGATGGCCAACTGCGCGTTCTCGGCGGCGTTCTTTAACTGCTCCAAGAGGGCGTCAATTGCTTCGAGCTCCTGCTTTACTTCGAGTGCATCCTCAACCGAGAGTTCTTCGCGACCGGTGAAATCGTAAGCGTCGGTCATCGCATCGATCTGGTACTTATTGGCGAGTGCGGTGGTAATGCGCATGAGGGAGCGGGCGAACTCGCTCTGTTCATCTTTCTGGCGATACCAGAGACGTTCCAAATCGCTGATCTGCTCCTGGTTGGTTGCGCGGATAAACGAATCGCGGTCTTTCGCGCTCGGTTGGGCCTCGCTCACATGACGGCGATACTCCTCGTCGGCCACTTTCTGCGTGGGATCAAGATCGTACGTCTCCAGAATTTTACGCTTACGTTCGCGCAGCATCGCGACGATTGATTCGATGGAGGGGCCCAGGCCGGGAAACATCGAAGGATCAATACGAATAGCGTTGGCTAGTTCTTCATCGGTAAAGTCGCGCATGGAGCCATACGCGAGCATGTGCTCGAACGCGGCGGAGTTAACATCTGGGGGTGGGGCGGTGGGGGAGGGAAACTCTTTGGGGTTGTAGTTTTGGTAGGAGTGAATCAGACCGCCGCGGGTGAGCGGGGGAGGCTGGCTTGGCGTTTGGTCTTGCAGTGATTCGGCGCGGCCACCGTCATCATCACTGAGGTTTTCGGGGTCGGGCGAAGTCGAGGGGGGTGGTGGCATCAAGTTATGTAGTTCGATGGGAGTAAGCGGGCGGATGAGAGAGCGGGAATACCGGTCTCAGTACGCTCGCGGCGTGAAGAGGATTGAAGATGATGATGAAAGTAGTTAGTGATGTAGAAGGTAAAGGGGTTTAAGCAGAGGGTTTTAGTGGATTAAACGGTCATTCTGGCGGCGGCGGCGAGCATTCTGGCGGCTTTGCGGGCGGGAGTTTTTCGCGAAGTTGTGGTTGGACGGGGCCGGGCCGCCGCGGCAACCGCGTCGGGGAGGTTGGGCTGGGACGGCCCAAAGAGAATCTTTGCCAGAGAATCGCGGAGGGCCAATTGATCGAGGATCTCGGTGGTGTTCACCTGTGAGCCGACGGCCGCCGCGAAATCGGGCGGGGGTGACGCGGCGGGACCAAAGTCTAGGTTTGTGGCGGTGCAGGGCGGGGAGTTCTCGCTGTGATGGGCGTT
>Ga0163144_10018980_pt1 | contig 13865 bp, 9 predicted proteins | sample OliLak19BULKMAT1_FD_123175 | JGI IMG/M metagenome (GOLD analysis project Ga0163144, IMG submission 123175) | Freshwater microbial mat bacterial communities from Lake Vanda, McMurdo Dry Valleys, Antarctica - Oligotrophic Lake LV.19.BULKMAT1 | ecosystem: Environmental > Aquatic > Freshwater > Lake... | reverse complement strand
TGAATCCCGCCGGACTGCTTGCCCTGGAGTTCGGCATCGGCCAGGCCGATTCACTTCGGCCCCTCGCGGAAGATGTCGGGCTCGGCGCGGTCTGCATCCACTCCGATCTCAGCGGCATCAACCGCTTTCTTTTTGCTACCCAAACGGCATAATCCCGCTACCGTCCCCGTCCCTGTTTATGGAAAAATTCATCGTTCACGGAGGAGCTAAGTTGACCGGATCCGTCAGCATCAGCGGCTCCAAAAATGCATCGCTCCCGATCCTAGCCGCCACCCTGCTCACTCGCGAGCCGTGCGTCATCCGTCGCGTCCCTGACGTTTCGGACACGAACTACATGCTCCAGATTCTCCAGAATCTCGGGGCTGAAGTGGAGCGGGCCAGCGGCACCGTGACGATCAAGTGTGAGAAGCTGCACAGCCACACCGCTCCCTACGATCTCGTGCGCAAGATGCGGGCCTCCGTCTGCGTGATGGGTCCCCTGCTCGCCCGTCAGAACCGCGCCAATGTTTCGCTGCCCGGAGGCTGCGTCATCGGAGACCGTCCCATCGACCTCCACCTCAGAGGGCTGGAAGGTCTCGGGGCCGTCGTCACCGTCGAGGGCGGGAACGTCCACCTCGAAGCCCGATACGGGCTGAAAGGCAAATCCATCGACATGGCCGGCAAACACGGAGCCACCGTCCTCGGCACTGACAATGTCATGATGGCCGCCGTCCTCGCCAAAGGTATCACCATCATCAACGGAGCAGCTTGCGAACCGGAAGTCGTCGATCTCGCCAACATGCTGAATGCCATGGGGGCCAAAATCACCGGAGCCGGCACCCCCCGTATCGAGATCGAAGGGGTCCGGGAACTGGGCGGGGTCGAGCATACCGTCATCCCCGACCGGATCGAGGCGGGCACCTTCCTCGTCGCTGGCGCCATCGCCGCCGAGTCATCCATCACGCTGCGTCGGGTCAATCCAAGCCATTTGAAAGCCATCACCGATGTGCTCAAGGAATGTGGCTGCCTGATCAAAGCAACCAAGGATACGATCACGGTGACGCGTGCCACCAAGCCGGTCGGTGCGAATATCACAACCGAACCTTTCCCAGGCTTTCCCACCGACATGCAGGCCCAAATGTGCGCACTGTTTGCCACGACTCCCGGACTCAGCGTTGTCAAAGACACGATTTTCCCCCAGCGCTTCATGCATGCCTCCGAGATGAAACGCATGGGTGCGGATATCTCCGTCGATGACGGCACGGCGGTCATCAAAGGCGTCGAGCGACTCAGCGCCGCACCGGTGATGGCGAGCGATCTGCGAGCGTCCGCAGCACTCGTCCTGGCCGCCCTGACCGCCAAAGGAAATACCGAGATTTCGCGCGTCTATCACATCGACCGCGGTTACGAGCACATTGACGACAAACTCGGTGACCTCGGAGCGGTGATCGAACGGTTGCCTGCGTAGGTGGTTACACTGTTGGGCTACACGGGGCCAGCCGGGCTTACGAAGTTTCGAGGTTTTTACTTGTAGCGAGTCGGTCGATGACGACGGTCCCACTGCGATTCGCGATTCGAGCTTCATGCAAGTCCCTGACATCCTCGATGACGCGCCGGCGGGCTCATTCAGCATCGTCGTCATCCCGGATACCCAAGCCTATCGGGGCCGAGGCAGTTCCTTTTCGCCTGAGAGTTTGGATCCCCTGAGCAATCCTGTCCTCGCCGCTCACGTGAATTGGATTCTCGAACACCACACCCGGCAACGCATCGCTTTTGTAAGTCATGTGGGTGACATCGTGGACCTTAACAACCTCGCACAGTGGAGTCTGGCCCGGACGCTGCTAGAACCGCTGCAAGGCTTGGTGCCTCATGGCTTTTCCTTGGGAAACAAGGACATGACGGATGAAGGTGATTCTTCCCTGTTCCAGGCCCATTTCGGCCCCGAGTGTTTCCGTAGCGATTCCTGGTATGGCGGCTGGTTTCCCGGCTCGCAACTGGGACCGAACTACTCGGGGAACAATGCCAATAGCTTCCAACTCTTTTCAGCCGAAGGAATCGAATGCATCTTCGTCCATCTCGAGTGCAACGCCCCCGACGATGCGGTGGCTTGGGCGAATGCCAGGCTGGGAGAGCACTCGAAGCGACTGGCGTTCGTCACTTCGCACATGGGTTGGGGACCTCGCGAAAAACCTGCGACCCCCGCTGGCTTTTATCACGATCCGAAAGGACGTATGACCTGGAGTAAAATCCACGGAGTCAGGGGCAATTCTCCTGATGCGCTCTGGGAGAAATGTTATCGACATCATCGGAATGTGTTCGCAGTCTTTTCCGGCGATCAAGTTCGCACGCAAGCGATTCGCGGAGCAACCGTCGGACTACACGGGCAGGTCATCCATGAAATCATCCAGGACTACGGAGATTTCTGGCTGAGGCTTTTTCGGTTTTCGCCAAATGAGAATCGGGTGCAAGGTTTTACGCTCGATCCCAGAAGCAATGAACTGTGCCCTGGCACCGTTCTAGTGCCCGGGCGGGGTGAGCATCAGTTTGAGCTGCGCTTGGGAGCGCGGTGATCACATACCCAAGCAGCAAAACAACTCGCGAAGAACAACTTCTCAAAGCAGTAGCGCCCGACGCGCAGCGCGGACGACTCGTCCAGAAGTGCCTACCGAACTGCGAAGCGCGTCGCCCCGAACACAAATCACCGAAACGCGATCCGTGAAATCTTGCCCAGCGCTACCTGCTGGTCGGTCACTGCTCCACTGCCTGCCCGCACTACCAGGAAGCGGCCTTGGTCACCCTCGTTCGCGGTCAGGAACACCAAATCACTGGAGGCGCTGATCGGGGCGGCCAATTCGGCTTCGTACGGCAAAGCAACAGATCGCGCCGAAATCCTCGCCGACGCCGCTGAACCGCTGATTTCAAACACATACAATTCCGCAAGTGACTGGCGACCCTCGCGCAACTCTCCAAAAGACCGCTCTTTCGCCTTGCCCAGCACAGGTGCCGCCAAGTAGCGACCTCCCGCCAACTTCACCGGAGCGGAGATCCCCGGAGGAGTCTCCAAAGTTTGCACCACCGCGCGAGCCGCCAAGTCCACCCAGGTGACTCCTCCGGCCACCCCGGCATTTGCGATCAACACAAACTCGCGATCTCCTGCGGCATACACGGTCGCCCGATCCGGGAAGGCTGTTCCCCAACTGCCATCTACAGCCACAGGGTGATAGGTCAGATTCTTCCAAGCTCCCTCGCGCGCGGCATCGAGGTCGGCCAGCGCCACGCCTCCGTATAGATCCATCGAAAGCAGCAGCGTGTTGGACTTGGTCGAAGGAATAATGATCTCAGGATTTGGACCGCGCTCCTTGCGATCCGCCAGATTCAGATTCGGCAAGGCTCGGGGCATCTGCAAATCAGCGATGGTTTTGCCGCTCAAAATGTCGATGGTCACGACCCGGCTGCCTTTGCCGTTGCCGCTCGCGCTATCCTTCTGCCAGCTCGACCAAGCGGTCCCGTCGGCGGTGGTGGCGACATACTCTATGCGCCGACCGTCGGGCCGGAGTTGATGTTTGCCATTCCACCGATGGGCCACTTTGCCCTGAGCGGCATCCACGATGTAGCACATTTGCTCATCGGCTCCGATCACGAACATGTCCTCCCATGCAGCCACATCGTCCGGCATCCGATCCACAGTGAGAAACTGGTGCGTCCCGGCGTTGAGATCGGCCAACAGAAGATTGTTCGGTCCGACGTGTTGTGAGGTCGCCAGGAGGTAGCGACCCGAGGTAGATATCTTGAGCTTGTGAGGCTTCCAGAAGAAGCGGTGCTGGGCGATCAGCTCCTGGGCGACCATCTGGCCGCTCGTCTGGTTCACCCACGCTACCGCGACGCCACCGCCTTTGATCTCGTTCGCGTCTTTGAAAGAGTAGTAAATCGGGGTGGCCCCGGCATGACTGGAACCCGAAGACCCGGCACCAGCACGAAGATTTCCCGAGATTGAAGCGAGGACAAAACCAGCCACCAAACTCGTGCGAAGGAAGAGCGAAAACGCAGCGATGAGTGGTCGGGCCATGATACGAAAAATACGACAATCCAACGCCGCTGAGCCGAAGTGGGTCAAGCCGAATGCCGAGTCGCCCCCGTGACATTTCCGCCACACACAAACGCATTCCCGCCCCAAGTGACGATGATGACATTTTTGTCACTGAATACCATTCGCGGGAGTTGGGCCCCGCGTGTAACCCGTTCGCTGTGCCAAAGCGCGGGGGAAACTAACGCCACATTGAATCATTCGACTCCTTTCTCCCCGCCTTCATGTCACTGACCTGTGTTCGAACATTCTCTATTGTGCCAGGGCACATTGGCTCAATCTTAAGGTTGATCCTACCTCTGATCCTTGCTCTGCTTTCCGCACGCTCTGAGGCCCAGATCAACGTTAACGTTCTAACAAACGTCCCCAACGTAGCCGCTGGAAACGCCTTGGTGAATCCACTCGGCATCACGGTGTCAACTGCAACCGGCCAGCTGCGGATCACTGGAGTTGGAACCTACACGTTCGGAAATAATGCCGCTCAACCCATCACTCTCAATGGTGGAAATCCCACGGCCGGCGCGCTCAGCAGTGCGGTCACCGCGACCGTAGTGAACCCGATCTTGGTTTCGGCAAATTCGGCGATTTCCGTGGATACCGGCGGTGGCTCAACGATACTCACTCTAAACGGAATCATTTCGGGATCGGGAAACTTGCAGAAGCGCGGCAACCGGACGCTTCAACTCAGCGCCAGCAACACTCTCACCGGGGCAATTGACGTGCAAGGTGGGGAGTTACGGCTTTCCAATCTGAATGCGATTTCTTCCGCTTCTGGCGTCACGGTCGGTGCTGGCGCGACGTTGCAACTCAATCTCACAGGAGATAACTCGTGGCCGCTCGGCACCGGAAACATCATCCTCAACAACGGAGGTACCCTGCGGCAATTTTCCGGCGCGGAAACCGACATCGCCCGCATTAGCCAAACGATCCAACTCACCGGCTCCGGCGGCACCATCAATGCACCCGGAGATTCGAGAATCTATGTTTCCGGCGACATCAGTGGCACCCATCTCTCCAAGTCAGGGGGCGGCGAACTCCGTTTCGAAGGCACGCCGAAAACCTATACCGGCACCACCACGATTAGCAACGGACGCATCCGGATTGAATCCTCCGGAATTCCAACCGCCACCTCGGCGATCAACCTAACCGGAGGCAACCTGCGCTTCGGCGAATCATCACCCCAGACCTACTCCCTCGGCGCGGGGGGAGCGGCCCCGATCACGATCAGCAGCAGCAGTATCGAATACACCGATGTCTCAACCGCAACCCTGACCAACTCAATCGCGGTGAACGCAACTGGTGGGAACTTCCGTTCGCGCGAGGCGGGTTCGGTCCTGCAGCTCACGGGTGCTCTCACGGGTGCCGGCGCACTCACCATCAACACGGGCTCTGGCGGAAATCCCGTGCAATCAGGCACGATTTTCCTCAGGGGCAACGCTTCCGCTTTCGGCGGCAATGTGAACGTGGTCCAGTCCACCCTTCGTCTCGCTGGCGCGACGACTCTGGGAGCCAATGCGTTTTCGGTGCAAGCTCCCGCGACTCTGCAAATCGACATCAATTCCCCGCTTCAGTTTGGTCGTGTGGTCGCCACGGGGTCGGCGACGCTGCTCGCCGGGTCTGTGATCCTGCCAAATTTCACAGTCAACCCTGCATCCGGGATCAGCACCTACGATATCGTGACTGCGTCCGGCGGAGTCACCAACGGTGCCGTCGTGACCAGCACCTCGATCAATCAAATGTCGCTCAGCGTGGTCGGCGCAAACATTCTTCGCCTCACCTCGAACGTGAACTTCGCCGGCTTTGGAGTGACCGGCTTTACTCCGATTCAAATGGCTGTTGCCGACTATTTAAACACAGCCGTCGGCGGGTCTGAGCTTTCAGCCGTGCAAGCCCAGGCTCTCAACGCCCCCAGCAACGCTGTTTTGGCCGCCTACTATGACGCCATCGCCGCCGAGGAAGTCGGAGGACTGATCGACTCGGCCCTGTTTCATAGCCAAGACCAACTCCGCTCGATTACCCGCTTCGCCCCACATCTTCAAAACCGACTCAATCTAGCGGGAACTCTCGGAGTTCAGGCGGCCAGTGGTGCGACCGTCGGCGGTAGCGATGAGGACTGGAACCTCTTCAGCGATCTTCGCGTTCAACGGGGAAGCCGCATCGCCACGGCTGAACTGGGTGGCTACGAGGACAGCGCTCAAAACTTCATCCTCGGAGCAGATCGTCAGTTTTCCGACATCTTCGCAGGCGGCTTCTTCGGTACCTACGAGCATGGGCGCACGAGTTTCGACCAGGGTCGTGGTTTCGCCGATGCCGACACCCTCGCGTTCGGGGCGATGGGGTCCTTCCTCTTCCCCAAAGGCCACCTCACTGCTGGTTTTGAGTATTTTGATCATTCCTTCGATCTTGAGCGCAACAGCGCCGACGGCACGGCCCACTCGGCTCCCGAGGGCGATCAAGTTGGGCTGATTCTGCAAGGTGGCACCCAGCTCGGTCAGGGACGCCTTTCAGTGATGCCGACCGCCCATTTGCAGTATCATCACCTCTGGCTCGACGGCTTCTCCGAGAGCGGCGCAGCCATTTCCCAGACCTTCGACGATACCACTGCCGACAGCTTGCAGGCCGGAGTCGGGCTGCGAATCGGCTACACGATCCCCGGACGGGTTGTCTCGCTGCGCCCCGAGATCTTCGCCGAGTATCGCCATGAGTTACTCGACGGGGACCGCGCCATCAGTTCGAATCTCCTCAACACCACCGGGGGCCTCGATTTCGTGACTCCGGGTCGGGAAGCTGGCTACGCGGTCGTCGGTGGCGGTCTGCACGCCGCCTTCAATGACAACACCTCCGCCTTCGTGCAATACGAGGCCCAGCTCATCGACAGCGACGCCGCCACCTACGGCATCTATGGCGGCTTCCGCTGGGACTTCTCGGAGAGTCCCTTCACCGAGTCTGCTCTCAGCTTCTCCGACAGCACGCGAAACTACCGCGAGACCCTGCGAGGTTCGATGCTGGGGGACGCGATCAACGCGATTAATCTGCGTGCCCTGATCAACCTTCAATACGACAACGCCCAGACCCAGGCCAAACCCGGCACCGATCCTGATCCGGTCGATCCGACGGACACTGACTTCTGGCATGCTCGCCGCATCCGCCTCTCCGCCGAACGCGACCTCGGATGGGGTTTGAATGCGGCGGCATCATTCCAGTTTAGCGAAGAATTGGTCTCCAGCGAGAGCGCCGTCGAGCTGTTTGAAACCAATGTAACATGGGATCTCTACGAACCTTTCACTCTCAAGTTCGGCCTCGACAAGGTTCCACTTGGATACGAAGAAACGACCAGCAGCGCCCGGATCAAAACAATCGAACGTTCGGTCGCCTCTCGTGCCTTTGGACGTCAGGGAGGAGATCAGATTGCCCGCAGTCACTGGCGCGGAGCCGCCGAGGGGACCTTTAAGGATCTTTACACCAGCGATAGCGGCCTGATCCGCGGCTACGACTTCCACTACGAGTTCGCCGTAGCCAATCCTCGAGAGGACGTCGAGGCTCTCTGGGATGACAATGGCACTGGCAGCCTCTGGGGCGAGTCGTCCTACTACCTGCGTCTCTCGAATGAGGTGCATACCTCCATTGGTCAATTCGACATGGGCATCGACCTTGCGGATATCCCCAGCTTCCGCGCCCGCAGCGATAATGCCGTCACCGGAGCAAAAGCCTACTCGCCTTTCGTGAATTACAGCCGCGGTTGGTTCAACCTAACCGCGACTGGATACTTGGCCGACTATGACCGCGATGCGGCGAACGGCGGGGCCGCCGTCGAAGCGGAGGGGATCACCATCACTCCAAGCTTGTTCATCACTCCGAAAGTGGAGTTGGTGGCCATGTATTCCAACTTCGATACCGACGGAGATTTCGCCATTCGAGCAAATCAGGCCGCCGCAAATATCCCGACCACCTTTCCCGATAACCGTCGCTTCGACCACGTGGAGCAGTTCTACTTCGGAATCAATCACTACCTCGATGGCGATGACCTGAAGGTGATGTATGGCATCGAACACACCACCTCGGATGGGACGCGGGCGGACCGGGCTGTCAGTGAGGAGGAGGCCCTCGCCTTCCGGGTGCGCTTCCAGTTGCGTTTGTAAGCGATTGGATCCGCCGCAAGTATCTGAAAAGCATGTCGCGGTTTCGTCACATCTGCGATCTAGACTTGGCGTCGGAGTGGGCCATGGAATGCTCGTCGTATGGAACTAGCCTGTTGGGAAATCGAAAAGGAGCTGGGTGGCACGAGGGTGCTGCGCGGGGTGTCGCTTGCGGTGGCGAAGGGTGAATGTGTGGCATTGCTCGGCGAGTCGGGTTGCGGGAAAACGACCCTCTTGAATATCGCGGCCGGGTTCCTGCGGGCGGATGCCGGCGAGGTGAAATGCGCGGGGGAACTGCTGGACGGCACGGGCAGTTTCGTGCCGCCTTCGCGGCGCGGGTTTGCGATGGTGTTTCAGGATTTGAGCCTTTGGCCGCATATGACGGCGGGGGAAAACGTCGCCTACGGGCTGAAAGTGCGCGGAGTAGGCCGGAGCGAGCGAGACGAGGCGGCGCGCGCGGCGTTGCGACGGGTGGGGCTGGACGGTGCGGAGGCGCGGAGGCCGGGCGAATTGTCGGGCGGGCAGCAGCAGCGGGTGGCGATCGCGCGGGCGCTGGCGGCGCGGCCGCGAGTGTTGTTGCTGGACGAGCCGTTCAGCGCTCTCGACGCGAGATTACGGGGGGAGTTGCGCGACGAGTTGGCGCGACTGGTGCGCGAAGACGGGTTGACGGCACTGCACGTGACGCACGACCAGGAGGAGGCCCTGGCACTCGCACACCGCGTGGCGGTGATGCGGGCCGGCTCTATCGAGCAAATTGATACCCCGGAAAAATTGTATCGCGAGCCGCGGACGGCCTACGTGGCTGCGTTTCTCGGAGGGGCGAACGTGCTCGGCGGGCGGCGAATGCTGCGCAAAGAAGCGGTGCAAGTGCGGCTGATGCGGGACGGCGAGACGGAGGGCGAGGGACGCTTGATCGGACGCTGCGTCGCGACGCGGTTCCTGGGCGAGGGTTATGAAGTAGGTTTTGAGGTGGAAGGGACGGGCGTGATCAGGGGACGGGCAGCGGAGGTGATTGATCTGGGTGCCGCAGTGGTGGGGGAGTTTGATCCGGCGGAGTTGCGGGAGGTGCTTCCGTGAGTGGTGCGTGGCCGACACGGAGACGGGCGCTGGGCTTGTTGGCAGGCGGGGCGCTGACGACGGTCGCTGGCGGTTGCGGTCGGCGCGAGTCGGAGCAGTTGGTGGTATACTCGGCGGGGCCGCGTCCGTTGGCGGAAAAAATGTGCACGGGCTACGCTGCGGCGACGGGGCGGAACGTGGAACTCTTCGTGGCTACGACCGGGCAGATCATGGCAAAATTGGAGGCGGAGCGGTTTAACGCGCGGGCAGACGTAGTCATCCTCGCGAGCCGGGTGGCGGCGGAGGCATTGAAGGTGCCGGGGCGTTTGCGCGCAACCGGACTGGCGACGGGGCTGGAGCGCCCGGACTGGCATGATGCGGAGGGTTTCTATGTGGCGATAGGCGCGGCGACCATCGGGGTGGCGTTGCACGCGGACGCGCCGGCGGGGCCGGGCGAAGGGTGGGACTGGGAAGATTTTCTAGGAGGCGCCTTTCCCGGACGCGTGGTGCTACCCTCGCCGGTGCGCAGCGGCGCAACCAGCGATTTTCTGATGGCCTATTTGCAGGCACGGGGAGACGAAAGGGTCTGGGCGACATTGAAGGCGGCGAGGCGGGCAGGGTTGGACATTGCAAGCGCGAATGCGCAGGCGATGTCCAGTTTGCTGACAGGGGGGTGTGCCGCGGTGGTCGGAGCAGTTGACTACGTGGCGCTGCGCGAGGTGGAGAAAGGCGAGCCGGTGCGGATGATTTACCCGGCGTCGGGCGGCGTGGTGACAACGCGCCCAGCGGCGGTAATGGCGACGACGCGACGGGAGGAAGAGGCGACGAAGTTTATCCAGTATATGCTCGGGGACGAGGCGCAGCGCGAGGCGGCAAAGCTGCATTTTGAGCCCGTCCTGGCGGATGTGAAGTGGAGCGCTGCGAAGCAGGCGGCGTGGTCGGCATCGAACGGGCTTATCCTACCGCTGGACGCGCGGGCGGCGGTGCAGACGCAGGGGGCGGCTCTGCGAAAATTCCAATACGAGGTCGAACGCGCGGTGGACTCAAACGCATGAAGGCGGGCAACACAACCAAGGGAGGCACATCCTGGGCCGCCTGGATCGCGTGCGCGTTTGTGTTACTCACCGTGGGGTATCCACTGGCGGTGCTCGCGGTACAGGCGGTGTTCCCCGAAGCGTTGGCTGGAAGTCTGGCAGAGGCGGGTCGTGGTTTTGTAGAGCTTGTGCGCACGCCGGGATTGGGCGAAATGCTGGGGAATTCGCTGCGGTGGGGCGCGGCGACGACGCTGGGGGCCTGGCTGCTTGGGGCTCCGGCAGGCTGGGCGCTAGCGAGGTTTGAATTCCCAGGGAAGCGGCTCGCGCGGCTGAGTCTGCTCGCGCCGGTGATGCTGCCGCCCTTCCTGCTGGCACTGGCCTACATCCTGTTGTTGCAGCCCGGCGGCTTGTGGGAGCAAGCGATCGGTGTCGTGCCGGCATGGTTACAAAAGTCGTTTTTTGGATTCTGGGGCGTGACCGGCGCAATGGTCTTGGCCTCGTATGGTGCTGTGGCGCTGGCGGTGGAGGCAGGGTGGCGGGGACTGCCGGCGCGAGCGGCGGAAGCGGCGGAAAGCCTCGGGGCTCGGCACTGGCAGGTGTGGGCGCACATCCTCCTGCCGCTTATGTTGCCAGCGCTGGTGAACTCAGGGTTGCTGGTGTTCGTCGATGCCATGTCGAATTTCGGCGTGCCGGCGGCGCTGGGGCCCAGGGCAAACCTGCCGCTCCTGCCGGCGGAGATCCATGCGCTGGTGACCAGCTGGCCCGTAAATCTGCCGCTGGCGACGGCGCTCTCTTTATTGTTATGCGTGATGGCGGCGGCATTGTTTCAGTTGGGGCGGGTAGTTTTGCGCAAACATGGCGGCGGACGCACGCGTGGGAGCGGTCCGGCGTTGCGCAAGCTCGGCGCAGGCGGGGTTGCCGCAGTGTGGTGCGGGTTTGGTGCGCTGTTTACGGTGGGCGGGGGAGTGCCGATCGGTGTGGTCGTGATCGCGAGTCTGGTGGAGCGCTGGAACGGCGGCTCGCCGGTGTGGACGGCGGCGCACTATCAGGCGGTGTTCGCGGCGGGTGGCGAGGGGCGTGCGGCGCTGGCGACGAGTGCGTGGTTGGCAACGGGCGCGGCAACGATATGTGTTTTGGCAGGCGCGGGGGCGGCGTATGCGACGGCGCGGAATCCAGGATGGGTGGCGCGGTTGGCGGATCAGTTGAGCGTATTGCCACGGGTGGTGCCGAGTATCGCGGTGGCAGTAGCGCTCATCCTCGCATGGAACGCGCCGTGGGTGGCGTTGCCGATCTACAACACGGTGTGGATTCTGTTGCTGGCTTATCTGGCTCTTTACCAGGGAGACGCGGCGCGGCTGGCCGACACGGGCATGCGGACGGTGGGCGTGAATCTTGAGCAAGCCGCGGAAGTGCTGGGAGCGTCGCGCGGTCGGGTTTGGAGGGAGATCGTGCTACCCCTGCTGAGACCGGCGCTGCTGGCGGGTTGGGCGCTCACGTTTGTGGCCTGCCTTCGTGACCTGGTGGCGTCGGTGATGTTGTTACCGCCGGGAACTCAAACGGTGGGGAGTTATATTTTCACGCAGTTCGAGCAGGGTGACCTGGCACGTGCGATGGCAATGGCAGTGTGCGCGGTGGGACTGGGCGCGGCGACCTTGCTGTGTCTGCCTAGACGATGAGCTTCAATGGAAGAGCACCCCGGAACCGGAGGAAATAGTTTTGTTCATGATCCATGGAAATAGATGGGGAAAGAGTGAAGGAAATTTGCAACCTCCTCAGTGACAGACTGGGTTTGGCCGGGGGCTTTTAAGTTGTGCGAGGGGATTGCCGGGGGCCGGTTGTGGCGAGGATTCCGAACCGACACCGATCCACGACGTCAGGCGTGAAGTGGGCAAACGGAGCGCAGCTTAGATACACGAAGTCTAGCGAAGTCAAAAGGGTTGAAAAAGGAAGTTCCTGCCAGGGGTTCCGCTTCGTATCGCGGTCACCCCGATGAGCGTTCCGGGCTGCTTCGCCGCACGCAATTCAATGTTCGATGTTTACTGCGGACTTCTCTTTGGAGTCGTCGGCTGGCCGATGAAACGCTACAGCTTCCCCGTCGCCCCTGCCATCCTCGGCCTCGGCCCCGTCCTCGGGTCCATCGCCGAAACCAACTTCCGACGTGCGATCATGATGGATGGTGGTCTCGTCTTCCTTACCCGACCACTCAGCGCAGCCCTCCTGATCAGCGCGGCGCTCTCCTTTTTTGGTCCCGCTCATCGTAACCCTTCGCGAAAAGAAGATGGAGGAGAACGCGAAGACGTCGACCTAGGAACGCCCACCACCGGCTGACTCTCGAAATCGAACGGAAATCCCTCCCCTCGGGAGACTTTCCGGCTGGGGTTAACCGTTCAACCCGGATCACTCGGGGCTACCTCAACTCCGAGCCATAGCAGGCTAAGTGAATCCGCATCGAAGGTGATCGCGGCTATCTGACCATCAAGGGTCTTGGAGAGGATGGCGGCACCACTCGCTACGGATAGGAAAAGAAGATCCCGTTCGCCGCTACAGAGGAGTTTCCCCGCCTCTGCGTAGCCGGCGTGACCGACCAAGTCTGATCCTCTCTACCAGGTGTGCCTCCCTGCGTATGCCACGTGCCTGCGCAAGATTCGGTAGCGTCGACCAGGTCGCCCACGAATCAACGAAATCGTCACTTTTTTGGCGCGGCGGATGTGGCACGTGGTGCGCCTATGAAATCCATCCTGCTTCTTGCCGCCCTGACACTGACTCTCGGAGCCTCCTCCGCCTTCGCCAATCTCAGCATCACTTCCGTGAATATTGAGAGTCCCGACTACGTCATTGTCAAAAACAGTAGTTCCGCCGAAGTCGATCTGACCGGCTACAGCCTCGTCGAAGATGATTCCGTCTGGAAATTCCCCGGCGGCACCAAACTCGGCGCCGGCCAAACGATCAAAGTGTACTTCTTCAGCAAAAAGAAAAAGGCTGGCGAAGGAGCCGTCTTCGCAAAGGCCAATGCCGGTCAACCGGGCATTTTCGTAGCAATCGCTTTCGGTATCAGCGCGGGAGAGACCATCCAGCTTCGCGATAAGAGCGGCGCGACGATTTCGTCAAAGAGCGTGTGATTCTTCGTTCGTCCCAACTTCATCCGCGCTTCGCAGGGATTGCCGTAACCTGCGGGGCGTGGAATTTCCTCACCTGAATTTCGACGGTGCTGAAATCAAGTGTTGCCTAACGTGACTAAAGGCGGATTCAGTATGGGCGCGAACCTCAGAGCCGATCATGCCCCTGGAAGTCGAGCGTAAATTCCTGGTGACCGGAGATTTTTCCGCCGCAGTCTCCCGTTCCACCCGCATCGTCCAGGGTTATCTAAACTCCGACCCGGAGCGCAGCGTGCGAGTGCGAATCAAGGGCGATGAGGGCTTTCTCACCGTCAAGGGGCCCGGCAATGCCTCGGGCACGACCCGCTACGAATGGGAAAAGAAAATTTCCATGCCTGAAGCAAAGGAGCTTTTGGCGCTTTGTGAACCGGGTAAAATCGACAAGATTCGCCACCTCGTTCCGTTTGGGTCCCACATCCTC
>Ga0163144_10018978_pt1 | contig 13867 bp, 15 predicted proteins | sample OliLak19BULKMAT1_FD_123175 | JGI IMG/M metagenome (GOLD analysis project Ga0163144, IMG submission 123175) | Freshwater microbial mat bacterial communities from Lake Vanda, McMurdo Dry Valleys, Antarctica - Oligotrophic Lake LV.19.BULKMAT1 | ecosystem: Environmental > Aquatic > Freshwater >... | reverse complement strand
CTTGGCCTCATCTTTCTTAACATCATCTTGGCCCAAAGCCTCTTCTACCTCGGTACCAATACTCGACTGGTAGCGGTTTATCCAGCTCTCTATCTGAGTCATTGACGACATATAGGGGTTCACGGGGTAGCCCGTTTTACGAGAGATAAAATCTATTGCTTGCAGGTTTTGTGGGTCAACCATGGCTACACTCAGCCGACCGTCTTTTAGCTCAAAAGCCACCGATACATTCGCTAAAGCATCTTCTTTTGGTATTAAGCTGAGTATTTCGTTACTTATACTAAGATTAGTTAGATCTACATACGGTATATTTGAGGACGAGGCAATGAGTTTAGTGGCATCGTCATCTGTAACAAACTTACTATCTACCATATATTCAAGTAGCGTTTTATTAGCCTTAGCGGCTTCAATCTTCACTGCCTCAAGTCGCTCTGGTGAGAGAAGAGCATTTTGCGTAATCAACTGCTCAATAGTACGCTCTGTTTGTGCTGAAAGCATATCTTACACTCCTACTGAATAATCGGCTTAGTACCGCCATTATCTTTAGGAGTAAGGTCTTGACTATAATCTTTCACATCATTTTTGAGAGTCTTGAGCTGCTCTTGATTAAACTCTGGGTCAACGGGGTGCGGAACCTCAACCTTTATACCGGTATCTTTAGCGGGTGGCACCAAGTAACGATATACAAGCCCAAGCGTTATAATGAGTATGATGACCGATATTATTAGTGTGATGATGTCTTTTTTCTTCATAAGCGTTATTTAAGGGGTACCATTGTTGAATTAATATTTGCATCTGGCTTATAAAACGTTGTCATCGTTAGATTAGCAGATATTTTACCCGTATCACCATTTAAGCTCATACTATTGAAGTTAATAACTCTAGCCGAGTTCTCAGTCTTTTTTAAGAATTCTAAAATAGCGCTATAACTACCTTCTACATTAACAGTAAAAGGAAACCCTGTTGCGGTTGCACCCGATACAGCTGTATCATTTGTAGCATCCGAACCACTGGTAGAACTTGAGCTTTGAGATACATTTGTTACCTTCACACCACTATCTTGGCCAATTTTTTCTAAGGTAGCTAGTAAATTTTCGTAGTCTTGGGTAGTTGGTACAGCCCGCAAAATAAGTTGAGCATCAGAAATACCATTGGCACCTTTGCTATTAATGGCTTCAAAATTTGGCTTAAGAGCCTGCAAGTTCTTTTGCTTAGTTATGAGGCTCGCTATCAGCTGGTCTTGAGCTTTATTGACATTAGATTGGTAAATGTATTGGGTAGTGAGTCTATAAATCATATATCCACCAAAAACAACAATACCTGCACTCACAAGGCCCATAATAATGAGATAGTTACGGGTTGTGCTATCTAGCTTTTCACTCACCTCTGTCTGAGGTACTACTATTTTTTTAGTAGGTTTTTGTACTTTTTGTTCCATCTTATTTTATCGCCTTATTAAATAAGCTAGGGTCAACCTTAAATGTCATAGAAAATGTCACACCGGCCGTACCTGTACCGTCAGTAGATTTGCTCACCGAAGTGATGATTGGGTCAGTAAATAATGGCTTGCGTTCTAGATCAGGCTGGGGCTTGAAGTTAACATTATAGTCTTGAAGCGTACGAGAAAAAGTACTGACTGCTACGTAATTTGGTGCCGTACCAGAAACAGTCACCAGATAGTCATTACTAATCTGAAAACTAGTAATCTTTACATCTGCCGGAATCACATTACCGAGGTTACGAAAAATTTCACTAACGTATAGACGGCTTTTCTGTAAGCTAGCAAAAGCAGCAAGATTTTCTTGTAAAGTAGCGGCCTTTTGCTCCATATCTGTTTGTGAACCAATGTCTTTTTTCAGTGTACTAGTGCGGGCTTCATTAGCCTTAGAAAGTGAAAATGTATACCCCAAAAGTAATAAAAGCGTCACAATAATAGTGGCAGTTACAATACCAATAACCACCGTAATAGTGGTGGCCAATCTCTTACGAGCCATAGCCTGAAGCTTGAGCATTCTCGCCTCTGGCAATAGATTAATCTGAAGCATCATTGATGAAAGTTCCTCATAGAAAGCCCTATCGCTGTTGCGTAGCTGAGGCTCAAGCCGGCCAAGTTAGATTGCAACTCAGACGGATAGCTAATATTTTGCCATGGGTTGCCTATCTCTACTGTTAAGCCTGTGGCATTTGCTAGATACAAAGGTAAACCAGGTAACGCTGTAGTACCACCGGTAAGAATAATTTTTTCAACCTGCTGAGCTTGGTTTTTTTCTTGAAAAAACGTAATTGATTTATTGAGCTCTTCTACTAAATGGTCTACAACTGGCTTGAGAGTTTTAAACACCTGGCCTTCAATCTTTGTTTCATCCATACCAAATTTTTTCAAAAACTGATCAGCTTGCGACTCATCAATGCCAAGATTTTGCGTCACTACTCTACTAAAAGCCTTGCCGCCAACAGTTACTGATCGCACCAGCTGAGGTACTGTGTTTTTTATAATTGCAATGTCAGAGGCCAATACACCAATATCAACAATAATAATACACTTGTCTTTGTCGGCGGCACTTATGAGAGAACGCGATTGAGCAATGGGGTTAATCTCTAAGGCCAAGAGCTCAAAGCCAGCTTTTTGTACAATATTGAGGTATTTTTTGGCAATGTTATTCGGAGCAGCCACCAGTAGAATTTCCATCTCTTCTTTTTCAGCGTCTTCACTAACTACGGCCCAATCAAGCTTTACTTGATCAATGGCCATTGGTATAACTTTATCAGCCTGAAACTTAATACTTTCAGCTAACTCGGCATGACTAAGCTTGGGGGTTGTAATAATTGCCGTATAAGACTGGCTAGCGTTGAGGCTGGCTACTACGTTTTTGGTAGTTACTTTTGCATCGTCAGCCAGTTGCTTGATAAGCTCAGATACCCTACCCTGATCTATCTCAGAGTCACTTGCTAGCAATGTATCATCTATTTCGATATCGCCATATGTAACGAGGCTAGGGCGACCGTGTAGCTCACGCAACTGAGCGAGCTTAATAGCACTACTACCAAGGTCTAGGCCAAAATAATTATCCTCTTGGGGGAGAAGTTTCATAATACTCTCTATTCTACCATACCTCTTATGGTATTTTCAAAACAATTTAAAGATATTTCTCTCTAATTCAGTCGTGGTGCTAACTCGCCTGCATTGATCTGTAATTGTGAATTAATATCAATATCGCTTTGATCTAAGCCAGGTGGGGGGAATACTATTGACTGTGGTGTCAAAATCAATAGTTCAGCTGGAACATTATTGGGATTATTCTTATCAAATTTACGACGTGAGAAATTGTTGTAAACTGAGACTCCTCCAGCAAGCGAAGTAGAAATGTTAGCTGATGCCCAGTAGCCATTATTTACCAACGCGAGAGAACATGCAGCTGATGTAGTAGTAGATTGAGTACATGAATTAATACTCTTCATGCTCACTATAGAAGCATTTATTTGGGTAACACTTTGGTCGATCTTTACATCACCCTCTACAAAGATTACTAGATTGGGCATTTTTTGAGGATCATTACCAGCTGGGCCATACAAAATGTTTGCATTAATTGTAAGATCACCGGCCACCCATAACGTACCTCTTCCGGTAACAGTTATTGGATTCCCTACCGCTCCTAGAGTAACTGGAGTAGTAGCTAAAGACCTCTGAAGACCCGAGTATTTACCAGCTGTACAGCCAAGATTCACAGCTGGTTCAAATGCCAAAACAAGGCCAGTGACCGGTATAATATTTGAAGTATTATATGGCTTGCATACGCGAGAGCCCGTACCCGCTCCATTCTTACTCCAAACATTATTTAAAGCATTTTTCATATCATCAAAGTCAATACGTGAAGGAGAATATCCACCAGCCTGACAATCATTTCTAGCAACCAGGTTTTTACCTAATACATATCTGTTATTTGAACAGAAATCCGTACCATTAAGCGCTGCTGTAACAACATAATCTGACTCTGTGAATACACTATCTCTTCTTCTAGCACCAGCTCTGTCATTAAGATTTGTCGGATCTCCTCTGTCTTGGCCGCTAATACTAGTTTGACTTGAGACATCTCCCTTTTGGGTTTGGATCCAGGGATAGCTAGCTATAGGTATACTGGCACAAGTAAACGTCTTTGGACTACCAAATAGTTCGAAGGGAGTTCCGTTGCTGAGGAATGAATATGCGCGAACGGTATGTGCGTTACCATCCTTAAGACTATCTGGTATGACATATGTAAATCTATATATAGGCTTACCATTAAACTGTTCGGCTGGAGAAGTTGTCAGAACTGCACTGGGTGATACTCCAGGACCTAGTGTCTTATCAATATATAGGTGTACATCAGAGCCCTGCACTCCTCCTGAATCATTCGGAATTTGTACCCATCCAGTTACAGCCCCATATCTATTACAATCTATATTCTCTAAGTTATGATTTGGAATACGCTCAAAAAAGAAATCCACCCATACTGTTCCACCATTAACAACCTGTATTCCACCCACCGTATTGCCGGGTCCTCCATAACGGTTTGGGTAAGGAGTACCTAAATTAGATTGTATTTCCCACCGATTGACTCTATACCCTGCCGGTACATCTACTGTTACCCTATAGCCAGGATCCCGCCAACCATTATTATATGGAGTCAGCCAATCTACCCAAAGGTTATTTGCTACTGAGTTGTTCCCGCCTCCATTACCACTTGTAAACACACCGTTACTATTTGAGAATTCAACAGTCGCATTCTTTACTTCATCAGGTATTGGGGGGGCACTGTTAGTTCCAAGTGAATGGTTTGCGGGAAAATATTTCTGAACCGAGAGAGTACCCTGATATGTCGGTTTCTTTTTGATGTATATCTTGATCTCCCAGGTTTCACCATTTGTACCTGCATAGTACCAGGAAGGCATGGTCCAAGCACTTGAATTGATTACACCGGGAAAGAGCCATGAGCCGTTATTTGTACGTGCAAATTGACCAAACCCAGGGATACCCCCAATGGGCTGTTGACCAAGATCATAACCACCTGGAGCTGTAAAGTTAAGATTCCAAGTAGGTCCATTACAATCAAGATTAAATATCTCGTAACCAGAGCCAAAATTCTTATTAGTACCAACTGCGTAAAAACCATCACCTTGTACTCCGCCATGTGACCAATCCTGTCCATCCCTATTGGAGTAGTAAGCTGGCTCACACAATTGGTTACTACGTACACTATTTGCATTGATGTTTCCGCCACCAACCTCGGCGCCAGTATCTTGATCTATCCAATGGGTGTGAAATGCTATTCTGTGTCCAGAAAGACAATCTCCTGCTGCTTCAGCACGAGGAGTAATAGAATATAAAGCCTTATTCAATAGTCCAAACAAGTCAACCTTAGATGTATACAATGCAAGGCTTAATTGTACTGACTTTGGCACGTAAGCATCAAATAATTTCTGATAACTCTCATACTGACCAGCATTAATGTTCTCTAATCGAAAGATAGCATAATAACCAGTCGCTGATTTAAAGACAGGAGTATGCTCGCCAGCTTTTTGTAGCTTGCGCAACTCAATAGAGTTTTTTGTGCCCTCCGGATAGTTCTGAAACATAGTATCAAGATCTTGATCACTAACACCTTCATAAGTCTTAAATGCACTAAAAGTTGTAGGGCTGTCTTTCAAGACTTTATTGTTCTCAGCTTCAGTTTTTGATGGGCCGATATCTGCTGATTTTGCAATCTGATCACTACTTGCGGCCTTCTGAAATTGTGGTAAATACTGTGTATTCATGCGCAATTCCACTGCCTCTTCAGTCTTTTTTACTTCATTTGTTGCAAGACGAATGTTGTCCCATCTAATAATAATTGCTTCATAATCTTTAGTTGCCAACATTTGCTTTGCTAGTTTTGGCTGTAAATAATTAATTTCTAGTACTTTTCTGGCTGTATTCTCTGACCAGCTATTCTCTTTTTGCATAGCCATAAAATAACCAGCAAGATCTTTGTATTGTCGGTACTGACTCGACTGCTTAATGTAATTGTTAAGATCTTGGTCTGAGTATTGTACATTTTGTTTGTTCGCTTCAGTCTTTAGGGCCGAGTTAAATATGAGAACTGAACCGGCTGGCTGATCGTCTTTTTTAATTTGAGTAGTATCAAGCGTAATATCATATGGGGTTTTTTGGAGATCTGTCTGTGACTGCTTGAACTCGTCTTGCGTTATTACAAAGTTTCCTACTTTTGCCCAAACATTTCTATTTTGATAAGCCTTGATACCAAAAAAACCACCTATTCCGATTGCTAGAAGAAGAACAATACCAATGAAGAACAAAAACACTTTTTTGAATGCAGAAGTTTTTCTTATAGGCTGTGGTTGGGTTGTGTGTTCAGTCTCATCCATACTAGTTACGCTCTATTATAGCGCATTATAGTATTGTTACAACACTCTGTACAATCTGATATAATACTTACTATGAGTTTATCAATTGGAATAGTCGGCTTACCCAACGTTGGCAAATCTACTCTCTTTAATGCTCTTACTAAAAACCGTGTTCTGGCGGCCAACTACCCCTTTGCCACAATTGAGCCCAATACGGGGGTTGTGAATGTTCCAGACGAACGCATTAATACACTCGCTAAAATTAGTCAGTCTACCAAGGTCATACCGGCGGCTGTTACATTTGTAGATATTGCCGGTATTGTACGTGGCGCAAGTAAGGGCGAGGGTCTGGGTAATAAATTTTTGAGCCATATTAGAGAGTCAAACGTCATTACTCAAGTAGTACGAGCCTTTGAAAACGACGACATAGTACATGTAGAAGGTAAAATTGACCCTGAGCGCGATATTGAGATTATTCGTACCGAGCTGTGCCTGGCTGATCTCGAGTCGGTCACAAAAAAAATCGAACGCCTTCAAAAAGAGCTAAAATCAAATCCAAAAATTATTGGTGATATTCAAACACTAGAAGAAGCCAAAAAAATTCTTGATTCAAACTCTCTTTTATCCCGTCATCCTGAACTTGATTCACGATCTAGAACAAAACAGATACCAGATCGAGCCTGGGATGACAAGTGGGCTGTATTAGCAGACCTTCAACTTCTTACAATAAAACCCTTTATGTATGTTTTTAATATAGACGAAGCTACATTGAGTGATTCTAGTAAACAAGCTGAATTAACAAAGCTAGTTGAGGGCTCTAAGTGTATATTTTTGTGTGCGCAGATTGAAACTGAGTTACAAGACATGCCAGAAGAAGATGCTAAAGAGCTACTAGAAAGCTTGGGTCAATCTGAGTCTGGGCTTGAAACTCTTATTCGTCTTGGTTACCAAACACTTGGTTACATTAGTTACTTTACAACTGGCCCTGTTGAAAGCCGGGCCTGGACAATACCGGCGGGCGCCACTGCCCCGCAAGCTGCTGGGGTTATTCATACTGATTTTGAAAAAGGCTTTATCAAGGCTGAGGTAGTGGATTACAATTCATTTGTAACGGGAAATGGCTGGGCAGGTGCCGGTACTGCTGGCAAAGTGCGCTTAGAGGGTAAAGATTATATTATGCAAGATGGTGACATAGTAGTATTTCGTCACAATGTGTAGCAAGACCTATTTTGCGCGCTCTAGGTAGGCACCAGTGCGAGTATCAACTTTTAAACTATCTCCAACCTTAATAAATTGTGGTGCTTGTACTTTTATACCAGTTTCTAGCTCGACTTCTTTTGTACTAGAAGACGTACTATTACCTTTGTCTCCCCCAGGAGCTTGAGTTACTTTCAAAAACACATTCTTTGGCCATTCAAAACCAATAATTTTATCATCAAACATAAGTGCATCTATCTCACCGCCTTCTAATATATACTTGGGAATATTCTCATCAGTGCTGAGTGGTAAATCGATAGTTTCATAACTTTCTGTGTCCATTAGACTGAGAGTGTCTCCGCTTGAATACAAATATTGTACTTTTTGTCGACTGATATCAGCTGGTGATATGCGAGCATCATTACGAAATGTTTTATCTACTACGCTGCCATTAATCATATTTTTGAGCTTAGTATTAACAATACTGCCACCCCGCCCCATTTGCTTTTGAGCGTACTCAATCACCTTGTAAGGCTTGCCATCAAGGTCAATTAAAGTATCTTTTCGCAAATCAGTTGGATTGTACATAAAATTAGATTATAGATGCTAGATTTTTGATTTTAGCATCTTCTCCTTTTAGTTTATTTGATTTTCTTAAACTATTTAAAATCTAAAATAAAATTTATTTTACTACAAAAGGTAGTAAAGCAATATGTCGAGCGCGCTTCAAAGCGACTGCCAGCATTCGTTGGTGCTTCATACTTGCACCTGTACGCTTACGTGACTCTATTTTGCCGCTACTGTTTACATATTTTTGTAAAGTTTTTACATCTTTATAGTCGATATATTCTATATTTTCTGCATAAAACTTATTTTGTTTACTTTTATAAAATTCTGCCATGTTTCTCCTTAATAATTTTTGAGTGACTAACTAAAACGGAATGTCGTCTAGGTTTATCTCTCCCTCACCCATATCTTCAATAACTACATCGTCTTTCTTTGTAGCTTTACTAGCTGGCTTGCTTTCTGTAGCTGGTTTTTCATTATCACTAGAAACTTCTGGTGCATCACCAACTCTATCAACAAAGTTAATATCTGTCGCTACAATCTCTGTGCGTTGGCGCTTAGTGCCATCTTGAGCATCCCAATTACGAGTCTGCAAACGGCCTACAACTAATACTTTTCGGCCTTTTGCTAAATAGTTTGAGACGAGCTCACCCAGCTTACCCCAAGCCACAACGTCATGATACTCTACCGAGTCTTTACGCTCACCAGAAGGGTCATTCCAGCTACGATTAGTTGCTACTGCAAACGATGCGACTGACTGCCCACCGGGCGTAGTTCTGAGTTCTGGGTCTCGAGTAAGATTACCCATTACGATTGCTTGATTAAAATCTTTTGCCATTACTTATCCCTCCTCTTAAAAAATTACGCTTCTTTAGTGACTTCTTTAATTGCTGGTTTTTTTTCAGCTGGCTGTTGATTCGGCTTTTTCAAATAACGAATATCTTCTAAAGACACAATAAGATAGCGAATTACTTCTTCAGTAATGCGTAGCTTATCATTGATAGCTCGTACTTTTGTAGGGTCAATCTCAATTTCGTAAAAAACGTAGATTCCCCAGTCGAGCTTGTTAATTTTGTAGGCTAGCTTGCGCTTACCCCAATTATCCTTTTTCTCGATTTTTCCATCGAGATCAGTGATAATTTTCTCTATTTTTTTGGTAGTATTCTCAAGATCTATTTCTAAATCAGGATGTAATACTACCGCAACTTCGTAGTGTCGCATTGCACTCCTTTCTATGGCACCCCCCGATTATTTCGGGGCTTTACTGTCTCAAAAATTTGAGAGAGTAAAAAGGCGTGTTAAAAATTAATATTACAGACGTGATTATAGCTTATATAATTACTCTGGTCAAGGTATAATACCCTTATGCAAAAGCTTTCTTCAGAACTTGTAGGTCGCCCCATTGTGAGTGTGCAAAGCTCACAGCACCTTGGAACACTCACAGGATTCATACTCTCTAACGAAGATTTGAAAATTGTGGCCTGTACTGTTGCTGTTCCAGGCACAAAAAACGTGCATTATTTACTACCAAATGATATTCGTTTCTTTAACGCACAAAAAATACTCGTTGATTCACATCAAAACTTAAGTGAATTTGCCGATCTTGTGCGCTACCAACATACAATTACTGATAATTACATGTTAATTGGTAAAAAGGTAGAAACAACAGCTGGCAAAAAGCTTGGTAAAGTCACTAGCTTTTTGTTTGACCCAGCACATTATTACGTTACTAAGCTTGGTGTTACTCCACCTCTTTTTAAAAAATTCTTAGTCACTCATCTCTTAATTGATAGAGCGGATATTATTGAAACCAAAAAAAATACCATTATCGTCAAAGAAAATGTAGCTAAAATAAAAAAATCAGCACCAGCAGTATTGCCTCAGAGAAGTTAGCCTGTCATACTAGTAAAAAAGGAGGTGAGTTTTGATAGTAATAGTAGCAATACTTTGGTTGGCAGTTATTGGAATAGTCTTAAAATTTGTTGTCGCTAAAAGCTAGCTCAGCCAAAACTTCTTTTACATCTCCATAATTAAATCCCTGGCGCAGCAAATACTGGGTCATTTTTATTTGATCTTGATAGCGCGTTTGCCTCATTTTCTTTGTAGCAAGACTACGAATTGCCATCAGTTGATCGTCATCCCCAAGCTCACTCAATACCTGCTCGATAATATCTGGTGCAATGCCTTTTTTTCTCAACTCACCGTTGAGCTGGCGTGTTGAACGATGTTTGCTATTTTGTCTCTCAAATACAAAGTTGGTTGCTAAAAGACTGTCATCAAGGTAATGCTCAGACTGTAAAGTCTCAAGTACTGGCTCAATATATTCTAGCTCATAGTCTTTTTGTATAAGATAGGTACGCATCTGCGCGACGCTTCGAGGGCCATATTGCAAATAATACAATGCCCTACTGTATGTCTTACTAACCTTTGAAGACTTCAAGATGTCTGCTTGCAACTCTGTAGTCAAGTCTTGGCCTACTTTTAGACTCAGCACCGATACCTGTAAATCACTCAACGAGCAGAAAAACGCGTCGTCTACAAAAATATTGTAGTAGCCGTCGCGTTTTACTTGTGGCTGAATTTTAGTAATAGTAGCCATAAAATTTCTTTATACAGACTTACTTTTGTCTATGATTCAGCACGAATAGCTTTTTCTAGCTCTACCATAACTTTAGGATGATCAGCTAAGAATTGCTTAGCTGCTTCTCTGCCTTGACCAATTTTTTCATCTTTGTATGAAAACCATGCACCGGCTTTTTGTACAAGATTGTATTTGACAGCTAGATCAATCATATCGCCCGAGCGAGAAATACCTTCATTGTACATAATGTCGAATTCAGCGACCTTAAATGGAGCGGCAATCTTATTTTTTACAACTTTCACTTTTACGTGATTACCAACAATATTGTCGCCATCCTTGAGCTGCTCGCTACGACGAATATCAAGCCTAACAGATGCATAATACTTAAGTGCATTACCACCGGCAGTGACTTCAGGGTTGCCAAACATTACCCCAATCTTCATACGCAATTGATTGATAAATATAACTGTCGTATTAGACTTAGCTATCACTCCTGCTAGCTTACGTAGAGCCTGGCTCATTAAGCGTGCTTGTAAGCCCATATGACTATCACCCATCTCACCTTCTATCTCAGCACGGGGCACAAGAGCAGCCACTGAATCGATAACAACAACATCAACGGCACTTGAGCGCACAAGAGTCTCACAAATTTCTAAAGCCTGCTCACCTGTGTCTGGCTGTGAAATAAGAAGGTCATTGAGCTTCACACCAATCTTGCCAGCGTACTCTGGGTCGAGAGCGTGCTCGGCATCTATAAAAGCTGCCAGGCCGCCATTTTTCTGTACTTCGGCAACGGTATGTAGAGCAAGAGTGGTTTTACCACTAGATTCTGGCCCATAAATTTCTATAATTCTGCCTTTTGGTATACCGCCACCAAGAGCTAGATCAAGTGATAAACTGCCAGTAGATATAGTCTCTACAGCCACCTTCATACCTTCGCCAAGCTTCATAATAGACCCCTGACCAAACTGACGTTCTATTTGCTCTACTGCAAGGTCTACAGCTTTAAGGCGTGCTGATCTTTCTTTAGCACTGGCAGCCGAAACCTTTGCTGGCTTATCTTCTGTGTTTTCATTATCTGAGGCTGCTTTTCTTGCTGATTCTTTCACTATTTTCTCCTGGTTTTTAATGGTTTTTTCTGGTGTTTCTACTACTGTTGTTGTTGTCATTGTACTCTCCTTATTATATGTTCGGTTTTTATTCTTAATAAACCTATATTACCGAACACACTACGTACATGTCAACCACAATTTCAAACTTTCTTTGTAAAAAAATTTCTACTCCTATTGTACGCAGTTATTAGGCCTTGCGTAAAGCACAAGAAAAAAGTTATATATTATTTGTCTCAGCCCAAATATTGAGATCTTTGACACTGGCAACCTTGCCAAGCACAACAGCGCGACAAATTTCGGTAGACATATGTTCGCGCTCGAGCTCTCCTGCTCGAGATAAGGCTTTTAGATAAATTATGGTTTCTCTCTGTTGTTTGGTTAAGTTTTTATACCAGTCTTTGGGCATTTTGGTTGCAAATTCGTCTTGGGGATCATCTTCGCGACGCATAAACCAAATATCGATATTTACCAGCTCTCCGTCAATATTAATCTTAAAACCTAGCCATACTCCACCAGCAATTGGCCATGAATACAACGGTGAAAACTTTGTATAATTTACAAGGGACGTCTTAATGACGTGGTCTTTTTTTATATACTCAGCAACAAAATCGGCAATCACCCCAACGTCAGGTTTGTTTTTGGCATATACGCGCAAATCAACGTCGGCTTTACCTATAAGATCATACGAGTAGCTACCCACCATCTCTACTTCGCCGAACTTAGGTAGTTGGGATTCAATTTTAGTCAATTCTAAAGCTCGTTGAGTAATTTCATAAAAGTGCTTTGAATCTGATAGGGCTTTGTGTGGAGTTAGTATTAGCGGAAGTTATTAAAGCTAACGGGAAAATCAAATTCAGCTTCACGTAATGTAGACATGACCGCCTGTAAATCGTCTCTAGAGCCAGAGGTAACTCGTACTGCTTCACCTTGAATTTGACTCTTTACGCCTTTTGGAAATTTTTCACGAATAAGTGCAGTGATCTCTTTTGCTCTTGTTTGGTCTAGCCCCTTCACTAAAGGTAGTGTTTTTCGGGCAACCATATTATTTTCACTAACCTCACCAGTTTTGTCTAAAAACTTTAGACTCAATCCAGCCTTTATGAACTTACTCTCGAGTACGCCAACAATAGCCTCTAGCTTGAGCTCACTATTGGCTTCTATATCTATTTTGTCAGTGTCTTTATCAAATACTAGCTTAGAGCCCGTACCCTGAAAATCATAGCGCGTAGCGATCTCGCGGCCAGCCTGATCACAAGCATTGATCATTGTGCTAAGGTCGTATTCACTTACGACGTCTAGTGATGCATCTTTTGCCATATCTTAATAGTGTAGCACTTTATTGCCCAAACTGCGTATCTTTAGCAAATTCTAGATCAGTTTTTGCTTCGCCATGCCTACCAATTGCACCCAAGTCTTTATTAGCAACCGCGCTATTCGTGACAACCACCTCAGTATTGCCTGCATTACCGGTAGTAAGCTTAATAGAAGTCTTGGCCTTAAATAGCTGTTGGGTGCCTGGAAGCATAGTACCTCTGAATATATCCTGGCCATCAGCTTTAACAATAACCCAAGTTGCTTGATCAGAGATTTTGACAAGCATTTCTACACCATCTATCGGAACCGCCGACACCTGTAGAGTAGATAAGCTACCCTTCACAAGACTAGCTATGACAGTCTTTGAAACTGATGCCGTTTTACCCAATCTATTTTTTGCAGTAATTTTAATTTGGTTTGGACCATCAACCAAAGCAACTCTTTCTGAAAAACTCCCGTCACTATTTGTTAAAATAGGTGAGTTATCAATGTACACATCAGCACCACTATCAGTCTGGCCAGAAATTATTACAAAGTTTGCCGTTACACGCTCTTGATTGTTATTAAGAGTAATCTTGGGTGGTGCTGCGAGTACTGCTACCTGCCAACCCAAGTATGAGAGAATCGCCAAAAATAAAAACACACTAAATACGATCACTAGTGATTTAGAGCTCAATGAAAAACTCTGACCACCGAGTGGTCGCAAGCTCATTTG
>Ga0163144_10018976_pt1 | contig 13868 bp, 8 predicted proteins | sample OliLak19BULKMAT1_FD_123175 | JGI IMG/M metagenome (GOLD analysis project Ga0163144, IMG submission 123175) | Freshwater microbial mat bacterial communities from Lake Vanda, McMurdo Dry Valleys, Antarctica - Oligotrophic Lake LV.19.BULKMAT1 | ecosystem: Environmental > Aquatic > Freshwater > Lake... | reverse complement strand
CGGTGGTACGGTGCTCCCTTCTTTTGCCACCAGTTAGTTCTTTTAGTTTTTCCTCATACGGATAGTGGTGAGCGGGTGTTAGGCCGTCAACTACAGCGTGGGCCAACCATGCAGCTTCAAATGCGGAACGTTCTTTGTTACCCTTCTTTAGATTCTTTACAAGCTCTTTATAATGCCTGTTTAATATGTCTAAGAAATCATCGTGATTATCACTGAGTGGATTAATGTAATGCCACGGTTCATCATGAGCAGGACTTTTAATCTTGATACCATCTGGCCCGTTTTTTCCTTCAAATACAAGAATCTGCTTTATATTAGGAAAATTTGTATTTTTAGGCAGTATCTCACCAAGGTGTCTTCTTGCAACACGGTCTATTTTTTGGTGCGCGCCTAATATTCGGCCCGTATATTTGGTTACATGCATACCTGAGTACATCGTTAAAGCTATTATAGCTTAATTAAGTGTAATCACCGCTTGAGCTAATCTAACGCGTTTCTTTAGTTCAGGATAATCTGAAAGTTTTTCTTGTTTTAAGCCAAAATATTGAACGGCCTCACGGGCACTAATAAGTAGCCTTGAGTCTGATAAATTAGCAAACCTAAGGTCAAGTTCACCGGATTGTAGAGTTCCGTAAATAGCTCCGGGTCCGCGGAGCTCTAGATCTAACTCCGCTAAACGGAAACCATCCGTAGATTGCACTAATGCGCGGAGGCGTTTACTAGGTGCCTTGCTATCTGACGGTATTATATAGCAATAACCTTGGTCGATACTACGTCCCACTCGGCCGCGGAGTTGATGCATCTGCGCTAAACCGAATCTATCTGCTCCTTCTATAACCATGACCGTAGCATTAATAACATTAACACCAACTTCAATTACGGTAGTCGCTATAAGCATATCCAGCCTACCGGCTACGAATTCTTCCATGACGGCAGTTTTCTCATCTGATTTAAGTTTACCGTGCAATAAACCTATTCTTTTATCTTTAAAAATAGAATCAGACAGCTTCTTGTGTAGAGCCTCGGCGCTAATAGCAGCTACTTTGCTGCCCTCAGTAATCACTGGACAAACCATGTAAACTTGATGACCCTTATCTATCTCTTCAATTATATGGCTGTACATTTTATTCCTAGAGTTAGGAGACACAAGCTTTGTTATTATTGGCTTGCGACCTGGGGGCATTGCATCTAGTAAGGATATATCTAGCTCACCATATAAAGTTAGAGCTAAGCTACGCGGAATAGGAGTGGCAGTCATGCTTAATACGTGAGGCATCTTGCCTACTGTTTTAAGTAACGCTTTCCGCTGTTCTACACCAAAACGGTGCTGCTCATCAATAATTAATAATCCGAGATTTTGCGGCTTAACCTTATCCTGAAGTAGCGCGTGGGTGCCAATAATAAACTTGATCTTGCCAACTTCAAAGGCTTTCTGGGCATTTGATTTTTGCATAGACTTTAGACTACCTACTAGTAGCCCAACGTAACTATCTAGTTTTAGTGGCTTCAATAAATCACTAATACTTTCGGCATGTTGGCGAGCAAGTAATTCAGTTGGTGCTAATAGTACTACCTGATAACCCGCTGCCATTGCCATTACTGCTGCCATCGTTGCTACGGCTGTCTTACCTGAGCCTACATCACCTTCAACCAAACGGTTCATAGGAATATTCCGCTCTAGGTCTTTAAATACCTGCCAGACTGCTTTGCGCTGGGCGTCCGTAAGAGTGAATGGCAGTATAGCTGTAAAATCTTTCGCAACCTGTTCGTCAAAAGTAATACTTGGCGCTACTTCTGATGCAATGAGTTGTTTGTTAATCTGAGAAGCTAACATTAGTTCAAAAATCTCAACAAATCCTAGGCTATGTTTTGCATGAGCTAGATTTTCTGCAGAAGACGGAAAATGTAGCTCCTTAAGAGCATTACCATAGCTTAAAAGCTCATATTTTTCTTTCAGCCAAACAGGAAGGATATCCGGTAAATTATGGGCCATAAGTACTGCCTGGGACATGCTCTTACGTATCGTAACCGTACTAACTCCTTTGGTCTCTCGGTATATTGGAACAATACGTGCAGTATGTACCGGTATATCACTGACTAGCTCAACGCTAGGGTTTTGAATAGCAAACCGTTGACTCTTCAACTCTAGCTTACCAGTAATAAAATAAGACTTATCGAGTTTTAAGGCACCCTCTCGGTAAGGTTGGTTAAACCATACAAGCCTGACAGAGCCCGTTTCATCTGAAGCAACTGCTTCAGTTACGTGCATACCACGTCTAACATAACGACCCCTTGCCTGCTTAATTTCTGCTTTGATTGTTACCATACCTGGTTTTATTGATTTTAGCGGAGTAATAATAGAGTAATCTTGGTGAGTTCTGGGATAGTAATGAAGCAAATCAATAAGAGTGTGCACACCAATACCAGCAAACACTTTAGCCGTGCTCGGACCAATACCTTTTAATTCGGTAAGTGATAGCTCATCCATGTACAGATTATTATACAGCTATAAGGTTGTTATTATGTAAGCCGACCACAAGCCTGTGAGCGACGAGCAGTACGATCCAGATGTTCAATAATTATCTCGCAATCCCTGTTACTTACTGGGCGTTCATAGGCAAGTCTACGTATTACGGGCTCCGTATCTTGCATTGCTGCCTCTACACTTAAAGAACTTATATCTCTAATGACACGAATCTGTTTATTTGCTTCCATCAATCGGTTATCTATCACGCCAAATTTATACTGGGTAGCTTTACGATTCATAGTGCCGTCAAATTTATATCTGCTGAGAAGAACACCCAGGAACCAAGAGTTATCTGAGTAGTAAACAGTACGTACTCCAGAAAATAAACAAGCTTCATCTCCCATTCCTAAATCTTGCGCTGGACCAAATGTTGCCCCAGCGACAACTACTCCAGTTATTCTATTGAATCTGGTATGCATATGTGGGAAAAACTCCCACTCGACATATTGCCTAAGTGAATCTGCAACCTCAAACTCAACATCAAGCTCAAGAGGTGCAGACTTTCCTAACAGTTCATACTCTCCAAATACTAAACTAGACGATGCAGCTTCGTAACTCATTATTATTACTAATTTTACACGATGTTAAGGGATAGACACATGCTAAGTTCAAATATCTAATAGAACCAGAGATTGTCTTGTTATTTCACTTATAAAATATATGACGGTTTATTTTGGCTTTCGAACAAGGAATACTGTCGACGGACCAAAGTATGTCTTAGCAAGAGAACTTTGCATTAAACTTTCAATGGCCAGCATGCCACCTCTTGGTAAAACTTTTTTTATACCAGGACTGCGCAAGTTAGATACAGACAATACTTTTTCCACCTTTAAACCAGCGTGTGCAAGTTGTTTTTGTACCGTCTTTGGATTGTGATTAACAAACGGGATTTCATTTTTGTTACTCTTGTCAGTTCGAATATCAACAGGTTCTAAGGGTAGTTTTTTACGCTTGGCTATATGTTTAATCCGATTTTTAAAGTTTGCATAGTTAGCGAACTCAAAGAAAAAGTAGCCACCCGGCTCCAAAATACGAGCAATCTCTGCAAACTCTGCACTAGGATCTGGCAAATGATGTAGCACCCTTACAACAGCAACTAAGTCTACGCTAGCGTCTTTAAACTTTAAATCATCCGCTTGCATAAGCTTGCGCTCAACTGTTGGATAATCTTTTAGATATTCTTTGCCTATATCTAACTGTTGCTGTGAAGGTTCTGCTAGCGTCACTTTGTCGGCATATTTAGCTAGAACGGCACTAAGACGACCATATCCTCCACCAACATCTACAGCGTGTTTGAAGCGTTTACTGCGTAGCATTTTGTCTAATGCTATAACCTCTGCTTCATGTTCGTAGTCTCGGCCATCCCAATAATGAAGATAGTTGTGTTTTGGATCGTTATATTGGTCAGCTTTTTTGGTTGATTTGTTCATAAATTCCTATTATAAAAGTTAATTTGTAAGGTCAACGACGGCAGATGTGTTTTTGCCACGTCTGATAATAGCATGTCCTGCAATGTTATCTTGATTATCAAAAGCGGCTTTTTCACTACTAAACTGAAGGCCGTTTATGTATATGGCGTTATCAGTTAAGAAACGACGAGCCTCACCATTGCTACTTGCTAAGCCAGCCATAACGATAACTTCATATAGAGGTGTTACTCCGACCTTCGCTATTACTGTCGGTAATTCACGTTTTAATTCCTGTATATCTTCATTGGTTAAGCTTTTGCAATCACCATCTCCAAAAAGTGTCTCACTAATACGCATTACCGATTCTGCGCGCTTTCGACCATGAACAAGAACTGTTACTTCAAAAGCTAAGGTTCTTTGAGCTAAGCGAGCTGCTTTGTCTCCATGAAAGGTAGCTTCAAGTTCATCAATTTGATTTTTGGTAAGTAAAGTATAAATTTTAATAAGCTCAATAACACTTTCGTCGTCTACATTTAGCCAAAACTGGTAAAACTTATATACGCTGGTTTTGTTAGCATCTAGCCAAACAGCACCGTCCTCGCTTTTACCAAACTTAACACCCGTCTGTTTATTAATTACAAGTGGTGCACTCCAGACATGGGCCTCTTTACCTTCGATACGACGAATAAGTTCAACGCCAGCAATAGAGTTACCCCATTGATCAGCACCGCAAAGTTGTAGAGAAGCCCCGTAGCGTCTATTTAAGTGTAGAAAGTCATAGCCTTGAATAAGAGAGTAGCTAAATTCAGCATAGCTGATTCCAGTACCGTCTTCACCTAACCTTGATTGCACAAACTCTCTACCAAGCATCTGGCTTAACGGGACATTCTTACCAACTTCGCGAAGAAAGTCCAAGTAGTTTATTTCTTTAAACCAGTCGTAATTATCTACAGTTTCAAATGAATGACCTGAAAAAACACGGCTATATTGTTCTGAAATACCAGCCTTATTAGCCGTAATCTGATCTAATGTCAACAGATCACGTTCAGTGTCCTTACCATCCGGATCGCCAATCATGCCAGTTGCGCCACCAACTAGTAGAATAGCTTTATGACCGTGGTAAATAAAATGCCGTACCATCATTGCGGCAGCCAGGTTACCAATTGTCATAGAATCCGCAGAAGGATCAACACCCCAGTAAAAAGTCACAGGTTCATTATCTAACTCTTTTACGTCTTTATATGTAGTCTGGTTGCTAAAGCCTCTATAAGCAAGTTCTTCCGATAGTGTCATGTCCATTAATTTTCAGTATCCTCTCAGCCAAATATTTTTATACTATATCTGATCTGTAGTATAGCCTATTAGGACTGTCTAAATAAATAGTGCTTGAATATGACGCTTTTGCTATAATACTGGATGACAAAAGGAGCAATTATACCAAATGGCAATAAATAAGCCTGGCGATGCTAAAGCACCACGCCGTTCTAGCAAGAAAAACGTTCATGTCACCAAAAGTGGTAAAACCATTAAACTCCACACGTCTTTATCTGATCGTGTCAAAGCTTCGCGTGATGAAAAAGCACTAAGAAAAGCTGAGCGCCTTCGTGGTTTGCCCAAAAGTCGTATCAAACGTATAGCATACCGCGTGAATCCAAAACGGCTAGCAGCTTACTGGTTTAGTCGTGAAGGCGGTTTAATGGCACTCAAAGTTACAGGTGTCGGTATTGTCGTTATATTTGTTTTGATGGTTGGTGTTTTTGCTTACTTCCGTAAAGATCTACCCAACTTGCGTGATATTTCTGGTAATAATATTGGTGGCTCAATACGTTATTTTGACCGTAGTGGAGAAACTCTTCTGTGGGAAGATTATGATGCTGTTAAACGTATCCCTGTACAAAGTGACCAAATAGCGGAGCATCTTAAGCAGGCAACTATCGCTCTAGAAGATCGAGATTTTTATAAACATGGTGGCTTTGACTTAAGGGGCATAACTCGAGCTGCCTACGCTAACGTTACTGGTGGTAGTACTAGCCAAGGTGGCTCCACTATTACACAGCAGTTAGTGAAGTTAAGCCAGGACTGGACTCGTGATCGTTCTTATACTCGTAAGGTTAAAGAGCTTATATTAGCAGTGGAGCTAGAGCGTAGTTATACCAAAGACCAGATTTTGACTGGATACTTAAACACAGCTCCATACGGTAACATTCAGTACGGGGCTCAGGCTGCAGCTGCAGATTATTTTAAAAAGGAAGCCAAAGACTTAACACTTGAAGAATCCGTGTTCTTAGCTTCCATACCACAGTCACCAAGCTTTTATTCACCATACGGAGCATATTTTAACGAAGATCTTGGGGGCGAGACCGGTCGAGATGCGGTCGTAGGTCGCATGAACTACACCTTGGACATAATGGTTGAGATGGGCTTTATAACGGACGGGGAACGGGATAACGCTAAAACAGTTGATGTACTGGCTTCTGTCCAAAAACCAGAAGGTAGATATACGGGCATTAAAGCACCATATTTTGTAATAGCAGCTAAAGAAGAACTAGAAAAACAATACAGTGCCCAAACTGTAAACAGGTCTGGCTGGAAGGTTATTACTACCCTTGATTTGAATCTACAAACAATCGCCGAAGAGGAAATAACTAACGGTATCAAGCAAGTTATAAGACAAGGTGGTAATGTTGCTGCTATGGTGTCAGAAGATGTTGAGACGGGACAAATTGTTTCAATGGTTGGTGGCCCTGACTTTACCAACACTACCTACGGACAAAACAATTACGCCCGCACACCCCTGCCTCCGGGCTCGAGCTTCAAGCCGTATGACTATGCCGCACTTATGGAAAGCACTAATAATGTTGGTGCCGGTACTGTACTTTATGATACTCAGAGTGAGCTGCCAGGATACCCATGCACCAATAAGGCTATACCAAAAAACGGAGGCAACTGCCTTCATAATTACGACCTTCGCTATCCTGGTCCGGTAACTTTGCGCTACGCCCTAGGTGGTTCACGTAACGTACCTGCCGTAAAAGCCATGCTAATTGCTGGTGTAGATAAAACTATTGAAACAGCCGAAACTATTATGAACGCTAGCAACCCCAATAGTTTTGGATATAACTGCTATGCACCAGAGACTGTAGACTTTAGCACAGCTAGCGAAGATCAATGCTACGCTAGTGCATCTATTGGCGATGGTGCTTATCTTAAAATGGACGAACATGTTCATGGCCTAGCAACACTAAGCCGCAATGGCCTCAGTATTCCACGCACTTATATACTCGAGATAAGAGATGCAAACAACAAGACTAATTACGAATGGAAGCTCGAGGGTGGCACTCAGACCATACGCGAAGATACCGCTTTTATCCTTAATGACATGCTTGCAGATCCAAATGCTAGTTATTTTACTCGTAAAATACACCGCTTCAAAGGTGCTCAAGGCGAGTGGAAATTTGCAGTTAAAACTGGCACCACTAACGACGCAAAAGATGGTTGGATGACTGGATACTCTACCAAATATGCAACTGCTGTATGGGTTGGCTACCATAATCGAACAAGGGAAATGAGTGGCTTTATGGAAAATATGACTCGACCTATATTTGAAAATTGGATGAAGCGGGCGCACCAAAACCTGCCTTCAAAGGATTGGCCCAAGCCAAGTGGTGTCCAGACTTTGCCAGCATACATTATTAGAAGCAAGGTAGGAACTGGATCTGTAGAGCCAAGTCCAGCAAATGACTTCTATCCTTCTTGGTATCAGAAAAAAGGGAATGCTAATGAAAAGCGTACTATTGACATTATAAGTGGTAAGTTAGCTACGGAATGTACGCCAGACTTAGCTAAAAAAGATGAAACCGGAGGCTCAGCGGCACAGTTTAGTGGCGACACTTTTGCCAACGGAACTAATAGTAATACCAACGAAAAAGATGATGTACACTTATGTACCGACATACGTCCGAGTATTTCAATAACTGTTAGTGGGAATCTTATTAGGGCAAATGTTAGCCAAGGCACTCACCCGCTAGATAGCGCCAACAGGCCAGGTATAGTTAATTTTAAAGTTAACGGTCAAACAATAAGTGGTGGATCAGTTGGTATAGCAACAGCCCAATCTGGGGTTACCTACGGTGGCGATGCTATAATTGGTGCCAATATAACCGCAGAGGTGATTGATAGTGTCCTATACAGCACAGCTTCAAGTCCCGTTGCTTCCGATCTGAATGGTCCCGATGGTGCTGAGCTCAGTGTTAATGCATCAGATTTTCCCGGTAACCGAGTACAGATTAGCTGGAGTGGAGCACCTGTTGGAGCTTTGTCTTTTTGTGCTGTGATTAACTCTGGAGTCTGCCAAGTTCTAACTATTGGCAGTAACCTTCCTAATGGCGGTAATGCTAATGGTACTGTATATGTTTATGCTAAAAGTGGAGCTGCTGGTAGTGGCTCAAATTTAGCAACGGGCTCCGACGGTTACTAAAATACTATTTAGATAGAAAAGAATTTAGTGCGCTTTTTATATCTCGCACTTCATGAACAAACTTAGTTTTTTTATCTCCAGAACCGACAGGAGCTATAGCGCAACTAAATCCAAGTTTTTTAGCTTCTGATATACGTTTATCGGCAAACGGAACGCGTCTTACTTCACCGCTTAATCCTACCTCACCGAATACCACTGCATCATTCTTTAATTGCATGCCTTTACTTGCGCTTGCTATTGCCATACAAACAGCTAAGTCAGCTGCAGGTTCATTAAGCTTAAGTCCACCAACAATATTTATATAAATATCCTTGTCACTAAGATTAAGTTTGGTACGTCGTTCTAGCATAGCTACTAGTAAATTAAGTCGGTTGAGGTCCATACCACTTGCAGCTCGTTTAGGATAACCGTAACTAGTTATTCCAACTAATGCCTGTACCTCAACAAGCAGTGGCCGTGCACCCTCTATTGTAGCTAGGACTACTGAACCATCGCTTACTTGACGTTCCTCTAGTAAGGCTGCAGATGGGTTATCTACTGGTTGGAGGCCGTTATCTTTCATTTCAAAAATTGCTGATTCGTGTGTACTACCAAAACGATTTTTTATACTACGAAGTATTTTAAAGCCGCCGTATCTGTCTCCTTCTAATTGTAGTACTACATCAACAACGTGTTCCAGAACTTTTGGGCCAGCAATAGAACCCTCCTTTGTCACGTGACCAACTAATATTAATGCCGTATCCGAGTTTTTTGCAGCCTGCATTAGCATTTGTGCGCTATTAGTAATTTGGCTAACCGAGCCTGCCGCTGAGCTAACAGCAACTGCGCTCACAGTTTGAATTGAGTCTACTACTACTAGCTTGTTATCTCCGCTGGCAATAGTAGCTGCAATATCGTCTGAGGACGTGCTAGATGCTAGTAGTAAGCTATCGTGGTTTGCGCCTAAGCGCTCTGCACGTAGCCCAACTTGTTGTACAGACTCTTCTCCGCTGATATAAAGAACCTTCGTATTTTTAGAGGCTTCGTAGGCTATTTGTAATAAAAGAGTGCTTTTACCAATACCCGGCTGACCAGCGATCAGAGTAACTGATCCTGGTACAAAACCACCGCCCAGTACTTCGTCTACACTGTTAACACCTGCGTTTATCCGCACAAGTTGTTTAGATTTAGCAACCCTAGATACTGCCAATGCTTCTAACTTACGCCCAGATGGTGCCGCCAAAGAAACAAAGTCTAACTGCTCAGTGATTGTATTCCACTCACCACACGCACTGCACCTCCCCATCCAAGATGAATGGATAGCACCACAGCCTTGACAAACATATTTAGCACTTCCTTTTTTGACCATATGTAGCATAAGTATATCCTAAAAACGTTAAGGAGCTATGATAAGATAGTAGTAACTATCAAATTTCTGTCCCAACTTAAATAATAACATAAATATTATTGCTGAAATTACCCTACCCAACCAGATTGAAATTCATATATGGTACTTATTTTTTAATAGTAGATTTAAGTACTAGTTACTGTTGATTCGGCACAACTTCGCGCGAATCAATAGCTTCAACTAGTTCCGCTTCTTCTGTTGCAACTGCATTCCTTTTTTGAACAATGTCGTTATATCGCGCTACCATATTTTCTAGATCTTTGACTACAGCGTTGTAGGAATTAACCTTTTGGTTGAAAGATGGAACTTGTGCATTAAATGCTGATATTTGACCATTTCCGCGTAAGGTGTTCATCAAATCACGCTGGGTATTTAGTGCCACCTCATCTGAAGATAATCGTGACTGCAAGGATTCTATCTGATCCTTCATAGAAGTTAGCTGGTTGTCAAATTCTCTAATAGAATTACGACGCTCGATAAACGCTTGCTCATACTGCTCCGAAAACCTAACAATTTGGCTACGATCTGCAAAATAGCGCTTATAATACAATTCAAGTTCTTCCGGTAAATCACGCACTTCTGTTGCTAAAATTGAATGTAGTTCGTTAGGTACAATAGAAGGATCTTGTTGTCTGTAGAGCTCGACCGTACTACGCAGACGTTCATTGGTTATCCCATTGTAGGTGTTAACCAATAGTTCGTTGATTCTTTTCTTATCTGAATTACCTAGGCGTTCGTAGGCTGCATGTAGCAACTCATGGGCAGCCGTGACTTCTTCCACACCCGCAAGTCGTTCATCAGTAACATCTAGCAAAAAGATACCGGTACCGTGGATATAACAACCCAATACAATTGATTGCTCGTTTATACGACAGTAACTATTAAAAGTGTTTTTATCAGCTAGTACAGGGTGTTGAACATAGAATAATTTACGGCTAGAGCTGAGCATGGTAGTATCATCAGCCAGCTGTATAATATCGGCACTAGGCTCATAGTCACGCAGCCGCAACCAGTCCTCTATATCCTGACGAAATACAACTGCACAAACTAGCAGGACTATCATGACCCCTATCGTGACATAACTTAGTAATCGACGTAGGTTGTGAGTCGGTTGCATATACTTAAGATTATAGTACAACCGAGTAATCCTTGCACATTGATGAATTATTTAGTTAAAGATTTTTCGTGCTCAACTTTGTAGGTTAAGCCTTTTTTGTCTACACCTACTTGTAAAACATCGCCCTTTTGATAGGCCTCGTCAAGTAGGCCCTCAGCTATATGGTCTTCAATTTCATCGGCAATAAGTCGACGCATGGGCCTTACTCCATTTTTTGCATCATATCCATCTACGAGCATGCGCTTTTTAGCTGAAGGGTTGAGGTGTAAACCTATACCGTGCTTAACTAAACGGCTACGAAGCTCGTCAAGCTGTAAATCTAAAATAGACAGCGCATCTTTTTTAGTTAAAGCTCTAAAGACAATTGTTTTATCAACGCGGTTAAGTAGCTCTGGCTTAAGTAGTTTCTTGAGCTCATCAAGTACTTTATGTTTGTTTTCTAAATGAAGCTCGTCCAAATCACCCTGGTCTTTTTTATTTGTAACACTAAACCCGAAAGAAGCCTCTTTTTGAAGTTTTTCGGCACCAATATTACTTGTCATGATAACAATAGTGTTCGTGAAATCTATCGCACGGCCTTTTGCATCAGTTAGTCGGCCGTCTTCTAGAAGTTGCAGTAACATATTAAACACATCAGGGTGCGCTTTTTCAATTTCATCGAACAGCACGACGCTATATGGTTGACGACGAATTTTATCAGTTAATTGACCACCATCGTCATAACCAACATAACCAGCCGGCGCACCCACCAAGCGTGATACGTTATGGTGCTCACCAAATTCTGACATATCAATTTTAATTAGTGCTGCATCTGAACCAAAGAATTCTTTTGCAAGAACGCGGGCTAACTCTGTTTTCCCAACTCCAGTTGGTCCAAGAAAAATAAATGAACCTATTGGTCGACTAGTCTGGCCTATGCCAATTCGGTTTCGACGCACTGCACGTGATAATGCTTCAACTGCCTCATCTTGACCGATAACATGTTTGCTAAGATTTTTCTCCAAATTTCGCAAATATTTGGCTTCAGAACGGATTACTTTATTTACAGGCACACCAGTCATACGAGAGACGACATCAGCAACGTCCTCACTAGATAGTTTAAGGCGTTTAATACCTTTACTAGCTGCTAATAAACTATCAACCTTAACATGAATTTGACTGGCACGTTGTTTAAATTCTGCTGCTTTCTGGTAATCTTCATTATCTACTGCATCATCGATACGAACATTAAGTAGCTTCAGTTCTTTTTGAAGCTTGCGTAGTTCTGGTGGGGTCTTACCTTTATCTACTCGTAGGTGAGCAGCGGCTTCATCTAATAGATCTATAGCTTTATCCGGCATGAAACGATCATTTATGTAGCGTTTAGCTAGATTAACTGTGTCATCAATAACTTCATCAGAAATAACTACACCATGAAACTGTTCGTAATGTTTTCGTAGGCCCTTTAATATAGCTAAAGTTTCTGGAATAGTTGCTTCTGGTACTTGAACTGGCTGGAAACGGCGCTCAAGTGCCGCATCTTTTTCTACATGCTTAGTATACTCATTAGTAGTAGTAGCGCCAATGAGCTGAATCTTACCTCTAGCAAGAGATGGTTTAAGTATATTACCCGCATCCATCGAGCCTTCAGCTGCACCAGCTCCAACTATTAAGTGTAGTTCGTCTATAAATACGATACTCTTATTTTCACCTTCGAGTTCGGCCATAACTTTTTTCAAGCGTTCTTCAAATTCTCCACGGTACTTAGTGCCAGCAATCATACCCGCAAGATCAAGCATAATAATACGCTTATCTATAAGACTATCTGGTACGTCTTCAGCAACAATTCTTTGAGCTAATCCTTCGACAATGGCAGTCTTACCTACACCGGGTTCTCCTATAAGTACAGGATTATTCTTGGTACGACGGTTTAAAATAGTTATAACACGTCGAATCTGCGGCTCTCGCCCAACAACAGGATCGAGCTTTCCCTGCCTAGCTTGGGCCGTCATATCGGTGCCGTATGTATCAAGTGCTGTTTTGGTACGAGTTTTCTTGGGTCTGCGACGTGAAGCTGGCTCCGAAGAACTACTATCATCATATTGCTGGCGATTCAAAAACTGCTCTAGCTCACCAGTTAGGCTTTCTACATTTACGCTCATATCTCTAAGTAAAGTAGTTGCCCTAGCATTTTTTTGGCTAAGTATACTGTAAAGAATGTGCTCCGTACCGCAAAACTCCTGGCTGAACTCTTGAGCTAATTCATAGGCCATTTTAAGTGTTAGCTTAGCGGTCTCAGAAAGACCTTTTGCTCCCATGTTTATAACTATTGATTTAGGGGTTAAATTTAGTGCCAAGCGGGCACGTTCTAGCGTAACCCCTGAACCTTCTAAAACTTTTGCTCCCATTGAACTGTCCTGCGCTAATAGGCCTAGTAATAAATGTTCCGTACCTATATATGGACTATTAAAACTGCGCGCTATAGCGTCTGCATGTTTTAAACTTTGTAATGCATTATCTGTTAGGTGATTAAGGAATTCTTGAAAGTCTGGAGATTGCGGCATCATTGTTTTAGCTACCCTCTTTCTAGCGGTAATTACTTTATAAACCGCTTAAATCCAGTATATCACTTAGCACTCTGCAGTCAAGAGTGCTAATTTACAATTAATTAGTGGTTATTATTCGCCGTGTTCTTCAATAGCGTCAAGCAGTGAGCTTTCTAGCTGGTCTTTACGCTTAAGCTTTTGAACAGGCTTAGAGGCCTCTACGTTAGCCTCTTCTATAGGTGCGGCTATTTTGTCAGCAATAATATCAATATCATATCCAGTAAGCTTGCTGGCTAACCTAACATTTTGGCCACTTTTACCGATAGCTATACTTAGTTGATCTTCATCAACTGCCACAGTTGCTTTCTTAATGTTTTCATCAATACTTACTCTATTAACTTTTGTAGGGCTTAGAGCATTATTAAT
>Ga0163144_10018975_pt1 | contig 13868 bp, 8 predicted proteins | sample OliLak19BULKMAT1_FD_123175 | JGI IMG/M metagenome (GOLD analysis project Ga0163144, IMG submission 123175) | Freshwater microbial mat bacterial communities from Lake Vanda, McMurdo Dry Valleys, Antarctica - Oligotrophic Lake LV.19.BULKMAT1 | ecosystem: Environmental > Aquatic > Freshwater > Lake... | reverse complement strand
CGCCGCGCACGTTCGTCGAGGTCGTCCAGCGGGCGCGCGGGCTCCACTTCACCGACGAACCCGAGCGGGTCGTGGTGACCGAGTACGACCGCGACCGCCGCTGGATCCGCGCTTCACTCGTCGACGTGCTCGGGCGACACACGCCGGTGGTGCTCGAGGATCGCTCGCTGGGCGACGCCTACGGCGATCCCGGCGCGCTCGTCACCGTTCCTGACGAGCGAGGGCTGGCCGTGTTGCTGCGCGACGGTGAGTGGATCTACAGGCGCGGCGCGGGGGCGACCCCAGACGGGGACCGTCCGTTCCTCGCCTGCCAGAGCTTGACCACAGGTGAGCGCCGCGAGGTGTGGCGCTCGGGGACGGATGAGTACGCGCGAGTGGTCGCGCTGTTCGGGGTCGGGCCCGGTGGGGATCCAGCTGGCGCGCCGCGCGCAGCCGTCCGACGTGAATCCTCTGTCGATCCGCCACGCGACCACCTCGTGCCGCTGGTGTCACCCGTGCGCGGCCAGAACGAAGGGCTCGCGCGCGAAGTTTTCAGCGCCACCGATCCCCAGCCTGAGCTCCGCCAGGCGAAGAAGGAGCTCCTGCGTTACCAACGCGCGGACGGCGTCGAGCTCTCTGCGCTCCTGTACCTCCCGCCGGGCTATTCCGGTGAGGGCACGTTGCCGCTGCTCATCTGGGCCTATCCGCGCGAATTCACCGCTGCGGGTGACGCTGGCCAAGTGCGCGGTAGCACCCAGCGTTTCACCCTCGCCACGGGCGCGTCGCACCTCTCGCTCGTGCTCGCCGGGTTCGCGGTGCTGGATGACGCCGCGATGCCGATCCTCGGCGACCCCGAGACGATGAACGACTCGTTCGTCACGCAGCTCGTCGCGGGCGCCGCGGCCGCGATCGAGGCGTGTGTCGCGCGCGGCGTCGCGGAGCGCGGCAAGGTCGCAGTGGGGGGCCACAGCTACGGCGCGTTCATGACCGCGAACCTGCTCGCGCATTCGGACCTCTTCGCGGCGGGTGTCGCGCGCAGCGGCGCCTACAATCGCACGCTGACCCCGTTCGGATTCCAGGCCGAGCGACGCACGCTCTGGGAGGCGACCCCGACCTACGTCGCGCTTTCGCCCTTGATGCACGCGCCTGGCATCGCCGAGCCGCTGCTCCTGATTCACGGCCAGCGCGATTCGAATGCGGGCACCTACCCCGAGCAGTCCGAGCGGCTCTTCGGCGCGTTGCAGGGGCTCGGCGGCACGGCGCGGCTCGTGTTGTTGCCGTTCGAGGACCACGGGTATCGCTCGCGCGAGGCGGTGCTGCACGTGTTGGCCGAGACCCACGACTGGCTGCGCGCGCACCTTTGAAGTACTGTGCCAGGGTCGTTCTTTCACATTTGCTGATCGCTCGCGCGAAGCGCGAGCGATCAGCAAATGTGAAAGAACGACCCTGGCACAGTACTTCAAAGGTGCGCGCGCAGCGCACGTCTCTGGGCCCGTTTGGTAGAACTCGCGCATGTCCGTCCTTCGGTCCAGCCTCGTGATCGCCGTCGTCGCGCTCGCGCTCCTCGCCGCGCTCTTCGCGGTCGGGTTGATCGAGCGCCTCGAGCTCATCACCCTCGACGCACGTTACGCGAGCGGTGTGGGGCGCAAGGCCCCGCGCGAGGACGTCGTCATCGCGTGGATCGACCAGGAGTCCATGGACTTCATGGACCAGAACGACGTCTCGTTCCCGTGGCCACGCTCGGTCTACGAAGCGGTGCTCGGGTACCTGTACGAGGGCGGCGCGCAGTCGGTCGCGTTCGACTTGTTGTTCGACCAGCGCCTCTTGGCCGAGGACGACGACGTCTTCGCGGCGGCTGTGGCCGCGGACCCGCGCGCGGCGCTCGCGATGAAATTCGTCGGCTTTCGCCCCGGCGGCCGAGCGCCCGAAGAAACGGAGCGCCAGCGCGCGCGCGCGCTCGCGCTCGGGGCGCCGAGGGACCCCGCGACGGAGGTCGCGGGTGGCTTCGTGCTGCCCTTGTCCGAGCTCGACGAGGCCGCGCGCTGGACGGGTTTCGTCAACGTCCGGCCCGACGCGGACAAGGTCTATCGTCGCTATGAACTGGTGCGCAGTCTGGCGCATGAGGGTGAGGCCGCGACCGGCACCTATCTGTCGCTCGCCGCCGCGGCTTACCTGGCGGGAGGCGGTGAACTCGAGACGCTGCACAGCCGCGCCCCCGCGCGTGCGTTGCTCAACTTCCGCGGCCCCGAATTCACGTTCGAGCACGTCAAGTTCGTGAACCTGCTCGTCTCGCTCAACAACGTCGCGGAGGGCCTCGAGCCCCTGTACCCGGCCGAACGTTTCGCGGGTAAACATGTCTTGGTCGGCATTCACGCCGAGGGTTACGAGGACATCCATCCGACGCCGTTGTCGCGTAAGTTCCCCGGCGTCGAGCTGCACGCGACAGCCCTCGACAATCTGTTGGCCGGCGACTTCCTGCGCGAACGCGGCTCGGCGCCGCTGCTCGGCGCGTTGGCGGCGCTGCTCGGGGTCGCGGCGGTGTTTCTCTTGCCGGGCGTCGCGCGGCCGTCGGCCGTGCTCGTCGTTTTGGGCCTCGCGTGGGGAGGCGGGAACTGGTTTGCGTTCGGCGAAGGCCTCGTCTTGCCGCTCGCTGCGCCGCTGCTCGGACTCACGTTCGGGGGAGTCGGTAGCTTCGTTTGGCGCGTCGCGGTCGAGGGGCGTCAGAAGCGCGAGATGCGGCGCGCGTTCTCGTCGTACATGGCGCCCGAGGTCTTGGCCCAGGTGCTCGAACATCCGGAGCAGCTCGCCCTCGGCGGCGAGGCGCGCGAGGTCACGCTTTTCTTCAGCGACCTCGCGGGTTTCACGGGCCTCGCCGAACACATCGGACCCGAGGCGCTCGTGCAGTTCCTGAACGATTATTTCACGCGTATGTGCGAGCCGGTCCTGGCCGAGCGCGGCGTGATCGACAAGTTCATCGGGGACGCGATCATGGCGCTGTTCGGCGCGCCCTTGCGCGGGTCGAATCACGCGCTCGATGCCGTGCGCGCGGGCCTCGCGGCGAGCGCCGTGAGCGCGCGGATCGCCGCCGAACTCCTGGCCGCCGGCCGGCCCGCGATCGAGACCCGCATCGGATGCCACACGGGCCCCGCGATCGTCGGCAACATGGGCTCGGCAAAACGCTTCGACTACACCGCGATCGGGGACACCGTGAACCTCGCCTCGCGACTCGAGGGCGCGAACAAGGCCTTTGGGACGCGCTTCATGGTCAGCGAGATCACCTGGGCGGCGGCGATCGCCGAGGCGCCCGAGCTCGTGGGGCGTGAGATCGGGCTCGTCGGGGTGAAGGGGCGCGAAGAGCCGATTCGGGTCTACGAGCCGCTCGCGATGGGTCCGCTGCCGCCAGAGCGGGCGGCGCGCCTCGAGCGCCATGGGGCGGCCCTCGCGGCGCTCCGGAAGGGCGAGCTCGAGCTCGCCCGCGCCGAGTTCGAGGCCCTCCGGGCAGGCGATGCGGAGGACGCCCTGGTCGCGCATTACTGCGAAGCGCTCGACCGCCCCGGCTGGGACGGAGTTTGGCGACTCGACAGCAAATGATCGGGGCGCGACGGAGGGGATCGTTCGCTATCTTGGTGAACATGCACCACCCGTCGCACCCAGTTCCGCGCTCCATGCGGGGCCAGGCCGGCCTCGCTCGGCTCGGCCTCGGGGCCCAGGCCCTCGCGCCCCTGGCGATCGTGTCCTTGGGGCTCCTGCCCGCCATTGCCTTGGGCCTCACACCCTCGACTTTCGGCGCCGCCGCCCAGGCCAAGGGCGACACCGTGACCGTCACGCGCAAGACGACCAAGCTGCGCAACGCCAAGCGCACCTTCGCGCCGTCCGTCGCGGACCTGCAGGAGGGTGATCGGCTGCTCGTCGACGCCGCCGAGGGGGCGTGGTTCGAGGTGACCTTCACGGCGCCGGCCGGCAGCCTGAAGGGCTTCGTGCACGGCGGCGACGTGTCGAAGAAGAAAGATGTGCGCCTCTCCGGCGACGGGGTGCGCGAGAACTACTCGGCCTCCGAAGCGGCGGCTGCCCGCAAAGGGTTCAACCCCGACGTCGAGCGCGAGCACCGCACGAACAACCCCGCGCTGGAGCCGGCGTTCGATCGGGTCGACGCGATCCAGGCACGGATCGTCACGGACGCCGAGCTGCTCGCGTTCCTGAGCGCCGGTGGCCTCGGCGGGATGGGGGGCGGGCGATGACACACCGCGCCATCAAGGGCTACGGCACGCTGCTGCTCTGTGTGCTGCCGATCGTCGCGTGCGCGGGCGTGATGAACGCACTCGAGCAAGCGACCGACGAGAGCACGCCCGAGGGCAAGCTCGTGCGCGGCGCCAATCGTCTGCGCAAATCCTTCCAGGACCTCGACCCGAGCGAAGAGCACTTCATCGGGCGTTCGGTCGCGGCGGAGCTCCTCGCGAAACCCGAGTACCCGCTCGTGGCGGACGAGAGCCTGAACAAGTACCTGAACGACATCGGCCTCGCCATCGCGGCGACGAACGATGAAGTGCGACGACCGTTCCTGGACTACCGGTTCGCGGCGCTCGACACGGACGAGGTCAACGCGTTCGCCTGTCCGGGCGGCACGATCCTCGTCACCCGCGGGTTGCTCGCCAAAGCGGAGACCGAGGACGAGGTCGCCGCGATCCTGGCCCACGAGATCGCGCACGTCACTTTGCGACACGGCCTCGGCGCGATCCAGAAAGCCAATCTGGCGTCAGCCTTTGCGTACCTCGGCGAGGGCGCCGCGCAGGCGACCATGAATTCCGAGGACCTCGCGAAGCTGACAGGCATCTTCGACGACTCGATCGACGACATCGTGCAGACCCTCATCACGAACGGTTACTCGCGCGAAGCGGAGACCGAGGCCGACGCCCTCGGGCGCAAGTTCCTCGCGGGCACGGGGTACAACCCGGGCGCCTTGCGGCGGGTGCTCGTGAAGATGGAAGGCAGCGGCGGCTCCGGCGGGATGTTCGCGACGCACCCGGCGCCGTCGACGCGGGTCGCTGCCCTGGGCGCGACGGAGGCCTTCAGCGGCGATTCGTCGGCGATGGCCGCCCGCACGGCGCGCTACGACGCGATCTTCACTCCCTGACGTTCAGAGGCACGCGCCTTCGCCATGGAACGTTGGGTTTGGGTGGCCGTCGTGCTCGGCGGCTGGGCCGCTGCGACGGCGTTGTTGACGATCGCGCAGCGGGCGTGTGCGGCCAAGAAGCACCCGCTCGCCACCACTGCGGTCGCGGCGCGCAATGTGCTCGCGCCGCTCGCAGCGGGCGTACTGCTGTTGAAGCACGTCTTCGAAGAGGACTCCGATGGGATCCTCTTCAAGGTGCTCCTGACCTGCACGGGGATCGCCGCGATCCACGTCCTGCTCTCGTTCGTGCGCAACACGGCGCTCGTGCGGACAGAGGGGGGCCAGGAGACGCACCGCGTCCCTAAGTTGCTGATCGACATCCTGCGTCTGATCCTCGTCCTGGTCGGGGCGGCGGTCGTCGTGTCCTCGGTCTGGGAGGTGAAACTCGGTGGCCTCCTGACGGCGATCGGGGTCAGCTCGATCGTGCTCGGCCTCGCGCTGCAGAACACGCTCGACAACGTGATGGCGGGTATCGCGGTGCTGCTCGAAGGGCCATTCCACGTCGGGGACTGGATCGAGGTCAGCGGGGTCACCGGTGAGGTCGTCGAGATGAACTGGCGCTCCGTGCGTGTTCGCACGCGCGACCGCGACCTCGTGACCGTGCCGAACTCGGTCATCGGCAAGGAGATGCTCACCAACTTCTCGAAGCCGAATCGCACGCACGGCGAGCGCTTGAAACTCGGTTTCAGTTACGACGATCCGCCGAACAAGGTGAAGCGAGTGTTGCAGGGCGTGGCCCTCAAGACCCGCGGCATCCTCGCCCAGCCGACGCCCGAGGTGCGAGTCAACAACTACGGCGACTTCACCATCGACTACGAGGTCAAGTTCTTCATCGAGGACTTCGCGCGCCAGCCGCAGGTCCTCGAGGAGTTCATGACGATGGTGTGGTACGCCGCGAAGCGGAGCGGCCTCACGATTCCGTTCCCGATCCAGACGGCCTACGAGTACCACGCGGACCTGCCCGAGAAGCCGGACCTCCACAAATCGTTCTGCGACTCGCTGGGCAGCGTGCCGGTCTTCGTGCCGCTCAGCCCAGAGGAGCTCGATTCCGTCAGCCGCGAAGCGATCCGCGAGGACTATGGCCGCGGCGAGCGTGTCGTGAACCAGGGCGACAAGGGCGAGTCGTTTTTCCTCATCCAAGAGGGCACCGCGGTCGTCAGCGTGCGCGACGACGCGGGCGGCGAGCGCGAGGTCGCGCGCCTCGGCCGCGGCGAGTTCTTCGGCGAGATGTCGGCGCTGACCGGCGAGCCGCGCGCGGCCAACGTCTCGGCGTTCGACGATCTCGTGGTCTTGATCGTGCACAAACGCGCCTTTCAGCGCATGCTGACAGCGCGGCCGTCCCTGGCGCAGGAGATGGCGGAGATCGTCGAGGCGCGCCGCCACGGCCTCAAAGCGATCCGGGACATGAAAGCCGCACCCGAGAACCAGCGCGCTTCGATCCGCCGCGGCACCGATGACCTCGTCGGCCGCATCAAGCGTTTCCTCGGGGTCTGACACCCGTGGTTCAACCCAGCCCCGAACCCGCGATGCGCACGACACCGCGAGAGGAACCGCTGGGGTCACCCCCGGTGGTGGTCATCGAGAGCCGCGCAGTCGCGGAGCGCCAGGCCGCCGAGGACCTGCTCCGGTGCGTGGAGGCCAAACACGAGCGCGGAGAACGGTGCCTCCTCGGCCTCGCGACCGGCGGCACTATGGTCGGAGTCTATCGCGCGCTGGTCGGGCTCGTCCGCGAGCGTCAGGCGTCGTTTACGCACGTCACGACGATCAACCTGGACGAGTACCTCGGCCTCGACGCGTCGCACCCGGAGAGCTTTCGGGCCTTCATGGAGACGCACCTTTTCGCGCCGCTTGCGCGCGAGGCTGGCTTCGATCCGCTCCGCGCGGTCGTACCCGATGGTGTGCGGGCTGCGCGCGAGCCGGTCCTCGTCGCGCGCGAGCTCGAGGCTCACATCCGCGAGCTAGGCGGCGTCGACCTGCAGCTGCTCGGCATCGGGCGTAACGGCCACCTCGCGTTCAACGAACCCGGCGCCTCGCACAAGAGCCGCACACGTGTCGTGGCGCTCGCGCGCGCGACACGCGAGGACGCGGCGGCAGCCTTCGGCGGTCTCGCGCAAGCGCCGCGCCGGGCCTTGACGCTCGGGCTCGGGACGATCCTCGAGGCACGCCGCTTGCGTGTGCTCGCGTTCGGCGCGGGCAAGGCCGCTGCGGTCGCCTCTGTGTTCCGCGGGCCGATCGACCGCGCGCACCCGGCGAGCGCTCTCCGTCGCCATGACGACGTGCGTCTCTGGCTCGACGCAGAGGCTGCCTCCGGGTTGCCCTCGGAGCTCCGCGACGCGCGCCCCGCCGAGTCGCTTGAGGGCCACCCGCAGACATGACCCTTCTCACAGTTCCGTTCCCCGAGCTGCTCACTGCCGCTGCCCAAGAGGCCCAATCGGCCAAACAGCTGGCCGACGTTGCGCTCCCGGGCGGTTTCGGCTGGCTCGACCTCGCGGTCGTTCTGGTCGTGCTGCTCGGCACGACCTGGCTCGGCCATCGCCTCTCGGGCAAACAACGCTCGACCCACGACTTTTTCCTCGGTGGCCGGCGCTTGCCATGGTTCGCGGTCGCGGCCTCGATCATCGCCACCGAGATCTCGGCGGTGACGTTCATCTCGCTGCCGTCGATCGTGTCGCGGCCCGGCGGCAACATCACATACCTGCAGATCGGCCTCTTCGGCTCGCTGATCGCGCGCGCGCTCGTCGCGTGGGTCCTCGTGCCGCGGTACTACGAGCGCGAGGTGTACAGCCCCTACGACTGGATGGGGCAGCGCCTCGGCGAGGGTGTGCGACGCGCGACGACGGCCCTCTTCGCGCTCGGCGGAGTGCTCGGTCAAGCGGCGCGGGTCTACCTCGCGGCGAAGCTCGTCGAGGTCCTCTTGTACGAGCCGCTGCACTCCTTTTCGCTGCAATTCGGCGGCACGCCGATCGCGTGGGCGATCCTGGCGATCGGCGTCGTCGCGGTGGTGTGGACGTGGATGGGTGGCATCGCGACGGTCGTGTGGACCGACGCCGTGCTGTTCCTCTTGTTCCTCGTCGGCATCGGCACGATTCTGGTCACGGCCTTCAACGGCGTCCCGGAGAGCGCGCTCGAGGTGCTGCGCAGCGCCGGCGAAGAAGGCAAACTGAAGTTCATCGCGGCAGAGCCGCCCGCTGGTTCCGAGCTGCCGTTCTGGCGCTGGCTCTTCGTCGAGGCGGACACGCTGTGGGCGGCGCTCTTCTTCGCGAGCTGGGGGATGGTCGGTCCCTACGGCACGGACCAGATGCTCGTGCAGCGTCTCTTGTGCTGCAAGGACAAGCGCTCTGCCCAGAAGGCGATGCTCGCGAGTTATTGCGCGATGCTCGTGACTGTGCTCGTGGCCGGCGTCGGGATCGGGCTCTGGGCGTGGTACGGCGCGCATCCGGTGACGGGCGACGCGGCGATTCTGTTGGCCCAGGACGTGGAGCGCACGTTGCCGCTCTTCGTGCGCGAGGCCTTGCCGGCAGGGCTGCGCGGGCTCGTCGTGGTGGGCGCGCTCGCCGCGGCGATCTCGAGCCTCGACTCCGTGCTCGCGGCGCTCTCCCAGACAACGCTGCACGCGTTCGTTCAGCCGTTCCAGCAGATGTGGCGAGGCGCGAGACGCAACGCCGCGCAGGACCAGAGCCCGCGTGTAGCGCTCGAAGGCGACGTTTCTGACGCCACGAACTCGCTCTTTGCCAGCCGCGCGCTCGTGTTGTTCTGGGCGGTGTTGCTGTGCGCCGCCGCAGTCGAAGTGGACAGCATCAAGGACCAGTTCCCGTCCTTGCTGCAGCTCGCCCTCGCGAGCACCGGTGTCACCGGCGGCGCGCTGCTCGCGGCCTTCACCCTCGCGTGCCTCCCGGGTCGCCGTGGCGCGACGGGTTTTGTTTGGTCGGCGCCGCTCTCGGTGATGACGGTCTTCGCCGCGACGTTCCATCCACCGATCTTTCCCTGGGCTGTGGACCTCGTCACGGGCGCCGGGGTGCTCTACGTCTTGCTGTGGTGCTTCGCCCAATCACGCAAGTGGGCCGGCCGGTTCTCGGTGTCGCGCACGGTGGTGCTCGTGGCCTTCCTTTTCGGGTTGCGTGTGCTCGCGCAGCGCGGCTACGTCGTGCCGGAGTTCGACGCGCACGGCGTCCTGACGGGCGGACGTTCGATCGCTTGGCCGTTCTACGTGCCCCTCGGTTTCTCGGTGGCGTTCTCTTTCGGCCTCTTCCTCGACCGGCCTCCAAGGCGCGACGTCTCCGATGTGCAGTAGCAAGTGGGACCCGAGAGCGCTCCTCTACGCGTTGGCGCTCGTCGTCGGTGTGGTCGCCGGATGTCACGCCAGCAGTTCCGGCCCAGGCCTCCCTGCGGATGCGCCCGAGCGCAGCACACGCGAGGGTCTCCCGACCCTCGCCGTGTACCTCTCGCGAGCGAGTTGGAGCGCTCCACACGAGCTGCTGGCATTGATCGACGGCGCAGCGGAGATCGGCGCCGACGCCGTCGTGTTCGAAGATCGTCACGACGGCTCGCTTGCGCACCGCAGCGAACGAGAGCCCACGGGGGGGATCACTCCCGAATTCGATCCCCTCGCTGACGGCCTCGCTCGGGCGAGGCAGCGCGGGCTCCAGTTCTACGTCGCGATGCAGCTCGTGCCGGTCTGGAACGATGACCAGCCTCCCGTCGACCCACGCCACCCTTGGAACGTTCACGTCGACTGGCGTTGGCGTGACGCGGGAGGCCGCGAGCAAGCCGCGCGTTCGGGCGCGTTCTTGTCGTTCGACCCGTGCTTGCCCGAGGTGCGGCAGTACCTCGTGGACCTCTTGGAGGAGGTCGTCCTCAGGTACGACATCGATGGACTCTTCCTCGCCGACGCGCGCTTCCCGAATGACTATCCCTCGGTGGCGCGCGGCAATCCAGGCGACATACCACAGAGCCCCGCGACCCGCGCGCTCTACCGCGCCTCGACGGGGCTCGCGCCGGAGGACGACCCCGCGTCTTGGCACCGCTGGCGCACGACCCAGTTGACGGACCTCGTGCGTCAAGTGCGCAGCATGACCGCCAGCGCATCCGTCGGCCGCAACCGTCGGCCCTTGATCATCGTCGAGGTCCAGCCTGAGCTCGCCGTCGCGCGCGCCCAGCATCAGGATTGGCGGACATGGGTCGCTGAGAGCCTGGTCGACGCGCTCGTGCCACTCGATGATGAACGGTACGACCCCGCGCTCGAGCGCCGAAGACGCGACGCGTGGCGAGAGCATGCGCTCGGCGGCGCGGCTGTCATCGGGGAGCTGCGTTTCGATCCTTCGGAGGGCGTCGAGTTGTCACGCGCGTGGCGCGCTCGGTTCGCCGCCCAACGCGCCGCCACGGGCAGAGTCCTGCTGCACGGCGTCGAGCCTTGGCTCGCGACCGCGCTGCCAGATCTCGCGGGATCGGTCGAGCGCCAGTCGAGCGCCGACGGCCAGCCGAGGCCTCTTGTGTCGGGCCGAGCCGTCCTGATCGACGCGCTCGGACTGCGTTGACGCGCTTCGGCGGCGCATCGGTCATCCTCGGCGCGGTTCGAGCGCGGTCCGGCCTCCGACGCGCAGGTTTTCTCGCGTTCGGACCTTGACGCGCGAGCGAGCATGGGCGAGCTTCCCGCCCGTGAAGTTCAGCGACCGCATCGTGAGCGCGCAGCAGCCTCAACATCATCATCATTCGACCCCCGGTCGGCTGGTCTGAGGCGCTTTCTTCACGCGAAACGAACAAGACACGCAGGCCCAGGGGCCGGCGTGCTGCGTTTCGGGAGTGCTGGGCCAGACGGTCCGACCGAACACGGGGTGCGGGGGCCAGGGTTGGCGGCCAGACCGCCATGCAACCCTTTCGACTCGAACCGGCGCCTTCGCCGGCGCTTCTTACCGGTCCGTCCGTCCGCCCCGAAACCCAGACTGCGGCGCCGAGCACGGCCCTGAATCGAGGTCCGAGACCCGGCTCAGCCGATCCGAGCGTATGCCGGCGATTTCAGTGGACAGAACGACGTGCCGTCAAGTATGAAACGCAAGTAGAAGGATGATCCTGTCCCCGATTGCGATCCCCGGAACGATCGTAAGAAGTGCTATTATGCGGCCCTGCTGGTTGCCCGTAGAAGAGGAGAGCGCCATCGCGCGGACTGGCGGAGGTCGCCTTTGCCGGTCCCGGGCCCAGGCCGCCGTAGCCCGAACCGACGGTCCAGCGTTGACAGGTCACGCCAGCAAACGGACGGCCAAAGAAAATGACTCGCCTAGTTCAAGATCAGGTCTGTCTAACTTCAGCCGAAGACGATAGCGATACTTGAGGGCAGCTTGAAAGATGCAAGCGCGGGATTACCAGGTGCCTCGACTGAATGAATTGCCGAGGTCTGCGTGCAGCTTGTCTTCGTGATGTGAAAGGCCGAATTCGGCTGAGCTCCGACTGAAGAAACGTTAGGCCTCGGAGGAAAGTGTCGGTACGGTACGACCAGCAGGGCTAAAAGGCGGAGTCGAGCACAATGCGCGAGTGTAAATGAACGCGCCCGGTCAAGTTCAGAGCTAGCGCTTGTGTCACTGCGACGAAATGATGTGAAATGACGACCTTATTTTATCCAATAGCGCTTGGTTTGGCGGCATCAATGTCCGCTCCAGTGATTCCCGGTGTCCTTCCTGCTATGTCGACCCCGCAAGAGGTGTCGTCGAGTCGTTCTGCACTAATTGACTGTGTTCCGCCCTTGACGACACAGATTCCTGTCGCGGTTCACGTTTCTCTCGGTCCGGATTCCGCTGTGTTAGAAAAGCAAGACTGGAACCTGAACACAGACGATTGGACAGGTGTCACTGTTTGGTATCAGCTGCGCCTCAACGGAGATCGCGCAGTCGAGATGCAGCTGGGTATGCTAGTGCGAGAACTGGAATCAGGAAGTGGCTATAAGAACAAGACTCAAATTCGGGTATTCAGAGATTGGTTTGATATCTACACCGCGCCAGGGCCGATCGTCCAGCTAGTTGCACCCACAGAAGCCAACAGTGGAGAGCGGCTGTGGTTCGGCTGTATCCACGGCCATCAGGCGCTAATCGGCGGCGACGTTGGTGCACTCTCGGCGCTAGCAGTGACGCTGGATAGCAAGGCCCCTGAGCAAGCAGCCATTCAGCGCCTCACAGGGATCGTTAGCTTCGCTGCAGTAGTTAACTTGGACAAGAAGTCCCAGGTGATACTCGAGGCGTCGGAAGTTCAAGGATGGGAAAACGAGTCTCGACAGAATGGCGTCTTGCGGAATTTTGAGCAAATGCCGAAGTCCGGCAGTTATACGGGATTTCGACTGCCCGCTACATGGCAGTATAGGCCGAACCTAATTCAGCACATTCAGGGTGTCGCGCGGAAAGACGATTCCCGCGGGGTATATTTCTACGTCACGCAATGCGGCAATGAACCTACAACCCTCGCCAGCCATCCAGGCAAGTTGTGGATCGTGTCGATGAAGGCCAGCGGAAAGAAGAAAATAGGCTTGCCGCTAGGAACAACGCGACTTGAGACGAAGTTGCCCCCTGACGACGACGCTGTGGAGAAATGCATCACGTTCGACGGTGACCGATGGCCAGGTTACTACCACCCCGGTGGGTTGGCAATAGTTGGAGATATGCTGCTGGTTCCGCTAGAATCTCCCGTCGCTGCACCTCAAGAGACGAGCGCTCTCTGTATAATCAGCGTCAAGGATGCGGCGAATCCAACTCTAATTGGGTGTCATACGTTGGGACACAAGAAGGCCGGCTGCGTCGCGGCTCTCAGCCGGGGTGGGGGACAATATTCGATTTTAGTTCAGGGCGACTATGGCGGCGCTGAAAGATTGCATGTTTATACTTGGAATGTGGCAACTCCCGAATTGCCACCTCAACTCGTGCAGAAGTGGTTGGCGACCGACGCAATTGTTGGCGGCGGACTCACGAATGCATGGGCAAATCCGGGCAATACAACTTATCAGTCTTTATTCGGTACTTCGGACGCAAACGGACTCTATGTTGCCGGATGGTTCAACGAATCGTCTGTACCTGTCCCAAACCCCAAGAGCAAAGACCTTGTTGATCTCTACCATGTCTCCTTGGGCACCGACGGCTCACTAATTCGAGTCGAGCATCTGGCCAGGCATCACCAAATTATGCGAAGACCTCCAACTGGTATCGGCGACTTGCTTCCAAGTAAACGGGGCTTCCTTGGCGACAACCGGGCTGGCGCAGGAGGGTTCGTTACTCGTGATGGACGAATGGTGATGTACTCGATCGAACACAAAGTAGGGCTAAGTGGGGAGGCTGTTCGAATGGGTGAATGGACATCTCCTGCGCGATAGATATATCTCAAGCCGGTGCCGTGCTGAAGTCGTTCGCGCATCGATTGGCTGTGCCCTCCGCCTGATTGATGTAGCTCATTCCAATGACGTGGACAACTCGAGAGCGTGACATGTAACGACAGATGGCAACTTCTGGTGCCTTGCTGGGTCGAACTAATGGGCATTTGCTAGAGTGTGATGTGCAACACACTTTGCGGGCTTGCAACGGCTGCCTCCAATGTGTAGTTTGTCGCGGTGCTCGGCGCACATTTAGGTACGCGTTCACGGGGGGTAGGAGGCCTGGAAGCGCCATTTCGGGCCGATGACACCATGCAGTGGCGCCCCCCGAGATCGACCCGTCGTGCCCTGGATGCCGCTGGCTGATGGAACAGCTGG
>Ga0163144_10018974_pt1 | contig 13869 bp, 11 predicted proteins | sample OliLak19BULKMAT1_FD_123175 | JGI IMG/M metagenome (GOLD analysis project Ga0163144, IMG submission 123175) | Freshwater microbial mat bacterial communities from Lake Vanda, McMurdo Dry Valleys, Antarctica - Oligotrophic Lake LV.19.BULKMAT1 | ecosystem: Environmental > Aquatic > Freshwater >... | reverse complement strand
TTCTGGGCATAGTCGCGCGCGGTGTCGCGCACCAAGCGCTGGGTCTCGTCGAGCTCGAAGTCCATCGGGCCGTCCTACTGAATGTCGAAGGTGATCTTCGCCGGATATGGACCAGGGTTCGGCATCGGCCAGGCGCGGACGGCGTCGAGCACGCAGTCGACGGAGTCGACGCCATGCGGTGCGCTCGGTGCGCCACCCGCCGCGAGCACTGCACCGCCGGGCGCCACGTAGGCGGTGATCGAGAACGTGACGTCGGAGCCCGCTGGCCGGCATCGCGCGCCAAGATCGAGGTTCTGCGCGAGCAGGGGCGCGACGCGATCGGGGGTCCAGCTCAGCGCCGGGCGCACGTCATCCGGCGGCGCGACCTCGAAGGGCCAGCTGAACTCCGCCTCGCCGCCGTTCGGGCGGCGGAAGCGCACCGTCGACGCGACGCCGAGGATGCAGCGCTCGGTCTCTCGATCGCCGACGGTCGAGCGCTTCGGGTAGACCCAGAGCACGCTGCCGTCGACCTTCACGCGAAACGCGAGCTCGATGGTGCCGCCGAGGACGTGCACGTCGTCGAGACGGCGCACGAAGCAGTCGAGGAAGCGGTCTTGACGCATCTGCAGGGTGTCGCGCACCGAGTCGGGCGAGATCGTCCCCATCAGTCCGCTGATCGCGACGCCATCGCGCGGCTCGTCGCGTCTGCCATCGTCGCGCGGCGTCGCGACCGTCGTCTCCGCTGTCTGCGTCTCCTGCACGGCCGCGCCACACGCGGCGAGCGGCGCAGCGAAGAAGAGAAGCAGCGCGAGGCGTGTCGTCGGGCGCGTGTGCATCGCGGCTCTCACGCCTTCAGCGCGTTGGCTGCGATCACGATGCGCTGGATCTCGCTGGTGCCCTCGTAGATCTCGGTGATACGCGCGTCGCGATAGTGTCGCTCGACGTCGTACTCGGTGGAGTAGCCGTAGCCGCCATGGATCTGCAGCGCCTTGTGCGCGACCCGCGTACACATCTCGCTCGCGTAGAGCTTGGCCACCGCCGACTCGCTGGTGTGGCGCACGCCCTTGTCCTTCATCGTCGCGGCGCGGTGCGTGAGCAGTCGCGCGGCGTCGAGCTCGGTCGCCATGTCGGCGAGCATGAACTGGATGGCCTGCTTGTCGGCGATCGGCTTGCCGAACGCCTTGCGCTCCTTCGAATAGGCGAGCGCCTTCTCGTACGCGGCGCGCGCGATGCCGAGCGCCTGCGCGGCGATGCCGATGCGACCACCGTCGAGCGTCGACATCGCGATCTTGAAGCCCTGTCCAGGCTCGCCGAGCTGCTGCGACTTCGGCACCTTGCAGCCCTCGAAGAACACCGTGCACGAGTGCGCCGCGTGGATGCCGAGCTTGTGGTCAGGCTTGTTGGTGCTGAGGCCCGGCGTGCCCTTCTCGACGATCAGCGCGGTCGTCCCCTTCGCGCCCGCTGCGCGATCGTGCGCTGCGAAGACGAGGATCACGTCGGCGTACGGGCCGTTGGTGATCCAGTTCTTCGCGCCGTCGAGGAGCCAATGATCGCCCGCGTCGACGGCGACCGTCTCCATGTGACTCGCGTCAGAGCCGCTGGCGGGCTCGGTGAGACCGAAGCAGCCGAGCTTCTTGCCGCTGGCGAGCGGGATCAGGTAGTCGCGCTTCTGGGCGTCGCTGCCGTATTTCAGCAGCGGGTCGCAGACCAGCGAGTTGTTCACCGACATGATGACGCCGGTCGAGGCGCAGGCACGGCTGACCTCTTCCATCGCCAGCGCGTAGGAGACTGTGTCGGCGCCAGTGCCGCCCCACTCGCTCGGCACGGCGACGCCCATCAGGCCGAGCTCCGCCATCCGCGCCACCAGCTCCGCCGGCCAGCGCGCCTCGCGATCGAGCTCGCGGGCCTTCGGCGCGACCTCCCGATCGGCGAAATCGCGAGCAGTTTGCTGAATGAGGCGCTGCTCTTCGGATAGCGAGAGGTCCATGGTGGGCGGACCTTAGGGGCTCGACCGGCTCCCCTGCAAGCGGTCACGCATACTGTCGTCGAACAGGCTTGCCGGAATTCGTTGAATGCTGTTGGATCCGGCCCGTCACAGCCGGCCGCGATGCCCAAATGGCATCGCACGCGGCCAACCGAACCACGAGCGAATTACAGATGCTCACCACGAGGAAACCCCAGATGCTCGATCTTTCGCAGAAGTCGCTCGCAGTTTTGACGGTCATGGCCGCTCTTCTCGTGCCCGTCGCCGCCTCGGCGCAGCGCCTCAACACTGGCGGCACGCCGAACTACGGCGCGCGCAGCATCGCGCCAGGCTTCACCCCGGACCCGATCCAGATCGCGGTCACCTCGGGCGGCACGCTCAACGTGTCGACGATGAACCTCGGCGCGGATTGCACCGGGTTCGCGACCGCGGCGCCCGACTTCAACTTCACGCTGACGGGCACCAGCTCGTTCCTGCGCCTCTTCGTCGACGCGGGCACGCAGGACACGACGCTGATCATCAACAAGGCCGACGGCTCGTGGGCGTGCAACGACGACTCGAACGGCGGGACGAACCCGATGGTCGATCTGCGCAACGCCGGCCCCGGTCTCTACAACGTGTGGATTGGTAGCTACCAGTCGGGCACCCGCGCGCGCGGCACGCTCAACGTGACCGAGCTCGCAAGCCGTCGCCCCGGCGCCGGTGGTGGTGCAGCGCCCGCGCCCGCGCCGACGCCGCCGCCCGCGACCAGCAGCGGCGGGCTCAGCGTCAGCGGCACGCCGAACTTCGGCGTGCGCAGCATCGCGCCGGGCTTCGCGCCAGATCCGATGCGCATCAACGTCGTCTCGGGCGGCACCGTCGACATCTCGCGGACCGGCCACGGCGCGGCGTGCACCGGCTTCGCGACCACGCAGCCCGACTTCAACTTCACGCTCACCGGCACGAGCGCATTCCTGCGCGTCTACGTCGACCGCGTGCAGCAGAACAAAGACACGACGCTGGTGATCAACACCGCCAATGGCCAGTGGATCTGCAACGACGACTCCAACGGCGGCACCAACCCCGCGGTCGATCTCACCAACGCCGGCCCCGGTCTCTACAACGTGTGGATCGGCAGCTACCAGAGCGGCGTGCAGGCGCGCGGCCGGCTCAACGTCACCGAGCTCGCGAGCAATCACCCGTAGTCTCACGCGGCACTCACACGAAACATTCAGCTGAGGGGAACATGATGAAGTCATCCAGATCGCTCGCTCTCGCGACGCTCGGCGCGGCTCTGCTCGTCGGCGCGCTCGCGCCGCTCGCGGCATCCGCGCAGCAGCTCAACGTCCAAGGCACTCCGAACTATGGCGCACGCAACATCGCGCCAGGCTTCACGCCCGACCCGATCTCCATCGCGATCACGTCGGGCGGAACGATCAACGTCACTGCGCTCGGCCACGGCAGCGACTGCCAGGGCTTCGCCACCGCGCAGCCCGACTTCAACTTCACGCTGACCGGCGTGAGCCAGTTCTTGCGCGTCTTCGTCGACGCGGGGAACGAGGACACGACGCTCATCATCAACAAGCCGGACGGCACCTGGGCCTGCAACGACGACGCGAACGGCGGCCGCAACCCGGTGGTCGACTTCAGTGGCGCGCCGCGTGGCCTCTACAACGTGTGGGTCGGCAGCTATCAGACCGGCACGCGCGCGCGCGGCACGCTCAACATCACCGAGCTGCGCAATCGCTTGCCGGGCGGCGGCACCGCTGCGCCGACGGGCCCGACGCCCACCGGCCCGACTGGCCCGACACCGACTGGCACCACCGCGCTGACCATCTCCGGTCGGCCGAACTTCGGCTCGCGCACCGTCGTGCCGGGCTTCCGCCGCGATCCGATGCGCATCAACGTCGTGTCGGGCGGCAACGTCAACGTGCAAGCGCTCAACCTCGGGCAGAACTGCACTGGCTTCTCCACCGCGCAGCCGGACCTCAACTTCACCCTCGGCGGCACCAGCGCGAGCCTGCGCGTCTACGTCGATCGCGTGCGCGGCAACGGCGACACCACGCTGATCATCAACAAGCCTGACGGCACCTGGATCTGCAACGACGACTCGTACGGCGGGCGCAATCCGACCATCGATCTCGCGGGCGCACCGCCTGGGATCTACAACGTGTGGATCGGCAGCTACCAGAGCGGCGTTCAGGCGCGCGGGCGTCTCAACATTACGGAGCTTCCGAACAATCATCCGTGAGGCGCTCGGAGGGTCTGGCAGACCCTCCCCCGAGTAACGCGACGCGTCAGCGCGGGCATCTGCAGAGGTGCTCGCGCTTTGTCGTTTGTGTGGCGTTGCGGCGATGTATTCTGCGCGCACCACCGATGGACCGACGCACGCTCTTCGACACCGCTTCTCGTTATCTCCGTACGCATCCAGTCGAGGCGGCGCGCATCGTGCGCAGCGCGCTGGGACTGCGACTCGGGCTGCCGCTCGATGCGCTTCGCTGGCTCGCGGAGCAGGCGTCCAAGAGCGGCAAGGTCGAGGATCTCGAGATCGAGAGCGCGCCGCCCGGCTTCCGCATCGGCGCGACGATCGAGCAGATGAAGACGAAGATCCGCGTGACCTCGACCATCTACATCGAGCGGCTGCGCATCAACGAGTCGGAGGTGCGCATCGAGCTGCGCCTCGAGGACACGCGCCTGCGCGTCGTCGGCGGCGAAGAATCGCCGGTCGCGTTCCTGGTGCGCTCGGGCGCGCTCGACGTGTCGAACCCGGGCACGCTGGTGAAACATCTGCCGACGATCCCGCCGATGGTGATCGAGGCCGAGGGCAAGCGCATCGTGCTCGATCTCGCGAAGCTGCCGCAGCTCGCCGATCAGCGCTCGCGCATGCGCCGCGCGCTCGGCGCAGTGACCAGCGTGATCACGCTGCACGGCATCGAGACCGACGAGGGGCACGTCGACGTCACCTTCCGCGCACTGCCGGCCGGCGTGTTCTACGCGGCGAAGACGGTGCGGCAGAACGTGGTCGGCCCTGCGGCCAAGCGGGCGCTGCGGCTGCTGCCTTTCTGAGGCTGCGCCTCGGCGCCCGTTGCCAGAGGGCAGCGCTCCCTCGAGATTGATCACTTCTCTTGCTCAAGATTCGTCACTTCTTTTTGAGCCTCAATCGTGCGCTCCCGCGCTGGGAACCTCCCCCAGCCCCTCGTTCGAGGGGGGCTTTTCCGATGGCGGCGATGCGAATCGCGTGCACTCGATGCGAGGCGATGTGAGGCACCCCCAACCCCCTTGGAAAGGGGGCTTTCGGAGGGAATTGAGGGAAGTTCGGGTCAAGTTCGGTACACCCACGCCACCGGCGGCGTCCGAAAAACCCAACCTCTTACGCGACCCAGACAGCCCGCAGCCCTTCGCTCACCGACCTTGCGATGTGCAGCCAGCTACACAACGACGCTCGTCCATCCTCCCCCGAGAGGACTTACTGACAAGAAAACTCCTCCCCCAGCGGCCCCCAGCGGGGGAGGCAGGGAGGGGGAGAAAGCCCGCCCCTGCCAAGGGGCTAGTTCGCACCGCGACGGATTCTCCAAGCGAGATGTGATGAATCTCGAGGGGGGAGGCTCCCCGCGCGGGAGCGCAACAATTGAGCTCAAAAAAAGTAGTAAAGGGGGGGCGAGAGGTCACTGCGTCGACGTGATGGGCGCCGCGCGCGTCGCATCATGCACCCACACGAGCACGCCGCCGAGGTAGCCGGTGCGGAGCGCGAGCGGGATGAGCAGGAACGCCGAGGCCGCGGCGGTGATCTGCAGCGCGCGCCTCACGCGCGGCTTGGCGGCGACGCCAGCGACGAGCGACAGCGCGGCGACGATCACGCTCGCGAAGGTGAACGCGCCGGCCGCGTCGTCGTGCGCTTCGATGGCGGCGTGGGGGACGACTTCGCGGAGGCGCAGCGCTTCGTCTTCGCCAGCGCTGCTCGATGCGAGTGCGCTGGCGGCGACGATTGACGCGAGCAGCACGCCGACCCACCAGATGGCGCGCGGCGCCGTATCAGCGCGCGACAGCCAGGCGAGCGCGGCGAGGACGACGCCGAGCACGAGCGAGAGGCCGATCGGCAGGTGGACGAGGGCGGGGTGCAGCGGCATGGCGGCGCCTCTGCGCTCGGCTCAGGGGGCGAGCGCGCGACGGGCGCGGGCGACGAATTCGCCGGTGGGCGCGAGCTCGATGTAGCGCTCGTACGCGGTGCGCGCGGCGGGGGTGTCGACGCGCGATGAGGCCTCGCCGAGCCAGAAGAAGGCGTCCGCAGGGACACCTTCGAGCGCGGTCGCTTGCACGAGCAGCGGACGCGCCTCGTCTTCGTCGTCGGTGAGGATCTTGCCGCGCGCTTGTGCGAGCAACATCCGCGCGCGCAGCGCGGGCGGGCGAATGCGGCTATCGAGCGCGGTCTTCAGCCGGTCGAGGTAGTCGCTCGCGTCGCCGGCCTGCTCGGCGCGGAGCGCGACTTGCGCGCGGCCGAGCAGCGCCTCGGGCGACGCAGCGTCTTGTGCGAGCGCGAGGTCGTACTGCGCGCTCGACGCTTCGATCTCGCCGGCGTCGAACAGCGCGTCGCCATAGAGCGCGAGCACCTCGACGCTCTTCGGGCCGTCGCCCTCGGTCAGCGGGCGCACCGCAGCGATGGCCTCGCCGGGCTTGCCTTCGGCGAGCGCGAGGCGCGCGGCGGCGAGGCGCGCGGGCGGCATCTCACGATCGGCGGCGCGCATGCCTTCGAGCTGCACGCGCGCGTCCGGCAAGCGGCCGAGACCGACCAGCGCCTCGATGCGGCCGAGCCGGCCGAACAGCGACGACGCGGAGCCGCCAGTCACGCCGCCGCGACGCGAGAGGTCTTGGTAGACGCGCTCTGCGTCTGTGTATTTGCCCATGTCGAGCAGCAGCCCACCGAGCGCCATCGACGCCTCGACGTGCTGCGGGAGCAGCTCGATCGCCTTGCGGAAGCTCTCCTCGGCGCCCGCAGCGTTGCCGCCCATGCGGCGCGCGCGGCCGAGCAAGAAGTGCGCGTCGGCGTCGGTCGGCGCAGCGCGCACCAGCAGATCGAGCGCGGTGGTCGCCGCTTCCGGATCGCGCGCGGCGAGCGCGGCTTCACCGAGCGCGAGGGTCACCAGCGGATCGCCGGGTGCTTCGCGCGAGAGCGCCTTGGCCGCGACGAGCTTCGTGGCGTCGCCTAGACGCACGTCGACACGCACCTGCAGCGCGCGCGCCTCGACGCTCTCGGCGTGCGCGAGGACGAACGCGTCGAGCGCGGTCTTGGTCGCCGTGAGCGCTTCGTCGGAGCCGACCAGCAGCGCGGCGCGCGCGGCGAGCATGAGCACGTCGGGGTCGTCGGTGGAGAGCGTCGACAGAGTCCCGAGCGCGTGCACACCGTCGCGGCGCGCGACCTGGATCTCGGCGAGCGTCTTTCTGAACTCCGAGTTGGTCGGCGCGCCTTCGACCGCCTGCATGGCTGCTTGCTGCGCGCGATCGAGGCGGCCCGCGCCGCGCGCTTCTGCGGCGACGAGCGCGAGGAGCCGCGGCTCGCTCGCACCGGCGGCGAGCGCGTGATCGACGGCCTCGCCGGCCGGAACGGCGTCGCCCTTGCGGCGATAGAGGCGCGCGCGCGTCAGCTCAGCGAGCACGCGATCCGTCGGCGCGCCCTGGTCGAGGCGCTCTTGCAGCGCGAGCAGCGCGGCGAGCCCGGCGTCCGGCTCGCCTTCATCGGCAGAGAGGAACGTGCGCCACAGCTTCGCGCGCAGGTGCGTGGCCCTGCGGCCGAGGATGCCGTCGAGCAGTTGCAGCGACTCTTCGCGGCTGCCCTCGTCGGCCTTCGCCTCGGCGAGCGCGATCACCGCCGCGTACATCGTGGCATCGGCAGCGACGGCCGCGGCGAGGCGCTCGAGCGCGTTCTCGTCACCGAGCCGCTGCGCGAGCCGGCCGGCGATGTACAGCACCGAAGCGTCGTTCGGCTTCGCTTGCAGCGCCGCGCTGAGGTGACGGCGCGCGTCGTCCGGCTTGCCATCGGCCGCATCGAGCACGGCCTTCGCGGCCTCGAGCCACGCGCGCTCTGCGCCGGCGCGCCGACCGAGCTCGATGGTCGGGCGCAGATAGCCAGCGTCGAACGCGCCCTCTTCGAGCGCGCGCTGCGCCTGCACGAACAGCAGCAGCGCCGGCACGCGCTTGTCGTGCGGGTTCAGATCGCGCGCCTCGCGGAGGTGACGCTCGGCGTCGACGAGCGAGGCGTGATCGCCGTCGAGCGACTCGCCCTTCGCGACGACGAACAGCTTGCCGGACTCGACGTGCCGCTGCTCGACGTACTTCGTCCAGCCGAAGTAGCCGCCCGCCGCGAGCACCAGCCCGAGACCCCAGGCGAGCGCGATGAAGCGGCCTACCTGCGAGCCGGTCTTGGTAATCTCTTTCCGGGTCGCCCACACCGCGGGCGTGCCCGTCGGCGGCTCGAAGATGCCCTCTCGCTCGAGCATCGCAAGCACGGCGTCCGCGTCTTCCTCGGCGCCGAACGTCGCGCCCGATTCGACGTCGGGCGCGGTCTCGGCGGAGGCCTCCTCGTGGGTGTAGCCATCGTCGTAGTCGATCGGACTACGGCCGCCGATGTTGGTCGCGTCTTGCGGCTCGTCGTCGGCTGCAGCGGGCTCGATGTACGCGGGCGGTGTGTAGGCGGGCGCGCTGTACGCGGGCGCGCTGTACGCGGGCGCGCTGTACGCGGGTGCGCTGTACGCCGGTGCGCTGTACGCCGGGGCGGCCGGGGCGGCCGGCGCGGCCGGCGCGGCCGCGAACGGGGCGGCTGCGGGCGCGAATGGGTCAGGCGCGGCGAACGGGTCCGGAGCGGCCTCCGAGAATGGATCTTTTGCGAACGGATCGGACAGGCCGAACGCTGACTTCTGGGCCGACGTGGCCGGCGGACGCGCGGCAGACGCAGCTGGTACCAGCGCGCGAGCGGGCGGCGCTGGCGCCGGGCGCGCTGCCGCCGGTGCAGGGGCTGGTGCGCGGGCGGCAGGCGCTGGTGCTGGCGCAAGGCGTGGTGCGGGCGCTGGCGGAGCGGGGCGCGGCGGAACGATCGGCGCGGGCACGCCGAGCAGTGTCGCCTTGCGCGAGTGTACTGGCGCGGCCGGCGGCGGAGGCGCGGCCTCGGCGGGCGGATCCCACGGCGAGGGACGCCCGGCTGGCTGTGCCGTCGGCTGATCAGCGCGCGCGTGGCGTGCGTCGTTCTCGAGCGCCGCACGCAGCTGCGAGGCATCGGCGACGAAGGTGCGCTCGCCCTCGTCGAAGCCGGCATCCACCTGCGTCACGCTGACGGGCGGCGGTGGCTCGTCGACGCCCGTGTCGAGGGCGACCCGGGCCAGCCGCGTGGCGCGCTCTGCCAGCAATTTCACGGCGAGATCGCTCGGATCGAGCAACGAGGCGCGCTCGAGGACCTTCGCCGCGCGCACTGGATCGCCGCGCTTCAGCAGGACCTCGCCGAGCGTGCGGAATACGTTTTTGTCCTTCGGCGCGCCCTTGCCCGCCGCGACGAGCGCAGCCTGCGCGCGATCGAGGTGCCCCTCGGCGAGCCACGCCTGGCCCTCGATCAGCAACAGCTGCCAATCGTTTGGCGTTGCGCGCAGAGCCGACGCGACCACCTCGAGCGCCTCCCGGGCACGCGCCGCCGCGAGCAGGTCCCGCGCTAGCGGCGCGAGCGGATCGCTCCCGGCGCGCGAACGAAAGCGGAGGAGTCGGGCGTCGAGCCCTTGAGAAGTGAGACCCTTCGATTCGTCCACGGGCGCGCATCCTAGCAAAAGCGCGAGCCCGTCCGGCGCGTTTTCTCCGTCGCATCGGGCGCGGCACCCAACCGCGGCGCTTTCTGCTAGGAACGGCGCTGCGATGCGAATTTCCGACAGGCAGAGGGCGGCTCGCTGGGCACTCTCGATCAGCCTGCTCGCGGCGTCCCTCGGCGCGACGGCGGCCGGCTGCGGTGGCGGTGCGGTTGAGCGCGCGCCAGTGCTCGTGGTGCGCGACTTCGCCGGCGCGCTGCGTGGTGGACGCCCAGCGGATGCGTACGCGCTGATGTCGAGCGCGTACCAGCGGCGCGTCTCACTCGAAGAGTTCCGCCGCCACCTCGCCGATAGCCCCGCCGAGGCGCGCGAAGCGGCCGCGTCCCTCGAGCAGCCCGATGGCCCAGCGACGCAGGTCGCGCGCGTTCTGCTCGCCGACGGGGACACCGTGGAGCTCGTCCGCGACGGCGCCGATTGGCGCATCGCGACCAACCTCGTCGACTTCTACGATCAGTCGACCCCCCGCGCGGCGATCCGCTCGTTCGTCCGCGCGATGGAGCGCGAGCGCTACGCAGTCGTGCTGCGCTTCGTCCCCGAGGCCGACCGCGAGGGAATGTCGGCCGAGCGCATGCGCACCTCGTTCGCGGGCGAAGGCCGCGAGGAGATCGCGCGGCTGCTCACCGAGCTCCGTGCCGGGCTCGACGCGCCCATCGAAGAGATCGGCGATCACGCGACCCTCCGCTACGGCGAAGGCAATCGACGCACGGCGCGGCTCGTCCGCGAGGGCGGCAGCTGGAAGGTCGAGGACCCGGACGAGTGAACCACGACTCACGACGACCGCCGCCGGTCACACGCCTCGATCCTCCTGGCGGTCCCGCGCTCGCCATGGAGGACTACGGCCGCGCGCTGCGCAACGCGACGCCGCAGCTGTGGGTCACGCTCGCGCTGGTAATCGCGAACGTCGCGGTCTTCGCTGCACAAGTGCTGATCTTCGGCATCTCGCCGATGATGCCCGAAGGCATCGATCTGCTGCGCTGGGGCGCGGCGTACGGCCCAAAGGTCGTGCACGGCGAGCCGTGGCGACTGCTCACCTCGATGTTCCTGCACGCGGGGCTGCTTCACATCGGCTCGAACATGTACGTCCTCTGGCTCGGCGGGCGGCTGAGCGAGCGCATGTTCGGCAACGTCGCCTACGTCGTCATCTACATCGTCAGCGGCCTCGCCGGCGCGATCACCGCGCTGGCATTCGGCCCGGCGGGTCCGCTCGTCGGTGCGTCCGGCGCGGTGTTCGGCGTGTTCGGCGCGCTCGGCGGCTACCTCGTGGTGCAGCGCAAGAACATCCCCGCGGATTTCCTCCGCGCGATGCGCGGACAGCTCATCCAGTTCGTCGCGATCAACGCCGTGATCTCCTTCGCCGTGCCGCAAATTTCAGGCTGGGCGCACGGCGGCGGCTTCGTGATGGGCTTCGTCGTCGGCGCCCTCGTCGCCCGCCCACCGACAGCCGCGGGTGTGCGTGGTCGCGCCACCCGCGCGCTGCTCGTCGGGCTGGTCGCGATGCTGCTGCTCGGCGCCACGATGTTGCCGCTGAAGAAGCACTTCCCCGTCGACCCCGGCGTGATCGGCTCACCGTTCCAGCGCCGCGAGGCCGCAGACGACGCGTTCCGCGACGTCGTCGGCAACTGACGCGCCACTGACGCGCTCCGCGGACTGCCGCTACGGGGCTGTGCCCTGTGCGCCGCCGCGCTCTGCCGCTTGCGCTGCCTCGCGTCGCTCTCGCCGACGCTGCCGGCGCGTCGCTGCGTCATCGGCGGGCGCTGCAGCGCCGCCACCCGTGGTCGTCGGTGCCACGCCGCCACCGCCGCCGCTCGCGCGCGCGTCGAGGATGGTGAACTCGACGCGCCGATTGAGCGCGCGCCCGTCGGCCGTGTCGTTGGGCGCCACCGGCTGCCGGCTGCCGTAGCCCGCGTACTCGAGTCGAGCGCGCGGTACGCCCTTGCTCGCCAGGTATTCGACGACCGCGCGCGCGCGGCGATACGAGAGGTCGACGTTGTAGCGCTCTTGCCCTTGGTTGTCGGAGTAGCCCTCGACGCGCACGCGGCGACCGGCGGGGATATCGGCCATCACCTCCGCGACCTGATCGAGCAGGGGCATCGAGACGCTGCGGATCGTGTCTTGATCGAAGTCGAAGTAGATGCGCTCCGAGATCAGGATGCGCGTGTCGGTGACGGTGACGGTCGCCGCGCGCGGACCGGGCTCGGGGCAGCCGTCATCGTCTTGGAACTGATCGCGATCTTCCGGCTCCATCGGGCAGTCGTCGAGGCCATCGGCGATTCCGTCTTCGTCGTTGTCAGGCTCGGGGCAGCCGTCGGCGTCTTGGAAGCCGTCGCGATCTTCGCTCGCGAGCGGGCAGCGATCGCGAGCATCGATGACGCCGTCGGCGTCGTTGTCCGTGTCCGGGCAGCCGTCGTCATCGAGGAACTGATCGCGATCTTCCGGGTCGTTGCGACACTCGTCGGCGTCATCGAGCACGCCGTCTTGATCGTTGTCCGGATCCGCGCAGAAGTCGCCGTCCTCGAAGCCGTCGAAGTCTTCCGGGCCCGCCGCGCACGGCTCGTTTTCCGTCTGATAGCGCAGCGCGGTGAACACGCGCACCGTCGGCGCGCCGTAGCCCGCGAGAACGCCGGTGCCCGCGCCCGCTTCGAGCGTGAGGCCGCCAGAACGCCAGCGGATGCCGAGATCGACCTCCATCGGCCCTTCGTTCGCGCGCAGCGATCGACCGCCGAGACCGATGCGCACCTGCGTCTCGGCGATGACCGCGAAGCTGTCGGTGATCGCGTAAATCGCGCCCGCGCCGAAGTGAATCTCGTCGTCTTGCTCGAAGTTGCCGAGCGCGGCGCGGCGCCGCAGCCGATAGCCGAGATCGCCGGCGAACGTGAGCTTGCCGAGCGCGTACGCCGCTACGAGCTCCGGCCACGCCGTCCAGCTGCGCGCGCCGAGAAAGTTGCTGTCGTCGCCCGTCGGCAGCGTGAACACGCCGCGCGCCGCGAGCGAAAAATCGCCGCGCAAGATCGGGAACTTTGCCGAGAGACGAATGTCGCCGGGCGCGAAATGCCACGCATTGGCCGGGCTATCGGCGGTCGCGTCATCGGCGACGTTGCCGAGCACCAGCGGCACCGCGACGCCGAGCTCGACCAGCTCGAAGAAGCCGGCCGCGACCATCAGGTCCGTCTGCACCAGGTCCGAGACGATGTTCGTGCTGCTGCCGTCGGCGTTGGCGCGCACGAACGGCGCGCGCGCGTATTGCGCGCCGAGGCCAAAGACGAAGGTCAGATGACGCGGGACCGACGGTCGATCGATGGTGAACGTCGTGCCGCCCGCGGTCGGCATCACGAACAGCTGCGGATCGATCGCGCGCAGCTCCTGCGCATGCACGGCGCCCGCCGCAGAGAGCGCGAGGGCGAAGACTGTGAGCGCAGAGGCGAAGCGAGCGGCCGCGGCTGGCCGGGTACGGCACATCCGCGAAGCGAAGTCGGTCACGAGCCGCATCCTATCGAAAACACAGCGCGACGGGAAAGACTGTGTGCGCAGCTGACTGCGCAGGCCTTTCGAGGGGCTCCTGCAACTTGCCACCGCCCGGCGGTGGATGTCCGCTATACTCCGGCCGCCAATGAAGTTCGTCGCTTGCTCGGGATTTCCGGTTCCTGTCAGCCGCTACTGGGCTGAGCTGCCCTCCGTGGAGATTTCCGACACCGAAAACGCGGTGCCCGGAGCCGGCACCGTGCGCCGCTGGCTGCGCGAGGCGCCCGAAGGTTTCGCCTTCACGGTGCTGGCGCCCAAAGCGATCGCCGCCGGCGGCTTTCTGCAAAAAGGCAAGAGCACACCGGGCCTGATGGAGACCGCCGAGGTCGCCAAGACGCTCGGCGCCAAGGCGCTCGTCTTCGCTGCGCCGCCCGAGCTGCTGCCATCACGCATCGTCAAAGCGCAGCTCAAAGCGTTTGCCGAAGCGCTGCCGCGTGGCCTGCCGCCCGTCGTGTTCGACCTCCCCGCCTGGCACGCCGAAGAGGTCGCGAGCGCCGTCAGCGACTCCGGCGCGCACGCCGCGTACAACCCGCTCGCCGGTGCATGGCCGACGAAGGCGCCGTTCCTCTA
>Ga0163144_10018972_pt1 | contig 13870 bp, 9 predicted proteins | sample OliLak19BULKMAT1_FD_123175 | JGI IMG/M metagenome (GOLD analysis project Ga0163144, IMG submission 123175) | Freshwater microbial mat bacterial communities from Lake Vanda, McMurdo Dry Valleys, Antarctica - Oligotrophic Lake LV.19.BULKMAT1 | ecosystem: Environmental > Aquatic > Freshwater > Lake... | reverse complement strand
CTGAAGCGATGGAAGCCGCAGCAGCAACGGGATTAGCGAAGATTGTAGTCCGTGATTCCGAAGGTGATAGGACTGTGAAATTGCGAACGCGATAGACGCACACTCGCCGCCCCCTACGAGTTTACTCGTGGGAGCGTAAGCTTAGTGGCTAAGCTCGGCCCTAGCGTCGAAGCTTTGGTTCCCATGAGCAAGCTCACGGGGGACCGTGCCCCGCCGCCCCCTGCGAGTTCATTTGTGGGAGCGTAAGCTTAACGGCCAAGCTCGGTCTTAGCGTCGAAGCTTTGGTTCCCATGAGCGAGCAAGCTCACTGGGGACCTAAGTCCCGCCGCCCCCTTCGAGTTCACTCGTGGGAACGTCAATGTTGATAAGCTAGTGGTCCGGGAGCTTCGCACCGGCTAGACTCTCCACTCCTTAGCTCTGAACCCATCCAGCGAACAAAATAATGAAAACAGGACCACTCACCAACGGGCAAATCGAGTCATTCACACAAGAGGGTTACTTGATCGTTCGCGAATTGCTCGACGCCGAAGAAACCGAATTGACGTTGCGTGCCGCGCGACAAGATCAAGCGCTGCGAATCAACTCGATGGAAGTGATCGACACCAAAGGACGCAGCACCAATCTCTCACTTTGGAACCACCCCGGCGACGATATCTATGGTGCTATCTGCCGAAGCCGACGGGTCGTCGATTCGATGGAGCAAGTATTGGGTGACGAGGTGTACCATTACCACTCCAAACTCAGCGCCAAAGAACCCAAAGTTGGCGGTGCTTGGGAATGGCATCAAGACTACGGCTACTGGTATCAAAATGGCTGTCTCTTTCCGGATCTTGCCAGTGTGTTCATCGCTCTCGATCCGGCGACACTAGAGAACGGTTGCCTGCAACTGTTAAAAGGATCACATCGGATGGGGCGGATCGAACACGGCCGATTCGGTTCGCAAACCGGTGCCGATCCCGAACGCGTCGAAGCCGCCATGCAACGCATGGAACGCGTCTATTGCGAGATGGAGCCAGGCGATGCCGTCTTCTTCCATGGCAATACCCTTCATAGTTCCGATGCAAACTTGAGCGACTCCCCGCGATGGGGATTGATTTGCTGTTACAACACACGCAACAACAACCCTTATAAAGACTCGCATCACCCAAGCTATACGCCCCTTGTGAAACTCGACGATAGTGCCATCAAGGCGATGGGGGCAGTCGGCAGCGAGACCGGTAAATCATTTTTGGAAGCGAAACGGGACCGAACACAAGGCGACGTGCAGGATTAATACGAATCCCATGCCGCCTCTCCAAATCGAACATCTCCCCCGCATGCCTCGCGACAAGTCGATCGGCATCGGCTGTATCGGGTCTGGATTCATCATGGCCGATTGCCATCTGGTCGCGTACCGCAAAGCAGGTTTCAATCCGGTGGCGATCGCCGCTCGCAACATGGAGCGAACACAACAAGTGGCCGATCAGCACAGCATACCTCGAGCCTATGCAGACTATCGTCAATTGCTCGACGACCCCGCAGTCCAAATCGTCGATGTGGCTGTACCGCCGGATGTCCAATTCGAGGTCATTCAGGAGATCGCAAAGCGTCGAAACGGGATTCGTGGAATCCTAGCCCAGAAGCCTCTCGGCATAGACTATGCACAAGCGTCCAAGATCGTCCAAATGTGCGAGGAAGCAGGCATTGCATTGGCCGTCAATCAGAACATGCGATACGACCAATCGGTTCGGGGACTAAAAAGCCTGTTGAACCAAAATGCTTTCGGCGAACCAGTCCTTGCAACGATCGATATGCGAGCCATTCCACACTGGATGCCATGGCAGGAACGGCAGGGTTGGGTAACCATGCGGATCATGAGTATCCATCATCTCGACACCTTTCGTTATTGGTTTGGTGATCCCGTTCGAATCTTTGCAAGTATTAGTCCCGACCCGCGGACCCAAAAACGATTTGCACATCAAGATGGAATTTGCATTTACATCCTCGAGTACGCGAATGGATTGCGAGCGACTTCATGCGATGATGTATGGGCAGGGCCAGCGTTGGAGGGAGCTGCGTCCGACTCGTATATACGATGGCGAGTCGAGGGAACGTGTGGGATGGCTAGAGGGACGATTGGTTGGCCTGATTACCCCAAAGCAACGCCGAGCACCCTCGACTACACAACGATTGCGAATGGCCCCAATTGGCTACAGCCGCGATGGCCGGAGGTTTGGTTTCCGGATGCGTTTGTGGGTACGATGGCTCAGCTACTTTGTGCTATCGAAGACGGGCGGGAGCCCGAAATCAGCGGTCGCGATAACTTGCGCACGATGGCGCTCGTGGACGCCGCGTATCTTTCTGCAAAAGAACACCGCGCAGTTTCGATCGATGAGATTTCTGGCTAAGGGTCAGTCAATCAATAAATGTCCGATTTTTGAAGTGGGATAGGCTTCCAGCCTGTCATTTTCAATGCGACAGGCTGGAAGCCTATCCCACAGTCGAACAGTCCTTATTCACTGCTGCCGAGGATAACGGGAATCTGGACGTATTGTCCACTGCGTATCACCTTCAGTACCACTTGATCACCCGCTTTTTTGGTTTCGATAACGCTCAGCAGATCGTCGGATTGTTTCACTTTTTGGCCGTCGATTCCAACAATCAAATCGGATTGGCTGTGGTCGATCACTTCCTGCTCGATAGGAATGACACCTCTTCTAAATTTTCTTCGCTCCATCTTGGAGCCCTTCATGCCTGCTTTCTCTGCTGGCCCGTTGGGTGTTAAGTTGACGACCAATAGTCCTTTATCGGTTTCGAACACTTGCATGATGCCGATGGTAGGACGTTGCACGCGACCGGTTGCTAACAACTGCGGTACAACCCGGCGAATCGTATTGATTGGGATGGCGAAGCCGATTCCTGCATTGTCACCGCTGCGAGTCGCGATGGCGGTGTTCATCCCGATGAGCTCACCGCGTGAGCTGAGGAGCGGGCCGCCGGAGTTCCCTTGATTGAGTGCCGCGTCGATTTGAATGATCGATCGAATGGTGCGTTTGGTTTTGGATTGAATCTGCCGATTCAAACTCGAGATGATGCCTGTACTCATCGTACGTTCCAGTCCAAATGGGTTCCCGATCGCGATGATATGTTGACCGACTCGAAGATTGGACGAGTCGCCCCATTGCACAGGGAACAAAAGAGAATCAGGAGCGTTGATCTTCAGGATCGCAATGTCGTTGTCAGGATCCTGGCCAACGAGTTCGGCAGGAAACGAGTCGGTGTTATAGAGCATCACACTTATTTGCTTTGCACCCTCAATGACGTGGTAGTTGGTGAGGATGTGCCCTTGTTGATCGATGACGCTGCCACTGCCACTCCCCTCGACTTCTGCAACCATAAAGAGGGATTCGGGACGCAAGGAATTGGTCGAAATATTGACCACGCTACGATTCGTTCGATCATAAACCGAGACGTTGATCGCCTCCTCGGCCGTCATGGCCACAAATCCATCGGGAAAGACCATCCCTTGTGGCAGGTTGATCGGCGGAGTTTGCTGCGGCTCTGCGATCACGCGTCGACCAACTCCAAAGCCTTGAAATGCCCAGCCGATACAGAGCCCTATCAGCAAAAGCGAAGCCACAACTAATGCTTTTCGTATCATAAACAATCCTTGTCGATCCAAAACGGACGGGTGACGAATTTGAGCCACCATGTTACCTTGTCAACTACATCGCTCCAACCTGTCCTCTCTTTCCTTTTCAAGATCTAGCTCAATGACGATTCGCACGCGTTTTGCCCCTAGTCCAACTGGGTATCTCCACATAGGAGGAGTTCGAACTGCACTGTTCAATTTTCTGCTAGCAAAGCAGGCGGGTGGCCAGTTCCTGCTTCGAATCGACGATACGGACGCGAATCGGAATGTGGAGGCAGCTTTGCAGCCGATTTTGGACGGATTCAAATGGCTGGGAATGACCTGGGACGAGGGACCTGAGGTGGGCGGTCCCTTTGTGCCTTACTTTCAGTCGCAGCGAACCGCGAGCTATCAAGCGGCGGCGACCAAGCTTCTTGAGTCCGGCCACGCATATGTCGACTATGCGAGGCCAGAGGAATTGGATGTTCAAAAGGAACAAGCCAAGAAGGATGGGAAAGCCTATATCTACGATCGGCAATTCATGGCGGACACGCCTGAAAAGAAAGCTGCGTTCGCGGCGGAAGGCAGGCAAGCTGTCGTGCGATTGAAGATGCCACGCACTGGACAGTGTCAATTTCACGATATAGTTCGAGGTGATTGTTCGTTCGAATGGTCCGACGAGCAAGACCATGTTGTACAACGCGGCGATGGCACGTGCCTTTATCATTTGGCTAGTGTCGTCGATGACTTTGATTTCCAGATCACGCATGTGGTTCGTGCGGTTGAGCATTTACCGAACACTCCACGACAGGTCTTCATCGCGCAAAGCCTTGGCTACCCGTTGCCAATATACGCTCACCTTCCGTATGTTGCCGAACCGGGCGGGACAGCCAAGCTTAGCAAGCGGAAACTGGACAAGTACCTCAAGCAAAAGGACTTCGCAGCCCTCTGTCAAATGGGGGACACCATCGCCCAGCGAGCTCATTTACAAGTAACCAAAGAAACGTTCAATCCAGTGGTAGTCGACTTCTATCGAGAGATTGGTTTTTTGCCTGGCGCCCTACTGAACTACCTGCTACTATTAGGCTGGTCGCTCGATGATAGCACCGAGCATTTTACGTTAGACGATGCGATCAAGCACTTTACGCTGGAGAGGGTCAATAAAGCGCCTGCCTCGTTTGACCCGCAAAAGTTGGTTGCGTTCCAGACTCGCTGGATGAACAACCTCGACGTCAAAAAAAAGGTTGCAATGGTATTGCCGTACTTGCAGAAAGCGGGCTTGGTTGCCGATCCTCCACCGTGTGACATCGCAGATCGCATCGGAAAAATCGTTCAAGCTGCTGGAGATCGAATCAAAGTAGCGGGCGATGTGTTGCAATTTGACGAGCTGTTTGTATCGGCCGAAAATCTGGTGATTGATTCGGAAGCGTTTCAAAAGCGATTGGCGAGTGATCCGATTGCGATTGCAGCTCTTCGCGATTTCCGAGAAATTCTGGCCGCTGCAGATTCGATGTGTCACGAACTACTCGAGCCTCAACTAAAGCAATTCGTCGAACAGCGTGGAATCAAGCTGGGAGTTTGCATCAGTGCTTTGCGAATCGCGGTCACCGGCAAATCGAACGGCTTGGGGATTTTCGACTACTTCGAACTACTCGGCAAACCGGAAACACTTTTACGTATCGATCGCTGCTTAACTCGCGTGGACGAAATGAAAACGTAACATGAGCGATTCGCATCCTTGCTACTGGAGCGAAGTGCAGTTGCTCGCACAATGTCGACTGACGTTTTCGCGAGCGAGCGGACCTGGTGGCCAGAATCGAAACAAGGTTGAGACGAGCGTTCAAATTGAGTTCCTCCCTGGCGGTGTCATCGCATCTGCAAGTGAACGAAGGACGCAAAACGAAAATCGCAAAGTAGCGATTCAACGACTGCGATGTAAGCTCGCAGTTGAGTTTCGCAGTGCGAACGCAAGCTCGCCCAATGACGACGCAGGAGGCTCGATTCTGTGGAAGTTGTATTGCCGCAACGGACGAATCGACATCTCCGAGTCGAATACAGATTGGCCCGCGATCCTGGCCGAAATCATCGAATCTCTTTGCTTAGAGGATTGGAATATTGGCAAAGTTGCGTTGAGACTTGGAACCAGTTCGTCTCAGCTGGTGAAGCTACTAAAAAAGCATTCACCTGCCATCTTATTGCTTAACGCAGAGAGAAAACTGCGAGGCCAGCGACCGTTGGAATAAATGAAAAAGTGACACTCCGTGACGAGTCCGTTTCCGTGTTGTCCAACCTTAGTTGCACGACGCTCCGCGTCGTGATTCAGGCTTAGTTGCACGACGCTCCGCGTCGTGATGACGTGATTCATGCGACGCGGAGCTAGATCGTGCGCAAATCGGATGCGTTGGGAAAAGTCCGCCGCGTCGTGATGACGTGATTCATGCGACGCGGAGCGTCGCACAACGAACTATCGCAGATGCTGTTCGATCATCTTTACGATCAGATCCGCCGATTCAATGGCTCCGACCGAAGTCGTCTTTGGAAACATCAGCTTTGGAATCGTCCCCGAGCCTGCTGTTTTATATAGCGCAATGTGCTTCGCCACATACTCGCTCGGCAACGTTCCGGCGAGTGTTGCGGTAAGTTTTTCAACGTCCACCAATTCTTTGGCTTTGATCAGGGCAGCTGCATACTTGGGCTTCTGTTCAAAAACAAAATTGTGAAATTCAGCAAACTTGTCGTGATCGACCGACCAAACTGCAATCGCTAACTTTGCCAACAAGCAAGATTCAAGATGGTTCGCATCCGTAACTTTAATCGCTGGATTGCAGGCTGCATCCAACGGAACGGGAAGCGTGATAATGGCTAACCGATCCCCCAGCTTTTTCCGAGCCCCCTCAATGGCTTTATGCGTTTTTTGGCAATGCTCGCACGTGTAATCAAACAGTTCAACGAACACGAGCTCGGCGTCCGGTTTGCCTAACAACGGCCAAAAACCAGTTTCGAGTTTGACATTGTTCAAAATCAAAGCGGAATTCACTTTCGGCTTTTCATCCGCGTTTGTGAGCTCGCCGCTCAAAGCCATTTGAGGTGAAAAAAGCATCGCAAACCGATGCGTTGCTTGCACCAACTGGTTTCGGATCTGACCCGGAGTCCAGAAAGTCTGGGGAAGGCTAGCCGATTTTGGAGGTTCAAACAGAAACAGACCGTCCGCATCCGGTGCCTCCACGCTTGGTTGAGACTTGGGATGATACTCTAGCTTATGCGTCTCAGGTGCAGCACCAACCGACTGCAGCAAAGCCATGCCACCAACGACGGCCAATGCCGCTCCACCGATCCATTTCAAGGAAACACCATGGGCAGGGCGGTTTATCAGGTACATGGCAGCCAAGAGAAACCCGGACACATGGGCGACGAGGCAATAAGGACAAAGATGTTCAAGCAAAAAAACTTGTACCCCAGTAAACCACAATCCTGCCGTCGCTGCACTCAAGGATGCAAATCCAATCGCCGTCCATCGCAAATCCTCCCATCTTTTCGAGACGAATCTCGCCATGAGCATCGATAGGAGCAGCACGTGCGTCCCGATCGCTGGAATACTAACGGGAATCGACAAAACCGTAGACCACCGGCTATGCAGAACGTGGTCGCAGTCAAATACATTCCCTCCGCTGCAGCCAGCAACAGCCGATGAAGTGTACGATGCCCACGCGAGGTAACAACTTGTGGCCAAGGCGGTGGCACTACAAGCGAACATAGACCACCAAATCACAGTCGCCTTCGACATCACCGCTGTATGACTACGAGAAACTGTAGTCTGCAGTCCGACCATACTCATGTTGATTCTCCTCACCGATTCCTTATTCCCCAATGTTGAGGAACTATACGCGCAGGTACGTAGAAAGCAAGCTATAAACAGCTAGAAGTGATTCAATGTTGAAATGAAAACACTCGGTAACTTGGGTAGTCCACGAGAAATTAACCGCATGGGTTGATTGTGAATAGGTCGTTCGCAGCCGATCATGCGGATCGAACCGAATAACCGATGCTACCTGCGTCAGGCGTGTCGTTGGATTCGAGCGTAGCTTTTATCCTTCCTCAACGCGTGGGTTGCAACGTTTTTTCCGAGTAATAGACCCGGCCAAGAATGAAATCTCGCGTAACCAAGAATCTGTTTTCGATCGCCCGATCCAGCACGTTGATCACCGCTGCTGGAATAGCAGCATTCAACAATGCTGTGACCTATGCGGAATCGCCCCGAAATACCCCGATTGTTCAAGCAATTCAAAAGGCGGAAACCTCGGTCGTAAACATCCAGGGTGGGAAAACCATCACAAACTCATCCGCAACGGGCCAATTGTCTCGGCAAGAAGTAAACGGAATGGGGACCGGGATAATCATCGATCGACGGGGCTACATCGTAACCAACTATCACGTCGTCGATGAGGTTGCAAAAATCGAAGTCACTTTGGCCGACGGTACCACCGCGATCGCTAAGCTGATCAACTATGATCCAGAAACCGATCTGGCCTTGATCAAAATCCCAACCAAACGAGACTTGCCCATCATCTCGGTAGGACGCAGCGAAAGTCTTCTTCGCGGCGAAACCGTTATCGCAATCGGCAATCCGTTTGGCTACCACAATTCGGTTACGGTTGGAATCATCAGCGCCCTCCACCGAGACATTCCAGTCAATGGATCTCAGCAATACAACGACCTCATTCAAACCAACGCCGATATCAATCCCGGAAATTCCGGCGGACCTCTTGTTAATATCGATGGCGATGTGATCGGAATCAATGTTGCGGTCCGAGTTGGTGCTCAAGGCATTGGGTTCGCCATCCCGATTGACACGGCTATGGAAGTGATGGCCGATCTCGTCGCAGATCATCGTGAATCTTCGCATGGGCTTGCATTCTCCAAAACGGCCGGTGACGGCGTCTCCGAATCGGCAAACAATCGACTGATCGTTCGTGAATATCGCGGATCCGATTCCAGTTCGAGTCGTGATATCAAGAACGGCGATCGCATCGATTCAGTTCAAGGGAGACCTATTTCCAACCGTTTGGAATTGGAACTTGCATTGCTCGACGTGCGATCTGGACAATCCATTGAGCTGGGTCTAGACCGCGATGGAACTCAGCTAACTCACGCTATCACCATGAATGCGTCCGTCAGCCGGCCAGAAAATGATGTAACCAAAATAGCTTGGGAACAGCTTGGCGTTAAATTGTCAGCCGTCCCCGCTTCGTCGGTCGCAGGAGTGGGCGATGACTACAAAGGTGGCCTAAAGATCAATGAAATTCGCCCGGGAAGCCCCGCTCAACGCGCGAATTTGGTTCCAGGAGACATCATCGTGGGGGTGATGGATTGGCAAACCCCTAAGCTGGATTCGCTCGCATGGATACTGTCCAACTCGACCTTCAAGACCGCCGGCTCGTCGAAATACTACCTCGTTCGAAAGCGGACCCGATTGACTGTCGCAATGACCCCCGAAACAGCTTCGACATCCTCCTCATCCGTCTCAAGAAGCACTGCCGGAAGAGATCTGCGATAGTGTTGTGTACGGTCTCGTAGTGATAGGTTAGTGGTTGAACAAGAATTCTTTGCAGTTGAGAATAACCCAGGTCAAATCCTGAAACGCCTCTAGTTTGTCACTCTTGCTTTCGAGGTAGTCGACCGCGGCCTTTATCTCGGAGTCGGTTGGCTTTCTAGAAAAAGCGCGAACATAAAGTTCCTCAAGTTTTTCCGGATGCGAGGTGGTTCTACTTGCGAGACTCGCGGGAAGTCCATTTGCCTCCGCAAGTTTTGCAATCAGCTCCTTTGAGTTTGCGAAATGAAGACTTTGGGCCAAAGTTGAATCGCTTGCTCGCTCGCACTCACAAGCGGTCGTCGCATCCGGTCGGCCAAACACGGTCAAAAAATAAGACCGAAACGACGAATCCGGCAACGAGCCAGCTCGGGTTCTATCTGGCATCCCATCAAATGCAGTGTTCGTCTGCGTGACTTGATCCACCGCATCGAGAATCTGCTCAGCAGAAAGCCGTTTGGGGTAGTTCCTTGAATAGCATTTTCGATCGAGTAGGTTCTCGCCGTTCGGTTCGCTATCCAGTTGATAAACCCTCGAATTGCAAATGGAACGAACTAGCGCTTTGATGTCAAATTTGGACTCAATCAATTGGTTCGCCAATGTTTCCAACAGCTTCGGATTGGATGGAGGATTGGTCACTCGCAAATCGTCCTCTGGTTCGACCAATCCGCGTCCGAACAGATGCTTCCAATAGCGATTGGCGATCGATTTTGCAAAGAACGGATTGTTGCGATCTACCATCCAGTCGACCAAAAATTCACGAGGGTCGCGGTTGTCCGAATCGTCTCGCAATGCACCATCTAAGCCAGCCGGCTTGAGCGACTCGCCGCTCTTTGGGTGTGATGCCCGAGGTTGTCCCATCGCTGCAAACACAACGGCCTCGTCCGGTGACTGCCCTGGCTTTGTGCGTACCTGAGAAAAGAAGGCGGCCATCTGAAAATAGTCTTTTTGCGCCCACTTCTCAAATGGATGATGATGGCACCGCGCGCACTGGATTCGCTGACCCAAAAAAAGTTGCGCCGTGTCTTCAAGCCGACTAAATGTATCCGGTACTTGCCGATACCAGACTACCGGTGGGTGGACATCCATGGAGCCCGATGCGGAGACAATGTCCCTGACAAACTGGTCGAACGGACGGTTAGAAGCGATCTGATCTTTAATCCAACGATGAAACGCAAACGTACCTGCTTTTTGTCCCTGGCTCTCTCTCCGGTTGCGCAAAATCAACATCCATTTGTTCGCAAAGTGTTCGGCATAGTCATCTCCATCCAACAGCCGATCAATCAACCGTTCCCGCTTGTTCGCAGCAGCGTTCTGGACAAAACTTTGGGCTTCGGCCAGCGTCGGCAATCTGCCTGCAAGATCCAGCGTAACGCGACGCACAAACGTCGGATCATCGCACAACTGTGAAATCGGTATATTGAGGGATCGAAGTTGCGCGATCACAGCGGCATCGATCGCGTTGGTGGTTTCAGGCCATTGATTGACACCGCCCACTATCGGAACACTCGCTCGGAATACGGCCACTTGGCCTTGAAACCGTGCCATCACTGCCACTTCGCCAGCCAACGACTTCATCGTCACTAGACCCCGCTTGTCCACCTCGGCCATATCCGTATCGTTGCTCTCAAACTGAACCGATGGTGTCACATCTTCGACCGTCCCGTCAGAATAGCGTGCTGTCACGGAAACCTGCTGCTCCTGGTGCGGCAGCATACGTCGAAACTCAGGTCCGACGACAATGGCAACCACACGTCGATCATCCGACTTCCCTGGCTTCATCCCCTGGGAAATCCATCTGCTCAATACACGGTACTCTTGTGAATTTTGCTCCAGCCGTGCGCCGCCCCCGTGGGGTACCGCGTTGATCGCTTTGGTTAACAGCAAACTGGACTCGGGCATCGCAGAAGACAGCCTTCGCCCTCGCGACTCTTTGACCAAATGCTCAAAGTCTTCGCCGGGTTCGAATCCAAGCAATGAAAGTTTAAAGCCGTTTTGTCCCGCTGCCTTCCCGTGACATCCACCTCCATTGCAACCGAGCTTGGTGAAAATCGGAACAACTTGGTTCGGAAAGCTCACCTCAGGATTCTCATCCCAATTGGTGATCTCGATCTGCAGAACTGCGGTCGCGGCCCCTTCAACACTCGCAGCGAGTTTCGTTAAACCGTTACCAAGCGGGACAATCTGACCAAACCGATCGATGGACGCGATTCCCTCTGGCTCGAAGCGAAAGGTGGCTTTCCTCGTCAAATCGAGTTCAAGACCGTTTGAATCGGTACCGGTAATAAGACACTGGTGGCGAGCATCGCTTCCGCGAAAATGGACTTTCGGAACTTCTCCTGCCGCCAATGCCCCAACAGCATCAATGCGTAGCGACTGAATACCCGGTGAAGCCAAATCGTTTGCTTGGCCGATACCGATGCAAACGAGCGACAGCAAAAGAGCTGTAATAATGTTCAAAGCAATGTGGCGGGAATACGTTTGTAGGGAAAAGCTCCCGGCAGGCCGAATTTTTTTCATCGGTGAGCTTTCAAATCAGTTCAGAGACTGGGGCATGGTCGACCAAAAACTGGGGGCGGCCCGTTGGATCAGCTACCGTTGTACTTGCAACATCAATTCCAAGGTTATGATAAAGAGTTGCGATCACTTCCTGCACATGGACCGGTCTCAATGTCGCATACTCTCCCAAGCGATTGGTAGCACCGATGACTTGGCCAGCGCGAATGCCACCGCCGGCTAAGTACGCGCAGCTGACTTGCGACCAGTGATCCCTACCCGCTTCCTTGTTGATCTTTGGCGTACGTCCGAACTCACCCCATACAACGATGGTGACGTCATCGAGCATGCCGCGCACTTCGAGGTCCTCGATCAATGCACTTAAGCACTGGTCCAGCTTTCCGCCATGGTCACGTACCATATCAAAATTCTTTCCGTGACTATCCCAACGACCAAAGCTAAGGCTAACTACACGCACACCAGCTTCGATCAAGCGTCTCGCAATAAGCAGATGATCGTTGCGGGTCGCACAGCCGTCGAACTGATACTTATAAGGCTTGCCGTCACCATACTTCGCGACAATATTTGGATCTTCTTTGGACAGGTCCAATGCGTCTACTAGTTTGCTACTGGTCAAAACATCCAAGGCGCGTTGTCCAAAAGTATCCATTCCTTCCATCACGCCAGTGGTGTCGATGTCGCGTCGCAGCGAATCCAAGCTCGACAGCAGTTGCTTTCTGTTTTGAAGTCGCTCGAGAGAGATTCCGTTGAGCTTCATGTTTTCGATCCCTGGCCCATCCGGCTTAAACGCAGAATGTGCCGCACCCAAAAACCCTGCCGCACCACAATCTGACCATTGAACATGGCTGGATCGTTCTGCCAAACCAACAAAAGGGGGAACAGCGGGGTTCAAGGCCCCTTTCAATTTGGATACAGCCGAGCCAATCGACGGACGACCGCCGAGGGCTTTTAAATCGTCCGGGATCCAGCCGCTCAAACACTGATAAGACTCGTGCCGATCCTTGCTGCCAACAACCGAGCGAATGATCGCAGCCTTGTCCATCAGGCGTGCGAGCTTTGGGAACACTTCGCAAATTTCAATTCCTGAAACGTTGGTTGGAATTGCGCGAAACTCGCCCCGAATTTCAGAAGGAGCGTCCGATTTGATGTCCCACATATCTTGGTGTGGAGGGCCACCACCTAGGAAAATCTGGATAAGAGACTTATTCGATTGCTTGGCTTGCGGTTTCGACTCCGCTCGCAAAACGTCGGCCAACCCGAAGGCCGTAGCGCCGAAACTCATTCCGCCGATCTTCAAAAAGGAACGGCGGGACTCGCCATCGCAGTAGCTGCGGGAAGACCCAAATTGACCTAGGATCGACAACATCATAGACGCCGAACGGTTAAAGGGGTGGGACCGTGCCATTGTATGCATTGGCAACGGGAATGGTAGGTAACGAATCCAAAATCCGGAGTGTTTCGTTGTGTGCCGCACTATTCTGTATCACGCGACAATTACAAGCCTGAACAAATTCATCCGACTTGTCAATATGACAGACAAACTACTTCTTTGCTTGTCTAAGCAAAAAAAGCACGTTCGACAATTCGTCATTTTGAGAAGACCCCGAAACCATCCCCCCTTTGTATTTGGAACGGCTTGCCATTGGCATGGGCTTACCGCGCCTCGCCGAAGAGGCAAAGGGTGAACTATTTCCCGAGGATTTCCTTGCCGAAAGCCGATTGGCAAAACCGTCCGATCCCTCTGCGACCTTGATCGAGCCAAGCTGCTTTACAAGCAATTTTGCAGCCGGATCCGTCGTTATGTCCAACGCAAAATCAGGGAAATCCTCATATTGGTTGATGATGTCACGAATCGCCAGATCCAATTTCTTGTTTGTCGACCGCAAAAACATCACTCCCATTTTTTCTTCTGAACTGGCATCACTTCCAACTAATCTTGAATCTTCGAGACTCTTTAGTTGAGAATCGTCGATAACCAAATCATCGGTGTAGACGATGTTGTACGTCTCGAGAATTCGCTCCAAAGTTCTATTTTCGACAGCCTTGGGATCGATTGAAACGTCTAGAACCATCGTGTAAAAGAGTTTTTCCTTTGCTTCCGCTTTTGCCGGTTCTGCGTACGCAACGGTCGTACCCTGTCCATCTTCCGCTCGCTT
>Ga0163144_10018971_pt1 | contig 13870 bp, 17 predicted proteins | sample OliLak19BULKMAT1_FD_123175 | JGI IMG/M metagenome (GOLD analysis project Ga0163144, IMG submission 123175) | Freshwater microbial mat bacterial communities from Lake Vanda, McMurdo Dry Valleys, Antarctica - Oligotrophic Lake LV.19.BULKMAT1 | ecosystem: Environmental > Aquatic > Freshwater >... | reverse complement strand
GACCTGGGCCGAAACGAAAAATGGCGAAGTGGGCATCGAGGGACGCCACTCTCTGAATGCCAAGCCGGCGCATGACGGCGAAACTGGTGCGGTCGACGATTGAGAAATCCTGATCGCTGAAATTCCGGCCGATTTTCCATGCGGCGTCGAGGTCGGGAAGGACTACAGTTTCGATGGTGGCGATGCCGCCGCGAAGGGCTAGCCAGAACCGCTCGGCGGCGGGGCGGCCGATTCGATAGCGTAGTAGGGTCCAGGATTCGATGAGGATGTGATCTGTAGTGACGAGCGGTTCGCCGGCGGAAAGAATTTCTTTGGCGCGGGTGTTGGCGCGGTCAGAGGAGTCGGCGGCGGCGTACCAGATAGAGGTGTCGACGAAGAGACTCATGCGGGGGGGCGCTTATCGCGGCCAGCGGAGAAGGCTTGAGCGAGCATTTCGGCCTTGTTCGCGGCGATATCGGAGTTGCTGGACGCGCCGAGGTCGAAGACTGTGGCCGGGCTGGCGGGTTTTGAGGTACTGCCGAGGTCACGAGATACGAGGCGGCGAATATACTCGGCGAAGGACACGCCCAGGTCGAGAGCTTTGATGCGCGCGCGGCGGTGGAGTTCGGGTTCGAGGGTGATTTGTGTTCGCGCCACCATGATGGCATTATGATAGCGCGGCATAGGTGGGGCTGCGATACTCTGTATGCATCGTTATGGGATTGAACGCTGGCGACAAACTTGGGCCGTATGAAATCGTAGGGTCGTTGGGCGCGGGCGGGATGGGGGAGGTGTATCGGGCGCGGGATGCGAAGTTGGGGCGGGATGTAGCGGTGAAGGTGTTGCCTGCTTCTTTGGCTGGGGATGCGGATTATTTGGCGCGGTTTCAGCGGGAGGCGCAGGTGTTGGCTTCTTTGCAGCATCCGAACATCGCTTCCATTTAGGGGTTGGAAGGCAATGCGATTGTGATGGAGTTGGTGGAGGGTTCGGATATTGGGCCATAATGCGTGTGTGGAACTGAAGCGTGGATCTGAACTCAAGGCCGTAAGAGGCAACCCGGATTATTTTACGGGAGACGTGTGGATTGAAGGACTGATCATGGGTGGCGCCATGGAGGTCAAGAGTGTGCGGGTTTCGTTCGCGCCGGGAGCGCGGACGGCATGGCACACGCATCCGGGGGGCCAAGTGCTCTATGTGACCAGCGGCAGAGGGTGGGTGCAGAAGGAAGGGGAAACTGCCTTGGCGATGAGCGCTGGCGACACTGTCGTGATTGGTGCTGGGGAAAAGCACTGGCATGGAGCGGCAGCAGATTGCCCTATGGTGCATGTCGCGCTGCAGCCGATTGTGGGCGGCGTCGATAGCGCATGGCTTGAGCAAGTGAGTGGCGAGCAGTATCCAGGCTAACGACGCTGGAAGAGCCAGAAGATCAGCGATCCGATGGCGCTGATCAACAGGCAAGTGGCGAGGGGAAAAGACACGGTGGTGTTTTTGCCGCGCCAAGTGAAATCACCAGGGAGTTGGCCCAGTTTGATGGGAAGCTTGTCGCCGGCCAGGAATAAGAGTCCGAGGACTATTAGAGCGAGGCCGGCGATGATGAGCGGTTTGCCGAGTTGCGGCATGGTCGTGACTTAGCCGATCGCTATCAGCGAAATTTCCTCTTTTTGAGCAGGAAGCTGTTGGGTGAGTTCCATCGAGCAGAACTTGGGACCGCACATGGAACAGAAGTGGGCGGACTTGGCGCCGTCGGCTGGGAGCGTTTCGTCGTGATAGGCCTTGGCCGTTTCGGGGTCGAGAGATAGATTGAACTGGTCTTCCCAGCGGAAGGTGTAGCGGGCGCGCGATAGGGCGTCGTCGCGCAGTTGGGCGGCTGGATGGCCTTTGGCGAGGTCAGCGGCATGGGCTGCAATCTTGTAGGCGATGACCCCCTGCTTGACGTCTTCGCGATTGGGCAGGCCGAGGTGCTCTTTGGGTGTGACATAGCAGAGCATGGCGGTGCCATACCAGCCGATCATGGCCGCACCGATGGCGGAGGTGATGTGATCGTAGCCGGGGGCAATATCCGTCGTGAGTGGGCCGAGGGTATAGAAGGGTGCATCGTTGCAAAGCTCACGCTGCTTTTCGACGTTCACCTTGATCTTGTGCATGGGCACGTGGCCGGGGCCTTCGATCATGACCTGGCAATCGCGGGCGAGTGCTTTGTGAGTGAGTTCGCCGAGCGTTTCGAGCTCAGCAAATTGAGCCGCGTCATTGGCGTCGGCTATCGAGCCAGGGCGCAGGCCGTCGCCGAGGGAGAAGCTGACGTCGTATTGGCGGAGGAGTTCGCAGATGTCGTCGAAGTGGGTATAGAGGAAGTTCTCCTGATGGTGGTGGAGGCACCATTTGGCCATGATTGCACCGCCGCGGGAGACGATGCCGGTGGTGCGGCCGGCGGTGAGTTGGATGTATTTGAGCCGGACTCCGGCGTGGATGGTGAAGTAATCAACGCCTTGTTCGCATTGTTCCACCAGGGTCTGTCTGTAGATGTCGTAGGTGAGATTTTCGGCGCGGCCGTTTACCTTTTCGAGGGCCTGGTAGATAGGGACAGTGCCGATGGGGACGGGGGAATGGCGTAGGATCGCTTCGCGGGTTTCGTGGATCTGTTCGCCCGTGGACAGATCCATCACTGTGTCCGCGCCCCAGCGGATCGACCACAGAAGCTTTTCAATTTCTTCGTCGATCGAGGAAGTCACTATCGAGTTGCCGATGTTGGAGTTGATCTTGGTGAGGAAGTTGCGGCCGATGATCATCGGTTCCGATTCAGGATGGCGGATGCTGGCCGGGATGATGGCGCGGCCTTCGGCGACTTCGGAGCGCACGAATTCCGGAGTGATGGAATTGGGGCGGCCGTGGGACTCGCGGATCGCGATGTACTCCATTTCCCGGGTGATGATTCCAGCTTTTGCGTAGGCCAGTTGAGTCACAGCTCCGTTGATGGGCTGGCGAGAATTGATCCACTTTTCGCGGAGTTTGGGGAGGGGTTGATTGGGGTCGTAGCTTGGATCGGACCATGCGCCCGAGGTGTCGTAGATCTTGAGGGGTGCCTCTTTGGCAGATTCGTTGAGGGAAACTTCACGCATTGCGATGCGGAGATCGGGGTGCTGCAGACCGGCTAGATGGATCTTGGTTGAATTGGGGTAGCTGAAGGTGGTGAGCGAAGTTGACATGCGGATTCTCCTTATTGGGAGATCCGGGAGAGACGAAGGAGAGACTATTATGCCGATTCCTACGCCGGAATGACCCGGATCAGGTTCGAAGGGACTCTCTGCCTTTGGTGTTTCGAGTGTCTCAGCCCCTATCGGCTTTTGGCCGGGCGGGGCGCCCCTTGGCTTGTGTTTATGATAGCGGGTCTTGGGTGGCTAATCCAGAACTAGATTGATCTTGGGTCGTCCGCAGTCGGGGCTGCTGAGTGGCCGGACAAGAACTCGGGATTCCTCGATATTCAGGCGTTGGCCCAGGGCCAGCGTGACTAACTCAGGCGCCAGAGGGAAGCAGGAGACTTCGAGTGGACTATGCCTGCCATTTTCAGTCAGCATCCTGGCGTCGCGCACCAGGCTTTCGGTGACTTCGGCACGGTTCAAGAATTGATCATGCTTGTAGAACCAGATGTAGCCGGTGTTGAAGAGGAGATATGCCGCTAGCAGCGTCGCGGAGACGATACGGCGTAGTCGCAATTTCTCAAGTGCGATTGCCATCAGAATTGCAACTCCCAGGCTGGCGAGGTACACATGGCGGCTCGGCACACGGGGTTGATAGGCAACAAACGCATAGGGCGCCAGTGTGACTGGGATCCACAGAAGCGCAATCGCCGGGAGCCGCCAATCGATCTGCTTGCGGAGGAAGAAAATCACGGCCAATGCGCCAAATCCCCAGAAAGTCAGCAAGCGGCCGATGGACCGCAGCATGACTGGAATGAAGTGCCAGCCGAGTGTGAAGGTGCCATCGTTCCAATGCAAATGGCTTTCTCTCGCAGCGTGGTTGGCCGCGAAGTAGATCGCAGAAACTGCAAGAAAAGGGATTGCCCCGCGGAGCAAGGGTCGCCACTTGCGAGGCTCATAGACGACGGGGAAGGCTAGTAGGGCGCATGCGACGACAGCCGATTCTTTGCTCAGGAGGGCTAACAGAAAGGCGCAAAACGAGGCCAAATAGAGGAGCGGGGTTTGCTTTTCCCACCATTCCAGCCAGAGTAGAAAGGTAAGCAAAACGAAGAAGAAGACCAGTTGTTCGGGCAGGGCCGCGTACCAAATGACCGCTTCGTGATGCCTTTCATTCAGACCCCAAAGAAGCGCAGCCGGAATTGAGATCCTGTACCCGATCCTTGGGAAACGCCCCAGTGCCGCGATGAGAGCAACGTTCAGAACATGAAGCAATAGACTTTGTGTTCTAAGGAAGATGGGTGCTGATCCGAACATTGCGTCCATTGCGCCGGTGAGCCAAATCGAGGTGGCGCGGCATCGGTAGAGAGCATCGGATGCCAGGTCTGGCCAAGTGGAGACGTGGAGGTACTTGCGCCCGAGCCACACCTGGAGGTAGGTGTCCGAAATCAATGGCAGGAATATCGCCCGCCAGTAAGGTAGTGTGCAAGCCACGCACACAAACGCGGTCAACACTGCGATGCGCCCTCGCAGGCGCGGAAGTGCATCCATCATAATCTTCACCCCGTTGCACGGATTCTAATGTAAAGGGATTGTAAAGGTCAATAGACGCTTGTGAAATTTTTCGTAGCGGTCCGGTCCGTCGGAAGGCAGGAACATGTTCGGCAGGTGGTGTCGGATGATCTTGTGATTGGCAATTTCGCTGAGGGAACCTGCGATGAAGGATTGAAGGTCAGGGTCGCCCTTCCGCACTTCCTCGATGAGTTCTACGCGCCCATCGATCAAGGTGACGATATCGTCCAAGTCTTTGCTTACGGCAGGGTCGGACTTGCCGCGTGAAGCGAAGGCCGAAAGTTTGGTGGCGAGCATCAGGGGTGCGGTGGGGATCCGGATGCGAAGGCCGTTGGGGAGCAGGAATGGCTGTGGCGTAGCGAGCGCTTGCCGATACCAACGGTTGGCAAAGCCAAGCACGCCAGCTTCGGGACTCATCAGATCTACGATCACCCCCAGCTTGAGGAAGCGGCAAATGGGACCATCGATATCGTGCTGGAAACCGAGGGCCAGGAGTTTGTCGACTGTGGCCTGGTACGAGTTGTATGTCGTGGCAGTGGTCAGGATATCGAGATCGAGCGTGGGGCGGATATAGAGGACTGCGGGATCAGTGATGTACAAGGGGACGATGCCGCCGCCAATGAAGAGAATTTCGTCTAGGAGCGGCTCGAGGTGGATGATCGATTTGGTGAGGAAGCTAAGGTCCTGATTCACGCAGCCTGTTCCATGTCGAGTGCGGCTGCCATCCAGCGGCGGCCCTCGTTGACGAGGCGCGGACGGCGTAGGCGGAAGACCTCCATCCAGGCAAACCAGGCATAGAGGATGGGGTCCTCGGCGCTGATTTTGGGGATCGCGGGGTGAATGGGTTCTATGGATGGGGCAAAAAGCGGGCCATCAGGGGAAGGCCAGATCAAGTTCTGCTCTGGTTGCGAGGAGGGGGCGAAGACTTTTTGCAGGGCTGGGGCTGAGAAGGCAGCAGGGAGGCCATGCCGCATCGGGCCCATTTCGGCGGGCCAGACGCAGGGGAGGCCGTGCTCGATGAAGCGGGAATAGGCAACTGGGTTGAGTTGGAGCTTGCCTTCAGAGCGGTAGAGGAAACCCGCGGCGAGGCAGCGCTGGAGCGAGGCGTGGGATTCAGAAATAGAAATGTGGAGCTTGGCCGCAAGTTTTGCATACGGCCAAGCCTGATTGGGATAGGCGGCGAAGAGGGTGGACAGGACCAGGTCTTGAGGCTTGATCATGTGAGTAGTATAGCAGGGAGTTTTGTTATTCGCGAATTGCGAATGTTTTTTTAGGTGGAGAAAGTGCGGCCTTTGTGGGCTCCTACCAGGATCTGGAACAGTCGATGCGCCATGAGCTCGTGGAGGCTCCAAAGCTCTTTGTTTGCTTCAAAAATTGCGGTGGCGTCCTGTCCGGGAGCTATGCCTGAGCCATCTCTGAGGGCCTTGGAGGCTTCGCTCAGGATCGGGTCTGTCATGACTTCGCCGGCCATTTCCCAGAGCGTGATGAAACGATCGACGGCGGTTGGGAAGCTGATATCGAAGACGCCTTGATTGGATGTAGTGCGTGGCGGCTTGAAGTCGAGGTTGAAGGGTCCGTTGTAGTCGTAGGTGCGCAGGAGGACCAAGACGTTGAGCCAATCGAAGGGATTAACAAGGCCGATGGCAATGTCGACGTCGTGCTTGAGGCGATAGCCATCGTTGATATCGAAGTGGAAGAGTTTGCCGCACAGGAGTGCGCGGGCGAGTGAGGCGCGGACGGCTCCACCCCACATGAGTTCATGAAGGTATTCGGGGTTGAGTCCGACCATTTCAGGATGGGTGAGATGGCCGGAGAAGATCCAAGCCAGCATGGCGTCGGAGGTGGGAAGGAGAATTTCGGCCTGGGGCTCGAAGGGTTTGGCCTCCATGCAGTGGAGCATGGTGGGGCGGCCCTTGGCCTTGGCGATCTTGATATCGGCGTCGCAGGCGGCGTTCATTCCTTCTGCAAACCATTTGAGGGTCTGGACTTCGTCGACGATTCCCTGGAATTGGTAGCCGAGAGACCCGGGCCAGTAGACGACATAGGAAGCGCCGAGTTCGTGGCCGATACCGACAGTGTTCGTCAATCGCCACTTGGCGTAATCGCGGACTTCGACCTGTTCGCCGGCCGGACCACCGGCAAAGACAGCGTGATGGAAAGTTTCGGTGGTGACCATCGAGCAGTTGATACCGTTCTTCTTGAGGCTTGCGCCGATCTGGCCCACGATCTCGTGTTGGCGGTCATTGCCGAGTGCGTCGTAAGGGATTACGTCGGTGTCGTGAGTGGCCCAGTGGTTGATGCCGATTTCGGCGTATTTCTCGATAATGGTCTCAAAGTGGACCGGCTTTCGGGTGGGTGCGTGGAAGATGGCGTGCCCTTCGTAGGCCGCAGCCCATTGGGGGCCGGAGATAAAGTGTTTGCGGCGCTGGTCTGGAGAGTAGGATCCTCCGCAGGCGGCGGACAGGCGGGCGACAAGAGCGCGTTGCTGATCTGGCGTGAGTGGCATGCGTGTTTAGTTTATCTTGAGGCGGTGCTAGAGTGAGGGCATGAAGACGGGAACGGCGGTGAGTTTGGCGGAGTACCTTAGCAACCCGGACTATGCCCACTTTGAATATGTAAGTGGAGAGGTGATTGAGAAACCGATGGGGACAACGAAGCATGGGAGATTGCAAGTGAGGTTCAGTGTGCTGCTGAATGCTTTTGCGGAAAGCAGGGGGATGCAGCTTGCTACAGAGCTTCACTGCGCTCTCGTCGTACGGAATGAAACGGTTTATCGGTTGCCGGATATTGCACTTTTCGAGAACGACAAGATCGACGATAAAGATCATTTATTGGGTGGTCCCACTTTGGCAATCGAGATTCGTTCGCCAGAGGATCGCACCAAGGGCATTTTGACGAAGGCGGAAGAGTATTTTGCAAATGGGACGAAGCTAGTTTGGGTAGTGGACCCCGAGGCGAGGCACGTAATGGTGCTGATGGGCGACCGAGTGCCGTGGATCGTGGAGTTGGGTGAGGAACTGACAGGCTCTCCGATTTGGCCCGATTTGAAAGTGGATCTTGAGGTTGCGTTCCGCGGCATCTGAACAGGTTGATAGAATTGGCTCTTTGTCATGAGCCAAGTAAACGTATATCCACCCTCCGCCGAATTTGTTGCGCAAGCGAATGTGTCAGGCATGGAGGCCTATCAGGCCCTTTATCGGAAGGCGGCCGAGAAGCCGGAAGAGTTCTGGGGAGAACTGGCGAAAGAGAAGCTGCACTGGATGGAGCCTTTTTCGCATGTGTTTGAATGGGAGCCGCCATTCGCCAAATGGTTTGTCGGTGGGAAAACGAATGCCTGTTACAACTGCGTTGACCGGCATGTCGAGGCAGGGCATGGCGGCAAAGTTGCGTTGATCTTTGAAGGCGAGCCGGGCGACACGCGAAAGGTGACCTATCAGGAGTTGCTCGACGATGTTTCGCGCCTTGCGAATGGATTGTTGAAATTGGGCGTGAAGACCGGAGATCGGGCGATTGTCTATATGCCCATGATCCCCGAGGCTGTGGTGGCGATGCTTGCCTGTGCGCGTTTGGGGGTGACGCACAGTGTGGTGTTTGGTGGGTTTTCGAGCGAAGCGCTGAAAGCTCGCATCCAGGATCTCGGTGCGAAGTTGGTGCTCACCGCCGATGGAGGGTGGCGTCGTGGAAAGGAAATCAAGCTCAAGCCGGCTGTGGATGAAGCGCTTGCCGATTGCCCGACCGTAGAGAGCGTAGTGGTTTGCGCCCGGACGAAGAGTGAAGTGACGATGGTGCATGGCCGCGACCATTGGTGGAATGCGGTTGAGGCGGGACAAAGCACTCATTGCCCGGCGGTAGCGCTGGATAGCGAGCATCCACTGTTTGTTCTGTATACGTCAGGAACGACTGGCAAACCCAAGGGGATTCTGCACACGACGGCAGGATACCTGTTGCAAGCAGCGATGACGATGGAATGGGTGTTTGACCTGAAGGCCAATGACATCTACTGGTGCACCGCGGACATTGGTTGGGTGACGGGGCACAGCTATATCGTGTATGGCCCGCTGTCTCGCGGAGCCACTCAGATCATTTATGAGGGCGCACCGGATACGCCGGGGTTCGACCGGTGGTGGAAGATTGTCGAGCATTTTAAGGTCAGCATTTTCTACACGTCGCCGACCGCGATCCGGGCATTGATCCGGCAGGGGAACCAGTGGCCGGATGCACATGACCTGTCGAGTTTGAGACTGCTTGGCAGCGTGGGCGAACCGATCAATCCTGCGGCGTGGGAATGGTATTACAACGTGATTGGCAAGGGCCGCTGCCCGATTGTCGATACATGGTGGCAGACCGAAACAGGCACTATTTTGATTGCACCGATGCCAGGCGCCGTTCCATTGAAGCCAGGAAGCGGCACCTTGCCGATGCCCGGAGTGTTGGCCGAGGTGGTGGATCTTGATGGCAATCCAGTAGGGCCGAATCAAGAGGGCTACTTGATCTTGACCAAGCCATGGCCCAGCATGGTGCGAACGATTTGGGGCGACCCACAGCGTTTTCAGGATCAGTATTGGAGCCGCTTACCGGGCAAGTATTTCACGGGAGACGCTGCGCGGCGCGATGAGGGTGGGTATTTCTGGGTGCTTGGGCGGGTAGACGATGTGTTGAACGTGAGTGGGCACCGTCTGAGCACGATGGAGGTGGAAAGCGCGCTGGTACGGCATCCGGCGGTGGCGGAGGCGGCAGTGGTCGGCAAACCACATGAGATCACTGGGCAATCAGTTTGTTGCTTCGTGACTTTGAAGAAGGGTGATTATGATCACGAGGTGATTGGCAAGGAATTGCGTCAGTGGGTTGGTCATGAGATTGGGGCATTCGCGAGACCGGAAGAGATCCGGTTTAGCGATGCGTTACCCAAGACACGTAGCGGAAAGATCATGCGCCGGTTGCTGCGTGAGTTGGTGACCAACAATACGGTTGTGGGCGATGTGACGACGCTTGAAGACCTGAGCGTGATCACGAAGTTGGCGGCTCAGCACGACGACGAAGCCTAGCTGAATCGCGGCTGAACATACAGTTGTTCGAAATTCTTTATAATCGGGGCGAGTGTACATTCCGGTGTGGAAGAGAGCAGCGTGCAGCGTCGTACCGCTGCTTGCTGGCGAGGATCTCTCAGCCCGAAGCGCTCCGCCAAGCTTAGGGCGAGCCCCGAGACGGCGAGGAATAGCGAGTAGGGCAACATGTGGTGCTACGTTGTTATTTTATGAAGATTGACACGGATTTGCTCGCGCAGTATTTTGAGTACTCGCTTTGGGCTTCGATGAAGGTTTTGGAGGCTGTTGAGAAATTGCCTGTCGATGTGATTGAACAGGATCGAGGCAATAGTTTCGGGGGGATTCTGGGGACCCTGACACACATCTTTCTGGCGGACCGGGTTTGGTGGAAGCGTTTCAGCGGTGACCCTTACTTTACATTGGCCCAGCCTGGCGACGCGTATGATCTCGCCCGGCTGAAAGCGGAATGGCCGCCATTGATGGGTGAATTTGTGGCTTGGATCCGAGCGCAGGAAGGCGGCAAATTAGAAGAGCAGTTGTCCTGGCGAAACATAAAGGGTGAGGACAAGACGGAAAAGATTTACAAGATCCTGCTGCACATTGTGAATCATGGCACCTATCATCGGGGGCAAGTGATCACCATGATCAAGCAGGCGGGTGGCGAAGTGGTGTCGACCGACCTGGTGTACTTTCCGGGAATGTAGGCTCGATTATTTGCGATTGGGCTTGGGGGGTTTGCGCATGGTCGTTTCCAGCCAATCGTAACTGAGTCAACGGTGGTGCGCAATCTAGGGCAAGTAGATTTCGTTCTTTGAATAGAGGACGGCGTGGCCGCCAATCTTGACCCTGTCTCCGGCGAGTGCGCAGTACAGATCGCCGCCGCGCTCGGAGACCTGTTTGGCGCGCAGTTCGGATTTGCCGAGGCGGCCGGCCCAATAAGGAATCAATGTCGAATGGGCACTGCCAGTGACGGGATCTTCCGGAACGCCTTGTGCCGGGGCGAAGAAGCGGCTGACAAAATCAATGCCTGGTTCGTCGCCTGGGGCTGTGGCTATTACCGCGAACCGGTGGATACGGGACAGGGATTGCATGTCAGGGGCAAGAGCCCGCACCTCAGCGGCTGTTTCGTAGATTGCAAAATAGTCGCGGGCCGCGAGGATTTGTTTCGGAGGCAGGTTGAGGCCGGCGAGCAGATGTTCGTCGGGGCTGGTGGCGGTCGGGGGGCGGGAGGGAAAGTCCAGTGTATAGACTCCGTCGGTGATGTCGACGCCGAGAGGCCCTGATTTGGACTGGAAAGTGATTGAGTTGGCCAGCGGATCGATGAATTGTTCGATGACGAAACCTGACGCGAGTGTAGCGTGCCCGCATAGATCTACCTCAGTCTTCGGGGTGAACCAGCGGATGTCGTAGCCATCGGGTGTCGGGACAAAATAGGCCGTCTCTGCCAGGTTGTGTTCGAAGGCCATGGATTGGAGCAAGTTATCCGGGAGCCAGGATTCGAGGGGAATCACTGCGGCTGGATTGCCGTGGAAGGGCTGGGTTGAAAAGGCATCGACGATATAGCAGGTCAGGGTCATCCTGACATGTATTATCAATTACTGCAGGCGTTGGCGGGTTTTCTCGTTCATTACAAGTTCATCAAAAATTGCGAGAACTTGCTTGCGGTAACTGTAGACCCGCTTGAGGTTGTCGCGGAAATTGCTGGCGTAGCGGCGCGTTCCTAGCCACTTTTGGAGCGTATCTTTCGGCACGTCGATATCCCTACGCAAGTCGTCGGCGGAATGGCCGCGGAGAAAAAGGCCATAGAACATGGCCGCTTCCCTTTGGGGAGCGAGAGGATCGGCTTCATCGCGGAACAGCATCATTTGAACTCTACTCGATACTCAGATGCGCACTCGAAAAACAATGCGCGAAAAAATGAGTATACGGACTAGGACGCATCCCTGCAAGAGGGGGATTCAGCGAAGAGCAATTTCAAGCTGGTCGATAGCGGACGCTTCTGCATCGGAAACCTGAACTCCGCCAAACCCAAGAAAGCCGCCTTCCTTAGCGGCTTCAGCCACTTGGCGCGCAAGGCTGAGGAGCCAGGCCTTGAATTCTGCTGATTCTTCTTCGGACGCCTTCTCGCGGAGGATATTGCTGAGTTGGCGGCAGGCGTCGAGTCCGGCGGAGCGGATTTCGTCCGGAGTATCGCTTTCTAGCTTGTAGATATTCCTATTGGATTTCAGGTCTTCGGAGAGGACTTGCATGAGTTCCGTTTGCGCGGTGGCAAGCCCAGAGCGGAGGATTTCGCTTGCGGCGGCAGATTCTTTCAATACGCCTAAAGGGCCACTCGGGCTGGCAGCCATCACCACCAGGCCTGTCTGCATGGGTATCTTGCGAAACAGATCCCATTCTTCGATGGTGAAATTCGATTTGTTAGCCACAAACCGATGATAGCTGTTTAGTTGGAATCGAGCCAGTTTGGGGTTGCGAGGCTGCCACCGAACTTTTTCAGATTGAATTTGACGCCCCCGGTGTTTCCCAACGTGATCCATTGCGGTACTAGATTTTGAATGCAGTATTGAGCTATCAACCCATAAAATCAAAGCCCGCCAGCCATTGCGTTTTTCTCGCAATGGCTGGCGGTATGATGGCCGGTGTACTGGCTAAAAAGACTAGCGCGTGTACTTGCGGCGCTAGTTCCAAACAAACAACAGGGTGGCGCCAATCCCAAGGAAAACAGCCGAGGAAGGTTCAGGAACTTCATTTGGGAAGGTAATACCGTCGCCAGTCGAGTAGTTGGCGGAATAAGCCGCGCTGCCGGAACCGCTATTTCCAAGATTCTGAATGAAAGCCGAAACAGTATCCGTCACGCGCTGGGAAGTGTAAAGATCTGTGCCTGCCGCCCGTGAAACCACGAGATTTGAATCCTGGAAGAAGCCTGCCACAGCAAAGTCAATCACAAGGCCAGCCTGCGTGTTCTTCAGCGTAAGACTGCCGAAAGAACAAGCTTGGTCGATACCCTCCGCCCCCGTACAGGCTGGCGCGACCGGGCCCAGGGAACCAGTTAAATCGAAAAATAAGTTGCCATAACCTGGGGCGGTGAACGAATTGAGGAAACTCGGAGTGGCCGGCGCAGGCATCATCACATCTTTTACGGTTGCGACATCGACGGAAGAAAGGTCCACCGCAATGCCAGAAAAATAGCCGGTTGCCGGCTTGCTGGTCGCAAACAGCCCCGTGACCACCATCCGCTCCCCAATCAAGTTTTGTCAGCGAAAATGTGACTCGGCCCACCGCATTAAATGTTCCCTCAATCGGCGCTGCCGTCAAGCTCAAAGCGGTTATTGCGAACAAGCTTGCCGTAACCATCCGATTCTTCAAATTCATAAAAACTCCCTGTGCTTTGTTAAGTGACTTTTTGGAATCCACGCAGCTTGGGATTCCGCCCTGAGATTTCACCAACCGCGCACAAGCCAGCTTAGAGGGGCGCAAGGCACCTGGTACTTTTGCGAAATTGCCAGAATCAGAACGAGTCTTTGGAAGCCAGTTGCGGATGAGCCCCCAGAATTTTCGTTTGCATGGTCGATTGTGCTGCTGCACGGCTCATTGGCGACAGGAGCCGAGGAGTGGCAAGCACAGAGACATCTTCGCCGATGAGGGCTTTCGTTTGTAGGTGCCCGACCGGCGTGGTTATGAGCGAGGCCAAGCGACAGCCAGCCGTGTTCCCGAAGCTCGTCGTGCCCGGTGGCCATAGTGCAGGATTTGACGCCATCTGCAACAAACTCGCTGAGCTGATTCGCGCGTCCCGAATGGTGTGGTTAAGGGTGCCGGCCATGAGATCCAGCTCACCGTCCAGCCGCTCAACGAGGCACTGCTAGACCTGTGGCGCACCGCCTCGCCGGATTTGGCAAGCCCATCGTTTTCACTCGGATGAATATCCGGGTTTAAAGCGACCGATCACTCGCGTGTGGCCAGGCAGTGTTCCGCGAAGCGGCACCAGGAGTGTCGACGCACCGATGGGACTGCGTTTTCTACATCCAGCATTTTCTCATTGAAGGATGAGCCTGAAGGGTAGGGGGTGGTGTCCGGGTCCTTTCTTTGGGTGTGAATAGCGACATCATCGTCGAGACTGTGGGAATGTGGGAATCGCGAAGCGAT
>Ga0163144_10018969_pt1 | contig 13870 bp, 12 predicted proteins | sample OliLak19BULKMAT1_FD_123175 | JGI IMG/M metagenome (GOLD analysis project Ga0163144, IMG submission 123175) | Freshwater microbial mat bacterial communities from Lake Vanda, McMurdo Dry Valleys, Antarctica - Oligotrophic Lake LV.19.BULKMAT1 | ecosystem: Environmental > Aquatic > Freshwater >... | reverse complement strand
GTAGCCGACGCGCCCAGCTTCAAGGCCGTGGCCCGCTCGATGGCGCAGTTTCTGGATGGCTGCGACCTGGCTGGTTTCAATTCCAACCGCTTCGACGTGCCGATGCTCGTGGAAGAATTCTTGCGGGCCGAGGTGGAGTTTGACCTAAAAAACCGCCGTCTCATCGATGCTCAGCGGATTTACCACCTCATGGAACCGCGCAACCTGTCGGCAGCCTACAAATTTTTCTGCGGAAAAACCCTCGAAAATGCGCACTCCGCCGAAGCCGATACCCTCGCCACGCTCGAAATTCTGGACGCCCAGGTGCGGCACTACGAGGGCGTAACGGTACTCAACGACAAGGGGGAACTCGTGCAGCCCGTGCGCAACGACATGGACGCCCTCCACGAAATCACCGCCGCCCGCCTCGTGGATTTTGCCCAACGAATGAAATTTGACCCCGATGGCCGCGAGTTGTTCAACTTCGGCAAACACACCGGCAAGCCCGTCGTGGAGGTGCTGAAGGCCGAACCTTCGTACTACGATTGGATGATGAAGGGCGACTTTCCCCTTGACACCAAGCGCAAACTCACCGAGATTAAACTGCGGGAGTTCAACCGGAGGTAGGGCGCAACGGGTAGTTAGGGTAAATGGGTAATTGGGGTAACCAGGAGATTGAGGAGGAGGACTATACAGCAGATTACCCAATTACCATTTACCAAATTACCTAATTACCCTAATCCCCTTCTTTGGTTAAACCGCCGTTGCCCCGTACTTTTGCCCGGAATTTTTAGTGAACTTCAGCGCAATGACTCGTAAAAATAGCGTTACCCTCGCCCTTGTTTGTGCTTCCGCCCTGGTGCTGACCGCCTGCGATTACCAGAAAAACAACACCATTAAGCAGACCGACTACCGCGCGGGCGACGAGTACGTGTACGGCGTTCACCCCGACAGCGCCGCCCGGCAGACAAAAAATAAATACGCTGAAAAGCCCATCAACGAACAACGGGCGGAGAAAATCCGTCAGAAATTGTTTGGTCAAACCAATGCCGCTGGCAATTGATCCCCGGCTTTTCCGTTTCAGGCGAGACTCCCCGGAGTCTCGCTTTTTTTGATTTTTGGGTGAATCGGTCTACTATTTCGGTCTTCTTCCGCCAAAATTCAGAGTTTAGTCCAAAACGCTCCCCCTTTAGCACGATTTTCGGCGCTCTACTGGAATGGCTTTTTTCACCAGACATTTCCGCCAAACTAAAAACGCAAACTTCCCAAGCAACCTATGAATATTGCACTGATAACCGGATCGGCGGGATTGATTGGAAGCGAGGCGGTGGCCTTCTTCGCCAATAAGTTTGACCTCGTCGTGGGTATCGACAACAACCTGCGCCAGTATTTTTTTGGAGCCGAGGCTTCCACCGACTGGAACCGGCACCGCCTTCAGGAACAATTCGACAACTACCGGCATCATCCGGCCGACATCCGTTCGGTCGAAGAACTCGACGCTATTTTCCGGCAGTACGGCAGCGACATCAGCCTGGTGCTGCACACCGCCGCCCAACCCAGTCACGACTGGGCTGCCCGCGAGCCGTTCACTGATTTTTCGGTCAACGCTACGGGTACGCTCAACGTGCTGGAAATGACCCGCCAACACTGCCCGGAGGCGGTGTTTGTATTCACTTCTACTAACAAAGTGTACGGCGATAATCCCAATTTCCTACCCCTGATCGAAACCGAAACCCGCTGGGAAATTGCCGCCGACCACCCGTATTTTGAACACGGCATCGACGAACACCTGAGCATCGACCACACCAAGCATTCCCTGTTTGGAGCCAGCAAAGTAGCCGCTGACGTGCTGGTGCAGGAGTACGGACGGTATTTCGGGATGAAAACGGGCGTATTCAGGGGCGGTTGCCTCACCGGCCCCAACCACTCCGGGGCGCAGTTGCACGGCTTCCTGAGCTACCTGATGAAGTGCGCCATCACCGGTACTGGCTACACGATTTTCGGCTACAAAGGCAAGCAGGTACGCGACAACATCCACGCCTACGATCTGGTGAATATGTTTTGGCATTTCTACCAAAACCCCCGCGCCGGCGAAGTGTACAACGCCGGGGGCGGTCGCTACGCCAACTGTTCGATGATCGAAGCGATGGCCGTCTGCGAAGAAATCACGGGCAATAAAATGAACGTGAGCTATTCCGACACCAACCGAATTGGCGACCACATCTGGTACATTTCGGACTTGTCGAAGTTCAAGGCCCACTACCCCACCTGGGACTGGACCTACGATTTGAAAGAAACCCTCGTGCAAATCCACGACAGCATGGCCGCCAGGCTGAGCGTGCAGGCGTAGCTTTGCTAAATTGAGAGTTGAGAGTTCAGAATTTTAAACTCTCAATTCTCAACTCTCAATTCTCAATTGATTTACATCCTCACTCCGCTTTACAACGACTGGGAAGCCCTGGGGCTGTTGCTGCGGCGTTTCGATGAAACGCTGAACCCCGCCCTGCGGCAACGGATGCGTTTTGCGGTGGTAGACGATGGCTCCACGACCGACCCGCTGCCGGGGCAATTCAGCGCCTGGCCGCTGGAGGTGATTCACCTCAACCGCAACGTGGGCCACCAGAAAGCCATCGCCATCGGGTTGGCGTACCTGACGCGGGAGCGGGAGTTCGAGGCGGTGATCGTGATGGATTCCGACGGGGAAGACCGCCCCGAAGACACCGCCACCCTGTACGCAGCCAGCCAGCACAAACCGGGTAAAATCATTTTTGCCCACCGTACCAAACGCCACGAGAGCACGGCCTTCCGCCTATTTTACTCGCTCTACAAAACCGTGTTCGGGCTGCTGACGGGCAAGGCCATTACGTTCGGAAATTTCTGCATCGTGCCCTTCCGGCTGGCTCGCAAACTGGCGTACGTGTCCGAAATCTGGAACCACTTCCCCGGCGGTATCATTCGCTCGCGGCTGCCCTACGATTCGGTGGGCATCGAACGCGGTACCCGGTTGGCGGGGCAGTCGAAGATGAACTTCGTCTCCCTGATTCTACACGGCTTGAGCGCTATTTCGGTTCACCTCGACACCACGGCGGCCCGGCTCATGATTGCTTCGGGGCTGCTGATTGTGCTTTCGACGGTGGGCATTTTTACGGTGTCGTTCATCCGGTTATTTATCTCCGAATGGGCCTTCCCCAACTGGGCCACCACGCTGGTGACGGCCTTTTTCATCATCATCATGCAGGCCTTTTTGATTTCGCTGCTGATGCTGTTTATGGTGTTGAATTACCGTACTCAGAAACACTTTATCCCTGCCCTCGACTACCGCGATTTCATCGATCACGTCAGTTGATTGCGGAATGCGGATTGGAGATTGCGGATTGAAAGTATCCGCGTTTTCGACTTCCCATTCCGCAATCTCCAATCCGCATTCCGCAATGGCTTTTCTTTCTTTCGACGAACGTCCCTTTGGCTGGTTGCTGGTGAGCCTGTGCGGGTTGGTGCTGTTGCTGGGACTGGGCTTCTGGAATTCTTCGAAGAAAGTCCCGTTTCCACTCCCGGAATGGCTTTTCGTACTATCCGGCCTGGGGCTGCTGGCCTGGGCGCGGTTGCCGGTGCTGCTCTTCAACCACGAACTCAACCCCGACGAAAGCCAGATGATCAGCCACGCCATCACGCTAGCCCGCTGGCCGGTGTACTGGCAATCGGTGGATGGCACCACCATTGGCCCGCTCGATTTGTACGCCCTGCTGCTGCCCCGGCTGCTGGGGTTGGGTTTCGACTACACCGCCGCCCGGGTGCTGGGGTTGGGTTGCATCGCGGGATCGCTCTCCTTTTTGTTCGGGTCGCTCCGCGCTTTTTTCGGGGCTTCGGTGGCGCGGGTGGCCTGGTTGCCCGCCCTGCTGTTTCTGAGTTTTACCCAACTGCCCGATTTTGTGCATTACAGCAGCGAACACGTTCCGCTGGTGTTGCTGGGCGGGGCGGTCTGGCTTTTTGCCCGTAGCGTTTCCGAAAAAGATACTCCACTAATCCGGGCCTTTGGCATTGGCTTTTTGCTGGGAATGGTGCCCTTCGGGAAATTGCAGGGTGTGCCCCCGGCGGGCGTGGTGGCGGTGTTTGCGCTGGTGTTGTTCTGGCAACGCCGTCAAGTGCGCCAAATCGCGTTTCTCCTGGTCGGTGGCCTGACGTTTCCCATCCTGGCACTGGGACTATCCGCCGCCTTCGGCGTACTCGACGATTTCTGGACGTTTTACATCGTTGGCAATTTGCAGTACGGCACCAACCAGTCGTTGTTGGACACCCTGTTGGGCGTTATTGCCATCTGGGGCAAATCCACGTATTTCCGCTGGCTGGCCGTCGTCGGGGTTTTCCTGCTCGGAATGCACTTTTTTCAACTGCGCCGCTATGGGTGGGTGATCAAATCCGGGCGGATAGTGGGCGCATTCATCGCCTTGTCGCTACTCGCCACGGGCTACGCCATTCTGAAATCGGGCTTTCCTTTCACGCATTACCTGCATTGGCTCGTGGCCCCGCTCACGCTCCTCAACGGCTGGATCCTATCGTACTTTCTGACCTCGACCCAACGCCCGTTGACCCCCCAGATAGCAGGCTACGGACTGACCACGTCGCTGCTAATGCTGGCTCCTTTGCTGGTCAATCTCACACCGGGCCGCGCGTACAACGCCTACCTTTCTAACCCCAGCGCCAATCGTGCATTGCCTCAATCGGCGGTGTCGCGGGCCATTGAGTCCGCATTGCCACCCGGTGCCACCGCGCAACCCGGCGCGGCGCTGGTGGTCTGGGGCTGGCAGTGCACGTATTACGTGGAAACCCAACTACCCGCCGGAACCGCCGAGAACCACACTGAGCGCTGCATTTTTCCGATACAACTCCGCGATACGTATCGTCAGCGTTTTCTAAACGATATGCAACGAACCCGGCCGCTGGCCTTCGTGGATGCGGTGGGGAAACAATCGTGGTGGGTGCAGGACCGCGCCACCCAGGGCTACGAGTCGTTCCCGGCGCTGGCGGTGTACGTTCGCCGCCATTACCGGCTGGTCGGAGAAGTAAACGACTGCCGGCTTTTCGTGCGCAACGACTCCTCAGCGTATGCCGCCGGGCGACAAACGATAGCGCCATAATGGGGAAATCCGGGCAGATTCGGCTAATTTTGTCCGCCTCAACTCCGCCAAAATGAGGCAGGCCCGTACAGCACTCCGGTGCGTGCGCCTTTCGTTCGACGAGTATTTCAACCCTAATCCGTCCAGTGGTTAGGGTTTCATTTCACCCTGTTCCAGATGAAGATCTTAGGCATTTCGGCGTTTTACCACGATTCGGCGGCGGCGTTGCTCCAGGACGGCGAAATCGTGGCGGCGGCTCAGGAAGAACGGTTTACCCGAAAAAAACACGACCCTGGCTTTCCTGCCCACGCCGTGCGCTACTGCCTCGATCACGCCGGACTGACCCTGGATCAACTCGATGCGGTGGTTTTTTACGATAAACCCCTCCTGAAATTCGAGCGACTTCTCGAAACCTACTACGCCTTTTCGCCCCAGGGCCTGCGCTCGTTTCTGACGGCCATTCCGGTGTGGCTCAAGGAAAAAATGTTCCTTAAGCGGATGCTCTACCAGGAGCTTTTTGCCATTGGGAAATTCGACAAGAAAAAGGTAAAACTGCTTTTCCCCGAACACCACCTCAGCCACGCTGCCAGCGCATTTTACCCCTCGCCCTTTCCGGAAGCCGCCGTGCTCACCATCGATGGCGTGGGCGAATGGGCCACGGCCTCCATCTGCCACGGGCAGGGCAGCGAGTTCAAAATTTTGAAAGAACTGAAATTTCCGCACTCGCTCGGACTGCTGTATTCCGCCGTGACGTACTACTGTGGGTTTCGGGTCAATTCGGGCGAGTATAAGCTGATGGGCCTGGCCCCCTACGGCATTCATGGCTCGCCGGAAGTGAAACGCTACGAGGACTTGATTCGTGAACACCTCGTTTCGATCAAAGACGACGGCTCGATTTGGCTCGACCAAACGTACTTCAATTACGCCACCGGCCTGCGGATGGTTCACGACGACAAGTGGGCGGCGCTGTTTGGCTTTCCGCGCCGCGATGGGGAAAGTTTGCTCGAACAACACCACTGCGACTTCGCCCTGGCAATTCAGAACGTAACCGAAGACGTGGTTGTGAAAATGGCAGCGGAAGCCAAGCGCCTGACTGGCTCGGAGTACCTCTGCCTGGCAGGGGGCGTGGCCCTCAACTGCGTGGCCAACGGCAAGCTCCAGAACGCCGGGCTGTTCCGGCAAATTTTTATCCAGCCCGCCGCCGGGGACGCGGGCGGTGCGCTGGGCGCGGCCCTGGCGGCCCAGTACCTCTACTTCAAACAACCCCGGACGATAGACCCCACCGCGCTCGATGCCATGAAGGGTTCATACCTCGGCCCCGAATACTCCGATCTGGACGTGAAGCAGGCCGCCCGCAAGTACGGGGCGGTGTACGAAGTAGTGCGAGAATTCAGCGAACTGGCCGAAAAAACCGCCGAACTCCTCGCCGATGGCAACGTGGTGGGATGGTTCCAGGGGCGGATGGAATTTGGTCCGCGTGCGCTGGGAGGCCGGAGCATTCTGGGCGATGCCCGCAACTCAGAGATGCAGAAAAAGCTGAACCTTAAAATCAAGTACCGCGAAGGATTCCGGCCTTTTGCCCCCTCGGTGCTGGCCGAAGAGGCCGACCAGTATTTTGAACTCGACGGTCCTTCGCCGTACATGCTGCTCGTGCAGCCCGTGCGGAAGGAACGGCGCAACGCCCTCCCGGCCCATTACGAAGAACTGCCGCTGATGGAGAAACTGTACTTCCTCCGCTCGGATTTGCCTTCGATTACGCACATCGATTTTTCAGCGCGCATCCAGACCGTCCACGCCGAAACCAACCCCCGCTACCACGAACTCATCACGGCCTTCAAACGCCTGACGGGCTACGGGGTGATCGTCAACACGAGTTTCAACGTGCGGGGCGAACCCATCGTTTGCACCCCCGAAGATGCCTACAAGTGCCTTATGCGCACCGAGATGGATTACCTGGTGGTGGGCAATTTTCTGTTCGACAAAAAAAGCCAACCCGCCTGGCAGGAAGCCAAAAACTGGCGGGAAGAATTTGTACTGGATTGATTTTTAGGGAATCGGTTACTGGTTATTGGTTTTGCCACGATTAACGACTACCCAATAACGATTAACCAGTAACTACTCCCCATGCCTCGCCTACTTCGTTTTTTTTTCCTGGGAGTTCTGCTCGCCCTGCTGGCCGTGACGGTACTGCTCTGGCTCGATACCCAGCGCGGCGACGGCAACGGCGTGGTGGCCGGTCTGTACCTTTTTCGTTGGCAGGCCCCCCTGGCCTGGATCACCCTCGCCCTGGGGATGGTGCTGGCCCTGCGTTCGCGGCGGAAGTGGCTGCAAAACGCGACGATTTATATGCTGATGACCGTGCTGACCGTGGCCGCCCTGGAGGGAATTTGCGGCTGGCTGCTCCGTCGACAAGCGGCCCGCCTGCCCAAACTCGAAGGCCCCGTGCATTCGATGCAAACCGACCCGGTGCTGGGGTACAAACCCCGCCCCGACACTACGCTTACTGGAGTTCGCACCAAAAATGGAGTGCCGCTGTACCAAATCCGGTTCCAGACCGACTCGAATCACCTGCGGGTCACGCCGGGAATCGACGCTGATGCCAGCCGGTACGCCCTGTTTTTCGGCTGTTCGATGACTTTCGGCGAGGGCGTCGAAAGCAACCAGACCATCCCTTACTACTTCGGGCAGGCCGATCCGACGTTCCACCCCTACAACCTGGCCTTCAGCGGCTACGGTCCGCAGCAAATGCTCGCCCGGCTTCGGCAGGATTCCCTGCGCCGTTTCGTGACCCAACCGACGGGCGCGGCGTACTACCTGTTCATTCCCGACCACGTCAACCGGGTTATTCAAAGCCTGACCAACTACGCCTACAACCGGGGCAACGCGCCGTATTTTTACCTCGACGGGGCTGACTCACTGCGGTACGGGGGTTTATTCCGGGAAGGACGCAAAACACGCAACGCCGTGTACGAGGTACTTAGCCGTAGTAACGTACTCAAGTTGTTTAAAATCGGTTACCCTTTTCGACTCGGCCCGGCTGATTACCAACTCACTGCCGAAGTACTGGCGGCCTCGGCCCGGGCCTACGGGCGGCAGTTTGGCAACGACCAGTTTTACGTTGTCCTCTACCCCGGCACCCCGCCGCTGCCCGAGCTGGTGGCGCGGCTCAAGGCCAGGAACGTGAAAATCCTCGATTACTCCCGGCTGTTCAATCCTTTTCAGAAAGGCTATTCCATCCCCGACGACGAACATCCCACGCCACTGGCCAACCAGGTTTTGGTGGCGCAACTGGTCAAAGACCTACCCCGGTTCTCCGTTACGACGCCACCGGATTCAAATGCTGTCAACCAACGAAAAACAAACTGATCATGGACTTTTTAACCGACTTGTGGAAATTTCTGAAAGAGCGCAAAAAATGGTGGCTCATGCCCGTCATTCTGGTGCTGCTCCTGCTGGGCATTCTGATCGTCATCGGCGGTGGTTCGGCCCTCGCTCCGTTTATTTATACTTTGTTTTAACCGAGTCGTATGTCCTATGAGTCATAAGTCGTGAGTAAAAACGCACGCTTACGACTTATGACTCCTACGACTTACGACTCCTACGACTTACGACTTTGAAACGCGAACGTACTCTTGAAACCATGCTGGTCATCACGGTGGGCCTGCTGGTGTTTTACCTGATTTTCAAAAAACCCTGGCTGCTCACGGCCTCCGTGGTGCTGGGGGTGATCGGGATATTTTCCGACTGGCTGAGCGAAAAAATCACCCTTGGCTGGATGAAAATCGCCGAAGTGCTGGGCCGGATCAACGCCGCCGTGCTACTGTCGGTCGTGTTTTTTCTGTTCGTCACGCCCATCGCTTCTTTGCGGAAACTCCTCAGCAAAAGCGACCTGCTGCGCCTGCGCGACGCCCGCCAAGCGGCCAGCCTGTACGAAGAACGTAACCACGCCTACGAAGCGAAGGATTTGGAGAATCCCTGGTAGTTGATAGGTGGGTTAATGGGTACTCGTTACTTGTGTTTTTGCCAACCGGTTAACGCTTAACCATTAACGATTAACCATTCCCCATGAAACTAAGCGTCGTTATTCCCGCCTACAACGAAGAAGAATCCCTACCCGAAACACTCCATTCGCTCCACGCCACGCTGCTACGCCACGGAATCGAGCACGAGATTGTCGTGACCAACGACAACTCCAAAGACCAGACCGAGCGGGTACTTAGGCGCTTGAAACGTGAAATCCCTACGCTGGTGTACTACACCAACCCCGGCCCCAACGGTTTCGGCTACGCCGTGCGGTACGGCCTGGAGCGCTTCAGCGGCGACTGCGTGGCCGTGATGATGGCCGACCTCTCCGACGACCCTGAAGACCTGGTGCGTTTTTACCGAAAAATGCAGGAAACCGGCGTGGATGCCGTATTTGGCACCCGTTTTAGCAAAGGCGGCAAGGTGGTCGATTACCCCCGATTAAAATTGACCATCAACCGGGTCGCCAACCTCATCGTGCGGATGATGACGGGCATCAAGTACAACGACACCACCAACGCCTTCAAACTCTACAAGCGCGAAACCATTGAGGGCATCAAGCCCTTCCTCTCGCCGCACTTCAACCTGACCGTCGAATTACCCCTAAAAACCTACGTGCGCGGTTACACGTTCGCCATCGTGCCTAATAGCTGGACGAACCGGAAATACGGGGAAAGCAAGCTCAAAATCAAAGAAATGGGCAGCCGGTATTTTTTCATCCTGCTCTACTGCCTGATCGAAAAATGGCTCTCGCAGGGGGATTACCTGAAAAAGCAGAAAGCCAAGTAGCCGTGGGCAGTGGCAGCAGGCAGGAGCAGTCAAGGAAAAATGCTTACTGCTCCTGCCTACTGCCACTTTTTTTTCAGTGTCCAAACCATCCCGCTAAACCCGGCACCTGGTACAGCAGGAAGGAAAACACGGCTCCCCAAACAGTGCCAAAGAGCAACATCCAGCCAAATAGGGGCAAGGGTTGCGCTCGAAACGATACTGCCAGCAGCGTGCCCCCAATGGGGGTAAAAAGCAGGGGAGTCAGGCAGGCAATGCCGGCCAGCCCAAAGCGCTTCCAGACCCGCACGGCCCGACGAGTGCGGGGCGTGAAAAGGCGGGGTTTTCGTTTCCGGAACCGCCCGATGAGTCGCTCAATGCCTTTCCCCAAAAACGTAAATACCACCACGCTACCCATTAGTCCGACCACCGAACAGGCCGCCGTTTCGACCCACGACAATCCCAGGGCCAGTCCGGCCACTGGGCCAGCCACAAACTTGAGGGCTGCCGCCAGCGCCACCGAGATGTATTTGGCAAAAAGCATGGGTTGGTATGGCGTTGATTTTTGTTGACGAAAAGCCCTGATTTCGTTGAGAACTGAGTTTATGGGCAAACAGTTGCCTCACAAGTCCACCGTCTGGCCGGTGTATCCAATTTCCGTCTTGCCGTTTTCCCGGCAAAAAAGCCCCACCCGGTACCGCCCTGGCGGGTAGGCATTCAGAGGTAGGTACGCCACGAAACCAGTACCAAACACCTGCCCTTTTGTTAGCAAATTCCAGCGGCCGGCGTTGGCCAGGCGCTGGATGGGCACCAAAAATACGCCGTGTCGGGGCGAATGCAACAGCAGGCAGGTGCCTTCGCGCCGGGAACGGCTGTCGGCGCTGGGTTGGAACGTGTCATTGCCCAGGAGCGTGTATCCGGCTTCGCGGCGCAGCGTCAGGGGTAGCGTCAGGCGCTGGGTGGTGTCAGCCCGGAGCAGGTCTGGCTCGGCTTCGGTGTAGTACTGGTTAGGGAATTGGTACAGCCGCGTTTTCAGCGCAATGGCCGTGTTGGAGTCGATGTAGTTGGCCCAGAAACTTCCCGCCGGAAACAGGCACCAGGTTTGGTGATGCTGGTAGTTGAACGCCCCCGCGATGAGTTTTTCCCGGTCATTCACGAGTTTGGGCAAATAGTACGGGTACGACAGTACGTGAATGCCGACGCTCAGACCCAGCGCCAGCCCACCTAGCACCCGTCGTACCCGCCCCGTTTTCAGCGCGTGTACACTCAGCAGGTAGCCGATGCTAAGCACCAACACCCCGATGTAGCGGTAGCGGCTAGTGAACATTTCACCCAAATCCGGACTCCAGCGTTTCACCGCCACGGCGGCCCCGGTCAGCACCAGAAAAACCAGGCTGATGGTATAAAACAGTTCTTCTCGTGAAAGTTCGGGGGCAGTTGCAGGGCGCAGCCAACGCCATTCGGCGGCTTTGCGCCGCGCCAGCCGAAGCGCAAACCAGCCGAACACGCCCGTAGCTAATCCCCCCAGCGCCACGGCTCCATATCGGGCGGCCTGACCAAAGGCATTCAGTGGTTCGAGCCAGGCCCCCATCAGCGCCCAGAAGTTGAGCAGCGCCAGCGCATCGAGGCGGGTGGGGTATTCCGAGTGATAGCCAATGAAGTACGTACCCACGCAAACCGCTCCCAGCGTCAGCATTCCAGCCAGGGCTTTCCAGCGTTGCTGGTACGTGAGCAGCAGGGCGTTGGTGGCAAACACGAACATCCCGTTGCCAAAACTGTACATGCACAGCAGCGTAAAGCCCAGCGCCAGCGCGAAGCGTCCGGGCCGGTACTCCTGGTGATACACCAGAAAATAGGTGGCACACAGCGCGAAGGCCACGACGGGCACGTAGAGCAGGGAGCAGTTGGCCCAGAAGAAAAGTTCGTAGTGCTGCACCTGAAACACCCCGAAAGCCAGCGGTAGGAGGTAAGCCAGCGAGCGGCCCGTTTTACGCCAGACCCAGCTCAGTACGAAAACCACGCCGGGAATACACACGTTGCCCGACCAGGCCAGCAGTTTCCAGTCCAACTCGCCCCCTCCGAGGCGGTAGAGCAGGTAGATGACCAACTTACCCGCTGGAATGCGGTGTTCGGTCACGAAGTGCTGCACGAACAGGATTTTCCACTTGGCCCAGAATCCCTGCGCGGCTTCAAAGGGAAAAATAAAGGCGGTGGTGTAGGTGAAATCATCCATAAGCGGCAGGCCGGTCACGGCGTAGCGACTAAGGTAATAACAACTCCCCAGCAGCGGCAACAGGCTCAGGGCCAGCAGCACGCGAGGGTTTTTCAGAAAGGTCATTCTTAAAATCTGATGTTACTCAAAAAAGGAAATCTCGGCGTCATTGCGAGCGAAGCGCGGCAATCCCCTGCCGGAGACCGAAATAGCTTTTGAGCTACTTTGTTTTTGCTCTCTCGCCTTCGGGAGGGGATTGCCGCGCTTCGCTCGCAATGACGGGGTCCGGGGGTGTTTTTCAAATCTTCTCCCCAAACGCCAAATCCCCCGCGTCGCCGAGGCCGGGGACGATGTAAAAATTATGGTCGAGGCGCTCGTCTACGTCACCCACCCAGAGGCGGCATTCGGGCATCCGGGCCTTGAGGTGGGCAATGCCCTCAGGCGCGGCCAGCGCCGCTACCACGTGGGTGCGAGCCGGAATCCCAAACCGTAGCAAGGCCCGGTACGAGGTTTCGAGCGACTTGCCCGTGGCCAGCATCGGGTCGATGATCACGAGCGTTTTACCCGTCAGACTGGGGCTGGAGAGGTAGTTGAGTTGCACTTCAAAATCGTGGCCTTCGAGGTGAGGCCCCCGGTATGCCCCCACGAAAGCACACTCCGATCGGTCGAACACGTTGAGAAACCCCTGGTGAAAGGGCAGCCCCGCCCGCAGCACCGTAGCCAGCACGGGCGGCTCGTCGAGGCGGAAAGTGCGGGCCACGCCGAGCGAGGTTTGCACGTCGGTTTTCCGGTAAATCAGGGACTTCGACACCTCGTAAGCCAGCACTTCGCCGAGGCGCTCCAGGTTTCGCCGGAAGCGAAGCGGGTCGCGCTGGGTGGTCACGTCGCGAAGTTCGGCCAGAAAATGGAGCGCCACCGAGGGCTGTTGGGAGAGAATAAACATGGGCTGGAAAGACCGACAAATCGAGGGGTAGAGCGCCCGGCGAGGTCAAAGATTTACGCCTGAATCCGTACCTTGTGCGGTCAATGCGAAAACTGTCCGTTCTCCCCGTCGCGCCAAACGACTCCGCCAAATTACAAAAAAGTCCGGCTTTTACTGCCGCCCCCGGCGGCTTGCGCTGGCACAGCCATTCGCGTTTTATGTTGAAATTCCTTACGCTCAGCCTGTTGGGTACGCTCGTTAGTGGGGCCGTCTGGGCGCAGTCAAGGGGGGTATTCATTCCGCTGAACGCCGACTATTACCACCTCATCGAGCGGTACGAAATCCGCTCCGGGCAGTTTGCACCGGGTTTTCACGGGCAGGTAAAACCCTACCGCCGTCGCGACGTGGTGCAACTGGCCGAACGCGTGGAGGTGGACCCGGCTCTGCCGCGCTCCGAGGCCGACCGCTTTAATCTGCAGTACCTTCAGAACGACAGCTGGGAATGGGCCATCGACACGCTCGCCGCCACCAGCCGCCGCCCCCTGCTGAAGACGTTTTACCGAAAAAAAGCCGATTTTTTCAGCGCCCGCAACCACGACTTCGAGGTTCACCTCAACCCGGTCTTTTACGGCTCCACGGGCCTGGGCGACGACGTGCCCAACGGTGGTTACGCCAACACGCGCGGAATCGAGGTGCGGGGATCGATCGGGAAAAAACTTGGCTTTTACTCCTACCTCGCCGACAATCAACTGCGGATGCCGGGCTACTTCACCGACCGGGTGAAGGCTACCAACGCCTTGCCCAACGAGGGATTTTACAAACCCTACCGGGGCGATTCGAGCACCTACGATTTTT
>Ga0163144_10018968_pt1 | contig 13871 bp, 11 predicted proteins | sample OliLak19BULKMAT1_FD_123175 | JGI IMG/M metagenome (GOLD analysis project Ga0163144, IMG submission 123175) | Freshwater microbial mat bacterial communities from Lake Vanda, McMurdo Dry Valleys, Antarctica - Oligotrophic Lake LV.19.BULKMAT1 | ecosystem: Environmental > Aquatic > Freshwater >... | reverse complement strand
TTCGCCATGGGCGCACTCGACCGGCTCGTTTCATCCATCCCTCTGGTGGTGGCCGTCAAAGAGATCGCCCACAGCATCGGCATCGCCCACACTTCGATCCAGCAAGCGCTGGCGGGAGAACTGGCTCTTGCCGCCAACACGATGCTCGAAATCCCTCAGCACAGCGCGGAGGCGGTCGCGGGTATCGTCACGGGGCCAATCGAGGCCGCGATGGGAATTCCCGGTTCCGTCGAACGGGCGTTCGATTCCTCCGCCGCTCCGGAGGCCCGCGGTGCCGCAGGGGTCGAGGCGGTGCAACGGATCGCCACCGTCGTGTTGACGGTCGCGGGGGTGACGAAGGGGGTACAGGGTGCGATTAAGCCCAAGCCATCCACCCTCCAACCCGGACCGTTTGCCGGTGAGTCCATCCCCGCGCGCGGTCCCGAGCGGGCCTTTTTACCACCGGAGCGCGCTGCGATTAACAGAATAGGTCAAACCACGGGTTGCCATACCTGTGGTACCAAAAATCCAGGAACCACAACGGGAAACTTCGTACCGGATCATCAGTCACCCACCAGACTCGCGGACGGGCAGGCACAGCGACTCTATCCACATTGCCATGGTTGCAGTCGATTGCAAGGTGGACAAGTCACAGGAGAGCTGACCAGAAAGCCATGAATACCATCGACAAGCCGAAATGGATCGACTCCACCGGCGGCCCATTGGTTCTGCTGCAAGCTTCCGGCTTGAAAGTGTGGCATGGGATCTTTGGATCAGACTACGACGACGCCTGCGCGGACGCGGGCTACACCAGTGTCTTGAGAAAGGAGCGTCGGGACATCCTGGTGCTCGGGGGGGAGCCGCTGCCGATGGCTCACTTCAGAGACGCCGGGGAGCATTTTTTGGTTGGTTGGATCCAAGGCCCAAGTATGGAAGCTGGCCTTGAAGCGATTGCGAACATGCGCGGCGCGCTCAAAGAAGCGGTCGAAGAAATCGACCTGGAAATCGTTGAAGACAATCAAGTGATCATCGATTCGGCCGACGACGGAGAGAACGCGGACGAGCGGCTCGAACTGTCGATTCCTCCTGGCAAGTATCGGGTACTGACGTTCGACTATCAGCCATCGTCGGAGATCCGGCTTATAGTCCACCAGTTTGTCCGAACCTGAAGCGACGCGACAGGGTGTTGGGAGCGCGGGGGATACCCGCGCTCCGCCCACCCTACAACAGCCGCAGACAACGGCGGTCCCAAGGGTCACAGCCGCCTGCGCCGACGTGGGGGTGCTGGTACACGCGGGCGTGCTGGTCAATGCGGGGGCCGGCGCCGCCGAGCTGACGACGACGCTGACCACCGGCGGCGGCCCGCGCAATGGTCACCTGGCCGGAACGGACCACCCCACGACCGGAGTGCCGTTTGACGCCCAGGGCTACCCGGACTTCAAGGCGGCCGGCCTGGTGAAGGTAGAGGTCAAGATCACCCAAACGGGGTCGAGACCTGGGGATATCAGAGCTGCGAACAAGGCTGCGGGCTTTGAGAAGACGCCTGAGGATTACACTTGGCACCACCATCAGGATGGGACGACCATGCAGCTCGTGCCCAACACCATTCACCTACAAACAGGCCACACGGGGGGATTTGCGAAATGAGAGGAGACGAGGAAGATGACGCTCACAATTGAGGCTCAGGGGAATCCACTGACCGCGGAGGATCTCGCAAATCTCGAAGAGCAACTCGACCTGACGCTTCCGGCGCAGTATCGCCAATTCCTGCTCAGATCCAATGGCGGATTGCCTTCCCCCGATGTCGTGGACGTCGAAGGGTTGGAAGGGGGCATGGCTGATATCCAAGTTTTCTTCAGAATCGGCGGCTCTGTAGAGTCCAGCGAACTGAGCTGGAACAAGAACGTGTTATCGGATCGCCTTCCGCCCCGAATGCTCCCGGTGGCATGTGACTCCGGCGGTAGCCGCTTCTGTCTGTCGGTCTCCGGTGACGATTGTGGAAGCGTGATCTACGTGGATCTTCAGTCACAGGAATTGACACGCTACGTCGTCGCAGCGGACTTCGACGGGTTCCTGGCAAAAATTCGCGAGTGGGTCGACTAGCCCATTCGCAAAGCGGCTCGACGCCGGCCCGCTACCGCGGGCCGGTCCCCTGGCCCACGTGATCTACGATGAAACCTCCGGCGCAGAGACGACCGCCTCTCTCGCGAGAGACGGCCTCGCCTCTATCGGCGTGGTCTTTGACAAGGACGGCACCGTGCTCGAACGGCTCTACCACGAGCCGTTCGGGCGGCGGACCGGCGCGGACGGCGCGGCGCTCCCGAGCTTCGTGCCCACGTCGGACGTGAGCCTCGGCTTCACCGGCCACCGGCACGACGACGACCTGGACCTGATCGACATGCACGGGCGGGTCTACGACCCGGTGCAGAAGCGTTTTCTGACGCCCGACCCGGTGGTATCCGAGCCGTTCTTCAGCCAATCGGACAACCGCTACGCGTACGTGCTGAGCTGCGCGCGGTAGCGCAGCGCCAGGCCCACGGCCGTCTCCAGCACCATGGCGGCGCGAGGCGACGAATCCAGGCCGACCAGGATCTTGTGAATTTCAAAGGCTGACAAGCGCTCTCCTCTTTACATTCGACAGACCACGAACCGGGAGCCGGCGGGAAGAGTGGCTCGCCGCGTGATCGCCGGTGCAGGGGTGCGCGGAGCGCAAGCGGTTCGCTCCTGCGTGGTGCGGCGCGAGGCCGAAGCGCCATCCTCCGAATTCACTGCGTCGTGGGGGTTTGGGGGCGTGGCTGCGCCAGCGCAGCGCGGCTCCCAAATGTGAACGAGCGGCGCGAGGCCTTTCCTGTAGTAAAGATCTGGGCTGCCGATGTCTCGTCCGCCCGTCCAGCTCGAACTGCCGATTGCGGGGATCCATCCGCTCTTCGAACCGAAGCCGATCGCGCGCATGCACCGCGTGTTCGTCAACCGCAACCTGCGGATGGCGGGCATCGACTGGGTCGGGTTCGACATGGATTATACGCTCGCGATTTACAATCAGGCGGAGATGGATCGCCTGTCGATCTCGGCGACCCTGAAGAAGCTGGTGGCGCGCGGCTACCCCGAGCCGATCCTGAGCAGCACGTCGTACCCGATCGACTTTCCGGTGCGCGGTCTGCTCATCGACAAGCGCTACGGGAACATCCTCAAAATGGACCGCTTCAAGGTGGTCCACAAGGGCTACCACGGGCTGCGCGAGCTCTCGCGCGACGAGATCCGCGCGCTCTACCACCAGAAGAAGATCCGGCCGGCGACGCCGCGCTACCACTGGGTGGACACGCTTTATGCGCTGAGCGAGGTGACGGTCTACGCGGCGATCATCGACAAGCTCGACCAGATGGGCGAGCCCGTGGACTACGACAAGCTGTTCGCCGACATCCGCGAGTCCATCGACGAGGCGCACCGCGACGGCACCATCCTCGACGAGGTGTCGTCGAACCTGCCGCTCTACATCGATCGCGATCCGGGGCTGGCGCAGACCCTCCACAAGCTGCGCAGCGCCGGGAAGAAGCTGTTCCTTTTGACCAACTCGCGCTGGCCGTACACCGAGAAGATGATGACGTACCTGCTCGGGAGCGCGATGCCCGAGTACCCGAGCTTCCGGCACTACTTCGACGTGATCGTGGTCGCCTCGTCGAAGCCAGCCTTCTTCCAGGAGCGGCGGCCGCTGTACGTTCGCGAGGGGCCGAGCTTCGGCAAGAACGGCTCGCCGGGGCATGCCTCCTCGGGCTCGACGTCATCGGGCTCGACGTCATCGGGCTCGCCGTCGTCGGGCTCGACGTCGTCGGGCTCGGCGTCATCGGGCTCGGCGTCATCGGGCTCGACGTCATCGCGCTCGGCGTCGTCGGGCTCGGCGTCATCGGGCTCGACGTCATCGCGCTCGACGTCGTCCGGCCTGGTGTCGTCGGATCCGTCGTCACCGGGCGCGCCGTCGCCGAACGCGGCGCCGCCCAACCCCGGGGAGCTGCGCCTCGCCGCGCCGCCGCTCGAGCGTGGCTTCGTGTACGAGGGCGGGAATTTGCAGGACTTCGAGAAGTTCCTGAACACCACCGGCGATCGCGTGCTCTACGTCGGCGATCACATCTACGGCGACATCCTCCGCTCGAAGAAGGAGAGCGCGTGGCGCACCGTGATGATCATCCAGGAGATGGAAGCCGAGGTCGTCGCGCACGAGTCGTGTCGTGAAGAGCACATGCAGCTCGGCGAGTTCGAGGAGCGCCGAGAGCAGCTCGAGGACGAGCTGCGCTACTACCAGCAGTCGTACAAGGACGTGGTGCGCCGCCTCGAAGAGACGAGGGAGAGCCTGGCGTCGGCGGCTCCGCTCGAAGCGGAGCGCGGCCGGATCAAGCGCGCGGTGGAGCGCATCCGCGGGCAGATGCGGGTGGTCGACGCCGAGATCGTGAAGCTCGAGCGCGACATCTCGAAGCGCTTCCACTCGTACTGGGGCTCGCTGCTCAAGGAGGCGAACGAGACGTCGAGCTTCGGCGATCAGGTCGACGAGTACGCCTGCCTCTACACGTCGCGCGTCTCGAACCTGAACCTGTACTCGCCGCTCCAGTTCTTCCGCAGCCCGCGCGACGTGATGCCCCACGAGCTGTGACGCGCCGGGGGCCGCTCCACGCGTGCAGCGCGCGTGGTCCGAAAGGAAAGCGGGTGCACGAAGGGGGGAGCGGCCATTCACGCGATCGACCGTGGGGCCGAAGCGCCGGGCATTCCGCGATTCAAATTCTCGCGCTGGGCCTGCTCCGGGGCGGAGCCCGGCTCACGGCAGCGCGCTGTTCGACCAGGGGATGAGCACCAGGAACACGAACGTGATGAGCACGAGCATGAAGATGCTCGTCACGAGGTAGGTCGAGCGCGGCGAGCGTGACGTGCTCCAGCCGTCCGCGTAGAACTTGCCCTGGGAGCGCAGGCGGATGCGCTTTTGCACGCCTTTGAGCAGGAGCGCCTCGTCCCTGGGCTTGGGCGGCGGTGGCTCGAGGGCGGCGCGCAGCAGGTCGCGCACGTCGACCTCGTCGAGCTCGACGTCCCCTTCGGCGCCCTCCTCTTCCGTCGCGGACGCTTCCGTCGCGGACGCTTCTGTCGCGGAGGCTTCCGTCGCGGACGCTTCTGTCGCGGAGGTTTCCGTCGCGGACGCTTCCGTCGCGGACGCTTTCGTCGCGGACGCTTCTGTCGCGGACGGACCAGGCTCGCGGTCCGAAGCCGCGGCCTCTTCGTCGTCCTTGCGACCTTCCGTCTCGCTCATCGCCCTCTCACCTTTTCCCCGAGCTGCTTCTCGACGAGCGCCTTGAGCTGCGCCCTCGCCCGGTGGATTCTGCTCTTGACGGTGCCGACAGGCACGCCCGCGATCTGGGCGATCTCCTCGTAGGGCATGTCCTCCACGTCGCACAGCACCAGCGCCTCGCGGAACTCGGGGTCGAGCTTCTGGATGGCGCGCTTGACGATGGCCTCGAGCTGCATGCCCTCGACCAGCTCGTCCGGGCGGCCCATGTCGCTGACGGTCGCGGCGCGGGCCGCCGAGAACGGCACCCGCTCGGCCATCGCGTCGATGTCGTCCTGCTCGCCGGCGTGCCGTCGCGACAGGTACTTCGTGCGGTTTTTGCAGAGGTTCACGGCGATCCGGTAGATCCACGTCGAGAGCTTCGACTCGCCGCGGAACTGGTCGATCGCCTTGAACACCTGGACGAAGACCTCTTGCGCGAGGTCCTCGGCCTCGTCGCGGCGCCCGAGCATGCGGAACACGAGGCCGTACACCCGTCGCTCGTACGTGAGGACAAGCTCGTTGAATGCGCTCTCGTCGCGCGCCACGAGGCGCGCAATGAACTGAGCCTCGCTGCGATCGTCGCTCAAGGACACCCGGGGTGACATTACCCCAAAGCGCCTCGTTCGTTGAAACGGGAAGCGGTCGCCGGCTGCTTCTTGGCTTCTTGGCTCCCTGGGCCAACGCGGGTAGCCTCGCGCGATGCTGGGCTTGTCTTCTGATCGCGCTCGCCGTCTGTACCGCCCGGTTTCGCCGGCGCTCCTGATCGTCTGCCTCGGTGCGACCGCGGTGGGGTGCAACGTGTCCTCGGATCCGGGCGAGCGCCTGCGCGGCGGTTTTCCGAAGCATGCGGCCGCGGTGCTCGAGCGCGGCTCGGCGCTGGAGCAGACCGAGCGCGGCTTCCAGACGATCCAGACCGAGACGGGCCGCGTCCAGACCAGGGGCACCGTGACCCTGCCGGCCAACGGCAAGCTGCCGATCGTGCTCTCGCCGCGCGGCTCCGCGGAGGTGAGCGTGCGCGAGATCGGCCTCACGGGTCGCGGCGAGATCGTCGATCGGGCGGTCGCCTACCAGATCCCCGGCGGCGTCTCGTACTGGTCGGCCACGGCCGGCGGCGCCGAGGAGTGGCTGCTGTTCGAGCCCGGCGCGGTGAAGCCGAGTCGCGCCGCCGCCATCTGGGAGGTCGCGGGCGCGACGCCGGTGCAGCGTGGCAACACGATCGCGCTCTACACCGAGAAGGGTCGTCGCGTGGTGACCGTGACGGCGCCGGCCGCGTTCCTCGCCGATGGGACGGACGCTCCCGTGCGCCTCTCGGTGCGCGGCGCGACCATCGAGCTGTTCGTCGAGACCGGCGGGCAGGGCGTGCTCGTCGATCCGTCGTGGACCTACGTCGCGTCCATGAACGAGCAGCGCCTCGGCCACACTGCCGCGCGGCTCACCCCGGGCAACGTCGTCGTCGCCGGCGGCGAGACCGCGTCGAGCCCGCAGGTGCCCGTGGCGATCGAGCAGTCGGCCGCCGCCTTCGCGACGTTCACGGCCGAGTCGTACGATCCGTTCGCCGATCAGTGGACGTACCTGCCAAACATGATCGAGGGCCACCGCGAGCACGCGATGGTGACGCAGCCGTTCGGTGCCCAGGCCAGCGGCGGCGTGTTCGTCATCGCGGGACGGAACGACCTCGGAAACTTCCTCTCCTCGACGGAGGTGTTCAACGGCAGCATGTGGCAGTCCCGGCCGCCCCTCTTCGTGCCGCGGGCCGGCCACAGCGCCACGCGCCTCGACGACGATCGCGTGCTCGTGACCGGCGGCTACAACGACTGCGGCGGCGGCGGCTCGGGCGCGGCCGAGCTGCTGGCGGACCCCGGAGCGCCGGGGGTCATCGGCAGCGGCGACTGCATCCTCTGCTCGGCCGAGGTCTACGATCCGGCAGCCGCGAGCGGCACCGGCGACTGGATCGGGACCGGCCCGCTCAACGTCTGCCGCGCCCTCCACACCGAGACGTTGCTCGGCGACGGCAGCGTGCTCGTCGTGGGCGGCGAGGATCCGTTCGTGACGCTCAACGCGGCCGAGCGCTGGTCGCCGGCCACCGGCCAGTGGGTCAACGTCGCGCCCATGTCGGAGGCGCGCGAATTTCACACCGCCACCCGCCTCCCCGACGGCAAGGTCCTGGTCGCCGGGGGCGCCAACGGTCCGCCGACCAACACCGCCGAGGTCTACGATCCGGTCGCGAATACCTGGACCTCGGTCGGGCCCATGCAGTTCGTGCGGTCGCAGCACGCGGCGGCGCTCCTCGACGACGGCACGGTGCTGATCACGGGCGGCTACGACTTCAACGGGAGCGCCCCGAACGCCGAGATCTACGACCCGGCGACGCAGCAGTTCACGCTCACCGTGACCATGAACGAGCACCGCGCGCAGCACACCGAGACGCTGCTCGCGGACGGCAACGTGCTCGTCGCGGGCGGCGACGACTTCTTCGGCAGTCCGTCGATCACCGCCACCGCCGAGATCTTCTCCATCATCGGCGGCATCGGCCAGCCGTGCGTCATGGCCACGGACTGCCAGAGCAACTTCTGCGTCGACGGCGTCTGCTGCGACACGGTCTGCGATTCGCCGTGCGAAGCCTGCAGCGACGCGGCGCGCGGGGGCGGCAACGGAGGCCAGAAGGTGCTCGCGTTCGGCTCCGGCGGCGTGGCGAGCGCCGTCCCGGGCGGTCCCGCGAACGGCGTCGCGGGCGGCGGCTCCGGCGGCGGCGACGGCTTCTGTGGCCCCGTCTTCCAGGGCGCCGACCCCGCCGACGACTGCGCCGATCTCGACGCGAGCACCTGCGACACCACCGGCGCGTGCGACGGCTTCGGCTCCTGCGAGGTCTACGGTGCCGGCACCGCGTGCCAGTTTCCCGGCTGCGTGGGCCCGGTCGCGCAGGGCGGTGGCCTCTGCGACGGCGAGGGCACGTGTGTGACCGAGGAGAGCATCGACTGCGATCCGTACGCCTGCACCAAGGGCGTCTGCGCCACCGAGTGCGTCGATACCGCCGATTGTTCGCCGTTCGCCTTCTGCGACGGGGTCGTTCACACGTGCGCCCCGAAGAAGGACGACGGCGCGGTCGCCTTCGATCCGGAGCAGTGCGTCTCGGGCATCATCGCCGACGGCGTCTGCTGCAACGAGGTGTGCAACAGTCCTTGTCATTCGTGCTCGGCGCAGACCGGCGCCGCCGTCAGCGGGACGTGCTCGCCGATCTCGGGCTTCCAGTGCAACGACGGCAACGCGTGCACGCAGATTGACACTTGCCAGGCCGGCCAGTGTGTCGGCGGCGTCCCCGTCGCGTGCCCGGGAGACACCGGGTGTCAGGGCGGCCTCGCCTGCGACACCAAGGTCGGCACGTGCTCCCTGCCGACTGCCCCCAAGAAGCCGGGGGATCCGTGCGACGACGGGGTGACGTGCACCACGGCCGACGTCTGCGATGCCGGCGGTGAGTGCGCGGGCTCCGCGGTGATGTGCACGCCTGGAGAGTGCCAGTCTGGCGGGACCTGTGACGAGGGCGCCGGGTGCCAGTTCGACAACAAGGCCAACTACGCGCCCTGCACCAGCGACAACAACGAGTGCACCATCGACTGGTGCATCGCCGGCGCCTGCATCGCCAACAACGCGAACGATCTGACGCCCTGCACGGGCGGCGTGTGCATCGGCGGCTCGTGCATCCCCGACGGCTCGCTCGCCACCAGCGGCACGAGCCCGGCAGGACCGGGCGGCGGCGAGCAGGGCGGCGGCGCGGCGGCGCAGGGCGGCGGCGGCGCGGCGGCGCAGGGCGGCGGCGGCTCCGGTGGCGACACCGGCGGGAACAGCGCCGCGAACGGCGACGAGCCGCCCGCCAAGCTCGAAGGCTCGGGGTGCTCCACCGCGGGTGCCGGCTCGTCCTCGACCTCGGGGTGGGCCGGCGCTGCCCTCGCCCTCCTCGGCCTTTTCGGCGTCAAGCGCCGCCGCGACGCAAGGCGACCCTGAGGCGCCGCTGAGCGGAGGCGCCGCGCGGCGCATTCTTCCGACGTAAACCCTTGCGGATTTCGCCCACCAGATCCATTGGTGGCAGGAAACGAGGGATCCCCCATGAGCAGCACCAGCGAAAACCCGGCGCCCGCCACCGCCGTGGAACTGCCGTTCCAGGCCGAAGTCCAGCAAGTCCTCGCCCTGGTCATCAACTCGCTCTACGCCAACCAGGAAGTCTTCCTGCGAGAGCTCATCTCCAATGCGTCCGACGCGCTCGACAAGGCGCGTTACCTGTCGCTCACGAGCAAGGACATCACCGAGCAGATCGGCGAGCCGAGCATCCATCTCCGCCTCGACGACGACGCGCGCACGCTCACCATCGAGGACAACGGAATCGGCATGACGAAGGACGAGGTCATCCAGAACCTCGGCACCATCGCCAAGAGCGGCACCGTCGAGTTCCTCAAGGCCAACGCCGAGGCGATGCGGCAAGACCCGGCGAAGAAGGCCGACCTGATTGGCCAGTTCGGCGTCGGCTTCTATGCCGCGTTCATGGTCGCGTCACGCGTCGACGTGAAGACCAGGAGCATGCTGCCGGGGGCCGAGGCCGTGCTGTGGCGCTCGGCGGGCGCCGGCTCGTTCACCATCGCCCCCGGCGATCGCGAGCACCCCGGCACCGAGATCATCCTCCACCTCAAGGAGGACACCCGCGAATACGCCAAGGCCTATCGGGCCCAGGAGATCGTCCGCAAATATTCGGACTTCGTCCATTTCCCCATCTTCGTGAACGGCGAGCAGGCCAATCGCTCCAGGGCGCTCTGGGCGCTGCCCAAATCGCAGGTCTCGGACGAGGAGCACGCCGAGCTCTTCCACCACGTGACCGAGGGCATGGACGGCGAGAAGCCGCTCCTCGTCATCCACACCTCGGTCGACGCGCCGGTCCAGTACCACGCGCTGCTCTACGTCCCCGAGAAGGCCCCGTTCGACCTCTTCCACAAGGACCGGCGCGGGCTGCGGCTCTACGCCAAGCGCGTCCTCATCATGGAGGACACCGACAAGCTCACGCCGCCGTGGCTCAGGTTCCTCCGCGGCGTCGTCGACTCGGAAGATCTGTCGCTCAACGTCTCGCGCGAGATGCTGCAAGAGAACCGGACGCTCATGACGATCCAGCAGCAGATCGTCAAGCAGACGCTCAAGGTGCTCAAGGAGACGGCCGAGTCCGACCCCGAGAAATACGCCCGCTTCTGGGGCGAGTTCGGCAAGGTGCTCAAAGAGGGGACCACGCTCGAGTTCCGCCACAAGGAGGCCATCGCCGAGCTCTGCCGCTTCGAGTCGATGAAGACCGAGCCCGGCAAGCTCGTGTCGCTCGACCAGTACGTGGCGGCCATGCCCGAGGGGCAGACTGCCATTTACTACGTGACCGGGCCGAGCCGGCGAGCGGTGGAGCACAGCCCTCACCTCGAGGCCTTCAAGAAGCGCGGCTACGACGTGCTGTTCATGACCGACCCGATCGACGAGTGGTTCGTCAAGTCGGTGGGCGAGCACGGCAAGAAGCCGCTCACGAGCGTCGTCCACGGCGACATCGATCTGGGGGCCGAGCCCGAGGCACCCCCGGTGGACGACGTCGAGGCCGCCGTCAAGGCTGCGAAAGAGGCGCTCGGCGATCGGGTGAAGGACGTGCGCGTGTCGAAGCGGCTGACCGACAGTGCCAGTTGCCTCGTCGCGGCCCAGGGCGATCCCGGCGCCAACATGGAGCGCATTCTCAAGATGGTCGATCAGGCCGGGACCGAGCGAAAGCGCATCCTCGAGCTGAACCCGAGCCACCCCATCATCCACAACCTGGCCACCCTCGCCCGCAAAGAGCCGGGCTCCGACCGCATCCGCGCCTGGTCCGAGCTGCTCTACGACCAGGCCCTCCTCGCCGAAGGGGTGGTCGAAGACCCCGCCGCCCTCGTGCGCCGCATCCAGGATCTGCTCACGCAGGTCTCCTCCGCCGCAGTCTCCTGACAGCTCCGCAGAGCCTCTCTCGACAGGCTCCCGTCACCGGCCGCTCCGCTCGGAAGATCGGGCGCGGCTTCCGGTCGGCGCAGGCCCGGAGGTCGCGCCATGGACCGCGACCGCCGAAAAATCGGATGGCTTGGTCGATTTCGGAAGAAGAGCGGTCCGCGAAACTGATTTCCATAAGAGAGCCCACGCGGGCGTCCGTTTCGGTCGTCGGCCGCCCCGCCATGGTGCGTGTCGTCGTCCGCGCGGCGTACGTGCGTACCGTGCTGCCTGCCAATCGCGCTCGCGGCGGCGGAGCGCGCGCGGAGGGCTCTGGAGGCGATGATCATGGGCTCGAAGACCAGGACCGACGAAAACCTTCCCCCCTTGACGAGATGTCCCCCCTTTGCGCAACAGCTCCTCGATCGCGGCATGCGTGAGGGCCGGCGCGAGGGAAAGCTCGAGGGCATCCGCGAGGCCAAGCGCGACGTCTTGCTCCGGCTCGTCGCCCGCGCCGGCGTCGCGCTCACCGAGCCCGAGCGCACGCAGCTCGCGACCTGCACGGACGTGGCGAGCCTCGACCGGTGGCTCGACAACGTCCTCGGGGCGAAGACCGCGGCGGACCTGTTCTCGTGACGCGGCCGAACCGGGCTGTCTGACGCCGACGTGATGCCAAAGCGAGAGTTTGAATCGCGGAACGCTCGGGGCTTCACCGGCACGGTGATTCGCGTGAATGGCCGCTCCACCATTCGGGGCGGCGCTTTCGCGTGAGGTCAGCGTCAGGTCGCTTCTGCGCGTCGGGGCAACATCGAGACAATGCCGCTGCGACAGCCGCGCAACGTCATCCCTTCAAGAGCGACGGCGGCGTCGCGCGAGGCCCGAGAGTGCCAGTGCGGCGGCGAAGAGGCTGGCCGTGCCGGGCGTTACGCTCGCGATGGGGTCCGCCGTTGCGCCGGCGGTTGCGCCGACGGTTGCGCCGACGGTTGCGCCGGCGGTTGCGCCGACCGTTGCGCCGACCATCGCAACAGAGCAGTTGCCGGGCATCTTCGCGTCGCCCTCGAGCTTGCCCTCGCCGGAGCCACTGCCGGTCTCGTCGCCCTCGCCGAACGGCACCTCGACGACCCCGTCGCCGTCGAACTTGCTCTCCCCCACCTGGAACAAGCCCTCGAGCTGCGCGTCGGGCGGGCCGCCCTGGCCCGGATCGCCGAACCAGGTCACGCCCTCTTGCACGAGACCGAAGTGCTCGTCGTAGAGGCCAGTCTCCTTGGGCGCGTGCATGGTCCAGGTGAACTTGTACGTCTCGCCGGGCATCACCACGCCCTGGACCTGCGCGTAGCGATTGGCTCCCGGCCACTCGGCCCCGGCAAACGGGCTCTCCCGATCGCGCGGCTCGGTCGTCGCCAGGCGGGTCGACTCGTTCCACGGCTCGCTGCCCGTGTTCTTCATTTCAATCGAGAGCGTCACCTTCTGTCCGGCCACCATGGCTACGGGCGGCTCGCTCGCGTACGGGAACGACTGGCTGACGAACTCGGCACCGTACTTGGCGCCACCGTTGCCCGCGAAGGCGAGGAGGTCTTGCAGCGAGCCATTGAATAGATTGCGGTCCACGTTGCCCGAGACGCCGTTCACGTGGCCTGTCGACGTGTACTGGAAGAACTTCCAGTCGGGCCAGTACCCGTTCGGTAGATCAGGGCAGTCCAGGCTGTAGTTTGGAATCCATAGGGGGTAGTCCAGAAAGGCGTCGGACTGGACGTTGTCCTGCCAGAAGTACTTTCCGGAGTAGATGATTGGCTTTCGGCCAATGGCGCTCTCGACGTGCTTCAGCCATTGCCCCAGGCGCTCCACCAGCGTCGCCTTGCTGACCCCGTCGGTCTGCTCCACGTCCACCACGGGCGGCAGATCCGTCGCCTCGAGCGGGCCCATGATGGCGAGCATCGCGTCGGCCTGGGCAATGGGGTCCTTGCTCGGGAGCCAGTACTGGTAGGCCCCGCGGATCAGGCCCGCACCCTTCATTCCGGCCCAGTTCTGGTCGAAGTAGGTATCCTTGGAGGTGCCATAGCTGGCGCGCGCGAACGCGTACGCAATGCCGTCCGCCTTGACAGCCTGCCAGTCGACGTCGGCCTGCCACACCGACACATCGATCCCTTCGACGGTCTCACCGGCGGCGCAGACCTGTAGTTCCTGGGCGACCTCGCCGGTATCCTCGCTCTCGTCCGGGTCGCCTGTGCAGCCCACCGAGAGCGCGCTCGTGGCGGCAGCGATGGAGACGAGCGCAGCAAGGGCGGTGAGGCGCGAAGATTTCATGACGACATGGGGAAATAGCTCCAAAGCCAATCTGGAGAAAGCCAAAGAAAACCTTTTTGCAACAGCGTATCTTTACCGGCTACCCGAAATGACGCAGCTCAAAGGCAGTCGAGATCCCCGAGCTGTGGTGTGACGCGGAGCGGCAATTGGCCAGTTGAGTACAGCGTGGTTGCGCGAAATGCCGCTTCAGGGGACGAACACGCGCAGGCTCTTCCAGGCCGTGCCGGCGTGCCCGTCACGCACGAGCGTCCGCTCCGCCGCCTGGAGCGCGAGGGTCGCGGCCCCGGCCGAGGGCGCGTCCGCCGGCAGGTTCTCGTAG
>Ga0163144_10018966_pt1 | contig 13872 bp, 10 predicted proteins | sample OliLak19BULKMAT1_FD_123175 | JGI IMG/M metagenome (GOLD analysis project Ga0163144, IMG submission 123175) | Freshwater microbial mat bacterial communities from Lake Vanda, McMurdo Dry Valleys, Antarctica - Oligotrophic Lake LV.19.BULKMAT1 | ecosystem: Environmental > Aquatic > Freshwater >... | reverse complement strand
TCGTAGCGCTGCAGGTATTCGACGCCGAGAACGCGGAACAAATAGTCGACGATCGACGTCGCGAACTTGATGTTCGGATGGCCCTGAACCGGACCATGCGGTTCGAAACGCGTGAAGGTGAACTGCTCGACGAACGTCTCGAGAGGCACGCCGTGCTGCAGGCCCATCGACACGGCCATGGCGAAGCAGTTCATCAGACTGCGGAAGGCGGCGCCTTCTTTGTGCATGTCGATGAAAATCTCGCCGAGCTGGCCGTCCTCGTACTCGCCCGTGCGCAGGAACACCTTGTGCCCGCCGACGCTGGCTTCTTGCGTGAATCCGTGCCGTTTCTTGGGCAAACGCAGGCGCTCGCCGTAGCCATGGGCCTGGGAAGCAACCGCTGGGGCAAGAACCGTGAGTGGCTCCGCCGCCGCGACTTCTTCCTTCTTGTCGTCCGACTTCTTGTCGGACGTGGACAGCGGCTGCGATGCCTTGCAGCCGTCGCGGTAGAGTGCGACCGCCTTGAGGCCGAGCTTCCAGCCCGTCTCGTAGATGGCCTGGACCTCTTCGACGGTCGATTCGTTCGGCAGGTTGACGGTCTTGCTGATGGCGCCCGAGAGAAACGGCTGAGCCGCGGCCATCATGTGGATGTGTGCCAGAGGAGCCAAGAAGCGCTTGCCTTTCTTGCCGCAACGATTCGCGCAATCGAACACCGACTCGTGCTCCGGCAGCAGATGCGGCGCGCCTTCGATTGTCATACGCCCGACGATCACTTCACTGGCCGCTTCGACCTGCGCCTTGTCGAAACCCAAGGTCGTCAGGATATTGAAACCGGGCTTTTGCATCGCTTCTGCGTCGATGCCGAGGCGCTCGTAGGCGCCCGCTCCCAGCACCCAAGGACCGAACGCGAGGCTCAAGTCGAACACAGAAGGCAAAGCCGTTTCGACCTTACGGAGTTCGTCGTCGCTCAAGCCTTTCTCTTTCAGACTGACGCGGTTGACGTAGGGCGCGCCAAGCAGCGTGTTCGTGCCTGAAATGTACGCCACGATTTCCTGGCATTGCGCATCGGCGTAGCCGAGTCGCTTCAGTGCTTCGGGCACGGACTGGTTGACGATCTTGAAGTAGCCACCGCCGGCCAGCTTCTTGAACTTGACCAGCGCGAAATCGGGTTCGATGCCGGTGGTGTCGCAATCCATCAACAAACCAATGGTGCCGGTCGGCGCCAGTACCGTCGCCTGCGCGTTCCGGTAGCCGTGCCTTTCGCCTAGCAGCACCGCGTGATCCCAATCGGCGACTGCAGCCTGGAACAGCTCGGGCGGGCAGTGCTCGCGGTGAATGGCGTAGGCTGCGTCGCGGTGGAGGCGCATGACGTCGAGCATCGGCTCGCGATTCTTGGCGAAGCCCACGAACGCGCCCTTGGTGCTGGCGAGTCGCGCGCTCTCGGCGTAGGCCCTGCCGCACAGGATGGCCGTCAGCGCCGCAGCCATGCCGCGTCCGCGTTCGGAATCGTAGGGAATGCCCAGCAGCATGAGCAGAGTGCCCAAGTTGGCGTAGCCGAGACCCAGCGGTCGGTAGTCGTGCGAGTTCTTGGCGATGCCCTTCGTCGGGTAGCTCGAAAGATCGACCAAGATCTCCTGAGCCGTCAAGAACACGTCGACCGCGCTGCGGTAGCCCTCGACGTCGAATTGGCCATTTTCGTCGAGAAACTTAGTCAAGTTGAGCGACGACAAGTTGCAGGCCGAGTCATCGAGGAACATGTATTCGGAGCACGGGTTCGACGCGTTGATGCGCCCGGTGTTGGGGCACGTGTGCCACTTGTTGATCGTGGTGTCGTACTGCACTCCGGGATCTGCGCAGCTCCAGGCGGCGTGAGCCAACTTGCCCCAGAGCTTCCCTGCGTCGAGCGTCTCGACCACCTTGCCCGTTGTGCGCTCGGTCGTCTGCCAAGCGCCGCCGTTGAGCGCCGCCTGCATGAAATCATCGCTGACGCGGACAGAGTTGTTCGAGTTCTGACCGCTCACGGTGCGGTAGGCTTCGCCGTTGAAGTCGCTCTCGTAGCCCGACGCAATCAAAGCCTTCGCCTTCTGCTCCTCGCGCATCTTCCAATCGATGAAGTCCTCGATTTCGGGGTGGTCCATGTCGAGACACACCATTTTGGCGGCCCGTCGCGTCGTGCCGCCGCTCTTGGTCGCGCCAGCGGCGCGGTCGAACACCTCCAGGAAACTCATCAAGCCGCTCGACGTGCCACCACCCGAGAGATGCTCCTGCCGGCCGCGAATGGCACTGAAGTTCGACCCAGTGCCCGAGCCGTACTTGAACAGCCGCGCCTCGGCTTTCATCAGATCGTAGATGCCCATGAGGTCGTCAGGCACTGCTTGAATGAAGCAGGCCGAGCACTGCGGACGCTCGTAGGCGTTTTCGGTTTCGACGACGCGGTCGCTGGCGGGATCCCAAGCCCAGTTGCCACCTTGGCCCTCGATTCCGTACTCGGCGTGGAGACCGCAGTTGAACCAAACGGGCGAGTTGAACGCGCCGTACTGGTTGACGAGCATCCACGTGAGTTCGTCCTCGAAGGCGTCGGCGTCGGCCGAACTCTCGAAATAGCCACCGAACGTCTCGCCGGCGCGACGAATGGTGCGAGCTACCCGAGTCACGACTTGGCGCACGCTGGTCTCGGCCTGCGCCCGATCTTCGCCCAGTCCTGCGCGCCGGAAGTACTTGCTGACGACGATGTCCGTGGCGAGTTGGGACCAAGCCTTGGGGATCTCGGCGCCTTCCATCTTGAACACGACCGAGCCATCGGCTCCACTGATCATGCTCTTGCGCCGCTCCCAAACGATCTCGTCGTAGGGATGACGTTCGGGCGACGAGAAGTACCGCACGAAGCGTAAGCCGCCCCCAATCGCCACCGCCGTCGCGCGCTCGCCTCGACCTTCTGCGCTCGGTGGCGCGCCCGCGGACACCGACCTTTCGGCTGCTTTTTCCGAACCGGGGAACGCGATTGTCGAATGAGCCATCCCTGAGATCTCCCTGCGCTTGAGTGTGAGGCCCCACGGTCGACCAAGCCGGTCGAACGCGTTGCGCGAGCTGTTCGTCTACTCCTGTGCGCCCAGCTGGGCCAAGAAAAAACCACAACTGGTTGTGGTTCAGATCTGCCAGTCCACTACCAGTTGTGGTCCCTCCGTGGGCTAGCTGCATGCAACCTGGGGATAGCTGGAGGACAACTGGCAAGTGCCCGAAAGCGCTGATGCTTTGGTGGTGGGGCTTCGCGCGTCGTGTCGTCTCCCGACGCGCCGGCGCATTCGAGCCGCCGATGCCTCGCGCGGGCTAAACAGGCTGGCCCCAGGCCGTGCACCGGGCGTCCCGAGTTCATCCACAACCTATCCCGAGTTACGCGCTGCCCAGGGCAGCGCGCTGTGGCGAAATTCACCAGTCCCAAGCTGCTCCCAAGCTTATCCACAGGCTGTTGATACCGAGTTTTCTTGGCGTCGACGCGGTCGCGTCGACGAAAGAGACAAGGACAACGGCGGCCCGATTGCACTCGGGGGCCGTGAAAATTCGCGACGCATTCGCGACTTGCCCTTCGCTTCGCTCCTTCGGCGCTGAAAGCTCAGACGAATTTCGGCAACCCCTCGGGCCTGCGGCCGAATCCGTCACATGCGAGATTCTCGAGGGTATCGTTGATGGTCGCGCCTTGGCCGGTAAAACGGCGGAACCGCTGGGTCGTGCTCGCCGGCATGGCGATCGCAGCTGTCGCAATCGTGTGGCTTTTCGGCCGATAGGAGCCGTGGACGTGATGCTCTGGACGCGCTGGTTCCCCTATAATCTCTGGTAGCGTCGACTCTCGAACGGCTCTGCGAATCCATGCTGATTAGGGAGTTTCAAGTAGGGGACGAAGCGGCACTGCGGGCCGTGTTCTTGTCGGCTGTGCACGAGAGCGCCAGTCGCGACTACTCTGCACAGCAGGTCAACGCTTGGGCGCCGCGCGCTTTCGACGCGGACCTGTGGTCGCAGCGCATGCGACGCATCGCGCCCTTCGTCGTCGAGATCTCGCAGCAAATTGTCGCCTACGCGGACGTGCAACAGGACGGCTTCATCGATCATTTCTTCGTCTCGCACACTGTAGAAGGCCAGGGCGTGGGCTCGACGCTCATGCAGCACTTGCTGGGTGTCGCGTCCAAAAGGCACGTCAAAGTCATGAGCTCGCTGGTCAGCCGCACCGCTCAGCCGTTCTTCGAAAAATTCGGCTTCGCCGTGGTCGAGCAGTTGGCGCCTGTCGTGCGCGGCGTGGTAGTGCCCAACGCTCGCATGGAAAAGACCCTGCGCCTGCCTACCGAGTTTTGAATATGCACACCAACGTCATGGCCCAGTTGCTCGAACTCGTTCACCGAAATGTGGTCATCGGCGAGGTCTACACGACCTATGAGGCGGAGTTGGCGCGCGAGCTCGGGGCGAGCGACTCCGACGTCGTCGATGCGCTCCATGGCCTGAACGGCGAGCGCGAGATCGTCAGCAGCGTCGACGAACACGGCAAGACGCTGATTCGCCGATTGCGCTAGCTCACGGTGGCAGTCGCCGCTCGGGCGTGCCAGCGTTGCGTGCCATGCGCCGTTACGCTTTTGCCCTGCTTTTGACTAGTTGTGGTACGCACCTCGCCAAACCAAGCGATCCCGGTTCGCCGAATGTGGCGCCCGTTCCCAATGTGAAGACGGCCTCGCCCCCGCCACAGTCGAAAGATGCCGCAGGGGCCAGCTCGGAGACGCTCATTGCTGAAACCGAGCAAGGCTCGCCGCTCGACAAGCAAAACTTGGTGTCTCAGGAAGCAGATCTGGGAGCGTTCAACGAGTGGGCCACCAAGAATCGGCTGCGCGACAACATCGCGCACTGGATTGCCGTAGGCCTGCCGATGCACTCCGACATCGAGACCAGCTTGGAGGTCAAGTACAAGAGCGGCGAGGCTCCGACGGAAGCCGTCGCCACCGTCATCCAAGATCGCTACCTCGACGATTCGATTCGCGGCGAGAAGTTCATCTTCACACTCGTCAAAAAGCCTTGCGAGAGCTGTCGCAACAAGCAGAGCGGCTGGTGGGTGCAATCGCTGGACGTGACGCAGCGCTGCTGGGAAGGGCGCGGACACCAGGAGTTTTCGAAGCTGCCCTGCAATTGATTCAGTATTCTGGGGATTCTTCAGCCTGGCGGGAGACCGGCCTCGAATGTGGCGCTGCCAGCAGTTGGTGCGTCTTTGGCTCGACGAGAGTGAGCGGAACCTTCGAGCCAAAAGCGGCTTCGAGTGCATCCTGAGCGCCGAGCAGCACCGTACGTCGCGTGCTTTGTTTCATGGCACGCTGCAGCTCCTGAGCCGAGAGGCGTGGTGGTGCGCAGTCGCCTCGCGCCCCGACCAGAGCGAGCTCTTGCACTGTCGGCGCGCCCACGGTGCCGACGAGGCCGAGAGCTTCCTGATCGATCCGGTGGACGAGCGCCGGCAGCGCGTGCGCGGGACCGTTCAAGACCAGTGCACTACCGCGCCGTTCGAGCCGCGTGCTCGCTTGTCGCGCTGTGGTTTCGAGGCGCAGCACGATGATGTCGAGCGCCGCGCGAAGCGCGCTCGCGGAACTGGAGGTCGCGAAGTTCAGCTCGGCGTGGGCCTGCTCACCGCGATCTCGAGCGAGCCAAAACAGGCGCGGCGCGGGCGCAGAGGGCGCAGAGGGCGCCGCTGGGGCCGCCGCGGCTTGGGTCGATTCGACTGGGTGAGCAGCTGCTTGGCTCGCCACGTCTTCGGCCGCTCGCGGCCCACTCACGACGAGGCTCATTCGGCGCGAGAGTCGTGCGAGCAGCTCGAGCGAAGCCGCGCGCGTCAACGAGCGAAAGTAGGCGCTGCCCCAGGGCGCGGTCGAATCGAGCGGAGCCGTTCCGAGCAGAGCGAGCAGAGCCCCGCTTTCGGACGGTTCGCCGTTCTCGATTTTGACGAGATGCTGGAGCGAGAGGGCGCGCGCCTGGTCCACGGTTGCCGGATCAGGTTTGGCCCAACACTGGATCAGGCGCTCGAGAGCCTCTCGTGCCGCCGGGTGGGGCACTTCGAGACACAGTGCGTCGCTCGGACACGTGAGAGACGTTCTTTGCAGGTCTGGCACCGTCACCAGCAGCCAGTTCTCCAGGAATTCGCGCTGCTCGAAGCGAAGCGGCACCTCGGTTCCAAGGACGAGTCGGGTGCGCGCGAGTTCTGGGTGTTGCGTGCCACAGATGGCCAGTCCCGATGGGCTCGAAAGCCAAAGAGCCGCGCTCGCCTCATCCGAGTGAAGAGCTAGCGGCGGCGCTGGAGTACCGAGATTTGCGACCACGGCAGCTTTTTGAGTCGAAACAACACCGGCTCTCACTGCTCCGTTGGACGGCGGCCTGCCGGGCGCCGAGCAGCCCCATAGAACGCCGAGCAGTGCCACGCTGAGCCGACCTGCCGGCTTCACGCGGACTTCTTCAACAGGCCCTGCCGCTCGAGCATCGGCTCTAGCTGCGGCGGGCGGCCCATGAACTCCTGGAAGAGTTCGAGCGGATCCGCGCTGTCACCGCGCGCCAAGATGCAATTGCGGAAGGCCGCGCCTACTTCGGGATTCAATAGGCCCTCGTTCTTGAAGCGCGAGAAAGCATCGGCGTCGAGGACCTCGGCCCACTTGTATGAGTAGTAGCCGGCAGCGTAGCCCACGGGGTGAGAAAACAAGTGCCCGAAGGAAGCGATCAGCGTGTAGTCGGCGGGTAGGGGAGTCGGCGAGTAGCGACCGAGAACGCTGTTGGCGAAAGCGTTCACGTCCCCGTGCTGGCTCGACGAATACTCTCCGTGCAGCGCAAGATCGACGGCCGCGAAACCCAGCTGGCGCATCTGCGCCGTAGCGGCGCGGAAGTTCCGCGAAGCCAGCAGGCCGCGCACGAGGTCGTCGGGGATGGTTTCCCCTGTCTCGTAGTGGAGCGCGAACTGGTCCAGGAATTCCTTTTCCGAGCACCAGTTCTCGAGAATTTGTGAGGGCAGTTCGACGAAATCCTGCGCCACGCGCGTGCACGACAGGCTCTTGACGTCGACGACACTCAGCAGGTGGTGGAGCAGATGCCCGAACTCGTGAAAGACGGTCTCGACGTCCCGGAAGCTCATCAGCGAAGGCTTGTCGCGGGTGGGCGGCTGGGCGTTGGCGCAGAACAGTGCGACGTGGCTGTGCGGTGGTACGGCGGCCACCAAGCCGTGCATCCAGGCGCCATCGCGCTTTGTCTCGCGCGGATACAGGTCCGTGTAGAAGACCCCGAGCTCACGCCCCTCGTGGTCGATGAGACGATGACTGCGCACGCTCTCGTGCCAAACGGGTAAGTCGGCATCCTCGATGCGCACTCCGTAGAGCTTTTGCGCTAGTTCGAACGCACCTGCGAGCACGCGCGAAGCAGAAAAATAGGGTCGAAGCGCCTCTTCGTCGAAATCGAAGAGCGCCTTGCGCTGCTTCTCGGCGTAGTAGGAGACGTCCCAGGGTTCGAGCTGCGGCGCGTCCTGTCCTTCCAGGCTCTGCCGAAACGCATACAGACTGGCTGCTTCGGCGCGGAATGCGGCTTCGGTCTTCTCGGCCAAATCCTCCGTGAAACGTCGCGCCTCGGCGCCAGTCTTGGCCATGCGATCCGAAGTTGCCAGATCGGTGAAGTCCGCGAAGCCGAGCAGTCGCGCCTTGTCGCCGCGCAGAGCAACGATGCGAGACACCAAATCGTTGTTGTCGTGCTTGTCGAGCCCGCGACGGTTGAAGCCGCGCCACAGTTCTTCGCGCAAGCTTCGCTCGTCGGCGAAAGTGAGGACGGCGACGACCATCGGAGCCTGCAGGCTCAGGCGATAACCTGGCTTTTTACGTGCTTCGGCGGCCTCACGGGCTTGCGTCCGAGCGGACTCGGGTAACCCGCCGACGCGCGTGTCGTCGACGTACAATTCGAACGCGTTGGTGCCGTCGAGCACATTTTGCGAGAACTGAGTCGTCAGCTGACTGAGTGCCTGGTCGAGTTCTTCGAGCTTGGCCTTGCCTGCGTCATCGAGGTCAGCACCGCTGCGCTTGAAGTCCTCCAGCGTTTTTTGCACGTAGCGCGAGCGTGTGCCGGTCAGCGCGCGCGCGGCCGGGCTCTCGCCAAAGCGCTTGAGCGCCGCGTAGAGCCCTGCGTGTAGGGTGATGCTCGACCAGAAGCCGCTCACCGTCGGCAGCACCTTGTTGTAGGCGGCGCGCAGCTCGTCGCTCGTGGCGACTGATTCCAAGTGCTCGACGATGCCCATGGCAATGCCCAGCCGCTCCGACGACTCGTCGAGGGCGCCGAACGTGCTTTCGTAGCTCGGATCGCCCGTCTGTTCGGCGATCTGGTCGAGCCGCTTCTTCGAGTCTTCGACCAGGCCCAGGATGGCCGGCTCGATGTGCTCGGGCAGGATTTGGTCGAACGGCAGCGGGCGACTGAGAGATGCGAGAGGATTGGTCATGGCAGAGGTGGCAGCTCGAGCCGCCTCTTCGACTTTGGCCACGGATGCCCGCCCGCGCAATGGGGCGGGGGCCCCGGATTCACTCCAAATACAAGCTGAGCAGCGCGTCGACGGAGTACCAGACCGTCGTCGGTCGTTCGTACAGGCCGAAATGCCGCCAGACAACTTCCATGGTCTCGAGCTCGATGATGTAGGCGTACTCGCGCGTCGGGAAGACCTCGCGGACCCGCTCGTCGCCTGGCGCGACGGTGGTCACTTCGAGTCCGCCCGTCACGATCCAATTGTCGAGCTCCTTGAAGGTCGGATCAGCGCCGGCCGCAGAGCCATCGACCAAGAGTTCGATGATGACACCATCGCGCTCGAGTACGGTCTTGGCCTTGTCCGACAGATCGAGCGCCGAGGCGCTGCAGCTGTCGCACCAGTACGCCGAAACGTGCACGATGGCGTAGCGCTTGCCCGAATTCCGTAGCTCGCCGAAGCTGAGCGTCTGCACCTTGCGCTGGTTGGCCAGCGTACCGTCGACGGGGCTGACGAAGCCGTCGAACTTGAGATCCTCGATGCGCTGGCCGACCTCGGGATCGGCTTCGCCGTACGGTCCTTCCGGGTAGCTTTTCGTGGTTTGCGCAATCGGCGCGCTGCCGCCCCCGGTGTCGATGTAGCCAGGACGCACCTCACCGCTCTGGCAGCCGAGAGGTACTAGCGAGCAACAGAACAACGGCGAGATCGAACGAAAAAATGAAGCGGACTTCACGGAGTGACCCGCATGGAGTCTGGGTCATTTTAGTCAGTCCGCAAGCTGATCAATGGCTCAAAACCGTGATCAGCAGATTGAGTCCGAATGCCGACGCGTCCGCACCAGAACCTACCATGTAGGCGCCATTGCCTCGCAGCTGAAAACCAGCGGACCACTCGGGTGCTACCCACATGTCGTAGCCCAGCCAACCCGCTGCGCCGCCGCCAAATGCGTTCGAGACCAGAGGTGTATCCAGCAGGGCGCCAGCGAAACCGAACTCCGCACCCAGGTGGAAGCCCTGCCTGTTGTTCGGGAATGCGTCGAAGAATGGACCCACCAAGAAGTGAAACTGCGTGCTCTGGCTCCGCGACGTTCCCGTCGAGTCCTTCATGTCCACACCGAAGGTCGTGTTCGTGAGAGCGCCCACGCCGAGCGCCATGCCCGGAGCGGGCGAACCGCCGACGAGTGCGTCTGCGGCGAACGAGAAACCTGCTCCCGAGGTGCTGCCAGCGGCGCCGTTCTTGTCGTTTACGTTCGACCAGAGCACGCCCGGACCGACGTTGACTCGGAGATAGAAGCCTTCGTGAACGTAAGCGGTGCGCTGGAGGGGAGGAGCGGGCGGCGCGACAGTCAGATTCATCTTGGGGGGGGCATCCTCCTGGGGAACGATTTCGGGAGCAGCGGGCTCAGCCGGAGGAGGATTTGCCATCTGGGCATGGGCGCTCAGCGGGACGAGCGTGAGGAGGAGCGCCGAAAGGCGAGTAAGGGTCGTGCGATGAATCATGGTGGAGCTGTTCCTTCCCGAACGTTCGGGATCTAGCACGCTACCCCGTACGCTAGGAGTTGTCGGGATCCTCCCTCGTTTCGGGCTCGAGGCGCCGTTCTGAGCCCCATTCGGCCCGAGAGCCACGCGAAATTTCAAGCCAGGGCGGCCCGCGCAAGCGGCTCCAAGGCCTCGTGCGTGGACCGTTTCAATCCGAGTCGTGGACTGATCAGCCAAACGCTCCAAACCCCAGATCCGCGGTGATACGTTGTTTGGTACCGGACAACACCCGGGAAAAACCAAACACCATGCACCGACGTCGATTTGGACTCTGCGCTACTGCGCTTCTCGCTTTCTCTTCGGTCGGCTGCGTGGGGCAGGTCGAGCCGCGCCGCTCCAACATCAAGCGCGTGAAATGGAAGGGCGCCGGCAAGCGCGTCGTCGGCTATTTCACGAACTGGGCGCAGTACCGCAAGCGCGACTGCAAGTTCGAGGTGCATCACATCGATGCCAACTTGTTCACGCATCTGATCTTCGGTTTCGCCAAGATCGACCCGCACGAGCGCGAGAATCCCAAGTTCGAGTTGGTGCCGTTCGAGCACAACGATCTGGGCCCTGGCGGCCAGTACCAGCAAATGAACGACTTGAAGCGCAAGTATCCGCACTTGAAGACGCTGCTCGCCGTCGGTGGCTGGAGCTTCAACGATCCGCCGACGGCTTGGATCTTCACGACCATGGCCGAGAGCAAAGAAAATCGCTCTCACTTCATCAATCACGCCATCCAATACCTGCGCAACAACAACTTTGACGGTCTGGATCTCGACTGGGAGTACCCGACCGACGAGCAGCGCGGCGGTCGTCCGCAGGATCGCGAGAACTTCACGGCGCTCGTCACGGAGTTCAAGGAAGCCGCGCGCGCCGAAGCTGCCAAGTCGGGTAAAGACGTGCTGATCCTCACCATGGCGGCTGGCGCCACCAAAGCCGAGACGCTCGAGCTCGCGAAAATCGCCAAGGAACTCGATTGGGTTAACCTGATGACCTACGATTTCTACGGCGGCTGGGGCAAAGAGACAGGCATGAACGCGCCACTCACCGATGACCCGACGGGCGATTTTTACATCGCCAAGGCAGTCGACCAATGGCTCGCTGGCGGCATCCCTCCCGAGAAGTTGGTGCTTGGCATGCCGACGTACGGTCGCTCTTTCGGCGGCGTCGAAGATCCGCGTCCTGCCAGCGCCACGACTGGCGCTGGCCCGAGCGGCCGTTGCACGGGTGAAGTCGGGTTCTTGGCCTACTACGAGATCAACGACATGATCGAGTCGGGCCAATACAAGACCTACTGGGACGACATTTCAAACACGCCCTATGCATACGATGCGTCCAGCAAGAGCTGGATCACCTACGACGACCTTCGCTCGATCTCGCTGAAGGTCGATCTCATCGAGGGCAAGGGCCTGGGTGGCGGCATGTTCTGGGCCATCGATCTGGACGACTTCCAGAACGACTACCCGATCATCACCAGCGTCGCCCGTCGCTTGCGCGGCGGCTGATTTCGCCGGTCGCGTTCAGGCTGGTCGCAGGCCGAGCCGCTTGCTGACCACCTCGATCGAGCGCGGGCTCCTGTCGACGCCAGCGAAGGAACGCCCTAGATTGCGCGCAGCCTCGAGCGTTGTGCCCGATCCGCACATCGGATCGAGCACGCGGCTCTCGGGCAACGTCGCCGCGCGCACGATGCGTTCGAGTAAAGACAGCGGCTTCTGCGTCGGGTAGCCCGTTGCTTCCTTGTTCAAGGGCGTGTTGGCGCGCATGGCGGGGCAGTCGTTCCAGACGCTGCCGAGTTGGCGGCCTCGGTCGGCGTAGTAGCGGTAGGCGCGACCGTTGACGATGCGCTCGCGGTAGTTGCGACCGTCTTCGTCCACGCGCCCGAAGTGCATGCTCAGGCTGGTCTCGGCGTACGGCTCGCGCAAAGCCGGATCGTCGACGTTGTAGATGAAGCTCGGCGTCTTGCCGTAGATGAGGATGGTCTGATGGGTGACGCTGGGGCCCGTACGCTTTTTGGCGCCGTTTCCCGGCACCCAGATGATCTCGCCGGCGAACTGTGGGCGACCGAAGATGCCGTCGCACAGGACCTTGCTGTCGTGAACTGCACGATGATCGAGGTGTAACCACAGCGATCCGCGGTCGCTCAGGGCGTCGCGCATGGCAGCAAGTCGCGGCCCGAGCATGCCGAGGAAGCCACCGAGGCCGCCCCAACTGTCGCGGTAGGCTTCGACTCCGCGGCTGCGCTCGCCGCTCGATTGACGAACGCCGCGGCTGCCGCCCGCATTGTAGGGCGGGTCGACGTAGACGAGATCGAAGGGCCCTTGCGCGTCGCGCGCCAGCTCGCCGAGCGCGTCGAGGCAGTCGTCGTGCACGAGCAGCGAACCGTTTTCGTCCGCGAAGCGCGGCGCGCTAGTCGCCATGACTGGGCTCGACCTCGGTACGGGCCGGCGCCAGCGCAGGCGGCTGGAGCGGCGCCGAAATGACGCTTGCCTGGGCATCGGCCTCGGACCAGCCGACGAAGGCGTCGAGCGGCAACGGCGCGAGTTCGAAAGGATCCTCATCGTGGATGTCGCGGAACAAAGTCGCCAAGGGCTCGTTGAGATAGGGCAGCGGCGAGAGCCATGGCCAATGCGGCCCTCCCCCTGAACAGCCTTCGACGGCCTCGTCGGGACGGCAGGCGACGCGCATGTGGACGTGGTCACCGTGCGGGAGGCTGTCGCCTGGCTGCAGCATGACCGTTTGCGCATGCCAAACCAGTCCGAGATCGACTTCACGCGCCAACGCGTAGTCGATCAGCAGTGCTTCGAGCCCTTCGCTGATGAACAGAAATTGCACGTCGATCTCGGGATCTTCGAGCAGTGCCTTAATGAAAAGCCACTCCCGCTCGATGTCCAGGCGAGCGTAGCGTTGGTCGGGAAATTTGACGAAGCCATCGGACTCGAGCGTGAAAAATCCAGGATTCTCGAGAGGCACGCCCTGCGGCGTTGTCAGGTAGAACAGAAAATCCACGTCGCGTCCGCTACGATGCGAGTTGTGGCGCGGGATTTTGCCTCCGCTCTGGACGCTCAGATCGCCGACGACCAGCGGCGCCCCACCCGGCCGCTCGCGGTCGACGGTCGCGGCCGAGCGTTCGATGGCGCGGACGAGTCGGGGCAGACCGAAATAGCTCGACGCTCGGGGCCGAAATCGTCGGAAACCCCTGCCTTTTTCAGGCAGTTCCAGTGCATCGGTCAGCACGCCGTTGTGCGGAATGCCGACACTGCCGCGAAAGCTGGGCGAGAGCGGGCTCGGATTGCTCATGCAGGCGAGCAGGCAGGCGGGCGCTATGAGCAGGAGCAACGGTTTCACGGCGTAGCTTCGTGTTTTCCTATCAGGTAGCCGGCGATGACCGCGGCCAGTTCGTCGAGCGCGCTTTGCGAATGGAAGGCCTCTTTCAGCTCCCATTTGCCCGCGCTGCTTCGGAGGTAGCCGAGCTCGGTCAGCGCGTGGAAGGCATTTTGGAACAGCGGTTTGCTTACGGCTTCTGGCTTTTCGATTTTGCCCGTGTTCGACAGCTCGTTGCCCAGCGACAAGCACGTCTTGACCAATTCCTTCTCGGTCGAGCCGCCACTCAACAGGCCCTGGAGGCTCTTGGCGGCGATCAGGTAGCCCTCGAAGAACACATGCACGATGGCGCTGTACATGTCGAGCCACTCTTGGCCAGACCAGCCGCCTTCGCCGCTGCCCGGTAAAAGTTCGGCGTCAGTGGCCGCGACGTGGCCGTCGCGTATCAGCTCGGCGAGCGTGGTCTCGAATATCTCTTCGAACGGCGCATCGGCGCGGAAACGGAACTCGTGTTTGAACAGGCGCGATGCCCAGAGCACTCGCTCTTGCAAG
>Ga0163144_10018965_pt1 | contig 13872 bp, 11 predicted proteins | sample OliLak19BULKMAT1_FD_123175 | JGI IMG/M metagenome (GOLD analysis project Ga0163144, IMG submission 123175) | Freshwater microbial mat bacterial communities from Lake Vanda, McMurdo Dry Valleys, Antarctica - Oligotrophic Lake LV.19.BULKMAT1 | ecosystem: Environmental > Aquatic > Freshwater >... | reverse complement strand
ACGACCTGAACAATGTCCTGACGCCGATCCTCATGGCTGTTGAGCTGCTCCGGATAAAACTAAAGGATGAGGGGAGTGAACAGATACTTCAAACGCTGGCCTTGAGCGCCCGGCGTGGTGCTGAAATGGTGAAGCAGGTCCTGACCTTTTCGCGAGGGGTGGAAGGTAAAAAAGTTACCGTGCAGATGGCACTCCTGATCGCCGAGATGAAGACCATCGTGGACCAGACGTTTCCGAAATCAATCCAACTTCGAACTGAAATTTCCAAAGGATTATTGTGCAACACCGGCGATGCCACCCAATTGCATCAAGTCCTGCTCAATCTTTGCGTGAATGCCCGGGACGCCATGCCCCAGGGCGGAACTCTCACGATCACAGCGGAAAACTTTTCATTGGACGAATCGTTCGCGCGAATGAACCCCGGCACCGTCCCCGGACCCTACATTCTCCTCAGGGTCGCCGATACCGGCACAGGGATGTCGCAAGAGATTCAGAATCGGATTTTCGATCCGTTCTTCACGACAAAAACTTTGGACAAAGGGACAGGCCTCGGTTTGTCAACCGTGCTGGGTATCGTCAAGAATCATCAAGGATTCATGATCGTTCACAGTGAAATCGGCAGGGGAACCGAATTTAACATCTACCTCCCCGCGACCTTGAACCTGGCAGCTCTAGAGTTTGAGGGTCGGAAAGTTTCCTTGCCGGTGGGGCATGGCGAGCTGATTCTGGTGGTGGACGATGAGGCAGGTATTCGCAGCATCCTCCAACAAGTTTTGGAGATGTTTGGATATCGTGTGCTTACGGCAAACGACGGAGTTGGAGCCGTTGTGGCCTGCGCACAAAAAAAAGAAGAAATCCAGCTCATGATCACGGACATGATGATGCCAATCATGGATGGGACATCCGCGATTTTGGCCGTCAAGTCGATCATTCCAGCGATAAAAATCATCGCGGCAAGCGGCCTTGACATGCCAGGTGGAAAAGGTCCGGAACAAATCCAGGCGGACGCCTTTTTGCACAAACCCTACACGTCCGAGCGATTGTTGACCTTGGTGGGGCAGGTTCTCGCCTTGCATTAAAACTTCGGAAGGCCATTGGGTTTGATTCATTTGAACCGGTAATTGCTCGGATTCCTGATGCGGTCCAGCCTCTCCGCCTCCAACTCCTGACGCTCGCGACGCGCTGTCTTGGAGTTCGAAACCACAAATCCTCTCAGTTTCAAAAACTGACTGTAAATCATGCCAAAAATCTGTTTCATCAAGCTCCTTTGTGTGCCATCCCACATTCTCCAACAGCAGTGCCGGTCCGCCAGCGGCTTATTGCCTCGTGGCACACCGGACCACCATCTCACTCCCGTGCTACGGATGTCCAGGTGCAAACAACATGTCACGCACTTTTGCTCCCTGGAGGGACGGGACCAAAATCGGCTGGACCCCTGATACCCCGGACTGCGGCGGCATCTTCCCTGATCAGCTGCAATTGAGGGCAAATGTGCGGTGGTGGGAAGTTTCCGAACGTTCAGGTTTGCAGTATGCTGCGGTTCACAGAACCGCGATCCGCCGAGAACCTCGCCCACCTTTAATCATGCCTGCTGACAAGGTCGTTATTAAACGCGGGTGAGATCCCGGACCGCGGATGAATCGTCCCGAACATTCGCAATGGCCAGCACCTGTGGGACTGTGCGGTGGAGAAGTTTCGAACCTTCAAGTTTGCAGTGTGCTGCGGTTCACAGAACCGCGATCGGTCAGAAAACTTGGTCGCATTTAACCCCCGCCTTCTCCTGCTTCTCCTGCTTCTCCTGTCTTGCCGTTTCGACTGGATTGGCAATATTTGGTCCATGTCAAAAATGTTGCTTACTTTCGTGGATGACTGCTACGAGGACCTGGAGCTTTGGTATCCTCTGCTGCGGATGCAGGAGGCTGGTTACTCCATGCTGTGCGCGGGCGTCGAAATCCAGACGTATGAGGGAAAACATGGTTACCCGGCAAAAAGCGATCTGCTGCTTTCGGAGGCGCGAAGCCAGGATTTTCAGGGGCTTCTGATCCCAGGCGGATTTATGCCGGACAAACTCCGTCGTGAACCAAAGGTGTTGTCCCTTACCCGTGAATTTTTTGAACAAGGCAAGATGGTGGCCTTCATCTGTCACGGCGGCTGGATTCCGATCTCGGCTAAAATCCTCCGCGGCAAAAGGGTGACCGGTTCGCTCGGAATCAAGGATGACCTGGAAAACGCCGGTGGTATCTGGATCAACGAACCGGTGGTGATTGACGGCAACCTTATCTCGAGCAGAACTCCACGTGACCTCGCACCTTTCGCCAGCGCCATGGTCGGGTTCTTGAACGTATCCTAAAGATTGAAATCAGGCCCGAGATAAATTTCGCGCGCCTTGGCATCATTGACCAGAAAATCAGCCGTGCCTTCACAGACCACTTCACCCTTGTAAACAACGTAAGCACGGTCCACCAGCTTGAGCATCTCCCGCACCCCGTGGTCGGTGATGAGAATTCCGAGGCCGCGAGCCTTGAGCCGCCGGACAATTTTCTGCACTTCATAGACTGCGATTGGATCGATGCCGGCAAATGGTTCATCCAGCAGAAGCATCCGCGGACTGGTCACGAGGGCCCTGGTTATTTCCAACCGCCTCTTTTCACCGCCGCTCAGGGTGTATGCCTTGCTTTTGGAAAGCCGTTCGAGGTCGAGTTCATCGAGCAGATATTTGAGCCGCACCTTCCGTTCCTGCGCTGACATGACGCACGTTTCAAGTATGGCCAACACGTTTTCCTCCACGGTCAGCTTGCGAAAAACCGATGGTTCCTGGGTGAGGTAACCGATCCCGAGCCGGGCCCGTCGATGCATCGGGATGCGAGTGATCTCTTTTTCCTCAAACACAACTTTTCCCTCTTCAGGTTTCACCACTCCCACCACCATGTTGAAAGTTGTTGTCTTGCCAGCACCATTTGGTCCGAGAAGTCCCACGACTTCACCGGGATTGACGTAAATAGAGACCTTGTTGACCACCCGGCGTCCACCGTATGACTTCACCAACTCCTCGGTCCGCATCAATGGAGGAGTTGCGGCTTCAGGAGTTTTCGGACTTTTTGCATCGATCATAATCATCGCATGGTTCCTGGGACGGTGGCAGCCGGGGGATTCTGCGGAACAACTCTCCAAGGACCGCGGGCCTTGAACGTTCCGGTCTTTGGATTCCAGATGAATATCTCAGAATCGAGCACTTGAATGATGTTTGTTCTTCCACGGTCCATCCTGCGGACGAGAGCCTTGGGATTTCCAGTGACTTGAAGCAAAGGCTGGTTTGAAGCGCCTCCTGAATAAACAGCCCTTTGTCCGGTGACAATATCCGAGTTCTGCGAAAACCTGACCTGACCTTCCAAAGTCGCCTGGTCAAGGACGTTGGTGACAGGGTTAAACTCGCCGGAAATGCGGGCTGCCTCCAGACTTTGAACCATTTGATTGGTTGAAAGAACGTTGAGTTGTTTAAACCGGACATCCCCTCCTGCGCTGAAGGAACGAATGGAACGGCCTCCCGGCGCAAACTGTAACTGCAAAAAGTCAGACTGAAAATCGCGTGAATAAGGATTGGTCACGCCGGTCAGGGAAGGGAACTGCTGCAAGCGCACCTTGTTGCTGCTCATCAGCGTGCTCAATTGCTCATCAGAGTCAAAATCAAGCCTGAGGAATCCGGCATCAAGAACTGCGGCCAGGTTGGTGTCCACCTGGTAACTTGCGGAGACGTTGGTGCGAAACACCGCGTTTTCCGGGCTGTAATCGAAACTATCGGAATGGACCACGACAAAACTCACCGACGAGGTCCCGGCCGGTTCTTGCAAAAAGCTCTTCGCAAAAGCTTCTCCCGGAAGCCTGAGAAAGGAACTTCCGCTGGATCGCACCAGCTTGTTGCTAATGTTGACCTCGACCAGGTTCCCGTGAATTTCAGTTCCACCCACGCGCAATTTCCCGCGTTGCTCCATTTGCAGCAAACCTGTCTCTGGAAAATAACGAACCTTGGGGGAGCTGCCGCTGATGCTGTTGTCTTCGCTCAGAATCCTCACGTTCCCAGTGGCTTCCATCCTGCCCGGGGCGGCCTTGTTGGTCGTGGGAACTTGAATGAACAAATCATCTGATTTGATCCCGATATTGCTGACGTTGGTCTGATCCGAAGTGCCACCCAGGTTGCCGAGCGCCGGTATTGGAATGTTTTTCAATAGCACGGAAGAATTGGTCATGATCTGGACCGTTCCAGAGGTCTTGTCGAAAATAAAAAGATCGCCTGATGCCGTGCGCGTCGGCTCCTCCCAGCGCGGGTCACCCTCCAAATAAATCAGCTCTCTGCCGTTCTTGTTCTGATAAAATGCGCGCTTTCCGTAAGCCTTGCTTTGATCCTGTTTGTTTACCAGGACCACATCACCTTCGGCGGCGAGGCTCTTCAATTCATTCCCGGATTCCGGAAGCTCCGCCTTGAGCAGATTACAGTGCAGGATGTAGTTGGTGTCCTCCACCGTCACATTCTGACGGTAAGTGGCGGTTCTGCGGCCATTGGTGATTCCGATCTCCGAAAAGAAGAAAAAGCGGTCCGAGCTGATGTGCAGGGAGTTGGACGACGCGTTCAGCGAGTTGGTTCCAACCCGCAGGAAGGTCTGGACCTGGTTGGAGATGGTGAGCTGGGCATTGTTGGTGTTGAGGACCGAAAGGAAACCGACGCCTTGGATCAAAAAGTTCGTTTCAGCATTGTAAACGCTCAAAGCACCAGGCGAAGAGGCCACATGGCTGTCCGTGTTGTAAATACACTCCGGCGCTTCGATCACCATTTCCGTCTTTTTTTCATCTCCATCCTTGATCGTGCGCATGCGAAATTGCTGCGCCAAGAGGTTGGGTCCGCTCAAAGGCTGGACGCTCTGGCTGGCAAATATCGCCTTCAACACCCCTTTGTCGTCATAATAGTAGGTGTTGATCTTGCGGACTTTGATGTCGGTGCGCCGCGTCTGCTGCGCTTCAACCCGCCAGCCCCAGATCAGGAGCGCGGCAAACGCCAACGCCAGCCAGCAGTTGCGATTCCCCGGTTGCTTTTGAATTTTAAGCAGAAAATTCATCGATTATTTTGTTCCATCTGCCCTGAGATTTTAAGATCAACTCCACCAGTTCGCGAACCGCCCCTTCCCCTCCCCTGGCCCGGCAGACATAGTGGGCGAGTTGCCGCACCTCCTCGATGGCATCGGCAGGGGCTGCGGAAAATCCCGCCCTCCTGAGAACCCCCAGATCCACCACATCATCTCCCACATAACAGACATCGGCCCAGGTAAACGATTGGTCCGCGAGAATGGTTTCCACCGCCAGAACTTTGCCATCCTTTTTTTGGGAGAGAAAATCAATCTTCAATTCGGCAGCCCGTTTTTCCGTGGCGGTGGAAAACCGCGCGGACACCCAGCCGACCTTGATTCCGCACGATTGCAACAGTCTCAACCCCAGTCCGTCCCGGATGTTGAATTTTTTCGATTCAGACTCCTGGCTGACATAAACGGTGGCATCGGTCAGCACACCGTCCACATCGGTCAGGAAAAGCCGGACGTTCCTGATTCTTTCCAAAACTTCCGCAGGCAGATGGTCCATGAATCTATTTTAATTTGGAGGTGATGGCGTGAATCTTGATCAAGGAAACAATCACGTTTTCCATCTCTTTCAAGGGTATCATGTTCGGGCCGTCACTCATGGCCTTGTCTGGATCGGGATGTGTCTCGATAAAAACACCGTCCGCTCCGGCCGCAACTGCGGACCGGGCCAGCACCGGAGCAAACTCCCGTTGACCGCCGGATTTGTCCCCACCCGCCCCCGGCAGTTGAACCGAATGGGTGGCATCAAACACAACCGGAAAACCAAAGGTTTTCAGGATCGGAATGGACCGCATGTCAGCCACCAGGTTGTTGTATCCAAAAGTTGTCCCACGCTCCGTCAATATCAGTTTTTTTCCGCCCGCTTCGACGACTTTTTTAACCACCTGGGACATCTCTTGCGGCGAAAGAAACTGGCCCTTTTTGACATTAACGATTTTTCCGGTCCGCGCGGCCGCCACCAGCAGGTCGGTCTGACGGCATAAAAAAGCCGGAATCTGAAGTATATCCACATACGACGCGGCTTTGACCGCCTGCTCTTCGGAATGAACATCCGTAAGCACCGGAACTTGGAACTCCGAACGGATCGCAGCCAGAATCTCTAGCCCCTCCAGACCTGGCCCCCTGAAAGAAACTCCGGAAGAGCGATTCGCCTTGTCGAAGCTGGCCTTGGAGACGTAATTAAAACCGTGTTTGAGGGAAAGCTTCAGCAAATGAGCGGCCACAGTCCGGCAGAGGCTCCGGTTTTCGATGACACAAGGCCCGGCGATGACGGTCAGGCGACGCCGGTTGCCGAGGTTTTTCCAGATGGCAGAAAGATTAAGCACTCGCAGGTTCTAACAGTCAAAAAAACGAATGTAAATCTCGCGCTCTGTCGTCCATTTTCACCCGGTGTGATTAATTGCGGGCGAGGTTCGGAGTTCCGGAGTTAACTGGCTACCCTGTCGCTCCTGAGGAACGTGTTGAATAAAACATCAGGTTTGCAATGCCCTGACCGCCTGAAGGCGGCTTCAGGCGGAACTCCAAACAAGCTGAGGCCATTTTTTCTCGCCTGGTTCACCGTTTTTAATCACGTCCATTTTCACCCGGGATCAGAACCGGATCAGAACCTTCTTTTTGAACCACGTTCTTCAGCTCCTTTTTTTGCTCTTCGCGTGCCTTCATACGGATGACCAGCAGGTCAAGCAGGGCGGTCATGGCCGCCAGCAGTGTGAATCCCAGGCAACCCATCCAATACAACAAAAAACCCAGATTCGCCAGGCGGTCCCTGAGCAGGGTAAATCCGAGCAGGAGCATCACGCCGGAAGCCAGCAGGAAAAAAACGCCCAGACGCCGGCGCAATTGATCATTCTTTTTCAACATCTGCCACATCTCAACAGAAACAGCTTGTCACCGTACCCAGGCCCGCAGCTTTTTTGGCGGTGCTGTTTTCCTGGTCCGCATCAGAATTTCACACCCAGTGACGACCGTATTTGCAGATCATTCTTGCTGACCGACTGAGCCGGCTGGCTGTCGTAAATATCAAGAACAGTCAGGTTGATGGAGAGGTTTTGGAAAAGCCAGTAACGAAGGTTCGCCTCGAACCTGGCTCGAAAATTCCCCAGGTCTTCACGTGGAAAGAGCTCGAATTTCTGGTCGAAGGAAACTTTGTTGGAAATCCGCCATGTGGCATCCTCGGCCAGCCGGTAAAAAAACCTTTCATCGGTTGTGCCGTCAGCCAGCTCCCGCACCTGATAATTCATACCAATTTCCGTGTTGAGCACGATGTTCGAACGGTTGATGAGGTGATAGCCGAGACCGGGGCCGACTTCGTAACGAAGATCGATTTTCCGGATTTCGTCGTAGCCTGCGGAACCAAGGTTGTAAGCATAAATCTTTTTTCCAAGATCGATGTCGCTTTTCATGCTCCCCTCCAGGCGGTGATCCGAAACTATTCCTTCGGTGCGCCCGTAGGTGGAGTTAAAATCGAGAACGTTTTTGAAAATACGTTTGGACTTTAATTCCCTGGAATAAATCAGCTTCGCCCTGCCGTAGTACAACTGGCGGTTTTTTTCCCCAAAATTGAGATCAGTCCCAATCTGAACCTCCCCATGCCATTGTTGCAGCGGAGATTTGGGTTTCGGTTTTGGTCCGGGCGGGGTGGCTACCGGAGGCGTGGCCGGAACTGCTGTCGTGGGCGGTGTCGCCTTCGCCTGGGCGACCGGGGTTTGGGAAGGAACCGTTACGGATTGCCGCGACTGAATCTGGTCCAATGGTATGAGAATCTCCGCCTTCCAGGGGGTGAAAATGACCAGTTCCTGCTTCTCTTCTCGTATGATCTTACCGCTGATCCTGTCGCCATTCTTCAACTGCAAAACCTCCTGCTGGCCCTGGCAGACATTCAACACCAGGCAGAAAAAGAACAATACTGCGACCCGCGATCTGATTTTCGATTTATGGCTTGTCGGCTTTACCATCGGTTGGAATTGAATTTGTGGTTTGAACTGGAGGATGCGCATTCGTCGATGCCGCTGCCACAGGTGGAAGGTCGGAAACAGCCGGACGCCGCACTCCGCCGTGAACAATAATTCTCCCTTCACGATCCACCCTCAAAGAAGGGCGGCGGGAGGTGTAATCATGTGTCTGGCGCAGCAACAGGCCGCCTTCCGGCGTGACGACCGTGTAGTTGAAACTGCGGGCACCGGTCTGACTCATGATGTGAAGATTGCTTTCGGAATCAAGCTGGGCCTCCGGCAGGCTGAAGCTCACCATCGGTCCGATTGGCACCAGGGTGTGGGTCCTGCCACCTGCGGAGTCGGTGATCCGGGCGTAAAGCCGGAGATGTTTCATGTTAGCTGCCTGGGTCAGGATGTACTTCCGCATCTCGGGCAGCTGTCCGGGGCTGTTGGTTTTAGGGGGAACTCCAAACTCAATTTCCCGGAGGGTTGTCCCGGAATTGATTTCGATTTTTTTCGGCTTGCTTGAGATCTCCTTCCCCCACTGGGGGATCTTGACCAGGGCGGTGATCTGAAAACGGCCCGACTCAAAAAATTCAAAATACGGTCCTAGGCTGGCCCTCTTGGTCCCGATGGTCCCTGACTCCAGGCTGAATTCACCCACCAGATCGGGATCGCCCCGCTTCTCGACCCGGGCCCGCTCCCTGCCCTCAATGACAAATGTGATCCAACCCGGCTCCGAGCCGAGCTTCAACGGCTGCCCGGAAAGGTTCGTGATGCGGACCCGGACCGCCAAGTCCTCGCCGATGATGAACTGGTCCTGGTCGGTCGCCACCTCCACGCTCACGCCGGTTTCCTGGGCACCTGCCGGAACCAATCCCGCGAGCAACAAAATAATGATGGAAAGCCATTTGTGCATGAGCGCATTCTAAGCCGTGTCCATGCAGAAGGAAAAGAAGGAAACCGCCAATGGACGTGAATTAACGCGAATAGAAAGCCAGAAAATAGTAATTGGGGTGCGGCCACCATGATCACCGTTTCGTGACCGATTTCCAGGTGTCAGAAAACCGTGATATAACCCTTCTTTATTGGCGTCCATTGGCGTCCATTGGCGGTTAAACTGAATTGTTGGCTAAGGCGGGTAAAAAGCCGATCAAGCTGCAAAACCTGTGCCCATCCGGTCGTCCTTCAAGGCTTGAGCCCGCGCCAGTTTCGGACGAGGATTTTCATTTTTTATTCAGATCGGTCCAGAAGACGCGCCATGATCGCACAAATGCTTTCAGGCGTAATCTTTCGAAGGCACTCGATCTCAACCGGATTGTGACAGACATCTTTCATGCATGGAGCGCATGGAACAGGCATCCGCTGCATCAGGGTGTTTTGACCGTAAGGCCCCGTTCGGGCGGGATGGGTCGGGCCAAAGAGTGAAACTGTCGGTTTCCTCAGGGCCGCCGCCACGTGCATCGGCCCCGTGTCGTTGGTGATCACCAGCTTCGAGAAACGGATCACCTCGATCATCTCCGGCAGATCGGTGCATCCGGCAAGGTTGTCCACGCGTCCGGGTGCCGCCCTTTTTATTTCCTCTCCTATCGACACATCATCACCTGAGCCAACCACCACAAAACGAAGTGCGGGTGAAGATTTCTCCGACAACTGCACCAGCCGTGCGAAATATTCCACCGGCCAGCGTTTATTTTTCCAACGCGCCGATGGAACAAGCACGGCGTATTGATCCGTCAGAAACTGCGGCCACCGTTCCAAAACCCTTTGTATTGCTGTTTCGCGAGGCGGAAGCCAGACAAAGTCCTTTGAGGTATCAACCTCCAAACTCCGGATCACGGAGAGATACCAGTCCACGGCGTGAGTTTCGAACGAGGGCCGTGGAACCGAATGATCATAGAACCCGAAGGCAAACTCCCGTAAATCTTGAACCCCGACAAGACGGCTCCCGGCTGACAGCCAGCTCAAAATTCCTGTTCGAAAAAGCCCCTGCAAATCGAGGATGAGATCATATTTCTCCGCGCGCACTTTTCTCAAAACCCCGAAAAGATCCCGCCACCCGCCCGGTCCGGCCCAGCTTTTCCGCTTAAATGGAATCAGGCCGTTTAGGTCGGGGTCATGCTCCAGCAGGGAGTAAAAGGAGGTGTCCAGCCACCATGAAATATATGCTTCCGGCCAGCGATGGCGCAGATGCCTGAGCACCGGAAGTGCATGGATCACGTCGCCGAGCGAACTCGGTTTCACGATGAGGATTTTCAAACCAGAAACGGTTACTTGCCAAAGCTCAATCGCTCGGCGAGGCGTTCGGGCAATCCCGCCGCGCGGACTTTTTCCTGAGCTTTTGCAATGTCATAATCCAAACGTCGCAACTCAATGGTTGCTTCATCCAGATCATATACCACGTATGCAGCCTTGGGATTGCCATCGCGAGGCTGGCCGACACTTCCAACGTTGACAAAATACTTGCGACCCGCCTCAACCTTAAACTTGGAATAACTGCCTCCACGAACAACGGTGTCGCGGATAAATGCCATAGGCACGTGGGTGTGACCGAAAAAGCAAACAGCAGTGTTTTGATAGGTAAAACTCGCGGCGGCGGCTAGTTTATCAAACACATAACCCCAGCGTTGCGGACCGTCCAGTGTTGCATGAACGATGGAAAAATTGTTGACGAGCCTCATGTATTTGAGTTCCCGGAGCCACTTCCGATCATCCTCGATCAGCTGTTGCCGGGTCCAGGCCACGGCCTCGGCTGCGTGCGGGTTAAAACCTTCAAGATGTTCGTCGATGGAGCAATATTCGTCATGGTTGCCCTTGACGCACGGGATGTTCATTCCTCGGACGATGTCCAGGCATTCCTTGGGATTGGCGTTGTAACCAACAACATCACCCAGACATGCCACATGGGTGCATTGCTGTTCCTTGATATCATTCAAAACCACCTCGAACGCTTCCAGATTAGCATGAATATCTGCAATAATGGCGTACTTCATCGTCGTTCCAACCCAATTAAACCAATCATTTAACCCCGTCCGTTCCATCCCGGTTCAACAATTTTCCAAACAAAAAAATTAGCGGCTTATTTCAAAACCGCGAAACAGGTTTGTTGCTTCACCCCAGGTCGTATTTTCGCTCCGGATGAACGACCGCACTTCAGACTCGCGGATGGCTTCAAGAAACGCTACCAATTCAGCTTTATCGCCTTCCGCAACAAGCTCCACCCTTCCGTCGGATACATTTCTGACCACTCCCACAACGTCAAATCCAGAAGCAACCGACTTGACGCTCATGCGAAAGCCGACTCCCTGAACCCGACCGGAATAAAAATTATGAAGCCCCACCCGGTTCATCTGCGACAAAATTCAGTAAATTGACCCGGCAAAGACCGCAAAATAAAGCCACACGCCTTACTCAATAGCAATGATTTAATGCCTTCGGTTCCGGGCCTGATTAAAAGTAGGTGAGATGTAAGTAAACCTCCCCGGAGCGCAGCTCTGTGAGCTCTGTGAGCCGCAGCACAAGTCATTCCTTTCGGTGCCGCTTGTTTCAAAGCATTCTTCATGGCACAGCGCTGCCGGTCACAGACGTCACAGACCCGCGCTCCGGGGAGGCCTCACCCAGTTTTAATCACATCCTCCGGTTATTGGAATTGTAGGTCAGCATTCCAGACAGCGCAACCGGGGATAAAAACCCCTGAACATGACGCCATCAAACCGGCGCGGTTTGGAAATCCAGCAACATACGCCGCCACCCATCCGGGCGGCTTCATTCATCCATTTTTTTCTTGGCCCGCCTCTTGGCATCCAGCAACCGGCTGGTGGTGTTGATCTTTTCCGGGCCTGGATCTTCCTTTTTATCCGGCTCTTCCGCCGCCGGTTTGATGGTGCCAGCGGGCCGGGAAGAGGTGGTGGAAATCTGAGGCGTCACAGGCTGTTTTTCCGGCTTAAACAAGTCCGGTATTGCCTCGACCGCTTTCGATCTCTGCGACCTCACCTCATCCCTTCGGCTCAACAAGGCGGCCAATGACTCCTCTTGTGATGAAGGTGGAACCACCGGCTTTCCGAGATGAAGCAGCCGTCGCAAACTGGCCGTGGCCTTCAACCACTCCTCACGATCGAGTTGAATGCGGCGTACGGCCACATCCAGCGGGAAAAGCATAATGGCGATCTGGATCAACCATTCCCACACAGGTCTCGGCTGGTAGGTCCTTTTGCGATCCAGATCAAAAGGGTTGTCCACTTGGTGGTCGAGGATTTTTCCCCCGCCAAGTTCGGCCAGTTTCTTGAGAAGATGCGAGTTTGGTTCGCGTGCCTGGAATTCCGGCGAATAGTTGACACTTGCGCCCAGAGCCTGGGAGGCGCGGACATTTCCCCCCTCCAGATCCACCAGGTTCAGCATATACGCCCCGACCTCGGCAGTCGGAAATTTTGCCTCGTAATGTCCGGGACCGGTTTGTTCCAGCCGGATGGTCTGACGTTCTCCTCCCGGTGTGACCACCAGGGTTTGCAGGTTCAGAAAGTTTCGGAACGACCCGTCAGGATTGACCGCATCCACGGCAATGTGCCCTTCACCACGATCCACCGAGACTTCCGAAGCAAAGTCGGCGGTGTCAATTTTTCGCAGGCTCCATTGCGCCACCTGGCTCCAGAATTGTTGATATTTTTCCCAGCCCATCCATTGGGCGGCCCACTTTGGTTTCGCGTCCGAGGTGAAAGCCACGGCCCGCCCAAGGCCGTACTGCCAGTGGGCCAGAAGCGGATCGCCTTTGTCGGTGAGCAGCGGTACTTCTGCCCGGCCTTTTGCCGTGGTGCAAACATAACCCTGCAATTGCGGATAATCCCTACCTCCGATGCCCCGGACGATTTCGGAAGAAGCGACAAATTGAGGCATGAAAGGTTCTTCATAAATCGCACTCTTCAAAACAACCGCGGTTTCCTTGATGAATATGCGCGGCAAATCCGCCGGTGACCGGACGTCATAAAACCGGCCCCGTCCCAGATCAGCCATCTTGATCATAGTTTCCGGTCCGGCGTGGCCGGCGATCAAGACCGTGCTTACAGTGATCCTGTCCCCCGCCAGATCGTTCATGGTGGAATTGTAGGGAGGCGCTGGATCGCCATCGCTAAAAACAATGATATGCCGGAGGTTGGCCGTGGTTGATTTCAAACCTTCATGGGCCATCTTGATCACAGGATCGAAATACATCATGTCACCCTGGTTCATCCCGTTGATCATCCTGCCGAGGAGCTTTTTGTCGCTGGCTTTGGTCATCGGAAAAAGCCATTTCGAGGAACCGTCCCAGAGCAGAACTCCGATCTGATCCTGCGGCCCCAGCGCGTCTAAAACCCCTATGGCGCAATCCCTGGCGACCTGGTTGCCGTTCATGAACTCCATTCCGTGCATCACCAGCGCTACCGCACCACTCGGCATGACTTTTTTGCTGTTTAATTCCATGTCCACCGGCAAGAGGGATTCAAGCGGGGTATTTCGATAGCTGCCTGCAGCGAAAGCCTGGTCGCCACCGATGCAGACCAGGCCGATTCCGAAATCTCGGACGGCGCTTTCCAGGAGTTTCATCATTTGATCCCCCAGATCTCCAGCGGAAACGTTGCTCAGGAAGATTGCATCGTAACTCTGGATTTCCGGGAGGGTGGAAGGAAAATCCAATCCGGCTTGGCGTACATCGAATTTTCCGCTACGCAACGCCCTGACCAGGTTCTCGTCATCGGCCGCCTGGGAGGAAATCACCAGAATCCTGGGAATACCTCGCACGGTGGTGTAGCTGCTGGCCTTGTTATTCTGCGGCAGCATGT